>Ga0126369_10000481_pt1 | contig 26095 bp, 18 predicted proteins | sample PanSoiMetaPlot_1_FD_109646 | JGI IMG/M metagenome (GOLD analysis project Ga0126369, IMG submission 109646) | Tropical forest soil microbial communities from Panama - MetaG Plot_1 | ecosystem: Environmental > Terrestrial > Soil > Tropical forest > Bulk soil | place: Panama | collected 2016-02-17
CGCGGCTCCTGCTTCTGACGGTATCGGCGGTGCTCATGGCAGCCGCACTGCCGTATGCATTGTTTTGGGGAGGGTGGCTGCTTCTCGCTAGATTTATTAAGAAAGTAAAGGAAGTGAAACATGTGCGCGTGCGAGCTGTCCCATTGCTTGCCGTGCTTAGTCTTCTCTTGGTGCTCTTTGCGTTCACCAAGGCGATGGGCAACATCGGGACATTCAACTTCTGGTCGTTCCTAATTTGGGTGATGACCATCGCGTTTGTGGTGTTGTCGCTCGCGGGGCTTGTTCTGGCCGTAAGTGTGCCGAAGGCAGAAATGCATAACGTGGAGCGCATTTACGCGCTGCTGGTGTCGAGCGCTTGCTGCCTAATCACACTGTTTCTTTCATCGTGGCATCTCATAGGCTTGCGCGTTTGGAAGCCGTGATGCGTGTTGATTCCTGAAATCAGGATGGACGAGTGACTAAATAATCGCGCGTGATTTTGTCGACCGAGGTTGTTCCCGCCTGCCGCATGATGGTGCGCAATTCGCGTTGAAGAATCTCGAGAACGGCCTCCACACCAGCCTGGCCAAACGCTCCGAGGCCCCAGCAATGCGGCCTGCCAATCCCCACCGCCGTGGCTCCGAGCGCCAATGCTTTGAAGATGTCCGTGCCGCGGCGCACGCCGCCGTCTACGATCACAGGCACTTTACCGCCAACTCCGTCCAGAACCTCTGGCAAGCTCTCAATGGTTGCCCGCAAAGTGTTTTCCGCCCGCCCTCCGTGGTTTGAAACAATCAATCCGTCCACACCTTGCTCGACTGAAAGCTGCGCGTCCTCGCGTGTGACAATGCCTTTAATCAGCAATTTGACGGTGACCGTGTCCCGCAGCCGTTTCACAAAATCCCAATTCATGGCAAGCGGGTACATTTGCGTTACCTTGGACACGTCGAGTCCATTAAACATTGGTTTTCGCGCAACGTAGCTTCCGAAACTTCCTGTCGATTTGACCGCTCCCGTCTTGCCCCGCGCGAAGGGAGTATAACCGTCCGCGTGGCACACGGAACATTGCCTGTTGTCCACGCGCTGGGAACGAAAGAGCGTTTCGCGATTGCTGCCATCCTGCAAATCCACGGTGAGAACAATCGCTGGTGCGCCGGCTGTTTCCGCGCGCTTGATGATGGCGCGCGTGACTTCCCAAACATTCGTTGGATAGAGTTGCTGCCAGACCGGCCCGCCGCGCGCGGCGATGGCGTCTTCGATCGACGCCGTAGCCACCGTGGAAAGCAACATCAGGTGACCTTTCGTCTTTGCGGCTCTGGCAACTCCGAGTTCGCCGTCAGCATGAAAAGCCTTTTGCGCGCTCACCGGTGACAGGACGATCGGCGTGTTCCACTTCACGCCAAAGATAGACCGCGACATGTCCAGGTTCGTGACGTCCACAAGGCGGCGCGCGCGAATCTGCATGTGTGAATAGCCGTCACGATTCGCGCGTACGGTGCCGTCGTCGTCTACTCCCGTCGCGAGATAACCCCAATGCGCCGGCGGAATCGCTTTCCGCGCCGCGGGTTCAAAATCCATCACATCGAGGGCCTGATCAGGAGAGGAGATGACGTCATCACTTTGCTGGAGGTCTTCAAGCCAGCTCAAAAACTGTTTTTCTCGACTTGGCGCGGCGTGGAGAAGGTCTGCAAGACTGCCAGAAAGAATGCTTGAGCCTGCAATCAAAGGGCTTGCGCCGAGCATCCTAAGAAATCTTCTGCGAGTCTTGGACTGATCGGGCGTGTGGCTCATACGCACTCTTCCCTCCTGCGTGGTTCCTTAGTTTGGCAGCGAAGTGTAGCGCAGCAGTGGATACAGGTCGCGGAAAATCTTTGCAAGTTCGCGGGGGAAAGAGGCTCGCATGGGGGCCCCGGGGCGTAGTTTGCGGCGGACGATCCAAGCGAGAATCTTGTTCCAGTTTTCAGGGGCCACCGGCCAGCCGGAATGCTTCGTCCACTCGCCTCTCTCCGTCGTGTACCAGTAGCTTTCGTAGCGGCGGCCCAGGCGTTTTTTCTGTTTATTGACCCAGCCGGGGGCCGCCTGTACGCGGACTTGACCGATCAACGCGAGAATGGATGCTTTGCGTTTTCCCCTTGAATAGATGCGAAAGCCTGCCGTAACCGTATCTGCGGAAAGCCCCATGTAGAGCTGCCCGGTTTCTCCGTTGTCCGGCACACGAACAGAGAACTTCAGATACATCTGAGTTTTGTAGGGCGTCTTGTCTTTCGCGAAGCGAATATCGCGATTGATGCGCGAAAAGTTGGGACCCGTCTGGCCGGAAACGTCGAAGCGCGAGTCGAGCTTGAGCACGTCGTTCGAAAGTTCTTCAAGCAGGCTGCGAAACGGCTGGACGATGCTGGTCTGGTAGCGTTCGCGATTGGCATCCATCCACAGTTTGCTGTTGTTGCGGCCCAGCTCTTTGAAGAATCGAAACGTCTCGCGTGTAAAAACCACTGTGGGCTTCGCCATGTGGGTACCAATCCTTATTTCCGGGAGGAACGGAGATTCCCAGCCTACACGATTCCCAAGCGGCGTCAATTCTTGGGCGTCCAGATTGGCGCTTGCCGCAAAGCACTCACAACGGCTACTCTTCGCGCATGAGCAATTTCGCTCCGACTGAAAGAACCAAAGTCCGGCGCAGGCCGGACCGCGGAAGTTACGACCGCGACTTGATGTACCGCATCCTGGATGAAGCGTTCGTTTGCCAGGTGGCATTCATTGACAATGGTATGCCGATTGTCGTGCCGACCAACTATGTGCGCGTGGGCGATAAATTGTTTCTGCACGGCTCGACGGCCAGCCGCCTCATGAAGACGCTTGCCAGCGGCGCGCCTTTCTGCTTGAACGTCACGCTGCTCGACGGCATCGTCTGCGCGCCCAGCGCCACGGGGCACTCGGTCAATTACCGCTCTGTCGTTGTGATGGGCAAGGCGGAAATCGTCGAAGGCGAAGCTGCGAAGCTCGCGGCCATGCGCGACTTTGTTGAATACGTGATTCGGGGCCGCTGGGCCACTGTTCTGCCTCCCACTGAGCAGGAGTTAAAAGGCACTATGGTCCTTTCCGTTCCCTTGGTCGAGGCTTCCGCGAAGGTGCGCACGGGCTTTGCGGTGAATGACGACAAAGACTATGCTGCGCAGGCCTGGACTGGCGTCATTCCAATGAAGTGGGTCTCGCAGGCTCCCCTGGCTGACCCGCGCGGCAATCCTGCGATACCTGCGCCGGCAAATATCCGGAATTATTCAAGGCCGCAGTAAGGATGGCGCGCCATGGAACTTGAGCGATACCTGGCGGCCGAAAAATTTATTGATAGCGCCGACGCAGATGTGTGTCAGTTTGCGAAGAAAGCGGCAGCAAGTGCGCGTGACGATGTTTCGCGCGCGGTGAAACTGTACTACGCAGTGCGGGACGAAATTCTCTACGATCCCTACTACGGAGGCGAGGAACCTCGGTACTTCCGGGCGAGCGATTGCCTGCGCGCCAAACGCGGGTTCTGCATCCCCAAAGCGGCTCTGCTTGCTGCGTCGGCGCGCTCGATGGGCATTCCGACCCGCGTGGGATATGCGGATGTGCGTAACCATTTGTCGACAAAGAAACTGCTCGAGCTAATGGGCGGGGATCTGTTCATCTGGCACAGCTTCACGGAACTCTGTCTCGAGGGGCGGTGGGTGAAAGCGACGCCCGCATTCAACCTAAGCCTGTGCCAGAGGTTCGGTGTGCGTCCACTGGAATTCGATGGGCGGAACGATTCGCTCTTTCATGAGTTCGATCGAGAAGGCCGAAGGCACATGGAATATGTCCGGGAACGGGGCAGTTTTGCGGATGTGCCGTATGACACGATCATCGCGGATTTTAAGAAGACCTATCCGAATTGGATGATGCTCGTCGCTGAGGGCAAACGCGGCAACTTCGCCGCAGAAGCGCAAACCGAGAACCGCTGAAGGATGCAATCCCTGCATCCGACTATTGCTGGAAGACTCCCCGGGCGGATTATTGACCGGCGGTTGTGATGAGCACGACGTTTTGCTCCACGGAGCCCCGCGAGAGGGCGATGCGCTTGCCATCCGGAGACCAGGCAAAGCCATGGATTTCTGATTTGTGAAAATGCGTGAGTTGCCGTCCGGGGCTGTCGTCATAAGGATAAGTCCAGAGGTTCGGGATGCCGCTTCGGTTGTCCAAGGCGACCAGGCCGCGGCCGTCGGCCATCCAGCCCATGACTCCCATGGGGTCGAGTGTGGATGGAGCATCGTGTGAGAAGAGTGGAGGGCCACCCGACGAGGGAAGAACATAGCCCCTGATTTTCCCTGTCTTTGGATCCAAGAAGGCTGCCATGATGCGCGTCCCATCCGGGGAATACGCCGCGTCCCCTACGAACAACAGATCGGAAACCGGCGCTGGCGGGGATCCACCGAGATCCATCCTGTAAAGAAGCACGCGGCCATCGGGGCTGGTCCCCGCAAACAAGAGGTCGTTCGTTTGAGCGCGGCAGTTCGGCGCGCTTTCTCCGGCTCCGTTCGTAATTTGCGTCAGATTGTTCCCGTCGAGATCCGTTTTGAAAAGATGGTGGGTGCCGGTGGGATCAGACTCAAAAACAATGGAGCGCCCGGATTCGCAGACAGCCGGCTGCGTATGAAAATAGCGATCGTTGGTCACCTGGTGGGCATTGGAGCCATCGGGATTGACCATCCAGATTTGATAGGTGTCGCCTACGTTCCCTTGGTAGACGATGCGGCCGTCCGCGGTCCAGGCCAGGCCGCCCATGCCATCCGCGCGGCCGGATGTGATTTGCACGGAGGCGTCGGGATCATTAGAGGGGCCAACCCAAAGGTTGATGTTGATATCCATCTGAACCGCCACGAAAGAACGGGAGTTGGAGGCCACACCGAGGGACGTATAACCGTCAACGTCCCCCGTCAGCTTTCGCGCTTCGGCGTTGCCTTCCGCGTTCCAATAGATCTGTTGTGGAGCCCCAGTCTTCTCCTGAGCGGCGATGAGGATGCCGCTGCCATCGGGAAGCCACTGAATGTCGTTCAAAGACCTCCAATGCACGGGAGAAAAGGGTTTGATGGAGCCATCGTTCAGGGAGACATTCACAAGATGAAAGTACAGTCCGTCGTCGGCGGGGTCGGAAATTACGGCAGTAATGGTTTTGCCATCCGGCGCCCAGGAAGGGTCGATAAACGAGACGGTGCCCTTGCCAGTGCGGCGTGTGGTGAGCGTGGTTTCATGAGCGCCGGAAGCATCGGCGACAATGAGGGAAGACTCCACTTTGATTGCATCGTTGCGGGCAAAAGCGATTTTTGAGCCATCGGGAGAGAAAGTGACCGGACTGTCAACCTGCTCCACCAGCTTGCGCGGCGTACCTCCGAGGAGCGGAATCTGATAAAGCGTCCCGTGTCTGTCGGTCAGATTGACTCTCTCCAGATAGTCAATGGAGTTCCCATCCGGGGTGAATGCAGGAATAAGAACGGCGCGTTGGGCGGGAGGCAGGAGTTGGACGCTGTTTGCGGCGGCCAGTTGACGGAGCCAGAGGCTTTTCTTCCCATTATCGTCCTGGCTGTAGATTACATAGCGGCCATCGGGAGAAAGTCCCGTAGAAAAGGCTTGGCCGTTCGTCGTGACTCGCTCCATGCGGATCGAGGAGAAATCCGTGTGGTGACCGTCGCTTGACAAGAAGTAAAAAGCGCCAACCGCAAGAACGGCGAGAACAAGCACTGCAGTGACAACCATGAAGGTTTTGGCGCCCGACCGCGATGAGGCCACCGCGGTCTCTGATGAGACGGTGCCCGAAGACATAGATGTGGGAATCAAACCGCTCGGTGCTTGGGGCAGAACCATCCAGAGAACGAGATAGGCGATAAAAGGGAACCCCAAACCCAAGGCAGCAATAAGCCAGAGTACTCGGACGAGTGTGGCATCCACTTGGAAATAGCTGGCCATACCCCCGCAAATGCCCGCAATTTTCTTGTTCATCGAAGATCGCGTCAATTTCTTCTCGCCGCTCGTCTGCGCCGAAGGCCCCGGCGAAGTGGCTCGTGTTTGTTGCGCGGCGACAGCGGCGGTGGACTGCCAGGCCTTGACTTTGCCGGAAGTGGAGTTGCGCTGTTCGCGCTGAAGGTCGGCGCGCAGGTCGGAAGCTGTTTGGTAACGGAGGCCGCGATCCTTTTCCAACGCTTTGTTCAAAATGCGATCGAGTTCGAGTGGAAGAATGGGATTGAGGGTAAGAGGCTCAGCGGGCTGACGATTTAGGATTCCATCAAAAACCAAACCGGATGTGGAGCCAGCAAAAGCTTGTTTCCCTGTTGCCATTTCATAAAGAACGACACCGAAGGAAAAGAGATCGGTACGAGCATCGAGATCTTCGCCGCGCACCTGCTCCGGAGACATATAGGCAATGGTGCCGAGGGCGGTCCCGGGACTGGTCAAGTTATCGTCGAGCACCGTCGCTCCCCAGGCAGTCATGGCGACCGTCGCCGGGGAAGCGGCGCGCGGGCCGATCTTGGCAAGGCCAAAATCGAGAATCTTGGCCTGGTTGCGTGTGGTTACGAAAATGTTGGCCGGCTTGATATCGCGATGGACGATGCCTTTCGAATGAGCGGCATCGAGGCCATCGGCAATTAGGATGCCGAGGTCGAGAAGTAACTCTAATGGCAGAGGGATGCCGGCAATGCGATCGCGAAGCGTTTGGCCCTCGAGAAACTCCATGACCAGGAAATTGCGGCCGCCGGATTCGCCAATGTCGTAGATGGTGCAGATGCTCGGGTGATTCAGCGAAGACGCGGCGCGCGCTTCGCGCTGGAACCGCTCGAGGGCCATGGGATCCTTGGCGAGTTCGTCGGGAAGGAATTTCAGAGCGACGAAGCGGCCCAGGCGGGTGTCTTCAGCCTTATAAACGACACCCATTCCGCCGCCGCCCACTCTTTCAACAATCCGGTAGTTTGATACAAGAGTGCCGATCATGCGATGAACTTTGTGAGAGTTTCATGGTATGCGGCAGGGAACGGCAAGTCAATTTAACGAGAGCTTAACGAGAGCTTAGGTAGTGGGTCAGTTTGCCTGAGCAGATCGGTTTTGGTAGCGCAGGCAGGCTTGCCGGTGCGGCCTTTCAAAGGCAGCGAATATCGGGCCCACAGCCAAGAGTGGCTGGGTCGACTCAAACAGACCCACTGCCGGACTGTGGGAGAATTCAGATGCCGCCGAGGAAGCGGCCGGGATTTAACGTGTTCGCGGGATCCAGCCGACGCTTGATGGATCTCATCAATGACAGGGAATCGCCTGGAGTGCCCCAGGCGTCGAAAGCGGGAAACGCAGCCGGACGGTGAAGAAGGACGAGCGAACCGCCCATTTTTTCGAATTCGACCCGCGAGGTTGCGAGGGCTCGATGAAGATCGGCAGAGGGGCCCTCGAGGCGAAGCCAGCCCAGACCAGTTGCGTACGTCAAGGATTTCCAATGGACACCTGCAGAGTCCGCGGCGCGTCGTAAGAGTTCAATCGAGCGCGCGAAGCCGGTGGGGAGAGCGCTGATTTTGGCAACGGCGGTTTCTTCGGGGTTGGAGAACGACCAAAGATCTCGCCGCGCGTTCCACGTTGCTGGAGAGGCTTCAGAAATTTGTGCGCGGCCGCAGAGCGTGGGTAAGCGAGCCGCTTGTGCGGCGAGGCCGGCTTCGGTGCCTTCAAACAGGATGTCGATTACCGGAGTAGATCCGGCAGTGAGGTGCGACTGAAGAGCGACGTGGGCGAGTTTGGAATCCTGGATGGCAAGGACGAACTTTTGCGTATCTTCGGCGTTGGCCGCGAAGACAGAAAACGAGCGAGCATTGCGGGGGAGCGGATGAAGCCGGAAGACGGCACGGGTAATAACTCCGAGCGTGCCGAGTGCGCCGATGACGAGCTTAGGGAGATCGTAACCAGCCACGTTCTTGACGACTTTGCCGCCGCTCGATGCAAGCGTGCCATCGGGAAGTGCGATGGTGACGCCTATGACGAGGTCGCGCAACGCGCCAAATCGCAAACGAAGCGCGCCGCTGTCGTTGGTGGCGAGACTGCCGCCGACCGTGGCTCTCTCCGGCCAGAGCGGATCGAGAGCCAGGCGCTGGCCATGCGGGGCGAGCGTTTCCTGCAAAGTCTGAATCGTGCACCCGGCCTCGACGGTGACGGTGAGATCCGCCCAGGCGTGTTCGATGATTTTGTTGAGGCCCGCTGTAGACAGAATGATGTCGCCACGCGACGGCGGATTGCCCCAGCCGAGTTTTGTGCCACCCCCGCGCGGAATTACTGCAAGTTTCGATCCGTTGGCGAGGTGAAGCACGGCGGCAAGCTGTGATTCGCTAGCAGGTTCGAGAATGAGTTGCGGCTGCACACCGGAGACGTTATCAGCAGGCGCGCCGGGACGGACATGCTCGGCTCCGAGAATGTCTATGAACTTTTGACGAAGTGAGGAATCGATTGCCGCGTGTAAGGATTGAGTTGCAGCGTCCATATCTCACGCCATGGACTGGAAAGAGAAAAGCGCCCGCTTCAGAAAGCGGCCGCTACAGAGACGCGGAAACATCAGAAACGCTCCGCGAGGCCGGCGGTTTCGAGGGGATGAGCAACGTATTCGCCGGGCTTTTCGCCGCAGAGTCGCGGCGTGGGGAAAACCTTTGTGGGATTAGAAAGTTGCAAGGGATCGAAGGCGCAGCGGACGCGCTGCATGGTGGCGAGATCCGGTTCAGCAAACATTTTGGACATCATGCACTTTTTTTCTTCACCTACACCATGCTCGCCGGTGATGGATCCTCCGGCAGCGATGCAAAGTTCCAGGATCTTCATCGAGAGCCCGAGCGCAGCGTCTTCCTGTCCTGGAATGCGACGATCGTAGAGCACCAGGGGATGCAAATTGCCATCGCCCGCATGAAACACGTTGGCGACACGCAAGCCGTTTTCCTTGCTGAGGCGCGCGATTTCGCTCATCACCTGAGGAAGCGCCGTGCGGGGAATCACGCCATCCTGGACGATGTAGTTCGGGGAAATGTGGCCGACGGCAGCGAAGGCGGCTTTGCGCCCTTTCCAGACAAGTGCGCGCTCGCCTTCAGACTGCGCCACCCGAATTTCCCACGCGCCACTCGACCGGCAGATTTCATCAGCATGCGTCAGGAGATCTTCAACTTCAGCTAGCGGACCATCGAGTTCGACCAGTAGCAGCCCGCCACAATTGGGATAGTTGGCGTGCACGGCCGCTTCTGCAGCTTGAATTGCGAGGTTATCCATCATTTCGATCGCGGCCGGAAGCATGCCAGCCGCCACGATGCCGCTCACGGCGGCTCCAGCTTCGTTAGTGGAGGGGAAGGCGGCAAGCAGCGTGCGGACGCATTCTGGCCGTTTAACAATGCGCAGAATGATTCTTGTCGCGACGCCGAGAGTGCCTTCGGAGCCAACAAAAACACCTGCGAGATCGTAGCCAGGCGTGTCGAGCGTTTTCCCGCCGAGATGGACCAGCGAGCCATCGGGAAGAACGACATCGAGGCCAAGGACATGCGTCGTGGTGAAGCCGTACTTCAGACAATGCGCGCCGCCCGCATTCTCAGCGACGTTACCGCCGATGCTGCAAACGGATTGCGAAGAAGGATCAGGCGCGTAGAAGTATTCGTAAGGCTGAACGCGCCCGGTGACGTCAAGATTGATCACGCCCGGTTGGACGACCATGCGTGCGTTGGGAATGTCAACTTCGAGGATGCGATTCATCCGCGCCAGGCTGAGGACGATACCATTCTCAACCGGCAGCGCACCGCCGCTCAGGCCAGTGCCGGAGCCGCGGGCAACGAAAGGAATTTTTTCGCGATGGCAGATTCGCACGATGGACTGAACCTGCTCGGTGGAAGTAGGGAGCAGTACCGCGCGAGGCATTACGCGGAAATTCGTGAGGCCATCGCATTCGTAGGTGTGTAATTCCTCGGGCGAGGAGATGAGGCCGCGTTCGCCGACGATGGCGCGAAACTCTTTGAAGATCCTAGCGTCCATGGCGTGCGGGTCAAGGATAGTACGGTTCAGCGCCGCCGGCGAGCCTAGTGCACTACAAGCTTTGTGAACGGGAACACGTAAGCCTGCAAAAACACAAAGAGGCCCACCAAACATGCCAGCGCGATACTGTGGAAGAAGACGTAGCGCAGGATGGTACCTTCATGGCCATACCATTCCGTGGCGGTGCTGGCGACCACGATGCTCTGCGCGTCAATCATTTTGCCCATTACCCCACCGCAGCTGTTTGCAGCCGCCATCAAATTGGGGGAGAGGCCCACCTGCGCGGCGGAGATTTTCTGCAAGCTGCCGAAAAGCACGTTGGAGGCAGTATCGGATCCTGTCAACGCGACGCCTAACCAGCCCAGGAGCGTGCCAAAGAATGGATAGAGCGGACCCGTGCGCGCGAACGCCAGCCCCATGGTCGCGTCCAGACCGGAATACCGCGTCATGAACCCGATGGCCATCATGGCGGCAATCGTGATCAACGAAAAACGCACTCGATAGAAAGTCTTTGCGTACTGGCGAAGCATGGCCATCGGGCCGAAGCCCATGACGAATCCGGAGATGATGGCGGCGACCAGAATCCCGGTGCCGCTGGCCGAGAGCCAGTTCAAATTAAATACCGCGCCCTCCGGGGTGGGTTTTGCGACGACGGGAGGAACGCGCAAAATCAAATTGTGCAGGCCAGCCACGGGAATCTTGAAAATGGAGAGATTGTCCAAAAACATTTTTACCGCTGGAAGTCCCCAAAGGAACACGATCACGGTAAGAATGGCCCACGGAGTCCAGGCTTTGGCAACTTCTGCCGAGCTGTGACCGTGACTCGCGCGAGCGGTGCGGCCGGCTTCGTATCCTTCGAAACCCCAAATCTTCTTTGGATGCCATAGGAGAAGCAACGCGACGACCGCAATTAAAGAGCACATAGCCGAGACGACATCGACCAACCAGGGTCCGTGATAGTTGGATAACAGGTACTGTGGAATCGCAAAGAACGCCCCGGCCGCCAGCACCGCCGGCCATATCTCCATCATTCCGTTGAATCCTGCGAAGGTCCACAGCAGCCAGAAGGGAACCAGCATTGAGAAGACGGGCAGGATTCTTCCGGCCATGGCGCTGAGTTGCAGGAGATCGAGTCCCGTCACTCCTTGAAGCGCAATCAAAGGAGTGCCTAACGCCCCAAACGCTACGGGGGCCGTATTGGCGATGAGGGAAAGTCCAGAAGCTTGCAGCGGCTTGAATCCCAGGCCAATCAGAATGGCTGCCGTTACCGCCACCGGGGTTCCAAATCCCGCCGCGCCTTCAAAAAAAGCGCCAAAAGAGAAAGCAATCAACAAAAGCTGCAAGCGCCGGTCTTGGGTAATGCCCATCAGGCTTTCCTGCAGAACCTTGAACCGCCCCGTGACACAATTCATGTCATACAAAAAAATCACATTCAGGATGATCCAGCCGATCGGGAACAAGCCGTAACACGCCCCGTACACGGTCGTACGAGCGCCCATGGCTGCGGGCATTTTGAAAACGCCGATCGCGATGATGAGGCTTGAAGCGAGTCCCACCAGCGCCGCCCAATGTGCCTTCATTCTCACCAACGCCAGGGCCCCAAGGAGAATGACAACCGGGATCGCGGCGATGAGGGTGGAAAACCACCAACGTCCGGTTGGGTCGTAGTGCTGTGTCCAAGGCAACGGGAGACCTCCGGGCCTGACGTGCTTGCTTGGGAGTCCTGAGATAGTTCGTTACAGCCGCATGCTTGTCAAGCAATGAATGGGCCGCAAAGCGCTTCGGGCTCAAATCACAACATGGAACTTACCTGAGTGGCCTTAGAGCCAAATTGTCGGTTGCGCGCCAGCAAGGGATTGCGCGAAAATTGGGCTTCCGCCGTGGCAGGAAAGTCCCCTGACAGACACCGTAGGCGGTTCGCTCCTAACAGCGGGAAAGCAGCACGCAAGAAAAGAAGGGCAATCGTATGACTCAACCCATTGGAGAACTCAATCCCCCCGTCCGGCTGATGCTGACGCCGGGGCCGTCTTCCATCGACCCGCGCGTATACCGCGCAATGGCGACGCCGCTAGTGGGCCACATGGATCCATGGTTCCGCGGCTGCATGGACGACGTCCAGATTCTTCTCCGGCAGATTTTCCAGACGGAAAACCGAATTACTTTACCGCTCTCCGCCTCGGGATCGGGGGGCATTGAAGCTTCGGTGTTGAACGTCCTCGAAGAGGGCGACGAAGCGATTGTTGCCGTGAATGGAGTGTTCTCTGAACGCATGTACGAGATTGCTACACGCGCCTCTTCCAAAGTGGTGAAAGTCGAAGCTCCCTATGGAAAGCCCGTTGATCCTGAGGACGTCCGCCACGCGGGCAGGGGCAAGAAGATCAAAATGATCGGCCTGGCACAGGGGGAAACCTCCACGGGGGTGGTCACCAAACTGGATGCTTTTCGTCAAGTAGCAGACGAGTTGGGCGCCTTGCTGGTGGTGGACACGGTTGCTTCTCTCGCCGCCGTGCCGCTGCATGTGGATCGCGAGCGTGTGGACATTTGCTTCAGCGGCTCCCAGAAAGCCATCAGCGCGCCGCCGGGAATGTCGCCCATCACCGTGAGCCCCGCCGCAGAAGAAGTGTTCCGCAAGCGCAAGACGAAGGTGCAGAGCTGGTATTTCGACCTGACTACGGCCATGAATTATTGGGGCAAAGACCGCCTGTATCATCACACGCCGCCGATTTCGCTCATTTACGCGTTGCGCGAGGCGATGCGTCTGGTTGTCGAAGAAGGCTTGGAAACACGCTGGGAACGGCATCGCGCGAATCAGCTCGCTCTCATCACAGGCATTGAGGCGATGGGACTCAAGCTGCTCGTGGAAAATCCTTCGGACCGGCTGCCCACTGTAACCGCCGTGATGATTCCCAGTGACGTGAGCGACGAGAAGGTGCGGAATCAGTTGCTGGACGAATTCAACATCGAAATTGCCGGTGGATTTGGCCCCATCAAAGGCAAAATTTGGCGCGTGGGCTTGATGGGCTATTGCAGCCAGAAACCCAACGTGCTGCTGTTCCTCGCAGCGCTGGAAAAGTGCTTGATCGATCAGGGATTCCGCGTCGCAAGCGGGGCAGGAGTCGGCGCAGCCGTGAAAAACTATTCGCACGCAGAGGCGGCCGTGGTGGCGAGCCGATGACAACCAGCCCCGTATTGGCGAACGCTGGCGCGATGAGCCAGTTCGTCGGTCCGTTCGAAGTGACCTCCAAACTGAGTGGACAGACTTATCAGGTCCGCTTCTCGCACATGTGGAACGGGATCGCCACGCGGCATGCGGACACCATTGACACGAAGCTTTTTGTCGATGGCGAAGCTCATGTCGTGGGCCTGGCGCACACCGCATTTGTGAAGTTCCGCGACAAGTCTCGTCGTGACTTGACGGATCGCGAAGCCAGTTTTGTATCCGCGGAGTATTTGCGCGAGCGCCTCGAAGAAGAAGATATCCGCCCGCTTTACGACGTTCCCGAGAGCGAAGTCCTCCGTCTGATTAGCCAAATCGGCATCAAGTAATCTGTTGGACTATCGGAAAGCAAGCGAGTGCTTGCCTCGCTGGTTGCTGCCTCTAGTCGCCCGGCTCAGCGTGAAAGGCCTCTAGAATGGGATGGCGAATCCCGTCCCGCCGGATGAAGTAAATCACCAGAAACATCAACAGCGCCCCGAAAACCATGACTCCAACTGCGATCTGAAGGCTGAATTGCAGGTCGTGGAAGTCCGATATTTGGCCAAGGAGATGTGGTCCCCAGCCCCCGAGAAGCTGCGTGACAAACATGTACACTCCGATCGAAGTGGCATGTGCGCGACGCGGCATCATGTCGTGAATCACCGCGGTGACCGGCCCGTGATACCACGACATGAAGAAACCGGCGATGCACATTCCGACAAGAACCATCCATTGGTCGTCGGATTGAATGGCAACGATAAGAAAGGGGGCTGCAATCAGGAACGCGCCCCCAATGGCCAGCAGCCGCCCGTAGCTGAAACGCTTCTGGAGACAGTCCGCGACGTAACCGCCAACCAGGACGCCCAATACCGACGCGATTAACGCAATTAGGGAAAGATCAACGGATGCCTGACTCTGGCTGAACTCTTTATAGCTGACGGCAAAGTCCACGCCCCAAAACAGAAGCGAGACGCTGGCGAACGTGATGCACGTGCCTGCAGCGATCATGGCCACGAAGGCTGGGACGCTTAACAGACGCCAAAAGGGCACAACGTCGGACCGAGGGCCGCGAGCGGGTTCCTGGAGGGAAAAGACGGCAATGCCGGGAAGAATACCCAGCAGCCCCACCAGGAACAGGGCGTACTGCCAGCCGTAATGTTGCCCAACGACTCCTCCGAGCGCCTGGCCTCCGACCCCACCCAGCAACATTCCTGCGGCGAAGATGGCTTGAGCGCGAGCCCGGTCCTCTTGCGGAAAGGCGCCCGAAATCATGGATTGGGCGGCAGGCGCGTAGGCAGCTTCACCAAGGCCCACCGCAGCTCGCGCAAACAGCAGGAAAATGAAAGTGGACGCCAGGCCACTAACCACGGTTGCCACGCTCCAGCACGCCACACCGATCACAATGATGGTGACGCGATTGAAGCGATCGGCAAAGAATCCAAAAGGAATGCTGAAGACCGCGAGCACAACGAGAAGCCACATTTGCAGGGCTCCGAGTTGTGCGTCGGTGGCGTGAAAGTGATCGCGCAAGAGAGGAATGAGGGGAGCGATCACCTGGCGGGCGGCAAAGTTGACAAAATTAACCAAAGCAAGTACAGCAAGGAGACGAATCTGTTTTGCCTTGAGCGGAATGGGCTTTGTTGACATGCCAAGTTTGCCGGGTGACCCGCACGCGACCTGGTGGAGCGGAGAGAAGCTGCCAAAAACTGGCTCGAACACGAAACGGTTCGTGTCCGCTCGACCTGTACAGATTATAGTACGAACATGAATGCCGCCCCTTCAACGGATGCTACAACGTCACGCCTGACGGTGGTCGTTTCTTATGGCGTGTTGTTGCTTCTAATCTACCTCGTATTCCTCATCTCCGAGCCATTTTTGAGCGCGTTAGCGTGGGCCGCCATCCTAGTGACTTTTTTCTACCCGATGCACAAGCGGATCGCCAGGCGTCTCTCTTCCGTGCAGGCCTCGGTGATCAGCACGGTGGCAGTTACTGTTCTGTTGATCGCTCCGGCAATCTTGTTGACCACACTCTTCGTACGGCAAGCCATTGCAATCTCGCGCGGTGTGCAACATTCCTTCGTCGAGCAGCATGCCCCCATGATTACCAGGAGCTGGTCCTGGATTGCATCACACGTTCCGGGTATCGATCCCAACGCTGACATTTTCGACACCCTCGAGAAGGGAATTGAAAAACAAGCGGGATTTCTGGCGGAGCGGATTGGGACGATTCTGAAGAACATTGCTGCGTTTATTTTTGATTTGTTTGTGATGATTTTTGCCATGTTTTACTTTTTTCGCGACGCGGGGAAAATTCTTGGCGCGGTACGGAGCATTTTGCCGTTCGATGCTGCGCACAAGGACGCCATGATCACCCAGGTTCAGGAACTGATTTCTGCGAGTGTCATCACCAGCCTGGCGGTCGCAGCCATTCAGGGAGCGCTCGGTGGACTGGGCTTCGCCCTGGTGCGGTTGCCGGCGCCGGTTTTTTGGGGCGTCGTAATGGCCTTCTTTTCTCTCGTCCCTGTCGTCGGGTCGGGCTTGATATTTGTCCCTGCCTCTGTTTGGCTGGGCTTTACGGGACACTGGGGACGCGCGGTTTTGCTCCTTGCGATCTGTGCCGGCGTATCGACGGTTGTGGACAATGTACTGCGGCCATTGTTGCTGGGCGGCCGGACTGAATTGAGCGCGTTACTGATCTTTATCAGTGTTGTGGGCGGCGTAAATCTGTTTGGCTTGCTCGGGCTTGTGCTGGGGCCGATTCTGATTGCCATAGCGGCTGGAATTCTGAACGTCTACCGCGAGAGCGCGGAGAGCCCGCCGATAACCGCTGGGTAACACTTGTCCGGCCCAGCGGAGAGTGAGCGTCGCGAGTGTGCTAGAGTAACCCGCTCGAAAGGATTTCATGGCCACGAAGCCTGCTCCGAAACCAGCCGAGCTTCCAACGGATAAGCTGCGTTGGAGGTGTGAGCTCTCGCGGATTCCGTTCGAAACGACGGCGCAGGCCGACCCCCGCGAAGGTTTTATCGGGCAAGAGCGCGCTTTGCGCGCTTTGAAGATGGGCGTGGAACTTTCCGCCCCCGGTTACAACGTTTTTGTTTGCGGATTGGCGGGTACCAGCCGCGGCGGGACCATCGCGCACATGATCGAAGAGCTTCATCCGCCCACCAAAGAGTCGCTGGATCGTTGCTACGTCAACAATTTCAAGATTACCGACCGGCCGAGATTGCTGACCCTTCCCCGCGGGCAAGCCGATCCCTTCAAGAAAGACATGCAAGCGGGAATCGACTTCTTGCGGCGACGGATTCCCCAGGTTTTCGAAGGCGAACCGTTCCAGCGGCAGAAGGGAAGAATTGTCGAGCGTTTCACAGTTCGCGAAAAAGAATTGATGGACGATTTCACTCGGCGCATTGCGCGCGATCAGTTTGCCCTAGGGCACATGCAGGTCGGCGCGGTCGCGCTACCAGAAATTTTTCCGGTGCTCGAAGGGCAGATGGTTCCCATCGAAGACATCTCCAAGATGGTGCACGAAGGGAAACTGGAAGGCACGGTTGCGGAAGAAATTGAACGGAAGTACGAGCAATTCCGGCAGGAGTTCACGGTTGTTTACCGCAAAACGCTCACTCTATCCCGCGAACTGGCCAGCGAATTGAGTTACCTGGAACAGGAAGCGGCTTCTGTGCTGGTGGACGGTGTCATTGAAGAGTTGAAAGAAAAATATCCCGGCGCGAATGTCGCGGAGTATCTCGAAGAGGTGCGGCATCATTTGCTGGATAATCTGGACCCCTTCAAGGAGCGCGAGGGAGAAGGCGAGCAGGACGAAGACGCGACACCGGACGGCTCACCGAAAGCGCCCGGCGGGCCGGAACGCGACCCCTTCCGCGTGTACGGAGTCAACGTCATCCTCGCGCACAACCACGAAGAAGCTTCTCCGGTGATTTTCGAGACCACTCCGACTTACGCAAATCTCTTCGGCACCATTCAACGGGCCTATGACACGCGCGGCGGCTGGAGCAGCGACTTTATGGACTTGCGCGGTGGTTCGCTGCTTCGTGCCGATGGCGGCTTCCTGATTATGTATTCGATGGAAGCGCTGTCGGAGACCGGCGTGTGGCGCGCCCTGAAACGCACTCTGAATCACAACCGGCTTGAAATTCAGCCGCTCGAAATGTTTTATCCCTTTGGCGGAAGCGCGCTGAAGCCGGAAGCCGTCGATATCAACGTCAAAGTCATCCTCATCGGCGACCGGCAACTCTACGAACTCCTTTACGAATATGAGGAAGATTTTCGGAAGATTTTTAAGGTGCGCGTGGAGTTCGATGAAGAAATGGCTATGAGCGACGGCGTGATTGCCGAATATGCGGGGCGGTTGCGCGCGCTGTCGGAACGAGAAAAGCTGTATCCCTTCGACCGCGGCGCGTTTGCGGCCATGCTCGAGTACGGCGTGCGCCAGGCCGGCCGCAGAAACAAAGTAACCGCGCGTTTCGTGGACATCGCCGATTTAGCGCGGGAAGCGCACTACAACGCGGCCGCTACGGACGAAACCGTAGTCCGCGCCCATCATGTGCGTCTCGCTTTGTTTTCCAAGATCGAGCGCCACAACCTGATCGAAACGCGCATCCGCGAAATGATTGAAGAAGGTACGTTGCTCGTGGACGTTTCCGGCACGCGCGTTGGCCAGGTGAACGGGTTAAGCGTTTTGGAGATCGGCGGCTACTCGTTTGGCAAGCCGGTGCGAATCACCGCAACCGCGGCTCTGGGAAAAGCGGGGTTGATCAACGTCGAACGCGAAGCTAACTTGAGCGGGCGCTTTCACGACAAAGGCGTGCAAATCATCGCCGGATATTTGCGCGGCCAGTTTGCGCAGGACAAGCCGCTCTCGTTAGCCGCCAGCATTTGCTTTGAGCAGTCGTATTCGGGAGTAGATGGCGACAGCGCCAGCTCCACAGAGGTTTATGCGCTGGTCTCCGCACTCTCCGGGTTGCCTCTGCGGCAAGACATCGCCGTGACGGGATCCATCAACCAGCAAGGCGATATTCAGGCGATCGGTGGCGTGAACGAAAAGATTGAGGGCTATTTCGACGTGTGCCGCATTAACGGTCTAACAGGCACGCAAGGGGTGATGATTCCCGAGGCCAACGTCGAGGACCTGATGTTGCGGGAAGACGTCCTGGATGCGGTTGCCTCTGGAAACTTTCACGTCTGGCCCGTGGGAAAAATCGAGCAGGGAATTGAAATTCTCACCAACGTAAGCGCCGGAAGCAGAAATGGCACGGGGCGTTTTGAGGCGGGAACCGTTTTCTCACTTGTAGATGAACGGCTACGCGAAATGGCCAAGACCTTGAAGGAATTCGAATGAGCATTTTGTCCAAGACTCGTAAGCCCCTTGTTTTCATTGGTCCAGCTCACGACTGCAGCAAGCCGGGGCTACCCTGAATATGACCGCACTTGGAACGGCGCGAGAGGAATCTCTTTAGGAGCCCGCCGGGGCGGCCGCCAGGTAAGCCTGCCGGTGATCCACCCTTCGGTCGAACCCTTTTACTTTGACGGTGACGTTGTGCATCTGGCCATCGCGTTCAGGCGGCGTAAATGCCAGGCTGTATTCGTGGCGAATCAGCTGCGCAATCTCCGTGTACGTGCGGTCCAGGTCCTTCTGACTCTTCGGAAAGTACGCACGCCCGCCGGTAATGCGGGTGAGCTCGCGCAAGTTCTGATGTGCCGCCGCAAAGCCTTCCTGCAAGGAGGTGAGATCCTTCTTTTCCTCGCGAGAAGGCATTCTGTGTTTGATGGGTTTGTGAAAATCGCTCAAAAGCGAAACTGCGAGGATCCGAACGTCGGAAGTTTCCAGCTTTTGCTGGATGCCTTGCCACTGGCCTGCAGGAGAAGTGTCCACGCCCGTGGAAAAAACCACGATGGTCTTCTTCCCGCCCAACGTGTCGAGCCAATGGATGGCCGAAGCAAGGCTCGAAGACAAGTTCAACTGAGCGAAGCCCAGCATGAAGTTCAAATTCTCCAGGGCCAGTCGCGTCGTGCGTTTGTCGGTCGTGAAGTCGAGCAACAGCTCCGGCTCATTTGAATAACTGGCAATCGCCACCCGGTCGTCGCCCGCCAGTTTGTTCAGCAACGTATCTGGAGCATGGAAATGCTCTTTTCCAAGCAAGACGACCGCTGGGCCGGATTCAATAAAGAAGAGAACTTGCGCAGGCTCTGTCACCGGAAGGAAGTCCGTGATCGGCTGTTCCACACCGTTGTCGAGGACGCGAAAGTCTTCCCGGCGCAAGCCATCGACAAAATGTCCGTCGCTGCCGGTAACAATCACCCCTACGTTTACGCGATCCACCGTCACCCGAAGTTTGGGAGCTGCCTCTTGAGGAACTGTTTGAGCAGACGTGACTGCGCAAAGCAGCAGCAAAGCATGGAGCGGCAAACTGGCAACTAAAAAGCGATCTGGTTTCATCGTCAGGCTATTGGTTGGTCGACCGGTGTGCTCGATCCGGTCTCGCATTTGATACTAATCGTTCTCTTAAAAAGGAAGAAGCCCTGCCCGTGCGTTGTTTCCAGAGCGCAGTGACAGGGCTTCCTTTAAGGCTTGAATAGAAAACGTGCTAGGGCTTGTCGGTCGCAGGCGTTGTCGGCGTTGCCGCGGCGGCCGGAGCCGGCGCAGCGGCCGGAGTGGGCGCGCTGGAATCCTTGGGTGTTGCCAGGTAGCCGTTAATCTGGTTCTTGCCCACGTCGAAGACCACGATTTCGTACGGCGCCATCCGCGAACTGCCTTTCACGTAAAACTGCACAGGTTCGCCCGAGGTTTTGTCCTTCTTTTCGATGGTCTTGTCATCGGCGATGACGGTGATGGTGTACTTGGACCTCTTGGGATCGGTCCTGTTCAGGGAAATCTGTACCGGTCCGACGCGTTCCGAGTGCTTGGACTTTTGAACGGTAAATTCGTAGTAGTTGCGATCACCCCGACGGCGCAACTCCTCGAGGTCATCGCGATTGTGGGCGATCAACCCGCTCATCACGTTCATATCGCCCATGCTTCGGTCGAGTTTGCCCTTGGTAGCCTCAAGATCGGTCTTGGTTGCCTCGAGGTCTTTCTTCGTGCCGCCGACTTCCGTGGCCACCGCACCAATTTGTTCCTGGCTCGCCTTGATTTGAGTCGTGAGCTCCTGGTCGGATGCTTGCTGCTCCTTGCGGATGTCTTCCGCGCGGCTCTTGGCTTTCGCGAGTTCCGACTGCGTCAAGCCCATTCTTTGCGTGGTGATCTCCACCTGGCTTTTCAAGTCCGCGATTCGCGAGTTGGCCTGATCCAATTGCGCGCTGAGAATCTTGTTCTGCTCCCGCTGTCTCCCCAGGTCGTCGCTCAGCTTCGCCTGTGTCGTATAACCGAAATAGACCACTACGGCCAACCCGGCAATCACCAACCCGAACAGGACCGAGATCCACCGTGGCGTTCCCGGCGCTTCGTATCCGTAAGATTCTTGCGGGCTTGGTATGTTTGGAGAAATGCTCATTCTTCCCTCTCTGTGATAGGTATCAACCCAAATGGCCCTATTTCGAAATTATGGCTTGCAAAAAGCCTTCTGTCTATCTTCTGTCGCCTAGGAGCGAGTAACCATTAGATGCATTCAGCGCGGCTAGCGTTTCCGTGCCTTTTTCCTGGCGCTCAGCTCGGGCCAGCGCGCAAAGACCGTGGTGGTCAATCCGCCTCGCGGTGTAAATTCGCCGCGAACGACGCACCATTCCGGTTGAACGGCAGCGACGATGTCTTGAAGGATTTTGTTGACCGCGTTCTCGTAGAAGATGCCCAGGTTTCGGTACGCCAGCAGGTACATTTTCAGCGCCTTCAGCTCCAGGCACTCTCTTCTAGGCATGTACTGGATAGTAAGAGTGCCGGAGTCGGGCATGCCCGTCTTGGGACAAACCGAGGAATACTCCGGAAACCGCGTCGTAATAACGTAGCGCGGGAATTGGTTCGGCCAAGTCTCCAGCGCCGGCAATTTTGCATTGATTCCAGCGCGGGCGTGTTCGGCGGTGTAGTCGGGCATGTTTACTCCTTGGGATTTTCATTGTATCTTGCCTCGCATAGCGTTTGTTTCTTTCCGTGGTCCCAGCTCAGGGGAGATCGAACATCCAGGCGACGCAGCTTGTTTGTCCAGCGTGCCGCAGTTCGAAATTCCGGCGCTCCCGGCGCCGCACAATAGTCGACTATCTACTGAGCATCGGCGGCATCTTGCCGTGGCGGTGCGAGTATTGCGAAGCAAGATTCCGCGGACGCCGCACTCCACTTCGGGTTTTGCTGTATGCCCACTGCGGAATCTGCGGCAACCTGGAATTGCAGCGCATCGCGGCAGAACATGTCACCGGCCAGACGTCCCCCATCGGCCGGCTCCTTGGAGTGCCCGCGTATCGTTGCGTGCCATGCCGGAACAAATTCTTTTCGATAAGGCCGCTCCGGCAAGAAGGCAAGAAAAAAGTTGCGGCTTAGAGCCGTTTGATCGTGCGAGTACCAAACAAAGTACCGCATTTGTCCCGGAAAACGACGTATGGTCCCGGCTGGGGCGGGGAACACACCGTCGCCAGTCTCGAAGCCGATTTTGCGGCAGGTTTGGGAGCGGTCTGGTCGTTTCGCGGGCACATCGCCGTGAAGCGCGCCATTTCTCACGTTTCACTCGACCTCGTTCGGGTGCATGACGATTTTCCCTGCCGAGCCCGAGTATCTTCTCCCGTTGTCCACACCTTCCACGAATTTGGATCAGACCGACTTTGAAGATTGGGTGCCGGAGGCCTGCCCGCTCTTCACAGGATTGCACGCGGCACGGTCTGGCCTGATAAACTCACGGTTAGAAACTGAGGAGCCAGCTATGTCTGAAGCTGCGAAATCGACTATGACGGCGGGAGCTGCCGCCAAGGGCGCCACTCGCACCGAAGCGGACTCCATGGGGAAGATCGAAGTCCCTGCCGACCGCTACTACGGCGCGCAGACGGCGCGCTCGCTCATCCACTTCGCCATCGGCAAGGACACGATGCCGCCTGAGCTGATTCGCGCCTTCGGCATCCTGAAAAAAGCGTGCGCCTTGGTGAATGAAGGTCTCGGCAAGCTCTCGGTCGAAAAAGCTTCCCTCATCGGCCTGGCGGCTGACGAAGTGATTGCTGGAAAATTGAACGACCATTTTCCCTTGCGCATTTGGCAGACCGGCAGCGGCACGCAGACGAACATGAACGTCAACGAGGTGATCTCAAACCGCGCCATTGAAATCGCAGGCGGCGTGATGGGCAGCAAGAAGCCTATCCATCCGAACGACGACGTCAACATGTCGCAATCCTCGAACGATACGTTTCCTGCGGCCATGCACATTGCCGCGGCTACGGAAACCGCGCGGCGGCTGCTGCCGGCGATCAAGGTGATGCGCGATGAGCTTGACGCCAAAGCCAAGGAGTTCGCCGGCATCGTCAAGATCGGCCGCACGCATTTGCAGGACGCCACGCCGCTTACCTTAGGCCAGGAATTTTCCGGCTACGTCAGCCTGCTCGACCGCGGCGGCGGGCGCGTGGCCGTCGCGCTTGACGGCCTCTACGACCTGGCCATTGGCGGCACCGCTGTCGGTACCGGGCTCAACGCGCATCCAGAATTTGCCGAGCGCGCTGCGGCCAAAATCGCCGACCTGACCGGCCTGCCGTTCCGCTCGCATCCCAACAAGTTCGCTGCCCTCTCGGCGCACGACGAAATCGTGTTCGCCTCAGGCGCGCTGAAGACGCTGGCCGCGTCGCTGATGAAAATCGCGAATGATATTCGCTGGCTCGCTTCCGGTCCGCGCTGCGGCTTGGGCGAGCTGACGTTGCCGGAAAACGAGCCCGGCTCCTCCATCATGCCGGGCAAAGTGAATCCCACGCAGTCCGAAGCGCTCACCATGGTGGCCGTGCAGGTAATGGGCAATGACGCGGCCATCGGCTTCGCTGGCTCGCAAGGCAATTTCGAGCTGAACGTCTTCAAACCGGCGATGATTTTCAATTACTTGCATTCCGTCGAGCTGCTTGCCGACGCTTGCAACAGCTTCACCGAGCACGCAGTCCGCGGCATCGAAGCGAACAAGAACACCATCGACCGCTACGTCCACAATTCGCTGATGCTGGTCACCGCACTCGCTCCCAAAATCGGCTACGACAACGCAGCCAAGGTCGCCAAGACCGCGCACAAGGAGCACACCAGCCTGCGCGAGGCCGCCATCAAGCTCGGCTTCGTCACCCCCGCCGAATTCGACGCCCTCGTCAAGCCCGAGGACATGACCCACCCATGAAATATCTTTCAGTCAAGAGTTGGCTCGCCGCATCAGCCGCAGGGCAACCGGAGAGAAATCGTTGAGCACGTTTGCTTTTATAACGTTTTTCATCGTCATCGGCTGCGCAGTTTTTGTTACGTCGGCGTATGCGGTTGGAAGACACACGCGAGAATCCCATTTGAATCTGCTCGGCCCGAGGCCCGTCACGACCGGTTATGGACGTGGTCATGGCGCGCGTGGACTGAAAGGCGCCCTAGAGGTCTTCGGTGCCTTGCTCTTTCTGCCGGTCCTTCTCGTGGGTGGATTGGTTTCGATTCCATACGCATGGATCCGAAAACTCCTAGGCGAGCGAACCGAACGCCCGACTCGCGCGGCGTATGCACCTGTCCGCGCGTTTGAAGCTCTGGCATGAAGTTCGATTTGCCGGCGTGGATAAGCGGGGGACTTTGCTCGCCGGAGTCGCTGTCGATGAAGGTAGCGGTTGGATTTATTTCGACATTCTCGCGAGAGGCTAAAGACGCATGAAATCGAATCTAAGAACGCATTCTGGCGCCACCGTACTGGACTTGAGCTAGCGATGACACATTTTCTCAAAGACATACTGCGGCAGCCGGTGGAGTTGCAGCGTACCATCGAGCTGTTTGCGGGAACGAATGGGGCTGGACGGGCCACGCTCGAAGCGGCGGCTGCAGCGATTCGCTCCGCGCGGCATGTTTATTTGACGGGAATCGGGAGCAGTTGGCATGCGGCGTTAAACGTTGGCGCGATGTTTTATCAGCATGCGCATCCGGTTTACTTGCTCGACGCTGACGAGTTGCTGCGATTTGGAGCGTTTCCCAGAAACTCCGCGATGATCATTATTTCGCGGAGCGGCAAGAGCACGGAAATTGTGCAGTTGGCACGCAAGGCGAGCAAGGCTGGCGTGAAAGTCATCGGGATCACCAATGTTCCCGAGAGTCCGCTGGGGAAAGAAGCGAATCATGCCATCGTCGTGCCCATCGCGCTCGATCACGCCATTTCGGTGAACACGTACACTACGCTAGCGCTGGCGATGGGGATGCTGGCGAGTAGTGTTGTTCAGGAGGGAAGCTCCCTTCAGGGGCTAAAGCCCAGTGAAAAGGGAACTGGTGCACCGGAGCTAAAGCTCCGGCCTGGTAAAGATTCGCAGCTTGCGGAGTCGCTTTCGCATGCCTTCGCGGAAGCAGGGCGAGCGATTCCCGCTTGGCAGGAGCTAATTGCCAAGTCGGTTTGGCTCAAGCCGCACAGCGCAGCTTACTTTTTGGCGCGCGGGTCGAGCCTTGGCAGCGCCTGCGAGGCGCGGCTGATGTGGGAAGAAGGCGTGAAATCGCCCGCAAGCTCTATGGGCACCGGCAGCTTCCGGCATGGCCCGCAGGAAATCGTCAACAAAGGCGTGCGCTTTGGAATCTGGATTGATGGCACGCAGATGCGCGAACAGGATTTCGCTTTGGCGCGCGATCTGCGAAAGCTTGGCGCGAGCGTGATGCTGATTGGGCAAAAACTTCCCGAGGATGCGGGGGATTTGGTGTTTCAGCTTCCCGCGATTCCGGCGGGGTGGCAATCCCTGATTGATATTATTCCGGCGCAGCTTGTGGCCGAGCGGCTGGCTGGGCTCTCCGCGGTGGATTGCGATACGTTCCGGCTGTCGTCGTTCATTGTGGAAGACGAGGGCGGCTTGTTGCCGAAGGAAGCAAGAAACAGCGAAGACTCGGCCGCAAAAGACGCGGCCTCGGAATGACCGACAGAGTTAGAGGTCGCGTTGAAGCGCGCCCCTACACAACCCGGCAAAGGGAGAAGAAATGATTGGGGCGGTGGACATAGGAGGAACGAAAATTGCCGCGGGCATCGTGGACGATGCTGGCAAGGTGCTGGCGCGGCTTGAGACGCCAACCGAGGCTGCGCGCGCGTATCCCGATGGGCTGAAGCATATCGTGCGCCTGCTGCGTGAAGCGGCGAAACAGGCCAACACCCGGCTTTCAGGCATCGGCATCGGCTCGACAGGCTGGGTCTATCCCTTCACGGGCGAATTCGGCGACGTAGATTTTCTGCCCGGATGGAAGGGGTGCAATCCAGTAAACGATTTGGCGAGCGAGTTTGGCGTGCGAGTGGCGCTGGAGAACGACGGCGACGCTTCGGCGTTGGGAGAAGCGGCGTGGGGAGCGGGAAAAGAGAAGTCGCGGCTGATTTACGTCACAGTAGGCACAGGAATTGGCGGCGGAATTGTTCTCGATGGCGAACTGTATCGCGGCGTGGACCGGGCGCATCCCGAAGTCGGCCATCATGTGATTGACGCCTTCGGCCCGGAATGCACCTGCGGCTTCCGCGGCTGCTGGGAAGCGCTGGCGACAGGTCCGGCGATGGCGGCGTGGTTTAACGCCAACGCGCAGGCAACTTCCCGGCATCCACAAGCGCTGACGGCGAGGGAGATTTTTCAGCTTGCTAAACAAGGCCACCTGTTGGCGCAAGAGGCTGTTGCGCGCGAAGCGCTCTATCTCGGTTTCGGCCTGGCCAACTTGATCAATTTGTTTGTGCCGGACCGCATCGTAATGGGCGGCAGCATCATGAAAAGCATGAGCCTCGAACAGATACGCAA
>Ga0126369_10000482_pt1 | contig 26094 bp, 17 predicted proteins | sample PanSoiMetaPlot_1_FD_109646 | JGI IMG/M metagenome (GOLD analysis project Ga0126369, IMG submission 109646) | Tropical forest soil microbial communities from Panama - MetaG Plot_1 | ecosystem: Environmental > Terrestrial > Soil > Tropical forest > Bulk soil | place: Panama | collected 2016-02-17
AGAGGAAGCTTGTCGATAGGCGCCGGTGCGTCCATCATCTTCGGCCCTTCGAAAGAGCCGCCGCTCCAAAAGTCATACCACTTCGTTTTGGGCAAATACACTTGGCGCGAGGCCACGCTCGGATCAGTCACAGGACTCACCAGGAGGGCCGGCCCGAACATGAACTGGTCCCCGATCGTCGCCAAGTGCGCATCGGTTCGGAAATCCATGATCAATCCGCGCATCGGCGTATAACCCTGGCTCGTGGTCATCCAGGCAACGGAGTAGATGTACGGAAGCAAGCGATAGCGAAGCGTGTCGTAGCCCGACAGAATCTTCTGCGCCTCGGGACCATAGGACCACAATTCATTCTGGTTCGTGGAGCGCGTTCCATGCACGCGAAGAATCGGATTGAATGTGCCGAACTGAAACCAGCGGATGAATAGCTCCCGATATTGCGGATCGTCGGGATTGCCGGAGACAAATCCGCCGATGTCCGTGGTCCAATACGGCAGCCCGGAAATGGAATAGTTGAGCCCTGCAGGAATCTGCTTTTTGAAAAATATCCAATCGGAGTTGATGTCTCCGGACCAAACCGCCGCGGCGTGGCGCTGCGCGCCCGCAAAGGCCGAACGGGAAAGAATGAACACGCGCTTCTTGTCCGATTCGCTGCGCTGGCCTTGGTAGACGCCCTGCGTGGTCAGCAGCGGAAATGCATTCGCGTATCTTGCGCCGTTTCCAAGATGTGTCTTACTGGTCACCAGGATGTTCGTCTCGCGATCCTCGGTTTCGGGCTCCGTGGTGTCCAGCCACCAGGCATCCACGCCGATCTTGAAGAGCGCCTGATCCATCAAGTTCCAATAATATTTCTGCGCGTCGGGGTTAAACGCGTCATAAAGCGCCATACGCGGAGGATGAAAGGACTGCACTTTGGTCCTGTCAATGAAATATCCGCGCTGGTCCATGTCATTGTAAGTTTTCGACCCGGGACGAAAATAAGGCCACACCGAAATCATCAAGTGGAAATTGTTCTTGTGAAGGTCGTCCACCATTCCGGGCGGATCGGGATAGCGCGCTTTGTCAAACACCGGCTCTCCCATGGTGTACCACCAGAACCAGTCCTGGACGAGGTTGTCCACCGGAATGTGGAGTTGGCGGTATTTGTGCGCAACACCGAGTAACTCTTCCTGCGTGTTGTACTTGTTTTTGCATTGCCAGAAACCGTAGGCCCATTTGCCGAACAACGGCGCCGCGCCGGTCAGCGCGCGGTATCCCGCGATGATGCGGTCGAACTCCGGTCCGTAAAGGAAGTAGTAGTCCATTTCATCGGCAACTTCCGAGCTCAGGTAAAGAGCACTGAGAAAGCGATTGTTGAATCGGCTTCGCGAGGCGTTGTTCCAAAAGATTCCATATCCGTTGCTAGACAAAAGGAGAGGAATACCAATGTTGGTGTTGTCCTGCGAAACGTCCACCGTCTCGCCGCGATAATTCCATACCCCCGCTTGGTGCTGTCCGAGTCCGTAAAAAGACTCGTACGAGCCCCAGAGTTTCGAGAAAAGCTCCACATGATAAGTCTGCTCACCATTGACTGTTACCGCCGTCATCGTGACTTCCGTTTGCTGAAACAGAGTCTTCCCAGACGCATCCTGAAATGTGACGCTGCTGTCCTTCCGCGAGACGACCGCTTTGATTTGCGCTGTGCCCAGAACGACGCTCTCATCGGAAGACGCGATGTCCCATTTTGTCGCGGGCCAATGGTTCTTGATCACCACAAGATCAGGGTGGGCCGCGACCGATTCCGCAGGCGAATAGCGCACGCGGATGATCGAATCGGAGCAGACCTGAAGACGCATCACGCCATTCAGCAGCGTGAACCGCACTCCGTCCGGCTCTTTTTGCAGGCTGACAACCGGATTCCAAGGATTCCATTGGGCGGCAGCCAAGGCTGGGAAACAAACAAAAAGAAGCAGGAGCGTGAAGACCAAACGGCGAGACGACCAGGCTCGTTGGACTCGACGAGCGGCGCATGCACGCGCAATCATATTCACCACTCCTCGATACAGGGAATTTGCACAAGGTTACTGGAGAGAGTGTACCTTTATCGAGTTTTCTTGCGGGAAGGGTTCCGGTTTAAGCAAGGAACGACCTTGGTTTTTGAAACAACCACACACGCCTTATTCCAACCGGTGGCGTTCAGCGCAGCTCTTGTTGCTTTCCGGTTCGAACAGATTCGCGCGCGGCATCCAGGATTTCCAGGACCTGCACATTTAATTTCATGGAAAGCGGGTCTTCGATGGGCTTGTTGTTTCGAATGCAATCTACAAAGTAGGAGATGGGATTGCTTGTCTCTTTCGGTGCGGGATCAAGGGTAATCCGCTCCCCTTGGAGTCCCGCTTTGGCGGCATTGTCCGTGGGCGAGCGAAAGAATAAATCGCTTCGCGTTGCGAGCAAGCTGCCCTTGGGTCCGAACACTTGCACCTGCCCCATGCTATAGGGCCAATCCCATGAGGCCTCGATAATTGCAGTCCCATCGGGATAATCCAAAACAATCGTGGCATCGTCATCTACGGCGTTGTGCTGGTCTGTTTTCAGTTTCTGCGTAACCGCCGAAACGCGCGAGGGCTTCCCCTTGAGCCACACCGCCCACTCCGCGCCGTAGCAGCCAAAATCCATAATCGCTCCGCCGCCGTTTTTCACCGGGTCGTAGAGCCAGTCGGCAAAATACTTGGACACGCCGATTTCCTTCGGGCCCTGGTGGCCATACTGCACGAGGATTCTTTGGACCGGCCCCAGCTGGTTGTCATGTACGCGATGAAACAGTTCGTGGGTCGGCGCAACCCACACATTCCAGTAGTTCACCATTACCTTGATGGCGGCCTGGTTCGCCAGCCGTTCCATTTCGCGCGCATCCGCGGCGGTCGTTGCCATCGGTTTTTCCGTAGAATAGTGAATACGCCGCTTCGCGCACTCGCGGAGAATCTCCAGATGCCGATCATTTTCCGTCGTGACGATGACGCCGTCCGGCTTCGTTTCATCTAGCATCTTTACGTAATCGGAGTAAAACTTTACGGTTGGCGGGACTTTGGCCTTGGCTTGGTCCAGCAATTCCGGGTGCGTGTCAGCCACGGCAACCAGCTCCGCGTTTGGCTCTTTCGTCAAATCTTTGAGCAGCCCCCACACGTGATCGTGATCGAGGCCGATGATGGCTAGCCTGGTTTTTGTTTCTGTCGCTTTTGGAGTCTCAGAAGCGGGTCGCGACATCGTTGCCGCGGCGCAAACAAGAATTACAGAAACAAGCAGTGCGAAACGTTCGATGGATTGCCATTGCCTCACGGGGTGATTTCCTCAAATTGCATCAGTTGTTGTGGAGTGACGCCTGTTCTCGCCCCATTCGCAAGGCCGCGTCGACTTTGCGCGCCAGGAGGCCGAAACCTCCGCTGACTGCATCTTTCTCCAGTGCCTGCAGGTGCATCATTCCGGCAGCCCGGTTGGCCGAGTTCAGCTCCATCTCTCCAAGAGCAAGCCGCGCCTCAAGGGCTATACCGGCGAATGTCGCGGTGGTCGCCCGCGCAATCACTTCGCGGAGCTGTCGCATAGAATCGCCGCGGTCCGTGGGTTTTCCTGAGGCTGCTTGTATCCGGGCGGAAGCAATCGCCGCGAAGAGCACCAACTCCTCATTCCGCGACTTTTTTGCGGTCCCGAGGGTTCGTTCCACGTAATTGCGCGCTTCCGCCAGTTTTCCCTGCGCAAGCAAGGCCCGCGATAGAGCGAGATACGCCGCGGCCGCGTCTTTGTCCGCTTTGGTCTTCTCGAAAAGTTCAGCGGCCTGCTTGGCCTGGACTGCTGCTTCGTCGTTCTTTTCCTGATCCAGCAGCAACTCCGCCAGAGACACCTGCATTTGGGCCGATTGCGACTGGTCTCCAATCTTGTCGAAAATCGCCTTGGCCTCCCTCTCATCCTTCCATGCCGTCTCGGTGTCTCCTTCCATACGCAGCAGCCGTCCCATGCCTGAAAGGGCCGATGCTTCCTTGCTTCGATCGCCAATTCGCCGGCAAATCTGCAAAGATTCCTCGAGCATTTTCTTCGATTCGGCGGTGTTCCCCTGCCGTAAGAACACTTCTCCGAGCCCCGCCTCGGTTAGAGCTTCTCCGTCAATATGCCCGATTTCGCGATAGGTGTTCAGCGATTCCTCGTAGCTCTTCCGGGCTGCGGCAAGGTCTCCCAGGGCCAGAAAGATATCGCCAAAATTATCGCGTTCATTGGCCACCCCGAATCGGTAGCCAATCTGCTGGTAAATTGCCAGGGATTGCTCATAGCGTTTCTTCGCGCCTTGATAGTCACCTTGCGCATAGAGTGCGTTCCCGCTTACGGTCGCTGCAATCGCCACACCGCGCTGGTCGTGCGCAGCAAGATAGAGCCGTTCCGCATCGCGCACCAGCGCTTCTACCCCATCGGGGGCAGCAAGATTTTCAAGCGCCCAGCCTTGATCCGTCAGCGCCCGCGCTTGCAGCAATGATGCCCCGGCAGCCTTTGCTTTTTCCGCCGCTCTCATGGCGGAGGACAGAAGGTTCTTGAAATCCCCCAGGGACTCCACAGCGTGATCTTCTTCCAAGTCAATGCGCGGGTCGTCTCCCTGCGGTGGAGGCAGCTCACGCAAATGAGCGAGCGTCACCAGCGCTTCATTGCCCCGGCCTCCGTTGACCTGCATGCTGGCCAGCGCAATTCCGTAATCGAGGTTGTCGGGGAAAAACTCAAAAAGGGCCCGATAGATTTCGATGGCCTTGTCCCATTCATGCGACATTTCACGGTAACGCGCTTCGACCAGCAAGCGTTCCGCGCGAGACAAGTTGGAGGAAAGATCAAAGGCTTTTTTTGCTTCCGTCCTGGCATTCTCGTCATATCCCAACTGGTTCCAAGCAGTCGCCAGTGCCGCATGGGAGAGCGCATAGTTGGGTCCTGCGGCGATCGCCTTTACAAGTAAATCGCGAGCCGAAAGAGCGTCGAACACGCGCACCCTCGAAAGCCCTTCGGCATACAGGCGCGCGGCCTCTGCGTTCGATGGAATTGCTGTGGCTACTTCCACAGCCTCTTCTTTCGTGATGCCTCGTACGCCGAGATTTCCGCGCAGCTTCTCTCCGGCGCGGGAAACCAAGTCGAAGAGGTTCTCCTGCGATCCGGTCTCGGAATCTGCATACAGCGTTTCGCCGCTTTGCGTATCGAAGAGCCGCAAATCGAGGCGGATCTGCCGGCCGGGACTTTTTGCCAAAGAAGCATACGAGCCCGCAACCACCAGGTCCGTGCCCAGGTTTCTGTGAATTTGCTCCAAGCTTGCGCGTCTCAGGCTGTCCATGTCACTCAGGGAGAGTTCGGCCTTCATTCGGGCAATGCTTTCGGCCGGAAGAGTCCTCAGTTGGCCGCCAGCGGAAAGTTCCGTGGTGAGCCAGTCGGAGAACGCGGTTGACAGCCACGCTTCCTTGGGATCCCCAGAAAGATTCGTAAACCCGAGCACGGCTACGGAGCGTCGCGGACTGACGGCGCTCGACGAGCCGCTCAGAACTACCGGTCGCGAAACGCGTAAATAAATGCCGACTCCAAGGGCAACGATCACAACGGCGGCAACGAATCCGAAGAGGCGCCGCTTTCCCGACGGCGTGCGCAAATCCACAATTCGGACAGGCTGTTCCTCCTCCCGGTGTGCGTCATTCTGCCCATGGCCTGCGAACAGGTCGCTCTGGAACTCGTTGGCGGTCACGTTTTCATGAGCGGCTTCGGACGGCGGCAAGTACACCGGAGCGAGGAAACGGTAGCCGTGACGCGGAATCGTTTCGACGTACCGCGGGCTGTCGGCGGAGTCTCCCAGTGCCGCCCGCAATTTGGTCATGGCTTTATTCAAGCTGCGATCAAAATCCACAAACGTGTGCGCCGACCAAAGCTTTTCCCGAAGCTCTTCGCGGGTGACCACTTCGCCGGGATGCTCCAAAAGGAGGGAAAGAATCTGGAAAGGCTGCTCTTGCAGCTTGATTCGAACGCCGTGCTTCCGCAATTCCGCGGCGCGCAGATCGACTTCAAAAACTCCAAAACCTCTGGTTCGGAAGGGCCCCTGAACCGCTCGCATGACCTCACCCCTGCAGGTTGCCGAGCGTAGCACGCAGCGGTGGCCTAATCAATACGGCCATGGCCTCGGGCAATCTACAGTTTTGCCAAATTTGGGAGCGTTTGCAGCCTGATGCTTTTGGGAGTTTACCGGGTTGCGGTGGTTACAGCGCCTCTACCTTCCGTGACTTGGACGATGCAGTCGATGCAGGGGAGCGTGACTTCTTCGCGAAGGCCGCTGGGCCAGAAAATTTCCAGCTTGTCGACTTTGGAGGCGGAGCCGAGGCCAAGGTGCAGGCGCAGGTCGGAGGAAGAAGCATAGCTTGCACCGCTGAAGACATCCGCACGCTGGCGCACGCCACCGGCGGTGAGGAAGACTTTTGCACCGATTGCATCGCGGGAGGATTTGTAGACCTTGGCATCCGGTGCCGACGCCACGGGTGCCCCTTGACTGGGCACGGCGTTAGCGCTGAGAGTCGGTTCGGACCCGCTCGGGCTCTTGGCGCTTCCTCCCCCAACGAGTTTCAGCGTGACCCAGTGGTTGGCGTTGCGCACGACGTTGCGAAGAAGCGTTGGCCGGGAATCAAGGTTATTGAGGACAACGCCAATGTGGCCGTCGTTGAAAAAATCCCCGAAGGCCGCACCGCGAGCGCAGACGACCGAGGCGAGGCCGCTTCCAGTGGCGGGTAGAACTTCCTCGAATTTGGCCCCATCGAGACTGCGAAAGAGCTGCGGTCGCTGCGCCCAGGTCGTTCCCCAATCGCGCTGGTCGGCAATGGGATAGACGTGACCATTGGCGACGAAAAGATCAAGCAAGCCATCGTTATCGAAGTCGAGAAAGCCGGTACCCCAACCGAGAAACGGAATGGTGGGGCCGCCAAGACCGGCTTTGAAGGAGACATCGGTGAAGCTGGCGCCGCCGTCGTTGCGATAAAGAGTTTTGTAATCGTCCGAAAACGTCGTTAGGAAAAGAGCGAGGCGGCCGGAGGAATTGTAGTCGCCAAGGGCGATGCCCATGGAAGCCTGCGCGCGGCCTTCTTCATTTACCGCGAAGCCGCTTAGGTAGCTAACATCTTCAAATGTGCCGTCGTGGCGGTTGCGATAAAGATAGTTGGGCGTCGAGTCGTTGGCGACGATGAGGTCGGGCCAGCCGTCGTCGTCAATATCGGCAAATACGGAAGCGAAGCCGTAGCGGCCTTCGCGGTCAGCGACACCCGCTTTCGCACTCACTTCAGTAAAGGTGCCATTGCCATTGTTGTGGAAGAGATGGTCGCGTTCGCCGAGCAGGCCCATCGGTCCGCAAAAAACGTTGACCCCGCGGTATTGGCAGGCTCCCTCGGGAACGCCGCCCTTCCCTGCCAGAATGGGATGGTCGAGATCGTAGTGGACGTAGCCCGGAACGAAAAGGTCAACTAGGCCGTCGCGGTCGTAATCGCCCCAAGTTGCGCCGGTGGACCAGCCGCCAAGAGCGATGCCGGCTTTTTCAGCGACATCGGTGAACGTGCCGTCGTGATTGTTGTGGTAGAGGCGATTCTTGCCGTAATTGGACACGTAAATGTCGGGCCAGCCATCGTTGTCATAATCGGCGACGGCAACGCCAAAACCCCAGCGCTCGTTCGAAACGCCGGCTTTGTCCGTCACGTCGGTGAACGTGCCGTCATGATTATTGTGAAAAAGCATGGCGCGGGGGGCAGGCTCAGAGCCCTTGCTGGCGGCGAGCGTGGAGCCGTTGAGAAGATAAATGTCGAGCCAGCCATCGTTGTCGTAGTCAAGAAGGGCGACACCGGAGCCAGGAGCTTCGATGATGGTGGATTTTTCGGGAGAGCCGGAGCGATGGTGGAACTTGTCGAGTCCGGATGGATGCGTGATGTCTGCGAAGACGACGGGGGCGCCGTCAACAAAGCCCCCTGCGGTGATTGGACGGGAGTGCGAATCCTTAATGGGAGCGTGAACGCCGCCCGTAGACATTCCGGAGGGGCGAGGCAGGGGGACATTTTGCTGTTTTTCTTGCGGTTTGCCGGGAGCGGACGGCAAAGACTGTTGACTACGGGCAAGGCGCGAGGAGGCGAAGAGCAGCAGAAAGGTCAACACGAGCAAGAGAAAATGGATTGCCGGCCGTGGTTGGCTCATTTTTGTGCAGCTGTCGATGTGGGTTCGTCGACCGTAAGGATTTGATCGGCGTGAACATTCTTGAGAGTTTGCGTGATGCCGCTGGGCCAGTGGATTTCTATGGACTGGGCAGAAGATTCCGAGCCGAGTCCAAAGTGGACGCGCTTATCGCTGGAAGAAAGATAGCTGCTAGCGGTAGAAACCGTCGCGAATTGCGGGCCTTTCGCGGTGACAAGCTTGACTTCGGCGGCAATGGCGTCGCGATTGCTCTTGTGACCGACGAGCTTCAGCAAGAGCCAGTGATTCGGCGTCGGGGTCTCGTTGTGAAGGATGTGAATGGGGCCGTCGTTGGTAGTGACGACGGCGTCCAAGCGGCCGTCATTATCAATGTCGCCGATGACCATACCGCGACTGAGCCAGGGCTGACTAAAGACGGCGCCTGAGGCAGCGGAAACGTCTACGAACTCTTTGCCGGTATTGCGGAGCAGCAGCATCGGCTCGCGGTAGTGCAGATTCGGATAGCTGAGCTCGACGGTGTCGAGATCGTGGCCCTGGGCAATAAGAAGGTCCTTCCAGCCGTCGTTGTCGTAATCGAGGAAGCGGACGCCCCAGCCGGAGTGCGTCAGGGTGGCGCGGGCGACGCCGGAGGCGAAACTGGCGTAAGAAAAAGTCGCGTCGCGGCTATTCATATAGAGGGCATAGCGCTGATTGGCAAGGTCGGTGACGATGAGATCCGGCCAACCATCGTTGTTGTAATCCGCGAAATCGACGCCCATCCCGGCGTAAGTGCGGCCGTCACCGTCAACGGCAACTTCCGAGAGAAGGCCGACTTCTTCGAACGTGCCGTCGCCCTTGTTGTGATAGAGGAACTCAACCATCGAGTCGTTCGCCACAAAAAGATCAATGTGGCCATCGCGATCGTAATCGGCCAAAGCGATGCCAAGGCCCTTGCCGGGCTTGGAGAGGCCGATTTTCTTCGAGACTTCGGTAAAATGGCCGTTGCCGTCGTTGTGATAGACCAGGGGCGAAATCGGCTGAAAGACGTCCGGGTGGCAGTAGGCGCGGTACCCTTCCTTGTGCTCGCCGCACCAAATGTCGTCGAAATCCCATTGAAGATAGCGAAGGACAACGAGGTCAAGAAGACCGTCGTTGTCTAAGTCCACCCAAGCAGCGCTGGTGGACCAACCAGAGCCGGCGACGCCCGCATTTTCGGTGACGTCCGAGAACGTTCCGTCGCCATTGTTGTGGTAAAGTTTGTTGCCCCCGTAAGCCGTGACGTAGAGATCTTCGTAACCGTCGTTGTCATAGTCGCCGACGGCCACGCCCATGCCGTAGCCGGAACCTTGTAAGCCCGCTGTTTCGGTCACGTCCTCGAAAGTTCCGTCCGGTTTTTGGTGATAGAGGCGATTCCAGTAGGTTCGACCGGTCTTCCGGGGAATGGAACCTTTGGGAGTCGGATCCTGGAGAGGAGCGCCGTTGACGAGGAAAATGTCCAGGCGGCCATCGTTGTCATAATCAAAGAGGGCAACACCAGCGCCCATCGTTTCCGGCAAATAGTGCTTGGGGGTGTGGGACGAGAGATAGTTGAAGTGAATTCCGGAAGCCGAAGTCGTGTCGACAAACTTACCGGGAAGCGCCTTTTGCGAATCGGGCGTGGAACCCGATTGCCGAGCATCAACAATCCCCATCAGAAGAGCAAAAAGAAAAGCCCCCAAGAGAAGACGCATACCTGATTGATATTACAGCATGTAACCGTAGAAGCCTCGTGTTGGGCGGGCGTCCGCCCACGGTTGAAGGGAAGGAGCGTAGATAACTTTTGGTAGCTGAACCGGTTACGCGGGAACGTGGAAATGACATGGAAGTGGATTGACAGAAAGAATGTGGGTTCGGGAGAGTGCGGTTGTGACAGAGGAGTGAGGGTGTGCCCGGTCGAGGACCGGTCAATTCGGAGGGACGCCATGAATTCATGCGAGCGGAAGTCCAAGCACGTTTTGAAAGCGGCTTTGCGGCAATTGCGCCGGATTCCTGTTGCGGTCGCGCTTGTGTGCGTCGCCTTCGCTGGTTGGGCCAGCGCGCAGACTGCCAACAAGGCGGATTCAGACAAGGAGAACGCGCGCAAACCCGACCTGGCCAAGGAGCCGACACTGTACGTGGTCGGTTACGCGCATCTCGACACCGAGTGGCGCTGGGAATACCCGCAAGTCATCAACGAATATCTTCGAAAGACCCTGGACGACAACTTCGCGCTCTTCGGGAAGTATCCGCACTATGTTTTCAATTTCAGCGGTGCCAATCGCTATCGGCTGATGAAGGAATACTACCCGGCGGATTTTGCAAAACTGACGGAATACGTTCACTCGGGCAGATGGTTTCCGGCAGGCTCTTCGATGGAAGAGGGTGACGTGAATGCGCCCAACGCCGAGGCGATTATCCGGCAGATCCTTTACGGGAACAAATGGTTTCGTAAGGAATTTGGCAAGACCAGCGCGGAATACATGCTTCCCGATTGCTTCGGATTTCCAGCTTCCCTGCCGACGATCCTGGCGCACTCCGGCGTAAAAGGATTCTCGACGCAAAAGCTGACGTGGGGCTCTTCAGCGAATGCCGGAGGTCCGGAATCGCGGGAGCAGACTCCGGAAGGCACGCCCTTCAACGTGGGCGTTTGGGTGGGTCCAGATGGCGAGAGTGTGCTTGCCGGATTGAATCCGGGGAGTTATAGCGGCGGAATCTATACCGACCTCACTAAGCCGCTGCCCGAGCCCCCGCCGGACACCGCTTTGGAGAAGGTTCAAGCCGAAATCCAGACGCTGCGAGAGAAATTGGAAAAGGTCCAGAAGAGCGGACAACCTTTGGATCAAAAAGAAATCCAGGAGTTTCGCGGCTTACAGAATCAGCGGGAAGCGCTGAGGAAGACGGCGCAAGACCAAGCCCAAGAACGCTTTCAGGAGGATTGGGCCGCGCGAGTGGAGCGCAACGGGAAAGCGAGCGGCTTATTCACGGACTACCACTACTATGGAACCGGGGATGTCGGTGGGGCGCCGGATGAAGAATCGGTGAAGCGTCTGGAAGCGATTGTCACCAAGGGCACGGCGAGCTTGCCACCCTTAGGAGGGTTCTATTTCTCGAGGCCGTCGCATGCGGAGTGGCCGCAGGTGAAAGTGGGAGACGGACCCGTTCGTGTGATTTCCGCGACGGCCGACCAAATGTTCTTGAATATCAGCCCTTCTGAAGCGGCAAGCTTGCCGCGATACACCGGCGAGATGGAATTGACCAACCATTCCGCAGGCTCGCTAACTTCGCAGGCCTACCAAAAGCGCTGGCTGCGCAAGGAGGAGTTGCTCGCTGACGCTGCGGAGAAAGCATCGATTGCCGCGGAATGGCTGGTGGCACGAGCGTACCCGCGCGAGCGGTTGAACAATGCTTGGACTTTGGTGATGGGCGGGCACTTCCACGACATCGCTGCTGGAACGGCCACGCCCAAAAGCTACGAGTTTGCCTGGAACGATGACGTTATCGCGATGAATCAGTTTGCAGGGGTGTTGAGCAACGCAACCGAAGGTGTGGCCGCGGCGCTTAACACGGAAACCAAAGGTATCCCCATCGTGGTCTTCAACCCGCTTAACATCGCGCGCGAAGACGTGGTGGAAGCAAGCGTGGAATTTTCCGGTGGAATGCCAAAGGCTTTGCGGGTCACGGGGCCGGGTGGCAAGGAAGTTCCGGCACAGGTTTCAGGAGGAAAAATTCTCTTTCTGGCGCAGGCTCCGCCGACTGGCTATGCCGTTTACGATGTGCAGCCGGGCCTCGAGGCCGCTGCTTCGACCTTGCAGGTAACCAACGATTCGCTCGATAACCAATACTACCGCGTAAAACTAAACCTCGACGGCGACGTCGCAAGCATTTTCGACAAATCCATCGGGAAGGAACTGCTTGCTGGACCGGCAAGGCTCGCCATCTCCTCCGACAATCCGCAACAGTGGCCGGCGTGGAACATGGATTGGGATCAAGAGCAGGCGGCTCCAAGGACTTACGTGAGCGGTCCGGCAAAGATTCGCGTTGTCGAAAATGGTCCCGTGCGTGTGGCCCTGGAAGTTTCCCGGGAGACCGCAGGGTCGGCGTTCGTGCAAACGATTCGGCTTTCCGCGGGTGATGTAGGCAAGCGCGTGGAATTTGCAAACGTAATTGACTGGAATACGAAAGAATCCAACCTAAAGGCCACCTTCCCGTTAGCCGCTTCGAATCGCATGGCCACCTACAACTGGGACGTCGGCACCATCCAGAGACCGTCAGCAGAGCCGAAGAAATTTGAGGTGCCTTCCCACCAATGGATTGATCTGACGGACATGAACGGCGAATTTGGCGCTACCATCCTCACCGACTGCAAGAATGGATCCGACAAGCCAAACGACAGCACGATTCGGCTCACACTCATCCGAACTCCCGGAACGTCGGGCGGATATCCTGACCAGGGGACACAGGACATCGGTCACCATGAGTTCATTTACGGCATTGCCGGACACGCCGGAAGCTGGCGTGACGGGCAAACCGATTGGCAAGGGCAGCGCCTGAACGCACCGCTAATCGCGTTTGAAACTGCGAAACACCCTGGAACCCTAGGTCAGGAGTTTTCTTTGCTCAAAGTGAGCAACCCGCGCATTCGCGTTTTAGCGCTGAAGAAAGCCGAAGAGAGCGACGAGATCATCGTGCGACTCGTGGAGCTGGACGGCAAACCGCAAGAGAACGTGGGCGTGTCGTTTGCGGCTCCCATTAGCGCGGCGCGCGAGGTGAACGGGCAGGAACAGCCTGTGGGACCGGTAACGCTGACCGACGGTACGCTCGTCACGTCGTTCTCGGCGTATCAACCGAGGACGTTCGCGGTCAAGCTAACCCCGGCAACCACCAAGGTTCGCGGTGTACGTTCCGCGCCCATCAAGCTGCCTTACGATGTGGCCGCGGCCAGCAACGATGGCACGAAATCAACGGCAGGATTCGACGGCAAGGGCAATGCCTTGCCCGCCGAAATGCTGCCTTCGCAAATCCAATTCGGCGGTGTGGAGTTTCGACTTGCTCCGGCAAAGACAGGCACGCCCAACGCTCTCACGCCAAAGGGACAAACGATTGGCCTTCCCCCCGGCCAGTTCGATCGGCTCTATGTTCTGGCGGCTTCTACGGACGGAGATCAAAAAGCCACCTTCCAAGCTGGAGCCAAGAAAGCGGAGCTCAACATTCAAGACTGGGGAGGCTTCATCGGCCAGTGGGACGACCGCAAGTGGACGGCAAGAGACATCACGATTCCCGAGAGGCTTGGGAGACCAGCCAGAACAAGGCATGACGACTACGCAGAGATGACCGGCATCCAGCCGGGCTACATCAAGCGCGCGGAGCTGGCGTGGTACTGCTCGCACCATCACAATGCTGCCGGCGAAAACGTTGGGTACTCCTATTCCTACCTGTTTGCTTATGCCCTCGATTTGGAGCCCGGAACAAGAACCATCAAGCTGCCTAACAACGCGAAGATTCGAATCCTGGCGATGTCGGTTGCGGAAGAGAGTCCGCGTACAAAACCGGCTCAACCACTGTATGACGTTCTTCCTCCACCACCGGCGGGCGACAAGGATTTTTTGTTATCAAGCTCGCCGACCAGTCTTTCCGTAACACCGGGGCGAACCACCACGACTGAGATCGCCGTGACACCCAGGAATGGACTTGCGGGCAGTGTTACCTTGGCTGCTTCAGGGCTGCCAGCTGGTGTCGCTGCCTCATTCAACCCTTCCAGCACCGGCGGCATGAGCACCCTGACGTTTCATGCCGAGGGTTCGGCGCGCCCAGGAACTTCTACCGTCACCATCACGGGCACGTCCGGCGCGCTATCGCACGGTGTCCCTATCGGCTTGCAGGTGACGGCAATCAAAACGGGTGCAGTGGCGGTCGACCTTGCCTCCGCCTACAACGCCACCGGAATTTATGAGGATGGTTCGACGTTCGACGAATCGTCCAGCCTCGATGACGGCGGGTTCGCGTTTCCAGCTCGGTCTCTCGGCTCTACTTTGGAGTGGGATGGGGTTTTGTTTCGGCTCGGACCCGCCAATGCGCCGGATGTGGTTACGGGCAAAACGGTCTTGCTTCCCACAGGGAAGTTTGCCTCCTTGATGATGCTTGCGACAGGCGTGGACGGCAGCCAGAAGTCGCAAACTTTCACGATCGCGTATGCCGATGGCACGTCTTCCAGCTTCACCCAGAGCCTAAGCGATTGGTATTCGCCGGCGACTTTCGCCGGAGAATCCGCAGCCGCTAGCGTGCCTTATCGGCTTTCCGGCGATGGCGATACCGATGACGGCACATTTCATGTCTTTGGGTATTCGTTCGATCTTGACAGCAACAAGACGGTGCGTAGCATCACGTTGCCGAACAACCGCGGTGTCGTGATTCTTGCCGTGGCGCTGGCACCTTCGGCAAGGTAATGACCGCGGGGATGTACAGCGCATACCCTACATGCGAAGTCCGGAACCGTTGGAAACTCGAGTCACTTCAGGGCAGGCAACTCTTCTCGGAACTGATCCGGCGACTTATGACCGGTTTTTTGCGAACGACGGGTGGGCAACGCGGCAATCAGTCTTTGCGTGTACGGATGACGCGGTGAATCGAAAATCGCGTCAGGTCCATCACACTCAACGATCTCACCGTCGCGCAGGATAGCTACGCGGTGACACAGGGCTGCTACGGACAACAGATCGTGCGAAATATAAAGAATGGCCATGTCCAACTCGCGGTTGAGTCGTTCAAATAATCGCAGAATCTCGGACTGCGTAATCGTGTCAAGCGCGCTGGTCGGTTCATCCGCAATCAACAGCGCAGGCCGATGAAGAATCGCCATGGCGATGATGACTCTTTGTCCTTGGCCGACGCTGAGCTCGGAGGGGAGCCGTTTCAGGAACTCATCGTCGTCCGGCAGACTTACGCCCCTGAAAGCGGTGCGAATGGCCGCGAGACACTGGCCTCGAGTTCCCTCTACATGAGCGCGCCAGGCTTCTTTCAATTGCGTTCCAATCCGAAGAGCAGGATTCAGAGAAGTCAGCGGGCTTTGCAACACCACGGTCATTTGTCGGCCGCGAATATCGCGGAGCTCGCTTTCCTTTTTCCGCAAGAGATTTTCGCCCTGAAAAATAACCTCGCCTTGAACCTTTGCTCCCCTCAACTGCGCCAATTGCAGGAGCGCCAGCGCCAAGGTGCTTTTCCCCGAACCGCTTTCACCCACCAGCCCCACGACTTCTCCGCGCTGAATTTCCAAAAAAAGATTCTTGAGGACACCCGGTTTGTTCCGGTAGTCCACCGAGAGCCGCGCGGAAAGTAGTGGGGCCTCCAAGGTCATTTCTGCACACCAAGCTCAGGCGCCGGTCCCAAGCGCAAAGTGTCCGCGTTCCAAAATCCCCAGGGTTCGAGGACCACCGGTGCGGCGCCGACCACGCTGGGAGAAACGGCGACGAGAACGTCCTTATTAATCAGGTAAATGAACGGTTGCTGCTCGGAGGCGATTTGCTGCACGCGATCAAATTTGGCCTTTCGTTCTTTCTCGGTAGGAGCGGACGCCTGTTCGCGCATCAGTTTGTCTATTTCGGCTTCCCAGGCCGTCGCGGGAGTTTTCTGGCTCGGGTTCCACTGATGGTTTTCGCTGGAACTTAGCCAAACGTTCATCTGGCCATTTGGATCGAGATCCGTGTTGACCAAGCCAAGGACACAGGCATCGTAATCGAAAGTGCGAGTGATTCTCTCAATCAATGACGGAAAGTCCAACGTGACGACGTTGACTTTGATTCCTACCTCCGAGAGGTCCTGCTGAATCATCGTGGCTATTTTCTCGCGCGCGCCGTTGCCGGAATTGGTGACCACAGTAAACTCGACGCGATTGCCTGCACGGTCCTGCAAAATGTCGTTTTCCAGGCGGAAGCCGGCTTGCGCCAGCAGCCGCAGGGCTCCTTGCGGGTCGTATTTCGGGTCTTCCAGAGCCGCGTTGAACCAGAAATGATTGGAAGGAGAAACCGGGCCGTAAGCAGGTTTCGCGAATCCGGCGTAAACGATGCGGCAAAGGTCTCCTCGGTTGATCGCCATGGAAATGGCCTTGCGAAACTCTTTCATGCCGAACCAGGCCTTCTTGGACGCGGAGAGAGGCGCGGTCGGCGTCTGATTGAACCAAAGCTCTTCGGCGTCAAGCCCGGTGCCGGCGTTGCGAGTCACGGCTGGATTTTCGCGCTGCAGGCGTTCGAATTGCTCCGCGTCCAAGCGATTGATCAACTGCAATTCGCCTCGGCGGAATCGAAGCAGCTCGATGTCGCGGTTGCGCTGGATGTCCAGCCGAATGCTGCCGACGTAGGGCAGAGCGCGGCCCTGGGTGTCGTGTCTCCAGTAGTTCGGATTTTTGTGCAGCAAAACGTGGGAGCCTGCTTTGTAGTCGGCAACGTAGAAGGGACCAAGGACCGCCATCTCCCTCTTCGGGGAACGAGCAGAGAGTATGGCAACCTGATCAAATAAGCGCTCCAGTCCCGCGATGGGAGCCGGAAACGTGATGGCCGCTACGTCCGGCGTCGGAGTTTGTACCTGGATGGTTCCCTCTCCGGAGCGGAAGGCATCGCCGGTGGGCGAATGCGTTTCCGGATCCATGAGCAGACGCATGGTGTAGGCCACGTCCTCGGAACGGAATGGCGTGCCGTCGGAAAAATGAATCCCTTTGCGCAGATGAAAAGTAATCATGCGACGATCGCGGGAAACGTTCCAGGAAGTGGCGAGCGAAGGCTCGAGTTCCTGCGTCTGCCGGTTGAGACGAACGAGAACACCGCCAGTCAGATATCGAACGTGCTCGGAAGCTTCATCGTCTACGAGAATCGGATTGAAAGTTTTGGGCTCACCGTGAAGGCAGAAGTGCAGTTCGCCCCCCGTTTGCGCGCGAACGGGCAGGGCAAGGGCCAGCAGCGTAGTGAGAGTAAGGCTTTTTAGCGGACTGGGCATCACGCAGTTTCCTCCTTTGCGGGTAAGATCATTTGAAAGCAAATCACCACCAGAATCAGCAGAACGAGAGGAGCCAACCGCCAGGGATTGGCGCTGACGGCGGAAATATCTTCAAGGCCACGCAAAAGATTTCCCCAGGAAGGCAAGGGCTCGATCACGCCGAGTCCCAGCATGCTGAGAGTGGCTTCGGCCAAGACAAAGACCGGGATGGAAATCCAAAATTGCGCAAAAAGGACTGGACGAAGATTGGGAAGCAGGTGATTCACGATCATTCTCCAGCGGCTGCATCCCGTCGCGCGCGCGAGCAGAAGAAAGTCCGAATTTCGCAGGCCCTTTGTCGCGGCCCAAACAACCCGGAGTGAGGATGGCCAACCCAGCAAACCCAGCAGAGTAAAGGTCGAAATCACCGAGAGAACCGGTGAAAGATCGAGCGGAAGCAAGGCGCGGAGAGCCAGCAGGACGAACAAAAGCGGAAGCGCCATGGACAGATCAGTAGCCGCTAAGATGGACTTCTCGCACCATCCACCCACGAGCCCCGCAAATCCGCCAAGAATGCCAGCGAGCAGCGCAGCCACCAGGGCCGCGGCCGGCGCCAACAACAGGGACACGCGCGTTCCGTAGATCAAACGGGCAAAGAGATCCCTTCCCAGACTGTCCGTGCCGAGCAAGTGCGTGGACGACGGCGCGGCGTTTGGGCGCTCGCGGAATTGCTTGGCATATGGATAGGGGCTCACCGTTCCGGCGAATAAGCCCACAGCGAAAATGGCGCACAAGACCACTGCGCTGATCACGCGAAGCCCTCGGGCATTCACAGGGCCCTCTCGTGCGCAATGTTCGCGAGCATGTTTGCGGCCACGGTGATCAGCGTAACGAGCAACGTCAGATTCATGATCAAGGGCAAGTCACGATTCAGAGCGGCCTGCCACGCGAGTTGTCCAACTCCTGGCGAGTCGCAAAGAGCCTCGATCGGGATCGCCGAGCCAAACGCCACTGCCAGCGACACTCCCAGCAGGGCGAAAAGCGCAGGTGAGGTCAATGGAAATACGTGGTGGAGCAGGATTCTTGTCGGACTGATTCCTCGCGCGCGCGCCGCGAGAATGTAAGGTTGCGAGTAGGCGTGATTCAGCAAGTTGCGGAGATATCGAAACAACTTGGGAAAAGTAGCTACGGCGATGGCCACAAAGACGGGCGCCCGAAGATAAACACAGAATATGGCGATCACTGCCGCGGGAAGCGCGATGAACACCCCGCTCAACAGCGTCGTCGAGATATCGAAGTACAGGCCACGAAAGAAAACACCGGCAAAAGATATCGCCAAAGCAACAAGCCAAGCCAAAGAGACGCCAAAAAGCACGGATTTTGCTGTGACCGGAAAACGCTCTTTGATAAGCGACGAAATAGGGCGCTCGAGCCATTGGGATGAACCGAAGTCGCCTCGTAGGACGCCAGCGAGGTAGTGGCCATAATAGGAAGGTAGTCCGGAATTGAGGCGATGTGAATTTCGAATGGCCTCCACACTTGCCTGGTTCAAACGAGGATCGAGTTCGCGCTCATCCACTCCGTAACCAGGAGAAAAGAGAACCAGGGATGCGCTAAGCAGGCCGCCTAGCAGACAAACGGCCGCAAGCATGAGCAAACGCCCAACGATTCTTTGGATTCTGGCTCTCATCTTGTTTCGCGATGGAGGCATCTCTTCGAATGTGGGAAGCCACCCGAAGCTCATCAACCGACCGGAAGCCGCGAAGCTTCGCCACGCAGCTTGTAGAAGGTCTCTTTCGTTTCGTACATTCGGTGGTCCGCTTCCGATAGCAGTTCCTCGGCTGTGGTACCGTCCTTCGGATAAAAGGCGCAGCCAATGCTCGCTGTAACCACTTTCGCGCCGCAAATTTGCCGACCGGCCTCTTCGACCGCAAGTTCCAGCCGAGGCTTGAGTTCTTCGGCGCCATCTTTCGTTAGTTCGGGAAGCACGAACACAAACTCGTCCCCGCCCAGTCGGCCAACCTGGTCATACTCGCGGCAGGCACTCTTCAAGTTTTTTGCGATTTGTTGCAGCAGTTTGTTGCCAACGAGGTGGCCGAAGTTGTCGTTTACATTCTTGAAACCATTGAGATCGCTCAACAACACCGCCAGCGGAACTCCGCTACGGCGCGATCGCGCAATCTCTTGTTCAAGATGTACGCAAATCCAGCGCGCATTCGGTAATTCCGTCAGGAAGTCCGTGCTTGCCGTGTCTTGCGCTCTTTCGTATTGCAAGGCATTCTCAACCGACAACCCAAGTTTTGAACTGGCCGCCAGCAGCAGGCGCAAATGATCTTTCGTAAAGCTCTGCTTCTCACGCAAATAGAGAGAGAGAACGCCGGCGGCGCCGTCGCGGCCGCGCAACGGTACGGACAGCACCGATTGAAGTACGGAGACTTGGGCGCGGTCGCCCAGATATTTTGTCTCCGCCGCCGGATCGCCATTGATGATGGGCTTCTCAGTTTGCGCCACCCAGCCGGAAACTCCCTGACCGAGCGGCATTTCGATCGAACTGAATAGGTCATAGTCCACACCGTGGACGTACCTTGGAATCAGCTTCCCATCTTCATAGATATAGAAAACGATGGAGTCGTATGGAATCATCTCCTTCAGGCGCACGGCAACCACCGAGAGCGTCTCTCGCAAGCTCAAGGAGTTGCCCAACGTTTGTGCCAGCTCAAAAAGTAGCTGGGCCTCTTGCCGTGCAGACACGATGGAAGCGAGAAAGGACGCGGCACGTACTTCGGCTTCATCCGGTACCTCCGCAAAACCCGCGGAAGGAGCCACAGCCCGGTCCACTTTTGACACAAGTTCCACGGGACTTCCCACCCGCGCCGAACGGCTCACCACTTCTTCCAAACCCTTGTACCGCCGCTCGATGCAGTCAACGACTCGCGGGTCATAACTTCGGCCGCTCTCCGCACGCAACAGGGCCATAGCTTCGTCTGCCGAAACTGCGCGCCGGTAGGGCCGCTCGGAAGTCAACGCATCAAAGCAATCGACCACGGAGAGAATCCGCGCGCCAATCGGAATCCCTTCGCCAGACAAGCCATCGGGGTATCCCGTGCCATTCCACTTCTCATGATGCGAACGGATAATGGGCACGACCGGATACGGGAATTGCACTCGATCGAGAATCTCTGCTCCAACGACCGGGTGAATCTTCAGCTTCTCGAATTCCTCAGGAGTAAGCCGCCCCGGTTTTGAGAGGATATGTTCGGGGACGGCCAATTTGCCGATGTCATGCAGCATCGCGGCGGCTCGGATGGCGTTCAGCTGCGCTTCGTCCACGCCAAGGTCCTTGCCAATTCGCATGGCGTAAGTTTGCACGCGCTTCAGATGATCGTGCGTATTATGGTCTTTCGCTTCAATGGCGAGAGACAGTGCCTCGATGGTGCGCAAATGCAGATCGGCGATTGCTTCGGTGTGCTTCTTTTCGGCTTCCAGCCTGTCGAGATAGGTTCGATAAGACCGGTAAATCCAATAAACAACCGGAAGGACCAGGATCGCGACCTGCCATCCGAGAGAGCGATTGATCATGCTCACGCCCCCGGCAATCAGAGCGCCCAGCAAGTAATATGGAAACGACCACAGGTAGCACTCTTTCCAAACCATTAAGGGATTTCGGCGTTCCGTCATCGCGATAATGCCGGAGACCGACATCGTGTTCATCGCGAAATAGGTTGTAGAAGCCGCAGCCAAAAGCAGGGGCCACCGCAGTCCGAGGTTGTAGGCGAGCTGACTGTGAAAAACCAAGTGAGCAAGAGAGATGGACAACGCGAGATTGGCGAAGTTGAACAGGATCTGAATCACGTGCGGCCGGGGCTTGGCCTGCCAAAGCGATTGCACCAACCCGCCAAGACATCCCATCAACAGAGTTTCCGGATAAGAAAGGTCAAGAATCCCAACGAGAATGAAAAGGAAATTAGCCGACATCGTGGCCTGGATGCCGGGCAACCGCACTTTGAACAGGGACGCCCCCAATGCCACCGCAAGAAAACTGGCGAAACGCAACGAGTTGTCGGAATGCCAGTGCAGCAGGGCGTATGGCACAAGAGGAATTCCCGCCAATACCTGCGTCAAGATGAACAGGGTCGCCGGCCAACCCAGGAAACGTCCTTGTTGCCCGGGAAGGCTCCAAACACGTTTCCACCAGTTCACCACGCTTGTCGCGGATGGATTCCGGGAATTTCGGTCCTTTGTTCGTGCGAAGTCCACACTGGGCCGGTCGAGCGGCGCCAGGGCGCCCTTGGGGACACTGTAGTCGGCGAAGTCGCTTGACATGCTAACAAGCCTCTACACAGGGGACGACAGGACAGCCCCTCGTAAAGCCAGTTTGGCGCTGAAGGTAGGAATCTTCCTATAGTACTGGAAGCGGGATGTGTCTCAACAGGAACGCACACTTGGTCGTGCCTTTGTGGTTGTGTCACTAATCGCTAACGCCCGAGCAACTGCCTTGAGCGGCCTGAAACATCGGGATCTTGGGTTACCAGAACGAGGCCGAGTAGCTTAGCGGTGGCTGCGAGAAAACGGTCTCTAGGGTCTTTATGCGGCAAGGGCAGACGATGGGCCACGAATGCGATCTCGTGAGTCAAAGGCGCCTCTCGGCTGTAGGATGTTGCGCGAGTGAACCATCTCTCCAGATCGCCAGGAAGCTGAACTCGATTTTTCGCGTTCAACATCAACGCTTCCCAGGTGCTGACTGCTGACCCCCGAATTTCATTGGCTGGATTTTCCAACTCTGCCCTTACTCGTTTTTAAAGCTTGGCGGGATTTCCCAGAGCCCACAGCCATCGGTGCGTGTCGAGTAAGAGTTTCACTCGCTGGGTTCCTGCCAGTCACGCTCATCGAATACCGTCGACACGATGTCGCCCAGGAACTTGATCTCGCCTTTCATGGAGCCGAGCCAGCTTCGGCTTTTTTGATGCAAAGAAGGGGGGTTTACCTCGGCGATGGGCTTCCCGAATTTTGTGACCAAGAGCGGCTTTTTCGTCTTCTGAACCTCCTCGAGGAGAGAGAGATATTTCGCCTTGAATTCGGAAATTGCCACTTCCTTCACAGCATTACTGAACCATGGTGGGAAATAATAGGCAATAGAGGAGGAGAGTTGCACCGAAGCATGGTTATCGTATGATCGACCTTGGTCTCCCATAGCCAAGGAAAGTTGCGCCTAGTGATTGATGAACGCAGCCCGTGGCGGTTTATGGAAGTTCTAAACCGACGGAAGGGTATGTTCCTATTGTTCAATACCCAAAAATAATGGCGCGCCCTAGAGGACGATTTTAGAACTTTCACCCTCAACGCAGCCAATTCTCATGACTAAGACCATCGACGCGGGCAAACTCCCGCTCGTTGTCGGTCACCAGAACATGACCGAGCGTGATGACATGGGCAGCGATGAGCAAATCGTTCGCGCCAATCGGCTTCCCGCTCCGTTCAAGGCGAGACCGGAGCAGGCCATAGGTGGTGTCTGCTGGAGCTTCGAATGGTAGCACTTCGAGCGCAGCCAGCACGGCTTCGAGCTGCGCCGCAAGTCGCGGTGATCCTTTCTTGGCGCTGCCATAACGCAATTCTGCGGCGACGATGATGCTGGTACAGACCTGCGCCTCACCAACCTTCCGTATACGGTGCGTTACGCGTCCATGAGGGTCTCTTACGAGGTCGGACACGATGTTGGTATCGAGCAGATAGCGCATTAGAGGTCAATCGGCTCGGTCGCGAGTTCCGGAACAGGCGGGAATTTTTCATCGATCGGATTCAGCTTATCCAGTACCGCTAGAAGAGACTTTGGCGGAGTACGCTCTATGATTAATCGCTCACCCTCCCTACGGATGATGGCATCGTTTCCAGGCAGCTCGAACTCCCGAGGAATACGCACAGCCTGGTTTCTGCCATTTCTGAACAGCTTCACATGTTGCTCGCGATTTTTATGCTTCCGCTTGAGTGGCATATGCTTTAGCATATGCCAATTACGAGAATTGTCAAGCGCTCGGCTTTCACAATTTGGACAAGCGGCGGTTGAGCGGCCAGTGACCACGGTTTGAAAGTGGCGCGCCCGGTGAGATTCGAACTCACGACCCCATGCTCCGGAGGCATGTACTCTATCCATCTGAGCTACGGGCGCGCAGTGCAGAAAAGTGCCGATCGCAGCCATGCGCTCGACAGTTCTCTATTCTAACTCGCCTTATGCGCTCATGCTAGCCGCATTCCTCGGCCCGGTTGGCCGCTCTTCCGCTTGGCCCCTACCCAATCGCGCGAGATCGAATTCCTTTCGCCAGCTTTTCAATCTCCTCGGCCTTCTTCACCATGACGATGGAAAGGACCTGCACAGAATCGGTCTTTTCCACTTCGGCTTTCAACTCGCTGGCCAATTGATAGAGCCGCTCGATGTTTTTCTTGATGTCTTTCTGGTTGGCTTCCAGCATCGCCTTGGAGTCAACCTTCGGCTCATCAGGATCCTCATCCTTGATCGGCGGTTTGACCGACGGCTTGGTCGGGCCCTCCTGGGCGCGCATCGCGTGGCCCAGGATGGCAATGGGCACACCCGAAGCAAGAAACATCGTTAGAAATTTTCGTCTCGATTTCATAAATCAAAAACTCCCTTTGGCCCTTTAACTTTGTCCACTGCGCACGTCTCTGCTTTTGAAACCTCCTCCAATGTTATACTCCCCCTCGCTTAGAAATCATGCCGAGTTCTTTCAATCATTGGGTGGATTGGGCCATTTCCCCTGCCCTTCGAGTATTAGGCATTTTTGTCATTGCCCTGCTGTTGAACCGTGTCCTCCGGGCGGCGAGCAGATTAATCATCAAGACGACCACCTCGCAGACCCGCCATTTACAGCTCCGCGAACAACAAACGCGCACCCTAGCGAGCATTGTTTACAGTACCGGGAGCAAGGTGGTCTGGGCGGTGGCTCTTCTGACGGCCCTGACCGAGTTTAAGATTAATATCCTGCCGGCGGTAACGTTTGCGGGCCTTGCCAGCCTGGCTTTGGGATTTGGTGCGCAAACGCTTGTGCGCGACGTGATTGCGGGGTTTTACATCGTCTTGGAAGACCAGTTTGTCGTGGGAGACACCGTCCAGATTTCCAACTATAGCGGCCGCGTGGAACACCTCACCCTTCGACGGACGGTTCTTCGTGACGATCGCGGAGCGCTGGTGACGATCGCCAATGGCGAGATTCGTACCCTCAGCAATCTGAGCCGCGATTGGTCGCAAGCCTTCGTCGACGTTTCCCTCGCGCCCGAGACGCCTGTGGAGAAACCATTAAAAGCTTTGGAGACCGCCGCAGCCGCATTGCGCGGTGATCCTGCATGGTCGCAAGCGCTGGTGGATGGCCCGCGAATCCTCGGCGTCCAGGATTTTGATCGAATCGCTTCTACGATTCGGCTGCAGGTACGAACCTTGCCGACACGGCAAGACGAAGTGACGCGGGAGTTGCGACGTCGCATTCAGGCGGAGTTTCTCAAGCAAGGAATACCCGTTTCGAGCGTCCAGCGCATCGAACTTACCGGCGTTTCTCATTCCTTGCAGGAAGCAGAGCGGCCGGACACCGCAAATTAGCCCAGGAGGATTCCCTATGGCCCAGATCACGTACGATGAGGTGAACCTCATGCTGCGGCTTTACGATTTGCGGCGCGAGCCGCGTTTGCGGCAGGCGCGCGCTTGGTTCACGGACAACTTCCACCCCACATCTCCCGAAGACATGATCGAAAAATATCCTCAAGGCAGCGAAGAGAACACCTACATCCGCATGGTGATCAGCTACTGGGAAATGGTGGCGAGCATTGTCAATCGCGGCCTCGTCAATGACGAACTCTTTTTTGAAAGCAATGGGGAAATCTGGGTGGTGTGGGACCGCATGCGCACCATCGTTCCCACATGGCGCTCCGCGTTCAAAAATCCCCACCTCTTTCAGAATATTGAAGAAACCTGCAAACGGCTGGAGGCCTGGCGGGAAAAGCGTGCGCCCGGATCCACGGTGGCGATGCGGCAAATGCTCGGGCAGTCGAAATCGAAAGCCAAGGTCCTTTAGAGCGCGTTTCAAAACCTCTGACTGATCTCTTGTACTTGCGCGGTCGACTTGGTACGGTCGCGCATGGCACAACCTCTCTTGGACGATGCGCTGTGGGCGCGTCTCGAGCCGTTGCTTCCGAAGCCCCGTTGCCGCACGTCCCACGGCCGCGGCCTTGGCGTGTTCCGGTGGGTCGTCGAGCGCACGCTCGCCTGGCTCCACCGGTTTCGTCCCCTCGCCGTTCGCTATGAACGCCACGACCGCGTCCATCACGCCTTCCTCACGCTGGGGTGCGCGCTGATTTGTTGGAATACCTCAAGTCAACTGGGAGAGTGTTTTGAAACGAGCGCTAATGCTTCTTATGATCAAAAGCGATACAGGGTCACCTCCGTGCAGACCGTCGCGCCACCGTGCTACACGCCGCAGTCGCCAGGGCACCCGCAACAGCAATGGAAAACGTGGTGGCCCGGTATCGGCGAGTCATGCTGGGAAAGTTTACCGCCGACGCTTTGTGGCGACGCGCTTGGCGGCCACCTTGCTCGCCGATGGGGCGCCTTGCTTCGTCATCTGCGCCTGCCCCGCCTTGGTCATCAAGCGCGATTGTTCGTACATCTCGATCCACTTCTCGCTCGCAATCGCCGAGATCAGCTTGCCAATCGCTTCGAGCGGCAAATCGTCCGGCGACTCGAAATGAACGCAACACTTCCCCATGTCGAGCTTCTTCCCCGCCGCCTTAAACGCCGCCTTCAGCTGCTCGAGTTGACTCGCACTCCAAAACGCGCCCATCAGGTAGAGCGAGCAGTAGTTCTTCTGCGACGAGAGCGCGACGTAGCAGATCGGCTGCTTGTTGTAAGTGTCTGGATATCGAGACAGGGGGATCGTC
>Ga0126369_10000483_pt1 | contig 26055 bp, 23 predicted proteins | sample PanSoiMetaPlot_1_FD_109646 | JGI IMG/M metagenome (GOLD analysis project Ga0126369, IMG submission 109646) | Tropical forest soil microbial communities from Panama - MetaG Plot_1 | ecosystem: Environmental > Terrestrial > Soil > Tropical forest > Bulk soil | place: Panama | collected 2016-02-17
CTCAATGGCGAGCATGGCTTGGGCGCGATTTTTCCGGCCATGGCGAATAGCGTCATGATGTTCGATGCGCTCGGTTATGCGGAGCATCATCCGCAGCGGGCGATCGCGCGCCGATCCATCGAGAAGCTTCTCGCCGTACATCAGCATGAAGCTTATTGCCAGCCTTGCGTCTCGCCGGTTTGGGATACCGCGCTCATCTGTCACACCTTACTCGAGGTCGGTGGCGATCAAGCCGTAACGCATGCCCGCAAAGGCCTCGGGTGGTTGGCCGGAAAGCAGATCCTCGATGTCAAAGGGGATTGGATTGCGCGGCGGCCCGCTGTGCGGCCCGGCGGCTGGGCTTTTCAGTACGCCAATCCGCATTATCCGGACGTCGACGATACGGCCGTGGTGGTGATGGCGATGGACCGCGCGCAGCGCTTGAATTCACAGGATGACTTCCGTGCGTCGATTGCCGCGGCGCACGAATGGGTCTTGGGGATGCAAAGCAACAATGGTGCTTGGGGCGCGTTCGATGCCGATAACGAGTACTACTACCTCAACAACATCTCCTTCGCCGATCACGGCGCCTTGCTCGATCCTCCGACCGAGGATGTCACGGCGCGCTGTGTTTCGATGCTGGCACAGATCGACGAATCCGCGCCGAACAGCGCGGCCTTAGCACGTGCGCTCGATTATTTGCGTCGCGCGCAGACAGAGGAGGGAAGTTGGTATGGCCGCTGGGGCATGAATTATATCTACGGAACTTGGTCGGTGCTGTGTGCGCTGAACGCTGTTGGCGTCGACCACACTTCGCCCGAATTTCGTCGGGCGGCGGCGTGGCTCGTCAAGATCCAAAATTCCGATGGCGGCTGGGGCGAAGACGGCACCAGCTACCGGCTCGAATACCGCGGGCACGAGAGCGCGCCGAGCACGGCCTCGCAAACGGCTTGGGCTCTGCTCGGCCTGATGGCGGCCGGAGAGAACGGTCATCCCGCCGTCATGCGCGGGATCGACTATCTCTTACGCACGCAGGACGACGATGGCCTCTGGAACGAACCGCGCTATACCGCGACCGGCTTCCCGCGCGTGTTCTATCTTCGTTACCACGGTTACTCTAAGTTCTTCCCGCTGTGGGCGCTCGCGCGCTATCGCGATCTCAAAAACAGCAATGCGCGTTCAGTGCCGTACGGCATGTGACCTGTCCCAGTAAATCCGTCACTCTGCCGCTTCGAGCGGTAAGCGCTTCTCGGCCTCCCGGATCGCCGCAAGTTCCTGCTCGACGTGGCGCGAGAACACGAATTCGGCGGGGCGCTGCCGGTCGAGTGGAATTTCCGGCGCCATCGGTCCTTGCGTCCGCGGACCGAACACGGCGACCTTTAGCGCCTGCCATGGCTGCGACATCGTCGCTTCGGCCGCCGTCGGCTCATAGCCGCAATGGGCCATGCAGTTGGCGCACTTTTCGTATTGGCCGGTGCCGTAGGAGTCCCAGTCGGTGTTGTCCATCAATTCACGGAACGTCTTGGCATAGCCTTCGCCGAGCAGGTAACAGGGTTTTTGCCAACCGAAGATGTTGCGGGTGGGCATGCCCCAGGGCGTGCAGTGATAGGTCTGGTTTCCAGCGAGAAAGTCGAGATAGAGGTTCGAGTGGATGAAATTCCATTTCTTACCCTTGCCCATGCTGAAGATCTTCCGGAACAGTTCCTTGGTCTTTCTGCGGCTGAGGAAGTGTTCCTGGTCCGGCGCGCGCTCGTACGCGTAACCCGGCGAGATCGACACGCCGACGCCGAGCTCCTTGCAGTAATCAAGGAAAGCCGCGACGTCTGCAGCCGGGTGGCCGTCAAAGATCGTGGCGTTGACGTTGACGGCGAAGCCCTTGGACTTCGTGGCCTTGATCGCAGACACGGCGCGGTCGAATACGCCCGGCTGACAGACCGACTTGTCGTGGTGCTCACGCAGCCCATCGAGATGGATCGAGAAGAAGAGGTAAGGCGAGGGCTCAAACAAATGCAGCTTCTTCTCCAGCAGCAGCGCGTTCGTGCAGAGCGAAACGAACTTCTTCTTGGCGACGAGACCCCTGACAATGTCGCCGATCTCGCGGTGGATGAGTGGCTCGCCGCCGGGGATGGCCACCATAGGCGCGCCGCACTCGTCAGCGGCATCGAGGCACTCTTTGACGGTGAGCCGCCGATTGAGAATTGGATCGGGATAGTCGATCTTGCCGCAACCGACGCAAGCCAGATTGCAACGAAACAGCGGCTCCAACATGAGGACGAGCGGATAACGTTTGCGTCCCGAGAGCTTCTGCTTGAGGATGTAGGCGCCAATGCGCATTTCTTTGAAAAACGGTAGTCGCATTCTTTGTATCTTCCTGTTTGTCGCCTTAACGGTTTGATCAACGCCTCAGCTCGTCACAAGTTCGCGAGGTAGCCTAAACTCGATATGCTCTTCGCGGCCGGGCAGTGTCGAAACTTCCACATCGCCCAGGTTCCGTAACGTGTTGATGACGTCCTCCACCAGCACCTCTGGCGCGGAAGCGCCAGCGGTAATACCGATGGTTTGCGCATCCTTAACCCACGCCGGCGCGAGCTCGCTGCCGTCGGCGATAAGATAGCTCGGAATGCCGGCCTCGGCGCCGATCTCGCGTAGCCGATTGGAGTTGGAACTATTCTTGGCGCCGACGACGAGAATCACATCGACGTGATGACTAAGTTCCCGCACCGCCGACTGGCGGTTCTGTGTGGCGTAGCAGATGTCTCTAATCTCTGGCCCGACTATGTTGCGGTAGCGACGTTCAAGCGCGGCAATGATGCCACGCGTGTCGTCGACGCTCAGCGTAGTCTGCGTGACATAGGCAACGGGCGTATCGGGCGAAATATCGAGCGCCGCGACGTCTTGTTCACTCTGCACCAGCACCACGGGACCGTCGATTTGGCCGAGCGTGCCTTCGACCTCGGGATGGCCGGCATGGCCGACGAGAATGAGCACGCGGCCTTGAGCGACGTAGCGCTTGCCCTGGTTATGGACCTTCGTGACCAAGGGGCAGGTCGCGTCCAGCACCGGCAGCTGACGTCCCGCCGCTTCTCTCACCACGCTCTTCGCGACGCCGTGTGCGCTGAAAATAGTGACGGCGCCCTGCGGCACCTCCGAGAGTTCCTCGACGAAAATGGCGCCCTTGGCCTTGAGGCTATCGACCACGAATTTGTTATGCACGATTTCATGGCGCACATAGACCGGTGGCCCGTATTTCTCCAGCGCGCGCTCGACGATCTCGATCGCGCGCACCACGCCGGCGCAGAATCCCCTCGGTTGTGCAAGCATAACTTTTAGAGTCCGGCGGGGCTGCTTTTGGTCAGCAGGGCTGTCCAGGGACGGGTCCCGTTGGCGAGACGCTCGAGCACCTGTGGTCGGCGGGAGAGCCATGATTCCGCCATTTTCCCACATCGGTTCGCGCAGGCACAGCCCAAATTATTATGAATTTGCAGACGAGGGCGCTCCCCCATCGAACTTGATGGCCGCTTTTGAGTTAATTCCGCTTAACCGCTGTTCTGGCAGTGTTCCCCTGCAACCTTTAGTCGTTGTCAACGTACTGAAATGCCTGTTATTCCGCGCGCCATACTGGCCCACCTCCCTGGCCGGGCGGATCCGATAGCTTTCAGGACCTAAGCATGCTGCAGCGGGCGATCGTCACCATTGTCGATTATTGCACTCGCTATGCGGCGCAAATCATAGGGGTCGCGGCGCTTTTGGGCGTTGTCACAGGTATGTACGCGGCCGGCCATTTCGCGATTGATGCCGACGTAAACAAGCTGATTTCAAAGGAACTGCCATGGCGGCAGCGAGAGGTGGCGTTCGAAAAATCTTTTCCGCCCAAAGAAGAAACCATCCTGGCGGTCATCGATGCTCCAACCTCGGAATTGGCGACGCAGGTCACGGCGGCGCTGATCCAGAAATTGGCTCCCCGGAAGGATCATTTCCACTCCATTCTGGAGGCGGGTGGAGGGCCGTTCTTCGCGAAGAACGGGCTGTTGTTTTTGCCCACTGAGGAGGTGGTAGGACTCACCAAGAAGCTCGGCGAAGCCAAGCCGCTGATCCAAACGTTGGCGCAGGATTCCAATCTGCGCGGCCTGACGACTGCGCTCAACTATGGGTTGATCGGCGCGCGCATGAACCAGTACACGCTCGACGATCTGTCCGGCACTTTGAATATGGTTTCGGACACCCTCGATGAGGTCATCGCGGGACGTCCGGCGAGCTTCTCCTGGCGCGCCATGCTCAACGGCCGACCCGCCAATCCGGACGAGCAGCGCCGCTTCGTCGAGTTTCGGCCTGTGCTCGACTACGCCGCACTCATGCCGGGCAAGGTCGCGACTGACGCCATCCGCGACGCCGCGGCGGAGTTGGATATTGGCACGAAATACGGCGCGAGAGTACGCCTGACTGGACCGGTCGCGATCGCGGATGAGGAATATGCCACTTTGGAAGAGGGCGCGTTTGTCAATACCGCCGTGACCATCGTCGTAGTGTTGACGATTCTATGGCTCGCCTTGCGGTCCTTTGGCATCATCTTGGCGGTTGCCATTAGTCTGTTGGTCGGCCTGTCCATCACCGCCGCGATTGGTTTGGCAATCGTCGGCGCGCTCAACCTGATTTCGGTGGCTTTCGCTGTCCTGTTCATCGGACTTGGTGTCGACTTCGGCATTCAGTTCAGCGTGCGCTATCGCGCCGAACGTCACGAGGTCGACAATCTCCACGAGGCGCTGGTCAATACCGCAAGGCACGTGGGGGCGCCGCTGACGCTTGCCGCGGCGGCAACCGCCGCCGGCTTTCTCTCGTTCCTTCCAACCGACTACAAAGGGCTCTCTGAACTCGGCCTGCTGGCCGGCCTCGGCATGATCATCGCCTTTCTTACTAGCATCACCGTCATTCCGGCGTTGCTCACCGTCTTGCGGCCGCCGGGCGAACCGGAAGAGATGGGTTTCAAAAGCCTGGCGCCGGTCGATCGATTCATGGAGCGCCACCGCATCCCCGTTATCGTCGGCACCGGGCTCGTTGTTGCCGCCGGTCTCCCACTGCTCTATTGGCTGCAGTTCGACTTCAATCCGCTCAATCTGCGAAGCGCAAAGGTCGAGTCGGTTGCGACTTTTCTGGAGCTAAGGAGCGATCCGAACATCGGGGCGAGTTCGATTTATGTGCTGGCTCCGAACAAGGAAGCCGCCAATACGGATGTGCAGAAGCTCTCGAAGGTGCCCGAGGTCGCAAGCGTAAAAACGATCGATAGTTTCATTCCCGATGACCAGCAGCCGAAGCTCGCCGCCATCCGCCAGCTCGCGAGCGTGCTCGATCCGGTGCTGCGACCTGACCCCAACAAGAAGCCCCCGACGGATGCCGACAACGTCGCCGCTCTGAAGTCTGCCGTCGACGCTTTGAAGCAATCGGCGGGCACCCAAACCGGACGTGGTGCCGCCGCCGCCAAGCGACTGGGAGAGGACCTTGGAAAGCTCGCGAGCGGCGATGAAGCCTTACGAGCGCGTGCGCAAGCCGCCATGATCCCCTCGCTCAACACAGCGCTTGACGAGCTGCGGAATTACTTGCAGGCGCACTCGGTCACGCTCGAGACCCTACCCCCCGAGATCGCGCGCGAGTGGGTCACGCAAGACGGTCGGTATAAAGTCGAAATCCTACCCAAGGGCGATCCCACCGATAACGAAATATTGCGCCAATTCGCCCGCGCGGTGCAGGCGGTCGAACCGAATGCGACCGGCGGCCCGATCGCAATTCTCGAGTCCGGCCGTACCGTGGTCCGGGCGTTCTACGAGGCGGGCTTTTGGGCGCTTGGCTCGATCATAGTCTTGCTCTGGATCGTGTTGCGCCGCTTCGGCGATGTCCTTCTCACCATCATTCCACTGTTGGTGGCAGGCGTGGTGACCATGGAGCTGATGGTCCTGTTCGGCATGAAGCTCAACTTCGCGAACATTATTGCGTTACCGCTGCTGCTCGGCGTCGGCGTCGCGTTCAAGATCTACTACATCATGGCCTGGCGGGCGGGCCAAACCGATCTTCTCCAGTCGAGTCTGACGCGCGCCGTCATGTTCAGCGCGCTCACGACCGCCACCGCCTTCGGCAGCTTGTGGCTGTCGAGCCATCCCGGCACCTCGAGCATGGGGAAGTTGATGGCGTTGGCGCTCGTCACCACCATGGCGGCGGCGGTGCTGTTCCAGCCGGTTCTGATGGGGCCGCCGCGCGAGCCGAAACCGAAAAGGTCCAAGCGTCGCATGAGCGCAGACACGAGCGCGGCTCAATCACCCGAGCCGGTTGCAGCCGGTGCCGACAGGTCAACATAGACCTGCCCGTCCTTCACCTCGGTCCGGAACGTTCTGAGATCGGTCTCGCAGGGCGGCTGCACGACTTTGCCGCTGGGGACGTGAAACGCGCCGAAATGCAGGCTGCACTCGATGACGTCGCCTTCCAGAATGCCGTCACCGAGGTCGGCCATGGCATGGGTGCAATATGCCTCGGTAGCATAGAACGTCCCTTCGATGTTGTAGATGGCGATGCGCTCGTCGCCCACATCGAAGCTCTTGACGCCGCCCGACGGAACGTCGGCGGTGGCGCAGACCGGAACCGGATTTTCCGCCATGGCTCGCCCGTGCGCTAAGGAGACAATTGCTTTAGCGAGGTTCGTGAAAAGTTCAATAGGGAGCACCGCCAGCCGAGATTGCGAGCGATGAGGCCGAATTGACCCCATTTCGCACCGGCATGTACGTTGCCGGATGAACCGCAGCGCGTGGGGGAGAAACCGATGCCCAGGCTGGACCACCTGATCGAAGAGCTCGTCACCGCAAACCGCATTCTCGCCCGCGAAGGGGTGGTGGATTCCTTCGGCCACATCAGCGTGCGGCATCCGGACAATCCGCAGCGGTACCTGCTGTCGTGTTCACGCGCGCCGGATTGCATCGAGAGCGGGGACATCCTGGAGTTCACGCTCGACGGCACGCCGGTCGATCCGCGCGGCCGCGCGCCTTATCTCGAGCGATTCATCCACGGCGCGCTCTACGAGGCGCGGCCGGACATCATGTCGGTGGTGCACAATCATAGCGAAAGCGTCATTCCCTTCGGAGTGACCGGCAACAAGATCAAGCCGATTTTTCACATGGGCGCATCGATCGGGCACGAAGTGCCGGTCTGGGACTCGCACGACCGTTTCGGAGATACGGCCCTGCTGGTCGAGAACATGGAGATGGGCCGCGACCTCGCCAAGCGCATCGGCGCAGGCGCCACCGCGCTCATGCGCGGTCACGGTGCAACTGTGGCCGGCAAGGACATCCGGCAAGCCGTCTATATTTCAGTCTACCTGGAGGTCAATGCGCGGCTGCAAAAGCAGGCGATGGACATTGGCGAGATCACGTTTCTGACCGCCGGCGAGGTGGACAAGGTTTGCGGCCGCACCGGATCCTACGGGATCAATCGTGCTTGGGAGAATTGGTGTCGGCGCGCCAGCCGCCCCTTCCAGGCACACGAGGGATGAGGCTCAGCGCCGCACGTATGCGGCGCTGCCAGGAACGGCTGTTGGGACGTGCTATAGGCGGGACTCGACCGCGCAAACCGCTGAAGCGCGTTAGCATGAGGGCCGAATAGGAAATGGCTGCCGTGCAGTCTGAGTGTGTTGACGCAGGTGAGCCGAAAATCGGGGCCGCCGATGCCATTCTTGTCGTCGAGGACGTCGTTAAGCGGTTCGAAACTCCGGATGGCGTCCTCACCGCGGTCGACCACGTTTCGCTCAGCGTCGCGCCGGGCGAGTTCGTCGGCGTGATTGGTCCCTCGGGCTGCGGCAAGTCGACGTTATTTAACGTTATCGGCGGCTTGCTCGACGGGTATGAGGGCACGGTTACGGTCGCGGGCGAACCAGTGCGCGGGCCGCACCCTGCGATCGGCATGATCTTCCAGGAGGAATCGACCTTCCCTTGGCGCAACGTGATCGACAACGTCGCCTTCCCGTTGGAAATCGCGGGCCTGCCGAGAGCCGAGCGCTACGAGCGGGCGCGCCAGTTCGTCAAGCTCGTCGGGCTCGACGGCTTCGAGCGGCGGTATCCCGCCGAGCTGTCGGGGGGTATGCGGCAGCGCGTGTCGATGGCGCGCACGCTGGCGGCGCAACCAAAGATCCTGCTGATGGACGAACCATTCGCCGCGCTGGACGGGCAGACGCGGCTGCTTCTGGGCGATAAGGTGCTGCAGATCCAGCAGCAGTTGAGGCAAACCACCCTTCTCATTACCCACAACATCACCGAGGCGGTGCAGCTATCCGACCGTATCGTAGTGATGACCTATCGTCCGGGCCAGGTTAAGCGCGTGGTAGAAATCGCGCTGCCGCGCCCGCGCAGCTCCGAGATCGTCTCGAGCGAGGCGTTCGGGCGATACGTGGCCCAGATCTGGAGTGACCTGCGCGAGGAGGCAAGCCGCGGGCTGAGTGACGAGGAGATGGGTAAGCTGCGCGAAGGCGAGAGGCGATGACCGCGAGTGGCGCCAAGGACAGATTTCTTCCGGCCGCACTCGGCATCGGCTCGTTGTTTTTCTTCGTGGCATTGCTCGAGCTACTCATTCGCGTCGGCATCATCAACCGCTTCATCGTGCCGATGCCTTCCGACATCATCGCCGCCTTTCCGCGCGTAGTCATCGAGGAGCACGTGCTTCAGCGTTTCCTGCTCACCGCCGGTGAGGCTTTCTCCGCCAGCATCCTTGTGGCGATTGTCGGCGTCGCGGGCGGGGTCGTGCTCCACCGTTATCATTTGCTGCGGCTTGCGACCGAGACCTGGGTCGCGGCGATCGCGGCGGCGCCACTCGTTCTGATGTATCCGCTCTATCTCGTGATCTTCGGCCGGAGCGCCCTGACTATCGTGATGATGGGCTTCACCGCCGGACTCGCACCCGTCATCCTCAAGACGCTGGAAGGCCTGTTGGCCACGCGGCGCGTGCTGATCAACGTCGGCAAGAGCTTCAATTTGACCAGGTCGCAGCAATTCTGGAAGATCCTGTTTCCCGCCGCGCTGCCAACCATCTTCGTTGGACTCCGGCTCGGTTTGATCTTCGCACTGATCAACATCGTGGGAGTCGAATTTCTGATCAATTTCGGCGGCCTTGGGCAGCTTATTAACGAGCTTGCCGAGCGGTACGATCTTGCCGGAACCTATGCTGCGATCTGCTTCGTAATCCTCGTTAGTATTGGCGTGTTTCTCTTCACAGAGAGGCTCGAGCGATGGTTGAGACCCGTGGATTGAGCCTGCCTGCGGCGAGATCATGGGCGCTGCCGCTACGCCCAGTGACCGCGCTACGAGCCGCGATCATCTTGGGTCTTGGGGTGATTTGGCAAGCCATCTCGGCATCGGGATGGCTCTATCGCGACGTCGTGCCTTCGCTCCTCACCATCGGCAGCGCGCTTTATGCGATACTGAGCGATCCGACCTTCTACTTTCATCTCGGCACGACCGCGTACGAAATCGCTATCGCGATGGTAATCGGCGGCTTGAGCGGCCTTGCGGTTGGACTTTTGCTCGGCGGCAGCCGATTGCTGTCGCGCGCCTACGAAGCCTATCTTTACTACCTCGGTCCGTGCCCCAAGATCATCTTTTTTCCAATCATGATCATGTGGTTCGGCGTTGGGCCCGGATCCAAGGTGGCGATGGGCGCGATCTCGTGCTTCTTTCCGGTCGCGCTCAACATCGCCGGGGGTATGCGCGAGATCGACAAGGTGCTTATCCGCGTCGGGAGGAGCTTTCGCGCTAACACCTGGCAGATGGTCACCAAGATCTACCTTCCTGCCATGCGCCACCCGGTGATCAACGGCGTACGCCTCGGCCTCGGCGTGGCGCTGATCGGCACATTACTGGCCGAGACGAAGCTGTCCAATCGCGGGATTGGATTTTTGGTGATTCAGGCCTACAGCATCTTCAACATGCCGCAGATGTACGCGCTGTTGATCATCCTGTTCGTGATAGCAATCGGCGCCAACGCGCTGATCGGCCAACTCGGCGGCCTCGACGACATCAAAGCGTCCTGAGTGCTCTACTCCTGCCTTGGAGATGTCAAATGGTCGCAGTTGCATCCGCGGCGAGGTCTCAGCCGCTCCGTCCCAACCTCCCGTCCCACCGTGATCCCTACTACGCTGGCCAGTGGCAGAAGCCGAAATCGGCACGTTATGTCGAGATCATCAGCCCGGGAACCGGCGAAGCGCTGGGTAAGGTGATCGACGGTTCGGCGGCCGATGCGGAGGCCGCCATCGCTGCCGCCAAGGCCGCATTTCGCCAGTGGCGTCGCGTGCCGCCGCTTGAACGGGCAAAGATGCTGCGCGCGATCGCCGACGTGCTGCGCAAGAACGGCGATGAGCTTGCCATGATCGACGCCGCTGATTGCGGCAATCCCTATGCCGAGATGGTGCGTGACGCCCAAATGGGGGCGGCACAGCTCGACTTTTACGCCGGCCTGGTCACCGAGATGAAAGGCGCGTCGATCCCGATGGGCCCGGAGGCGGTCAATTTCTCGGTGCGGGAGCCCTTCGGAGTGGTAGCACGCATTATCCCGTTCAATCATCCTTTCATGTTCGTCGCGGGAAAGTCGGCCGCTCCACTCGCCGCCGGCAACACCGTCGTGGTCAAGCCGCCGGAACAGGCCCCGCTGTCCTCGCTGCGGCTCGCCGAGTTGATCGACGGCATCCTGCCGCCGGGCGTCTGGAATCTGGTGCCGGGCGGCAAGGAGGTCGGCCAAGTGCTAGCGAGCCATCCCGACGTCGCCAAGGTGGCGCTCATCGGCAGCGTGCCAACGGGCCGCGCGGTGATGAAGGCGGCCGCCGACACGCTCAAGCCGGTGACGCTCGAGCTCGGCGGGAAGAATGCATTGATCGCTTTCCCGGACGCCGATCCAGACGCTGTCTCGGCTGCCGTGGTCGACGGCATGAATTTCACGTGGTGTGGCCAATCCTGCGGCTCGACCAGCCGCGCCTTCGTGCACGAGAAGATCTACGACGCCGTGCTGGAGCGGGTGAAAAATTCAGTCAAACGCTACCGGCCCGGCATCCCCACCGATCCCGCAACGACCATGGGTTCGATCGTGAGCAAGATGCAATACGATCGCGTGCTCGCTTATATCGAGGCCGGCAAAGAGGAGGGCGCCCGGCTTCTCACCGGCGGCAAACGGCCGAGCGACCCGCATCTCGCCAAGGGCTTCTATGTCGAGCCGACCGTGTTCGCCGACGTGACCATGGACATGCGCATCGCCAAGGAAGAGATCTTCGGCCCAGTCCTCTCCGTTCTCAAATGGAGCGATGAGGACAATATGTTGGCGCAGGTGAATCAGGTCGAGTACGGACTGACCTGCTCAATCTGGACCAACGATCTCGCCACCGCGCATCGCGCCGCGGCAGCGGTCGAGGCGGGTTTCGTGTGGATCAATGAGGTGTCGAAGCATTTTCTCGGCGCGCCGTTCGGCGGCTATAAGCAATCCGGCACCGGGCGCGAGGAAGGCATCGAGGAACTGTTGAGCTTCACGCGCGAGAAGAACATCCACATCAACCTGAAGCGACGTGCCGGCGCGCATTGAACGCGCTGGCGCGCGATCTAACGAGCGTTGGCGTTTGGATTGCGACTCTCGTCGCTCTCGCGGCGTTGCTGGAGCAGCGGACAAAGCCTCACTTCAGCCGTGCGAGGAAGTAGGCGAGCTCGACGAATTCCTCATCCTTGATCGGGTAGACGACCTCGGACATTTGCGCGTCGTAGCCGTACCGCGAATTGTCCTTGTAAGTGCGCAACGACTTGAGCAGATAATCCTCGCGCTGGCCGGCGATCCTCGGCACGTTCTCATGCCCGGTGTAGTTACGCTGGTGACAGAAATTGCAGCGATACTTTTCGCCCAAGGCGCGCCCTCTTTCCATACGGGTGGCATCGGGGTTGTCGGAGACCGGCTGCGGCGGAGGCAATTTTGAGATCACGTCGGCAGCTCTCTGCAGTTCGGTATCGCTGAGCCCCTCGGTTGTTTCGTTCATCCGTTCGCTGACGCGTAGCTTGTCGCGGAACATGAACAGCTGCACGGTCGCATAGAACGGATGCTGGGCGCCGAGGGAAGGTGTTTCGAGCTCTTGCGAGGTGCCGCTTTCGCCATGGCAGGCGAGGCAGGTCGGCAGCCGCTCCTCGAGCGGCTGCGCCGAGAGTGTCGGCGCGGCCAAACCGGTGACAATCACGCCAATGGCGAGGCTGCGCATGTCAGCTTCGGAATTCGACAGATGCTGGAAGAAGCGGTCGAGGGCGGCGTGCCGCCCCCGAAGTTAGGAAAGATCAGCGACGCGCCGCCCGCTGCGGACCGTAGCTCACCCGGTAGACCGCGCCGTTATAGTCGTCGGAGACCAGCAACGAGCCGTCCTTCATGACTTGCACATCGACCGGCCGCCCGACGTAATTGTTGTTCTGGATGAAGCCGGTGACGAATGGCTGCATCGACTTGAAGGTGCCGTCCGGTTTGAGCGTCACCAGTACAAGATCACCCCCGGTCTTGGTGGTGCGGTTCCAAGATCCACGGCGCGCGATGATGATCTGGTTGCGATAGGCCGCCGGGAACATGGTGCCGGTATAGAAGCGCATCCCCAGCGGCGCCGAATGTGGACCTAGCAATGCCACTGGTTTGGTGAACTCATCGCAGGAGCGGCCCCATCCGAACTCCTGGTCCGGAATGTTGCCCTGATGGCAGTATGGGAAGCCGAAATTGTCCTTGCCCGGCTGCGTCACGCGATTGAGCTTGTCTTCCGGTATTTCTTCCGACAGCCAATCCCGTTGATTTTCAGTGAAGTATAGCTGCTTTGACACAGGGTGCCAGTCCATACCGACGATCTGGCGAATGCCGGTCGCAACCACTTCCAACCCGCTGCCGTCCAAATTGAGACGGTAAATCTTCGCGTGCCGCTCGGACGGCATGCAGATGTTGCAGGGCGCGCCGACCTGGAAATAGAGCTTCTCGTCGGGCCCGACGGTGAGATATTTCCAACCGTGTGCCTCATCCTTCGGCAGGTCGCTGAAGATGACGGTCGGCTTCGGCGGGTTGTCGAGCTTGTCTTCGACGTTCTCGATTTTCGAGATCTGGGATACCTCGGCGATATAGAGCGTGCCCTTGTGTAGAACCATGCCGTTGGGGCGATGAAGCCCGGAGGCGATGACCTTGACCTCGCGCGTGCCGCCCTTATCGACAATGGCGTAGACCTTGTCCTTGAGACGGCCCGAGACGAACACCGTGCCCTTATCGCCGAGCCGAAGCGTGCGCGCGTTATCAATGCCGCTCGCATAGACCTCGATCGTGAACCCTTTCGGCGCTTTGAGCTTGTCGAGCGGGAGCTTGTCGACCGCGGTCGGCACCGGCGGCGGCGCGATCGGCGCGAGCCTCTTTGCGGCGTCGGTATCCGGTTGTCCGATCAACGGAGAACCGGGCGGCAGCGGAGCTTGCTGCTGAGCCGCCGCCGGCGGTGTGCTCACAAGGACGGCACCGAGAGTGCCGGCGAGCATAACAGCGCACCGGCGCGGCAACTGGGTCATGATCATCCTCCCTGAACTGATCGTTAATGGTGCTTTATTGCTTTATCAACATAGGTATCGAACGAGTCTCCTGTCGATTGCGGCCGACCTAGATCGTCAGTGTGCCGGCCTTGGCCGCGGCGTAGCGCTCGCCGACCTTTGCCCAATTCACTACGTTCCACCACGCTTTGAGGTAGTCAGCGCGGCGGTTCTGGTAGGTGAGGTAATAGGCGTGCTCCCACACGTCATTGCCGAGCAGTACGCGCTTGCCATCCATCAGCGGAGTGTCCTGATTGGGCTTCGTCTCGAGCGCGAGCTTGCCATCGCGCGCGACGGTGATGAACACCCAGCCTGAACCGAATACGCGCAGCCCAGCGGCGTTGAAGTCGTCCTGCAGCTTCTGCAACCCGCCGAGGTCGCGCGTGATGGCTGCAACGACATCGCCCTGCGGTTGACCACTGGCGGGACCCATGATCTGCCAGAACATCGTGTGATTGGCATGCCCGCCGCCGTTGTTGCGCACTGCGGTGCGGATCGCCTCGGGCATTTCCCCGAGCTTGGCAAGGATATCCTGCAGCGGCATGGAAGCGACGGCCGAATGATCCTTGACCGCATTGTTGAGGTTGGTCACGTAGGCCGCGTGATATCATGATGAATCTCCATCGTGCGCGCGTCGATGTGCGGTTCGAGGGCATTGTTGGGGTAGCCGAGCGGTTCAAGTTTGAACGGGCCAGCAGCAGCCTGCGCATGGGCGTTGCGCGTGAGCGCGACCGTAGCAATCGCCGTGCAGCCGGCTAGGAAATCGCGGCGGGTGAAGGACGCGAAGGTATAAAACGACATGGGGAATCCTCCGGTGGATCGCGCTGTCGTTCTGCTCAACACTTCCTGTCGCAGCTTTATTCCGGCAGGCACGATAGCATAGGCTGCCGCGAACCACACGTCAGGAGAGGGGTCCTGAACCTATGACTGTCTGGTGAGCCGCCGTCACATGTGCCGGTAGACGTAAGCAGCGTCGGTCCGCATGGCCGCGAGCTGGGCGACTTTTGCGTGATCGGGAGCGAGGTGGCACACCGGATCGGTTGCGCTCGCATCACCCGTGAGCGCAAAGGCCTGGCAGCGGCAGCCGCCGAAGTCGAGCTCACGACGTGGGCAGGTGACGCATGGCTCCCTCATCCATCGTGTACCGCGGAATGCATTGAAAGCTGGGGAATTGGCCCAGATTTCGGCCAGTGATCGCTCGCGCACGTTCCAGAACTCGAGCCCAGTAATCGACTCCGCGGCATGGCAGGGCAGCACCTTGCCTGCGGGTGTCACGTTAAGCGAGCGGCGAGCCCAGCCCCCGAGGCACGGTTTTGGATAGCGCGCATAGTAGTCGGGCACTACGGCGTCGATAACAATCCGACCCTGATGCCGCGAGCGCAGATCGGCCACGGCGCTCGCCGCCTGCTCGACCTGATCGCGGGAGGGCATGAGCGCAGCGCGGTTCTTGAGCGCCCAGCCGTAATATTGCACATGCGCGATCTCGATGCGGGTTGCGCCAAGCGCGAGCGCGAGATCGACCATGCCGTCGATCCTGTCGATATTGGCCCGGTGCACCACGGCATTCACCGTGAGCGGCAGCTTGTGGCGCACCACCTCGGCCGCCAGCGCGCCCTTCCTCACAAACGCACCTTCGTAGCCCGCGATGTGGTCCGCGGACGCAGGGTCGCTGTCCTGGATCGAGATCTGCACATGGTCGAGCCCGGCCTCAGCCAATGCGGTCAGCGTCTTGTCCGTGATCCCAACGGCGGAGGTGATGAGATTAGTGTAAAGGCCGACAGCATGGGCTCCGGCGGTGATTTCGACGAGATCGCGCCGCGCACCTGGCTCGCCGCCGGACAAATGCACCTGCAGGATTCCTAGCTCCGCCGCCTCGCGGAAAACGCGCAGCCAGGTCGCGGTATCGAGCTCGCCCTTGCCCGCATCAAGCGCGAGCGGGTTCGAGCAATAGGGGCAGCCCAGCGGACAGCGATGGGTCAGCTCGGCAAGGAGCCCGAGGGGCTTATGCAGCATTGCGCAATCCGAGAAGGCTGCAGGACAAAGGTTCCGCGAGGCCTTTTATCATAGTTCCAACAGCCTTTTGTCGGCCAAGCCGCGCAACAGCGTCCCGACATCGGCGAGAATTTTCTCACGCGGCGCGGCGTAACTCTTCGCAAGCTCGTCCACGAGCTCGCCGAAAGTGAGCTCACCGGTGCAGCGCTTGATGATCTCGGCCGCGATTGCATCGGCCTTGAAGACCCGCTCAGGCGCGAGCAGGATCCACCCGCCCTGCGCCTCGTTGTGAACGAGCCGCACCCCGCGCGGCAGCCGTGGCCGCGCCTCGGAGGGGATGGCGGTGCTAGAATCGCTCAAGTACTTCAGCCCTTCAGCCCTTCGGCACGAAAGCGCCAGGTGGAATGTGCTTCGGTGCCACATAGGCATGGTAAAGTGCATCCAGCATCGCCCATAGCACGTCGCACTTGAATTCGAGCGCTTTGAGCACGGCCTTTTGATCATCGGCGGTCTTGGCATGGCGCTTGACGTAATCTAGCGCGAAGTCGGAGTCGCGCTGGGCGAGCGGTGGACGCGCAGAGAAATAAGCGAGTGTGTCGGCACTCACGAAGTCATAGCTCTTGAGCATCCCGGCGAGCCGCTCGCTGATGATTTGCGGCGAAAACAACTCGGTGAGTGAGGAAGCTATGGCCTCGAGCAGTGTCTTGTCGCGGACGAAATGCACATAGGCCTCGACCGCAAATCGCGTGGCGGGAAGCAACCCGGCTAGCGAAACAACGTAGTCGCGGTCGAGCCCGAGACCGTCGGTCAGCTTGAGCCAACGCGCGATGCCGCCGTCGCCTTCGCCCTCGCCATCATGGTCGACCAGACGATGCCGCCATTCCCGGCGCAAGGCGGACTCGTTGCAGCGCGCAATGAGACTCGCGTCCTTCAGCGGGATCATCGCCTGGTAGTAGTATCGGTTCAGCGCCCAAGCCTGGACTTGGCCCTTCGTACATTGACCGCCATGCAGCAACACATGGAACGGGTGCAGGCGGTGATAGCGCCGCGCGCCGATGTCGCGCAGTTGCGCCTCGAGGTCGGCGGGGGTCATCGGCTTCACAGCACGACCTCCATTCCGTCTTCGGCAACCTCCCACCCCTTGCGCTCGACGTGCACGCGCTCTGGCGAACCGTCGATTAGGATCGGATTGGTGTTGTTGATGTGCACGTAGATACGGCGCCCGGCGAGCCCCTCGAGCGCGGCAAGGGAGCCCCCGTCGCCGTCGATTGGCATGTGCCCCATGCGGCGGCCGGTCTTGGCGCCGGTTCCGGTCGTGATCATCTCGTCGTCGCGAAAAAGAGTGCCGTCGAAGAAGACGAGGTCGGCGCTTCGCATGCGTGCCGTCATCGCCGCGGTGACCGCGGCGGCGCCGGGGATATAGACCATGCGGGCGTCGCCGGCGTAAAGCTCGACGCCGACATTGCCCGCAGTCTCGCTCGCAGTTTCCACTTTATCGCCTTCGAGATAGAGCGGCATTTTGCCGGGCACTGTGAACAGCTGCGCCTGCAATCCTCCTGGAAAAGCGAGCGGCGCTGCCGGAGTAACCGCCTTGCGCTTCACCACGTCGGGGGCCATTACGCCGAACATCACATTCTCCGCCAGCGTGGCGAGCGTGACGGCGGTAGCGCATAACAGAAAGGGTTCGCGTTCGCGCAGGCTTAGTAAGCCCGCGACCTGATCGATTTCAGCGCCCGTGAGCAGCACCGCTTTGATCGGACTTCCGCGCCTCTCGCCGCGCGGATGGAGCGGCTTGGTTTGCCGGAGTTGCTGGGGAAGATCGGGGGACGCGTTGATCAATAACCAATTTTCCCCGTCGGCGGTGACCGCAATGCTTGACTGGGTCCGCGGCCGCACGCGCGGATCGCCCGCCCACGCCAAACGGCATGTCGGGCAGCGACAATTCCACTGCGGAAAACCTCCCCCCGCCGCGGAACCTAGGACGAGGGCGGTTAATCGCCCCATTCAGGATCGACGCGAATGCGCCGAATCAGAACTCGGCCGGCAAATAGCCGTTGATTTCGAGCCCGACGCAGATCTCAATGAGGGTCGGGGTTGTCCAGGCCATTGGTCGCCCTCCGTAGAGCTTTCAAAACCCGACCAAAGTAGTGCGCGGCGGGCGCGCAAGCAAGCGACCGCCCACGCCGGGATGAGCAAACGACGTTCGTTCAAAGCGAGGCCCAAAGAAAAACCGGACCCTTGCGGGTCCGGTTAGTTTGTCGGCGCGGGGCCGACAATCACCTTCCAGAGGGGAACAGCTGACGGCGCTACGATTGCAATCTGGGAGGATGGGCAACCGCCTGCCGCCAGTGAAGGCAGTATGCCGCGGCGATTCTCTCACACAATGCAAAGGCTTGCATGCCAGCCATGCGGCACCGGTTGGGCCACTCGGGCCACCCACGGTGCAATGCGCGCGTCGGCCTAAAAGTGCCAGCGTTGCGCCTTGGCGACGAGAAAGTCGCGGAACACTTGCACCCGTGCGACCGTCTTGAGTTCTTCCGGATAAACGAAATAGGCGTCGAGCGCGATCGTGTCGGATTCGCCGAACAATTGCACCAGTCCGCCATTCTCCTCCACGAGATAGTCCGGCAACAAGGCGACACCGATGCCGCGCTGGCAGGCGCGCAGCACACCCAGCACATTGTTGATCGTGAGCGCCGGCGTACGTGGACCTTTGCCGTTACGCCCCACCTCGATGAGCCAGCGCCGGTTCTCGAGATAGTTTGGAACGGTGCTGCCACCCAACAGCAGGATGCGATGGTTGTCGAGGTCATCGAGCGCACGCGGGGTCCCGAAGCGCTTGATGTATTCCGGCGAGGCGTAAGCGTGGAAGCGTACCGAGAACAGCTTGCGTTGGATCAAGTCGGGCTGTGTCGGCAGCCGCAGCCGGATCGCCACATCAGCCTCGCGCATCGCGAGATCGAGTTCCTCGTCCGTGGTGATGAGCGTGACATGGACATCCGGATAGAGCTCGATGAACTCGCCTAACCGCGGGGTGAGCCAATGCACGCCGATCCCGGGCGTCGTGGTCACCCGCAGCTCGCCGTTGGGCCGCTCGCGGCTGTCAGTCAGCTTTGCGCGCGCGGCTTCCAGCTTCATAAACACGTCATGCGCGGTGTGATGAAGGAGCTCGCCCTGCTCGGTGAGAATGAGCCCGCGCGCGTGGCGGTGAAACAGCGAGACGCCGAGTTCCTGTTCGAGCGCCGACACCTGCCGCGACACCGCCGATTGCGAGAGGCCGAGTTGCTCGCCGGCATGCGTGAAGCTGCCTGCCTCGGCGGCCGCGTGGAAAACCTTCAGCTTGTCCCAGTCCATGCTCATTTGCGCACGGCCTTTACTCCGCCGCCAGCGCCGGCTCGGCCTCGCCTTGCAGGGCGAGAAAGCGCTCGGCCTCGAGCGCTGCCATGCAGCCCTGGCCGGCAGCGGTTACGGCTTGCCGATAGACGTCGTCGGTCACGTCGCCGGCGGCGAAGACGCCCGGCACCGAGGTCGCCGTCGAGAACGGCGCGGTCTTGATGTAGCCCGAGGGCTTCATGTCCAATTGCCCCACGAACAACTCGGAGGCGGGGGTATGGCCGATGGCGACGAATACGCCGTCCGCCGCACGCTCGCTGCGCGCGGCGGTTTTGACGTTGCGCAGAATGACGCGTTTCACCTTTAGCGGGTTCTCCTCGCCCAAAACCTCTTCGAGCACGGTGTCCCAGATCACGGAAATTTTCGGATTCTTGAACAGACGATCCTGCAGAATCTTTTCTGCGCGGAACGCATCACGCCGGTGCACGACCGTGACGTTCGCAGCGAAGTTGGTGAGGAACAGCGCTTCCTCGACCGCGGTATTGCCGCCGCCGATCACCAGCACTTCTTTGCCCCGATAGAAGAAGCCATCGCACGTGGCGCAAGCGGATACGCCATAGCCCTTGAATTTCTGCTCGGACGGCAGGTTGAGCCAACGTGCCTGGGCGCCGGTCGCAATAATCACGCTGTCGGCGAGATAGTGATCGCCGGAATCGCAATCGATTCGGAACGGGCGTCGGCCGAGGTCGACTCTGCTCACATGGCCGGCAACGAGGTTGGTCCCGACATGCTCGGCCTGCTTTTGCATCTGCTCCATCAGCCAGGGGCCCTGGATGACGTCGGCGAAGCCGGGATAATTCTCGACGTCGGTGGTGATGGTGAGCTGTCCGCCGGGCTGGATGCCTTGGATCAGAATCGGCTCCAGCATGGCGCGCGCGGCATAGATCGCAGCCGTATAGCCGGCAGCACCCGAACCGATGATGACGAGCTTGGCTCGGTTGGTCTTGCCCATCGAAGAGGGATCCTGTTCTGCGCTTGAGCCAAAGCCCGTGTTGCTAGTCGTGCTGCCGGCCCAATGCTCTGTGCGTGCTCCCCATTTGCGTCGCGCGGTTCGGGACGTTGCCCGAAATGCGCATTTTCGCTCTGCACAATTTAGGACGTGGCCGGAGCCATGCAAGATATGCAGACCAGGAGCCACAGCTTTGTGAAGGCTCTACCGGGGCCAGGTGGCATTTTACCACTGCGCAATAATGTTTCGCGGGGCGGCACACTATTGCTAACAATGGGCGCGAGTTCGCGAATCGCGTGGAGCCTTTGCCTTGGCCGCCCGTCTCGATGCCATTGACCGGCAGATTCTCAAGGAGCTGCAAGAAGATGGGCGCATCACCAATGTCGAGCTTGCGCGCCGGGTCGGCATCTCGGCTCCGCCTTGTCTGCGCCGCGTGCGCGCATTGGAGGAGGCCGGCTACATCAAAGGCTATCGTGCGCTGCTGGACGAAAAGCTCCTCGGCTACGAGGTGACCGTTTTCGCTATGGTGCACCTGACGAGCCAGGCCGAGGCCGATCTCAAGGCGTTCGAGGATTTTGTGCGCGCCCAGCCGCTGGTGCGCGAATGCTGGATGCTGTCTGGCGAGATCGACTTCATCCTCAAATGCGTGGCGCCCGATCTAAAAACCTTCCAGGCCTTCGTCGCCGAACTGACCGCGGCGCCGCACGTGCGCAATGTCAAGACCTCGCTGACGTTGCGCAACTCCAAAGATGCAGCGATGGTGCCAATGGAGCAAAAGGCCCGCTAACATGCGCTAGTGCGGGAGGGCGTTCCGTGGCGCTGGTTATTGCGCAGCATGGGCGGGCGCGCTCGCCAAGGCCGGCATCACCTCGCGCGAAAAGAGTTCGAGTGAACGCAGCGATTCCGCAAGCGTCATATCACCGAAGGCCAGCCACGAGACGAAATAATTGCTGCCAGTCTCCTCGATCTCCGCAGCGATGAAATCGCGCACGCTGCGGGGCGAGCCGGCGACCGCGTTGTCAATCGCGGCAAGCTCGTCGAAGGAGGGCGGATAGAGCGCCGCGATCCGGGGCTCGGCGCCATGGCGCGCGAAAAGCCAGCGGAAATTGCTTCGCCAGTGCGGATAAGCGCGCCGCGCGATTTCGAGTGCTGCCGCGTCCGTATCCGCCACCACCACGTGGCGCGCCACTCCCATCAACGGCTGATGTGTTTTGCCAAGCCGGGCGCGCTCGGCGCGGTAGCGATCGAGGATAAGGCGCACAGTGGGGCGCAGCGCAATGGTCACGATGTTCACATCGTTCGCCGCCGGCCAGTCGGCGTTCTCAGGGATGGTGATTCCGTACCAAAGCGGTGGATGCGGGCGCTGCAGTGGTCGCAAGATCATCGGCACGTTGCGAAACTGGTAATGCTTGCCTTCGAAGGTCAGCTCATCGCAGGTAAGCCCGTTTAGGATGAGCTGGAACGCCTCGTGATAGATCTCGGCGGTCTGCGCGAAGTCGAGCCCGTAGGCGCGGGTCTCGAACGGCGACACCCCGCGTCCAATGCCGAGTTCAAGCCGGCCGCCGCTCATCTGATCGAGCATGCAGATTTCCTCGATCAAGCGGAGCGGATGGTAGAACGGCAAAAGGTAGACGAGGGGCCCGAAACGCAATCGCTTGCTGCGCTGGCTCAGCGCGGCGAGGAAGAGCCCCGGCGAGGCAGCGCAGCCGAGCGGTGTCGAGTGGTGCTCGGCGAGATGATAGGCGTAGATGCCGCTTGCGTCATAGGCTTCAATCAGGTCGAGCCTGTCGGTGTAGAGCTTTGCGAGCGGGCCGCCCGCATCGTCCATGTGGTCGAACACGCCGAATTTCATGGAGAATGCCCCGCGACGGCGCCATGCCGCGGTTCCGGCTGACGCTCCCGGTCCACGGTCAGCCGGCTAGCGCCACTCGACCTTCTTGATCTCGTAGGCCTTGGCCCCGCTCGGCGTCATCACCTCGACGCTAGTGCCCTTGCCCTTGCCGATCAGCGCGCGCGCGAGCGGCGAGGTGATCGAGATCTTGCCTTTCTTGGCGTCGGCCTCGGGCTCGCCCACGAGCTGCCACACCTGTTTCTTGTCGGTGTCCTCGTCGACCAAGGTCACCGTCGCCCCGAATGTGATGGTGTCGCCCGAGAGCTTCGACACGTCGATGACCTCCGCGCGCGCGAGCTTGTCCTCCAGTTCGGCGATGCGCGTCTCGTTGTGCGACTGCGTCTCCTTGGCGGCGTGATATTCGGCATTCTCCGACAAGTCGCCGTGCGTGCGCGCGTCGGTAATCTGCTGGATGATCCGAGGCCGCTCAACCTGCTGGCGGTGCTTGAGCTCGTTCTCGAGCGCCGCATACCCTTCTGCCGTCATCGGGATCTTGTCCATTTGTTCCTTAAACCTCCGACTTCAGCCAACAGACAATAATTCCAATCGCGGGCCGAAGCATCTCCGGCCACGCGACCTTAGAACCTGTCCCAAACCGTCAGGCAGCCGGCTCCGGTTGTCCGGATGCGGCCTTGCCGCCGAAATAGCTCTGCAGCGCGCGCACCTCGAGGTCACCCCCGAGATAGGCTTTGATTCCCTGCGCTGCGGCGACGGCCCCAGAAAGAGTGGTGTAGTACGGCACTTTATGCAAGAGGGCGGCGCGCCGCAGCGAGCGGCTGTCGGCCAGGGCGGTCGCTCCCTCGGTGGTGTTGAAAACCAGCTGAACCTCCCCGTTTGCGATGGCGTCGACGATGTGGGGCCGGCCTTCCAGCACCTTGTTGATCCGGCCGGTCGGCAGCCCCTGCTCGGCCAGGTAGCGCTGGGTGCCGGAGGTGGCGATGATGCGGAACCCCAGCGAGACCAGAAGGCGAACGGGCTCCAGCACGCGGGGTTTGTCGGCATCCTTCACCGAGACGAAGACGGTGCCCGAGCGCGGCAGCCGCGTTCCCCCGCCGATCTGGCTCTTGGCGAAGGCGACCGCGAAGTTGCGGTCGATACCCATCACCTCGCCGGTCGATTTCATCTCCGGCCCGAGCACGGTATCGACGCCCGGAAAACGGGCGAACGGAAAGACGGCCTCCTTAACCCCGACATGGTCGAACGCCGCGGACTTGAGGCCGAAGCTCGCCAGCGTCTCGCCGGCCATGATCCGGGCTGCGATCTTGGCCACTGGAACGCCAATGACCTTGGCGACGAAGGGCACCGTGCGCGAGGCGCGCGGGTTGACCTCGAGCACGTAGATGTCGCCGTTCTTGATGGCGTATTGCACGTTCATTAGGCCGCCGACCTCGAGCGCAAGCGCGAGCGCGCGCGTCTGCCGCTCAAGCTCGTCGATCGCGGCCTTGCCCAGCGAATGCGGCGGCAACGCGCAGGCGCTGTCGCCCGAATGGATACCGGCCTCCTCGATGTGCTCCATGATGCCGACGATGGTCGTATCCTTGCCGTCGGCGAGGCAGTCCACATCGACTTCAATTGCATCGGAGAGATATCGGTCGATCAGCAACGGGCGCTTGGGCGAGACCACGAGCTCCGAGGGGCGGTCGAGATCGCCGGCCAGCCGCGCGATGTAACGGTCGAGCTGCGCGGCGTCGGCCACGATCTCCATGGCGCGCCCGCCGAGCACATAGGACGGCCGGATCACGATCGGGTAGCCGACCTCCTCGGCGATCGCGCGCGCCGCTTTCGGGCTGGTAGCGACGCCGCTCTTCGGCTGGCGCAGTTTGAGCTTGTCGAGCAGTTTTTTGAAACGATCGCGGTCTTCAGCGAGATCGATCATATCGGGAGAGGTGCCGAGGATTGGGATTTTTGCCTGTTCGAGGGCTTCGGCGAGCTTGAGCGGCGTTTGTCCGCCGAACTGCACGATGACGCCGCGCAAATCTCCGCTCGAGCGTTCGGTCTCGATGAGCTCGAGTACGTCCTCGGCGGTGAGCGGCTCGAAATAAAGCCGGTCGGAGGTGTCGTAGTCGGTCGAAACCGTCTCCGGATTACAATTGACCATGATGGTCTCGTAGCCGGCTTCCTTGAGCGCAAACGCGGCGTGGCAGCAGCAATAGTCGAACTCGATGCCCTGACCGATGCGGTTGGGCCCGCCGCCTAGGATCACAACCTTGCTCTTGTCGGAGGGCGCGGCCTCGCAAACCGGCGGTCCGGCGAACGGCGCGGCATAGGTCGAGTACATGTAGGCGGTGGGCGAGGCGAACTCCGCGGCGCAGCTGTCGATGCGCTTGAACACCGGTCGCACCTCGAGCGCGCGGCGCCGTTGCGTCACCGTCGCGGTGGCAATCCCGGTGAGCTTGCCCAGCCGCGCGTCGGAAAACCCCATCGCCTTGAGCCGGCGAAACGCGCCGGCCGTGGCGGGCAGGCCCTTGGCGCGGATCTCCGCCTCGGCTTCGATGAGGGCGCGGATCTCGCCCAGAAACCACGGGTCGATCTTGCACGAAGCGTGGATATCTTGGTCGGAAAATCCGAGCCGCATGGCCTGCGCCACTTTGAGGATGCGTTCGGGTGTCGGTGTCCCGAGTGCGGCCCGCACCGCGTTCTTGTCGTCGCCCTGCCCGAGCCCCTCGATCGCGATTTCGTCGAGCCCGGTGAACCCGTTCTCGAGCGAGCGCAGCGCTTTTTGCAAGCTCTCCTGGAACGTGCGGCCGATGGCCATGGCCTCGCCCACGGATTTCATCGAAGTCGTCAGGATGGGCTCGGCGCCGGGAAACTTCTCGAACGCAAAGCGGGGGACTTTGGTGACCACGTAGTCGATGGTCGGCTCGAAGGAAGCGGGCGTCGCGCCGCCGGTAATGTCGTTGGCGATCTCGTCGAGCGTGTAGCCGACGGCAAGCTTGGCCGCGACCTTGGCGATTGGAAAGCCGGTGGCCTTCGAGGCGAGCGCGGAGGAGCGCGACACGCGCGGATTCATCTCGATGATGAGCAGCCGCCCATCCGCGGGATTGACGGCAAACTGCACGTTCGAGCCGCCCGTCTCCACCCCGATTTCACGCAAGACCGCGATCGAGGAGTCCCGCATGATCTGGTATTCCTTGTCGGTCAGCGTCAGCGCGGGCGCGATGGTGATCGAATCGCCGGTATGCACGCCCATCGGATCCAGATTCTCGATCGAGCAGATGATGATGCAGTTATCGTTTTTGTCGCGCACCACCTCCATCTCAAATTCTTTCCATCCCAGCACCGATTCCTCGATCAGCACCTCGTTGGTCGGCGAGGCATCGATGCCGCGCTCGACGATGTCGATGAACTCGGTTTTGGTGTAGGCGATGCCGCCGCCGGTGCCGCCGAGCGTGAACGAGGGGCGGATGATGGCGGGAAGCCCGATCTCCTCGAGCGCGGCGAGCGCGTTGATCAGTGTCTTGACCTGCTTGGAGCGCGGCGTCTCCAGCCCAATGCGCTGCATTGCCTCGCGGAAGAGCTCGCGATCCTCCGCCTTGTCGATGGCCTGCGCGGTCGCGCCGATCATGGTCACGTCGAGGCGCTTGAGCTCGCCCATCTTGTTGAGCGAGAGCGCGGTGTTCAGCGCAGTCTGCCCGCCCATGGTCGGCAGCAGGCCGAATCCGCCGGGAACGGCGTTGCGCTCCTTCTCGATGATCTTGGCGACGATCTCGGGCGTGATCGGCTCGACATAGGTCGCATCCGCGAGATCGGGATCGGTCATGATCGTCGCCGGATTGGAGTTGACCAGCACGATCCGATAGCCTTCGGCCTTGAGGGCCTTGACCGCTTGCGTGCCGGAATAATCGAACTCGCAGGCCTGCCCGATGACGATCGGCCCCGCGCCGATGATCAGGATCGAGGAGATGTCGGTTCGCTTGGGCATGTGGCTCGGCGATTTCTGCACGCTGGGCACAAAAAAAGGGCGCGCTTTTTGCGCGTCCTTCGGGCGGCGCAGAGGTTTGCGTCCCCGCGCGCGGGCCGCTCTTTAGACCAGAATCGGCGGGCAGGGAAGGGCACCGCCGGCTTGCTCAACATCATTCAATTCTCACCATGTTTCACACAACATCCCTTCGTTCCCGCGGCGCGTTTTTGCGCCCGGGTTTTGACTTTTTGGCTTCGCTCACCCGAATGAGGGGTGGGCCGAGCACCGAGAGACGTACCGGGTGCTTTTGCCGGCACCCGGTGGGCGTGCTCAGCGGAGCACGCCAGGCGCTTGTGAGGCGCCTTGC
>Ga0126369_10000485_pt1 | contig 25991 bp, 19 predicted proteins | sample PanSoiMetaPlot_1_FD_109646 | JGI IMG/M metagenome (GOLD analysis project Ga0126369, IMG submission 109646) | Tropical forest soil microbial communities from Panama - MetaG Plot_1 | ecosystem: Environmental > Terrestrial > Soil > Tropical forest > Bulk soil | place: Panama | collected 2016-02-17
CCCTGGCTCCAGGAAGTCTGACATCGACGTCGCTCGAAGGGCTGGAGGTGATTGGGAGCGTGGCGAGAATCCAGCCGGACGATCCGTTTCCGAACCTGGCCTCCGACAACGTGAGCAACAACCCCGATTTGAACCGCCTGCCGAGCAAGACGGTCAGCGTCAAAGCGCCGAATGTAACCGTTAGCAGCGGCGCGACCCTCGACGTTTCCGGCGGCGGCGATGTATCCGCTTGGCAATTTGTCGCTGGCACCGGCGGCTCTCGCAACATCCTCCGGGACCCCGGCGTGTTTGCGATCGTCCCGGGCTATGGAAACCGACCGCTGCCGGCGGGTTGGCAAAGCCAAAGCCTCAGCTCGAGCTTTTACACCACCTCGTTGCCCCGCGTCGGAGATACGGTGTATCTGGGCGGCCTGCCGGGGCTGGCTGCGGGCAATTACACCCTGCTACCGGCGGACTATGCGCGACTGCCGGGTGGCCTCTTGGTGCGAGCAGTCGGAACCGGCCTTGCGAATGCTCCCGTCGCCACCCATCGGCCCGACGCTTCCAACATCGTCGGCGGCTACCGCCTGGTCGATGGGACTGCCATCCAGGACGCGGGTTACTCGCGGTTTCTGGTGATGCCGCAGAACGTGTTCGGTAAGTACAGCAGCTTCGTCGACTACTCGTTCAACGATTTCGTCGTCACGCAATCCCAGCAAAACGGCGTCCTCTTGCGGGGAGGACTCGACGCTGGCTCGGTGGTGCTCGACGCGAGAAGCAACCTGGTGCTGAACGGAACCGGTCGCTTCGGTGCCCCTGGAAGTGGCCTGCTCGGGAGTCTCGACATCTCCTCTCCGCTCATCGCTGTGGTCGGAGGAAATTCACCGGCCCCCGCCGGTTACCTCGCCGTAGACGCGAATGCGGTCAGTCGGTTTGGTGCCGGCAGCATTTTCATCGGCGGGACGCGCTCCCAGGGCTTGGGCGGCACCAACGTGACGGTTACCGCGACCGACGTGGTGGTGAGCAATGATTCGGCGAGCGCGCTGACCGGACCCGAGATTCTGCTGGGCGCGCAGCAGAATCTAACCCTCGTCGAGGGTTCGGTCATCGACGCGCACGGCCGCTCACCCGGCAACGCCAATGCCCTGCAGATTTCCAATGGATCTACCGGTGGACCTTCGCCCGGCAATGGCGCCTTTCTGCGCCTTTCCGCGGGCAATCGAGCGACAGTCACGAGGGCCGACTCAGACGGCACCGCCGGGGTGCTCAACATCCGAAGTGGGGCCACGCTTCGTTCCACCGGTTCGCTCACCTTCGATGCCACCCACAATGTCCTGCTCGACGAGGCCGCATCTTTCGAAGCCGCGCAGCTCGATGTCAGCTCGCGAATCGTGAGCGTCGGGGATGTTCCAGGATCGGTGACTGGAACTATTTTGTCGGGAGCGACGCTGGCGCGGCTCGCCAATGCAAACGACCTGTTGATTCGAGGCAGCCAATCCATCGACCTGTATGGCAATTTTCATCTAGGCGCCCGTGATGCGGCAGGCCAGCCGACCCTCGGTGCGCTCACCCTCGACACCCACTTGATCAGGGGCATCGGCAACTCTGGCGACACCGCGTCGATTGTAGCTCGCAGCCTTACTCTGCGCGGTAGTAGTGCAACAACACCGTCCGGCGGAAACCTCAACCTGGTGCTCGAGACCAACAGCCTCCAGCTTGGGCCCGGTAACATCGCCATCGACGGCTTCGCGAACCTCAACGCCACCACCCATGTCGTCCAGGCCAGCGGAAGTGGCGCGCTCACCACTCCGGGCTCGATGGCGTTGTCCACTGATCTGGTGACCGCCAGCGCCGAGTCGGATTACGCGGTGATCGCGGCGGGAAACCTCTCCATGGTGCGGGCGGGCGGGCCGGAGCAGACCGCCACCGACTTTGGAGGACGCCTATCGCTGACGGCATCCAACCTGAATCTCGACACCACCGTGGACATGCCAGCCGGCATTTTTGAAGCCCATGCCACTGCCGGCAATCTCAACCTGGGAAGCACCGCGCTGCTAAGGCTCCAAGGCCGGGCGGTGGACTTCCGCGACACCATGAGGGCGGCCCCGGGCGGAGTTATTTTGCTGGATGCCTCGGGCAATGTCAGCACCGCGAGCGGCTCGCAAATGGACGTCTCCGGAGATGGGCGGGGCGGCGATGCCGGGCGCATCGAGGTGGCCTCCGGCGGTGCAGCGACCCTAGCCAGCCAATTCAAGGGGACAGCGGCCGCAGGGTACCGGGGTGGTAGCTTTTCGCTCGAGGCAAACAGCCTCTCGAGCTTTGCCCAACTCAACGCCGCCCTCGAAGCGGGCGGCATGAATCGCAGCCGTGCCATCCACGTGGACAATGGGGATCTCCAGCTTGTGCCTGGCGAGTCCGTGACCGCACACGACGTGCTGCTGCGCACCGACCAAGGATCGGTGCTGGTCGCGGGCAACGTCAATGCTTCGGGCGATCAAGCATCGCCCAGCGGTGGACAGATCCGCTTGCTGGGAGGCGGCGGGGTCACGCTCGTGGCAACGGCACATCTCGATGCGCGCGCCGCGGCCGCGGTTCCGGGTGCGTTTTCGCCGGACAGCGGCTCGGTGGAGATTGCCGCGACTTCGGCCAGCGGCCGTGTCAACGTCGCCGATGGAGCGGTGGTGGACGTTTCCGGGGGCAAGCAGGGCGGGGGCGCAGTGCTGGTCCGCGCTCCTCGACAAGGGACGTCGGACATCGCGATCGAACACCTGGGAGGCCGTTTCAGCGGCGCGCGGGAAATGGCCATCGTGGGAATGAGCTCTTACGACGCCAGCACCATCGAGGGTGTGGAGCTCAACCAGGCGATGGACGAAGCTCGAGCATGGATGGTCGGCGCCCCGGAGACGATTGCGGCTCGCCTCGGCACTTCGGGCTTCGAAGTGCGGCCAGGGGTTTCGTTCAACAGCAGCTCTGACTTGGCGATCGGTGCCAACATCGACTTGTTCTCCCAGAAGTACGGCGCCGCCCAGGCGCCGGGATACATCGAATTCAATGCGGCCAGGGACATCAACGTTAACGCCAACGTCTCCGATGGCTTCGACGGCACCGGTGCGCTGAGCTCAGCTCGCTCCTGGAGCTACGCGTTCGAGGCTGGACGAGACATCAAGCTCGCATCGCGGACGCTGGTCCGGACCGGAACCGGCGACATTCGGATCAAGGCCGGTCAGGATCTGGTGCTCTTGGACAGTGCCGCCCTCTACACCGCTGGGGCGAAGACCGCGACAGACCCGGGATTCAACCCGCCCGGTGGGCCCTACGTGCTGGGCGAATTCCCGACCCGAGGTGGCAACATCTACTTGACGGCCGGACGCAACATGGTTGCCCCGATTCCTTCCGAATCGACATCGGCCTGGTTGTATCGCTATGGCGACACCGCGTGGACGGGTGATCCGAACCGATCTGTTGTCGCCGAGCAGACGAGCTGGTCGATCGTTTTTGCGAACTTCCAGCAGGGCATCGGCGCTCTCGGCGGTGGCAATGTCGACATCGCCGCTGGCGGAGACGTTCGGCAGCTTTCAGTCGCCATCCCGACCACCGGTCACCTGGTGACCACGCTCAACCAGGTGGCTCAGACTGGAGACGTTCACCTCCGAGGCGGCGGCAATCTCACCTTGCTAGCCGGTGGCAACGTGATCGGCGGGACGTGGATGCTCGGCCAGGGCAGCGCCGAATTTACGGTCGGGGGCAGCCTCACCTTTGATCCGTTGGCTCGGATCCCCCAGCGACAGAACATCGACGGCACGACGCCGACGAGTCAGCCATACACCACGGGAACGCTCGCGCCTCTCTTTGGACTGGCGGACGCCACCGTCACAGTGAACGCCCGCACCGGCGCCGAAATCGAGGCCGCGTTCGATCCGATGTTGCAAGGGCAGATCTGTCAAAACACCCTGTGCAGCTATGACGCCAGCGGAAAAGTGACCAACGTCGGTCATGGTTCGGCTTTTTATGGGATGACCGAGCGAACCGCGATCAAGGTGATCACGGCGAGCGGAAACGTTCGCTACGACAACAATCCCTGGGCCTCGGTGGACATCTCTCACGACCCGAATCGACCGGCCCAGCAGAACCCGCTCGAGGCGGCGATGTTCATCGCTCCGCTTGGCTCGGACCCATTGCGCAAAACCACCGCCGAGTTCTCGCGCGCGCCAGGAACCATGCAATTTGCGGCGCTCCACGATGACGTGGTCGTCGTCAACAAGCGCTCTGGTACCAATTCTCTCACGCTGGCCCCAACCAACAACGGCACCTTCGACTTCTTGGCGCAAAACGCGGTCCGAGGAGAATCGGGCAGCTTCACCAATTTCCAACTAAGCGTGCTGGACATCGCCGCCGACTTCCGACGTGGCGCGCGCGACGCCTTTAGGGTGGACGGCGATACTTCCATGGAGTTGCGCATTATTCAGGGCGGCGCTGCGACCAACAACGACCGCGGTTTCACGCCTACCCACATCGACGACGCGAGCCCAGCTCGGCTCTATTCGATGACCCAGTCTTTGCCGCTGGGGATGCGGGTGACGGTGCCGAAGGCGTTGAGCGCCTACTCAGGGAAGGATCTTCCGAATGGGATCTTCACCGCCCAGAACAACCGCTCGGATAACGTCAGCTCGTTCGTTGCCGAGCGCGACGTGATCGACTTGCAGGCGGTGGTGAAGGGCGTCGGCGATGTGGTGGTGGAAGCGGGCCGAGAGATCAAAGCGACCCGAAGCGACTCGGCGCGGATCATCAGCTCAGGCGACGACACGCCGGGCTCGATCAATGCTCAATCGTTGCCAACGTCGGATCGCAACCTGGCGCTCAACCCGAACAAAGGGGCTAACATCTACCTCTTCGCCGGAAAGACCCGCGACGCCGACTTCGATGGCTTTACCGCGGTGTACCTCGATTCTCAAAACTCCTCGCACGTGGTGCGAACCTACCTCAAAGAGCTCGAGAGCTACATGGCGGGTTTGGGATTTAGCGGTTTGAGCACGGACCAACTCCTGGCGCGTTTCCAAGCGCTCCCGCCGCAGAGCCGCAAGGCTTTTGCCCAGCAGATCTTCTTTACCGAGCTCAAGGAGACAGGTCTGGATGCCACCGACCCGAACAGCGGCCGCTTCCAGAGTTACACTCGAGGGTACGATGCCATCCGGCGTCTTTTTCCCGGCGACCCCGCCGCGCTCACCGACAGCGACCGGTCCAACATCCTTCTCAATGCACAGAAGGTGGAAACCTGGGCTGGAGGGAACATCACCTTGTTGGCGCCCTATGGGCGGGCGGAAATCGGTGGGTCGGCGGTAAGCTCCAACGCCGAGACCGGAGGCGTAATAACGCGCAAGGGCGGTTCGATTCGCATCATGGCCGATAAGAACGTCGACCTGTTTTCCTCTCGGGTCTTCACCCTCCTAGGCGGCGACGTCACGATGTGGAGCTCCAATGGAGACATCACCGCCGGAGTGGGCGCCAAGACGACGGTGTTCCGGCCGCCGCTTCAGTACAGCCTGGACAACGACGGCCGGGTTTCACTCAATGTCTTCGGCCTGCAGACCGGCGCCGGGATTGGAGTGCTTGCTGCGGGAGGAACCGGCCAACGGGCGGAGAGCCGACTCGACCTGATCGCCCCGCGCGGGGAAGTCAACGCGGGTGACGCCGGGATTCGGGTGGTCGGAAACATCAACATCGCGGCGCTGCGGGTTGTCGGGGTCGAGAACATCCAGGTCACCGGGAGATCCACCGGCATTCCCAAGATTTCTGCTCCAAACATCGCGCTGTTGACCGAGACCGACAAGACGCTCGCTGCGGCAACCGAGCAGTTGTCCGCGACAGGTCAACCCAGGACTAAGGCGGAAGACCTACCGTCGATTGTCACCGTCGAAGTCGTCGGCTACGAGACGACGGATCGACCGCCTCAGGAAACTCAGGAGCCGACCCAAGACCAGCACCGCCGACGCCCGCGTGGACAGTGATGTTTCCAACGTCGCGTTGACGGGGAAACTCGCGGCGGTGTTGTCGACGACAAATGTTTCAGTTTCGTGACAGACGTGGAAAATCTTCTGTTGTCCGAAATTCTGTGCTTGCCCAGAGGATCAACGCGATCTAGATGGGGCGCACAATTTTCGGACAATGCACCGCCCGCACGTCGGTGACGGAGAGCGTTCAGCAGCGCTGATAACAGCACCCAGCGTTGCCGGAGCCGCCGCGTGGCTGTCCAGGTGTGCGTCGATGGGGTGCTCGCCCCGGCCAAGGGCGCAGAGGAATTGAAATGGGGCTCAAATCCTCGAGCAGCTTGGGGCGCCGGAGGCAAGGGGGCCCGCGGCGTCCCGGACGGGTCTCGGGACAACGGGCTGGCCGACCTGCACCAGACGACGGAGCAAGACGAGATGGTCATCTGCGAGCCGGCGTTCGCCGGGCGAGTTGCAACCCTTGCCGCGTTGTTGATTGGAGCTGCAGGCCAGGCGCAGTCCGAAGCGCAGTCGACCCCTTCGGTGCCGCCGCCCGCCGCTCGCCCACGCACCTTCGACATCAACGAGTTCCGGATCGAGGGTTCGAGGCAGCTTTCGGCAATCGAGGTGGAGACTGCGGTCTATCCCTTCCTCGGTCCGGACCGGGTGCTCGAGGACGTGGAGCAGGCGCGCGCCGCTCTGGAAAAGGCATATGCCGATCGCGGTTACCAGACCGTCTCCGTCAGCATCCCGCCCCAGACGGTCCGAAATGGAGTGGTCTTGCTGAAGGTCAACGAAGGGACGGTCGGCCGGCTGCGGGTCCGCGGCTCTCGCTACTTCTCGCCGGTCGAGGTGAAGCGGTCGGCACCCTCGGTCGCCGAGGGCAAGGTCCCCAAGTTCGATGAGATCTCGCGAGACATCGTGGTACTCAACCAGATCCCGGATCGCAAGGTGACGCCGGCGATGCGCGTCGGCGCGAAGCCCGGCACCATCGACGTAGATCTGATCGTGGAGGATTCTCTTCCTCTTCACGGCTCGATCGAGTTGAACAACCGGCACGGCCGCTACACCACCCCGCTGCGCCTGGTGGGGGCAGTGCGCTACGACAACTTGTGGCAGTTGGGGCACTCCATCGCCTTTTCCTACCAACTGGCGCCGCAACGGCCCCCGGATGGGAAGGTTTTCACCGCTTCCTACCTCGCTCGGTTTCCGAACATCTCCTGGCTCACTGTCAGCGCCAACTACCTCAATCAGAACAGCGACGTCTCGACCATCGGCGGAGTCAACGTGGCCGGACCTGGGCAACTCGCCGGTGGTCGGGTCAGCTTCACGCTGCCGGGCTCCTCGGGATTGTTCCACGCGGTCAGCACGGGACTCGATTACAAGCGATTCGGCCAAAATGTCCGCCTCGGGCCGGACGTGGTGAGCTCGACTCCGATCACCACTTGGCCGATTTCGGTTCAGTACAACGCAGTGTTCACGAGCGGCGCCTCGGAGACGGCGCTCACCTTCAGCCTGGTGATCAACCTGCGTACCATCAGCAGTTCAGAGAACCGCTTCGACGAACGGCGATTTGAGTCACTGGGAGACTTCATCTACTACCGCGGAGAGCTCTACCGAACGAACGATCTCCCCTTCGGGATGCAATTTTTTGCGCGGCTTCAAGGGCAGTACTGCGCCGATCCGCTCCCCACCCAAGACCAGTTCAGCGTCGGGGGCGTCGACTCGGTGCGCGGGTACTACGAGTCCGAAGTGATTGGAGACTTCGGAGCATCCGGCACGATAGAGCTGCGCAGCCCCTCGCTGGCCAGGATTTGGAGCGGCATCAACGACTGGCGGTTTCACGCCTTTTGGGACGCAGGCTTTGTGGGAATTCAGGTGCCGCTGCCGGAGCAGACCCCACGATTTCGCATTTGGAGCACCGGTGTCGGCACTCGCCTCAAGGCCGTGGGCCACTTCAGCGGAGACCTGGACCTCGCCTTCCCGCTTAGGAACGAGGGTTTGACCCGCAGCTATCACCCGGTCGTCCAATTTCGCGTTGCGGGGTCATTTTGAGAGGACGAGCCATGATTCGAATCATGTTTGCTCTGCTGGTCCCGGCCACCGCTTCGGCGAGTTGGTGGAATGACGAATGGAAGGGCAGAAAGCAGTTCGCCATCGACACCGCCGCTGCCGGGATTACCGAGCCCATCGGCCCCGCGGCGGTGCTTCTGCGGCTGCACCCGGGCAACTTGAAGCTCGAATCGCTCAAGGAGGATGGCAGCGATCTTCGGGTGATCTCCGGCGACGACAAGACCCCCCTCAAATACCACCTCGAAAAATTCGATCCCCTGCTGGGCGAAGCACTGCTGTGGATCGGATTTCCAGACCTCAAGCCCGGCTCGCGCACCACCTTCTGGCTCTACTTCGGCAACCCCAAAGCAGCGGCGGGGGATGACGCCAAGGGCACGTACGATCCCGCCACGGTGCTGGTCTACCACTTCGCTGAGCGTGGGCAGCCTCCACGCGACTCCAGCAACTGGGGCAATCACGCTGCTTCCGCTGCGGCGAGTATGGATGGGGCGAGCATCGGCCGCGGCCTCAAGCTCGAGGGCGATGCAGCGGTGACCATCCCAGGCGGAGCTTCCTTGGCCTGGGCCCCGGAGGGTCGGATGACGTGGTCGGTCTGGCTAAAGCCCGCCGACGCGGAGTCCACCGCTGTCGTCTTCAGCCGGCGCGAGGGGAACGCTTCGCTGGTGATTGGCCTTGAAAGCGGGAAACCGTTTGTCGAGGCGAGCGGACCTTCGGGCCCAAAGCGCGCGTCGTCCAGCGCGCCCTTAGCCGCTCAGAGCTGGCACCACCTCGCGGTCGTCGGCGGGGATGCGATCAGCCTCTACGTCGACGGCGTTCGCGCCGCCGGGCTGGACGTGCCGCTGCCCACCTTGAGCGGGAATGCTTTCTTGGGCGGCGTCGCTGCGAAACCTCCTGAGCCGAGCGCGGCACCCGCGAAACAGTCCGTCAAAAAGGGCGCTCCGTCCGAGCCTTCCGCGCCGGCGATCCCTTTCTTCAAGGGCGAGCTGGACGAGCTGCAAATCTCGAAGATCGAGCGACCTCTGGGTTACATCCGCCTCGCGGCGATCGGGCAGGGACCGAATTCGGACAAGCTGATCGTTCCTGGGCAGGAAGATCAGAGTGGAGGCTTTGGCAGCGGCTACTTTTCGATCATCCTTCAATCGGTCACTCCGGACGGTTGGGTGGTGATCGCGCTGCTGGCGGTGATGGCGGTGGTCAGCTGGGTGGTGATGGCGAGCAAGGCCTCATACCTCTCGCGGGTGGAGCGTGCGGACCGGAAGTTCACGGAGAGCTTTCGCCAGGGCGGTTCGCAGTTGGCGAAACTGATCGAACAGAATCGCAATCGCCCGCCGGAAGACAAGGCGGCGGACAACTCACCGCTGCAGCGAGTTTTTGACGTCGGCGCGGCTGAGGTTCGCTCGCGCACCGACGGCAGCCGCCCATTGCATGCGGACGCGATCGAAGCGATCCGCGCCAGCATGGACGCGGTGGCTTTGCGCGAGACGCAGCGTCTCAATAAAGGCATGGTGCTGCTTACCATCGCCATTTCTGGCGGACCTTTCCTCGGCCTGCTCGGAACGGTGGTCGGAGTGATGATCACCTTCGCCGCCATCGCTGCCGCCGGCGACGTCAACGTCAATGCGATCGCTCCCGGCATCGCCGCCGCGCTGGTGGCCACGGTCGCCGGCCTGGGCGTCGCGATCCCCGCCCTGTTCGGCTACAACTGGCTGCTCACTCGGATCAAGAACGCCTCCACCAACATGAGGGTGTTCGCGGACGAGCTCGTAGCCAAAGTCGCGGAAGCGTACAGCGAGCGCGCGATCGCCCAGTCCATGGCGCCAGGCGCACCCTCTTTGAGCTCAGGCATGGATGGCCATTTTCAGCCATCCCATGTGGCAACGCGGGAGTAGCCCATGGCGAGCGTTCAGACCGAAGAAAAGCCTTACGACGAAATCAACATCACCCCGATGTTGGATCTCGCCTATGTGCTGCTGGTGATCTTCGTCATCATGACCACCGCCACGGTGCAGGGCATGAAGGTCAACTTGCCGAAGGCGAGTCCCGCAAAGAGCCTGGCCAAACCCACCACCAAGGCGATCACCGTCACCCAGGACGGCAAGCTTTTTCTCGACACCTTTCCGGTGACGTTGGCGGAGCTGGAGCAAAGGTTGATCCAGCAACGCGCGGTCACTCCTGAATTTCCGGTGGTGGTTCGCGGCGATGGGCTGGCTCAGTACCAGAGCGTGGTGGACGTTTTGGACCTCCTGGCGAGGCTGAACATCACCACGGTCGGCCTGGCGACCAAACCCCTGGTGAAGTGACGAGGTGAATGCGATGCGGCTGCCCACCGTTTTTCGCGAGAATGGCCCCGCGCTGGGAGCGGCACTGGTCATCGTGGTACTGCTCTCGGCTGCGGTCCGTTGGATCCTCACCCACCACGAGCGGCCCACAGGGGCGCCCCGCAAGGTGGTGACCCTCACCGGGGCAGTGCTCAAGCCGCCGGAACCGCTCAAGCCGACAGCGCCTCCGCCTCCGCCGGTGGTCAAACCAAAGCAAATCGATGAGCCGCAGCGCAACCGAGTGGAAATCAAGGCTACCGACATCCCGCCACCGACCGGAGCGCCGCCGCCGCAGAATGCCCCTGGAGGTCGGCTCTCACTGGCGAGCGAGGCCACGGGTGAAGGGGATGCGTTCAATTTGGTTGGCAACCCCGGGGGACGCGGTCTGCTGTCCGGCGGCGGCTTGGGGGACGGTATCGGCGGTGGAATGGGATCCGGGACGGGCGGCCGATACGCTTGGTACTACTCGAAGATCGCGGCCCAGCTCGAGGAGGAGCTTCGCAAGTCAAAACGCCTGAGCACCGCTGAGGCCAGGGTCGAGCTTCGAATCTGGACCGATTCCTCCGGGCGGATCACCCGGGTGCAGTTGATTCGGTCGACCGGCAACCGGGAGATCGACGAGGCGATCCAGTCGGTGGTCGGCCTTCGCCTTCGCGACCCGCCTCCCGCGGACATTCCGATGCCGATGATCGCTCGCGTCATCGCAAGGCGGCCGGGATGAGCCCAATCTGACCTGACCGCATCGCACCGACAACCATGAGGGGACTGATGCCGCACGGCACACCACAGCCCAACGCCCGACTGCTCATTGTTTGCGTGCTCTCTCTTGCATCGAGCCGAGGTGCTAGTGCGCAGGGTACCAACGCGCCCGCAACCTCGGAACCGCCGCCAACCGCACCGGCCGAGGACGTCAAGCGGGTCCCGTACGTGCCTGAAATCGTCAAGCAGGAGATTCGGCAGCAGGTCAAAGATGAGTTGCTGCTGGAAATGCAGAAGAACCAATGGGCGGTCCCGCACCAGTACCCCGAGTGGCTGCGCCGGATCAGCTTTCACGGCGACGCGCGGATCCGCTACGAGATCGATAATTTCGGCCACGGCAACGCCGTCGACTACTACCCCGATTTCAATGCCATCAACCAGAGCAGCAAGGGATTTGACATCAACTTTCGCGACCCCACGAGCGAGCGTTGGCTCAACACCGCTCAGCGCCGAGCCCGCGCTCGGCTCCGCGTGAGATTCGATACCGACGTGGACCTCGGCCAAGGCTTTTTCACCGAGCTGCGGATAGCGAGCGGCGATGGTCCGACGCCGGTTTCCACCAACCAAACGATCGGCGGGGGGAATGGAAACTTCAGCAAATACCAAATCTGGCTCGATCGGGCGAACATCCGCTATTACCCACTGCGCGGTGAGGCCGCGCAGCTCGCGTTCTTCATTGGTCGATTCGAGAACCCCTTCTTCCGCACCGACCTGACCTGGGACGAGAACATCAATATGGACGGCGTGGCGACCCAGGTCAGCGTCCGGGCCGGAAGCCTTCGCCCGTTTCTGATCGGTGGCGCCTTTCCTATCTTCAATACCCTGTTTGACTTACCGCCCGAGCAACCGGTGAAGTTCGTGAGCCGGGACAAATGGCTCTACGCTGGCCAACTAGGAACCGATTGGACGATAAGCTCGCGAATGCTGGCGAAATTTGGAGCTGGCTTTTTCTTCTACGACCGGGTCAGCGGAAGACTCGGCAGCGACTGCGATACCAACCTCGCATCCGTCAGCTGTGACACCGACCATTCCCGCCCCCTGTTCGCTCAGAAAGGGAACACCTTCCGCCTGCTTCGCACCCCCTCGATCGCTGCCCTCGATGCGGAGTTGAACAACAACGCCTCGCAGTACCAGTACTTCGGGCTGGCGAGTGGATTTCGCAACCTGGCCTACACCGCTCGATTCGACTTCTTGGCTTTGCCGTGGCTGCGGATGATCGTCGACGGCGAATTCGTTCACAACGTGGCCTTTCACCGCTACAGCGCGGGTCCACTTGCGGTCAACAATTTCAAGCCGTGCGCCGCAAACGACAACGCCTGTCGCAACAATCCGCAATACGGTGGCGGCAACTACGGCTACTTGATGCGACTCACCGTCGGCTCGCCGGCCCTTCTGCAGCTCTGGGATTGGAACGCGAGCCTGAGCTATCGCTACCTGCAGTCCGATGCGATCATCGATGCGTTCGCGAACTCCGAGTTCGCTCTCGGCGGCACCAACGTCAAGGGATTTGTGGCGACCGCCTCGCTGGGATTGTCGAACAACATCTGGTTCACCCTCCGATGGCTTAGCTCGGATGTAATAGTCGGCCCCCAATACAGCATTGACGTAGTCCATTTCGATCTGAACGCGAGGTACTAGTCATGAGAGCGGCGTTGATTCTGGTGGCCCTGGTCACGGCCGGCGCAGCGAAGGCCGACCCCCAGACCGAGAATCGCCTTCGCGATGCCCTCCGTCAGGCGACGGCCCAGCTGCGATCCCTTGAGGATGAGAAGGCTCGGTTGCAGGCGTCCGAGGCGGCGCAAAAGAGCGAGATCGAAGCTCTCAAAGCAAAGCTCGACGCCGAAACTCGGAAGGCTCGCGGCCCGTCGCCGGACGTAACCCGCCGACTCGAGGAAGCGGCGGAGTCGAACCAGAAGCTGACCGCCGACTTGTCCCAGTGCCAGGCCAGCTCGCGCCAGGCGGCGGAAGCAGCGAACACCAAGGAAGCGGAGCGCGAGCAGCTACAAGCCAAGCAGGCGGAACAGCTGACCCAGGCGACAACGCGCGCCACCGCCTGCGAAGAGAAGAACGAGCGGATCTACAAGCTCAGCCATGAGCTGGTCCAAAAGTGCGAAAGCATGAACTTCGGCGAAAGTCTGGCAGGCATTTTCGAGCCTCTCACCGGGCTGCGAAAGGCCAAGTTGGAGAACCTCTCCCAGGAGTACGACGACAAGCTGCTCGAGCAGAAGGCGCATCAGTAGCCGCTCCGGTTTTCCGGGGCTTTCGGCCGTCGCTCAGCGGGGAATGAGGAAAATGACAGAGTTTGGCGTCCCTTTACGCGTTTGGCTCGCTGTCTTTCAAGGAGGGGTGCGTGTCCCTCAGAGGCGTGCTGTCGCGAACCCATCGGGTGGCTTGGTGGAGCCTGGCGACACTCGCCTCGAGTGGAGTGTGCGCCTGCGCCAAAGATCTTGTGACCCAGTGCGAAAAGGCCTTCAACGAGCACGACAGCGCGAAAGCCGCGAGCATCTGCGAACAGGCCTACGCCGAGACTAACAGTCCCAAAGTCGCTGGGTGGGCAAGCTCGGTCCATTTTAACCTCGGACACGACGACAGGGTGCTGGAGATCGTCGCGGGCATTGCCAAGGAGCAACGGGCAGGCACGGTCTTCCTGATCGCGGGCAAGGTGCTGCAGAAGAGGAACGAGGCTGGGCGTGCGCTCGGCGCCTTCACTCGAGCCCTAGACGATTTCGAGTCAGAGCGGGATCACGATGGGGCGGCAAAGGCCTCGTACGCGCTGTTCCGGTCCTACTGGAGCGATTCTCGGTACCGTCAAGCACTCAGGTACGGCAAGCTCGCCTACCGGGAATCGCAGGCCGCCGGGGATGACGAGCAGGTCGGCGTCGCCCTGATGGCCATTTTCGGGGTGCTTTACGCGATTGGCGATGTGGACGCGGGCGCGGTCTTCCTGGCCGAGGCGCGCAAGCTCCACGGACTGAAGAGCGACACCAACAAAGCTTTCTTGAGCTTCAAGGAGGGCCTGCTGCAACAGGTCCAAGGCCATCAGGCACTGGCTGTGGAGCGTTACCAGGAGGCCATCGATCTCTCGAACCGCGCGGGTCTACCCGATGTGCGATGGGCAGCTGGGCTCAACCTCGTCGAGGCGGCGCTCGATGAAGGCCGTTTGGACCTGGCCGAACAGCATCTGGCGGCTGCGAAGGCGGAGGTAAAGGGCGCCGGCGCTAGGAATCTCAACGGACGCATTTCACTGCTGTTTCGAGCGGCTCGGTTGGATCGACAGCGCGGCCGGTTTGAGCAGGCACATCGTGGCATCGAGGAGGCCTTGGCTCTCAATCCGGGCCAGGAATTGTCCTGGAAGCTGCAGCAGGAGCGCGGGCTCACCTTCGAGGCACAAGGACGAATCCGCGAGGCAGAGGAAAGCTATCAGCGAGCGATCGCCACCGTAGAGTCGATGCGCGAGGAAGCGCAGTTCGACGACATGAAGAGCTGGCTCCTGGCCAGCAAGCGAGAGCCGTTCGAGCACCTCTTTCTTCTTCGCGCTGGTTCGAACCGTTCGATCGCCGCCTTGGAGGTTGCAGAGCGCGCACGGGCGCGAACCTTCTTGGACGCTTTCGTTGCGGCGAATGCGTCGAGCGGGCGCGACGAGAGCAAGCCTTCGGCCACAGACGAGGAAGCCACCACGATGCAGGCGGAGACCGCCTTGGAGCGGGCGGACGCCCTGAGCGCGATCCTGCCCACAATTCGCTCGTCGCCCATCGCCGCGCCTCTGCCGATCGATCGGGTCTTGAACGCTCTTCGGAATGATCGAGCGTGGATGTACTTCGAGGCACAGGGATCTCTCTGGCTGATTTCATTATCCAACGGCCGGGTCGGAACGCATCGCCTCGATGTCTCGACCGAACAGCTCAAGCTCCAAGTCGATCGGATGCTGGTGGATCCCTGCGTTGAAAACGCGGAGTCGTTGGCCGGTTTGCTGGTTCCCTCACGGGCGTTACCACCCGCCGGTGCCGAGCTCTACCTCATCCCGAGCCAGTCGCTGTCGCGTCTTCCCTTCGGCGCTTTACGAGTCGGCGGCCGATATCTCGCTGAGAACTACGTCCTTCACTACGTCCCAAGCTTGAGCGCGCTGGTGTCCATTCGGCGCGCGAAGGTGGCGCAGGGCGGGGCTCTGGCGCTGGGCGATCCGCGGGGCGATCTGCCGCAGGCGCGCGCGGAAGCCCAGGCGGTGAGCCAGGCATTGGGCGGGACACTGCTGATCGGCGCCGAGGCGACTCGCGATCGGATTCGCAGGTTAGCGCCGTCCTCAGTTCTGCACTTCGCTGCCCACAGCGGAGTCGGCCAGAGCGGAGCATGGCTCGCCGTGGCGGATGGCCTGGTTTCTTCACGAGACATTCTGGATTGGGGCCTGAAGGCGCGGCTGGTGGTGCTCTCCAGCTGCGCCTCCTCGGCGACGCGAGGCCCCGAGTTGTGGGGTTCCATCGCCGGCTCGTTCCTGGCTTCCGGGAGCCGGGGCGTGGTGGCGGCTCTCTGGTCCGTGGACGACCGCGCAACCCGGGAATTGTTTTCAAAATTTTACGACTCGAAGGCCCAGGAGCGCCCTGCCTTGGCCCTGGCCTCCGCCCAACGCGCTCTCGTGAAATCAGGCCGCCCCGCCTCGGAGTGGGCAGCATTCATCGCCATAGGAGAATAAATGATCCGCTTAGTCTTCGTTGCCATGTCTTCAGTTGCTCTGCTCGCGTCTTGTTCACCGGATGTTTCTTCGTCGCAGACCAATCAGTCGCAGTCCGCTCTTGATCAGACCTGCGTCACGCCGATTGAAGTCGACCACGGTCGACTGGAAATCCCCAGCCGCTGCGTCAATTTTCTCGACGTCCCGTATCGCGCCTTGGCGCAACGGGTGGGGGAATTCGACCTCAACGTACTCCACGACACCCGAACCCTACATGAAAACTTCGCGCACCATGTCTTCGTTCCAGCGGCGATTGTCTTCGGCTCGCGTTGGGTACCTTGTCAACACGGAGAGCGGATGCTCAAGGACTGTAACGAGATCAGCAGAATTCCGGCCGAACTCCTCTACAGCGGACGGCTTCTTGGGCATACCACGGAACATACCGGACACTCATTGACATTCGAGGCAAACGGCGCGGTGACGGTGGTGAACGGCCAAGCGTTCATCCAAAGCGCCGGCGGAGTGACCGAATCAACAGTCAAGGTCTTCACGCGCGAAGTGTTTGGCACGCAGCGGGTACCGCCGTATGCCGGAGGCATCCTCTATTTGCCCGGTTTCCACTGTGTCAATGGTGGCCCAACGTGCGAGCCCTGCAACGACGAAGCGCTCTGCGACATCATGCCGAATACGCCGGGCATTCCCCCGGGTGGGTACGTCGACATTCCTCCCGTGCTGGAGCAATGCGGAGCATTGGGCCAGATTTGTTGCTCCGCGGAGCCTATTTGCAATGCCGGCCTTTTCTGTACCGCCGCTGGCCTCTGCGAGTTCCCCCCGGACGGCGGGACCTAAAAAGTAAGTCAGGAAGAGTCACACCGGTAGAGGCGGACTCGGGCTGTTCCCGGCCCGAGCATCCCAAGGCGGCGGGCTGCCGCAAGCGAAACGTCGACGATCCGATCTTGGGCGTAGGGACCGCGGTCGTTGACTCGCACTTTCACCGATGCGCCGTTGCGCAGATTCTGCACGACTAAGCAGCTGCCAAAGCGAAGCGTTCGATGAGCGGCCGTCAAGTGCTCGGGATCAAAGACTTCACCGCTTGCGGTCAGGCGGCCCCGAAACTCGGTCGAGTAGTAGGAGGCAGTCCCCTCTTCTAAAAACGCCGCCGCGCCGATCGGTTCCTCGCGCACCGCCCGATGACAACCGGCGCTGGTGATGCCCGCCAGCGCAAGGGTAGCAAACAGGCAATGCACCTGGAGTGCATAGGGTTTTGCCGGAGCAACGCATCGCATGTCGCTGTTACCAAACAGTCACACGGAGTTCCCTGCGCCGTGATTTTCTAGCCAGCAGAGCTTCGCATGAGCGACGAATTGGCCAAAGCGCAGCGTTTGTTGGAGCAGCTAGACGGGTTGCGCGACAGCGTTGCCCGCGCGGCGCCCGCAGACCTTGACGTCCTCAGCATGATCCATCCCAGTCACCGCCTGAGCGCGTGTAACCTGCTTCACTACCTGGCCTTGAGGCGACACGAAATTCGCCCCTTTCAAGAAGAGCTCGCCGAATTGGGGGTTTCTTCACTTGGACGAGCGGAGTCTCACGTCTCGGCCGCGCTTTTGGCGGTGCGGCGGGTCTTGCAGCACCTCTCAGGCGCCGCTCCGACATCGCTACCAGCGTCCGCCCTCAGCTTTTTCGAGGGACGCAAATTGTTGGCGCACTTCGCAACTCGGCTCCTGGGCCGCAAGCCACCGAGCAGAAACGTTCGAATCATGGTGACCCTCTCGAACGATGAGGCGAAAAGACTGGGCCTGGTACGGGACCTCATCGAGCTCGGAACGAATTGCGTCCGGATCAACTGCGCCCACGATTCCCCCGAAACCTGGATCGAGCTGGTGAAACAGGTGCGAAGCTCGGAGAAGGAGCTGGACCGATCTTGCCGGATTCTGATGGACCTAGGCGGGCCGAAGCTTCGAACCGGTCCGCTCGAGCCGGGCCCACCGGTACTTCGTTGGCGGCCGGAGCGAAACCGGCTCGGGCAGGTGATTCGACCCGCGCTGATAGGTCTATGCGCCGAGGGCGCGAGGCCTCCGTCCGATCTGGAGGCTCAAACTGTGGTGAGGTTGTCGGCTGATTTCGTGCAACATCTCCTTCCGAGCGACGAGCTGGAGCTCAAGGACGCTCGCGGCGCTTTTCGGCGACTGCGGATCACTGCCCGCCAGGGAGAAGTTTGGCTCGCCGAGAGTCACTCCAGCGCATACCTCACTGACGGAACGATCCTGCGCTGCAAGCGGAGCGGACTCGAGGCGGAGCTGCTAGGCCTGCCCACCTCCGAAGAACCAATCGAGTTGCAGCAAGGTGATGAACTTAGGCTCACTCGCAGCCTGACGCCCGGACGCGGCGCCATCCGAGACGAGTCGGACCGAGTCCTGGAGCCGGCGTTCATCGGCTGCACTCTGGGAGAGGCAATCTCCGCGCTTCGTCCAGGACTGCAGGTGTTGATCGATGACGGAAAGATCCAGGCCATCGTTCGCCAAATGACCGCGGACGTCGCATCTTTGGAAATCACGCGCGTTCCGCCCAAGGGGGCCAAGCTGCGCAGCGACCGCGGCATCAACTTGCCCGAAGCTCACCTGTCGCTGCCATCCCTGACCCGAAAGGATCTGGAGGATCTTAAGTTCGTTGCGGAGCACGCGGACATGGTCGGCCTGTCGTTCGTCCAGCGGCCGGAGGACATCTCCCAGCTTCAGGAACATCTCCATCGGTTGGGTAAAACGGATCTGGGGATCGTTCTGAAGATCGAGACTCGTCGTGGATTCGAAAACTTGCCTAGCTTGCTGTGGGCCGCGATGCGCAGTGAGGCCGTGGGAGTGATGATTGCCCGCGGCGATTTGGCCGTCGAGGTGGGGTACGAGCGCCTCGCGGAGGTGCAGGAGGAGATTCTGTGGCTTTGCGAGGCTGCTCATTTGCCGGTGATCTGGGCGACCCAGGTCTTGGAAACGCTGGCGAAGCAGGGCTTACCCTCGCGCGCGGAGATCACCGACGCAGCGATGAGCGAGCGGGCTGAGTGCGTGATGCTCAACAAGGGCCCGCACATCCAACAGGCGGTGACCGTTCTCGACAGCATCCTGCGACGAATGCAGGCGCATCAAACCAAGAAAACCTCGATGCTGCGGCAGCTCCACTCCTGGAACCAACCCCCTTGGCCGTAAATCTTCGCTGCTGACGCCCGCCCATGCTGGGTGTAACTTCGCCCCCTCTCTCACTGGGGGCTCGAATGGCGAATAAGACAATCCCCGCAGGCTTCATGGACCTGTTCACGCAGAAGAAGGCCTTCGCGAATCTGGCGACGCTGATGCCAGACGGCACGCCACAAGTGTCTCCTGTTTGGTTTGACTTGGCCAACGGCCGGGTTCGGGTCAACACCGCGCGTGGCCGCGTCAAGGATAAGAATATGCAGCGCAATCCGGCGGTGGCGGTCGCAATCCTGGACCCGGACAATCCCTATCGTCACATCGCGATCCGGGGCCGGGTGGCTCATTCAGCCACCGAGGGAGCGGACGAGCACATCGACACGCTGGCCAAGAAGTACCTCGGCAAGGACAAGTACCCGGGTCGCCGACCCGGTGAAGTGCGGGTCATCTACGAGATCGAGCCCATCTCGGTCTCCACCATGGGTTGAGCGTGACGCTGGGTCCCGCGCTCGCCAGTGCTGCGCAGGGGGTCCCCGTCGGCGACGACGCGGCGCTGGAGCTTGCGGATGCCGCAGTGCCGGCCGAAGAACTCTATGCCGCCGCCGCTGACGTTCGCGATCGGGCCTTTGGGCGAAGCATCAGCTTCTCTCCTAAGGCGTTTCTGCCGCTGACCAACCTTTGCCGGAACCATTGCGCCTATTGCTCGTTCCGCCGTTCGCCGGGAGATCCAGGCGAATGGACGATGAGCCCTGAAGAGATCGAAACCTGGCTCGCCCGAGCGAAGGCGCATGGCTGTGGCGAAGCATTGTTTTGCCTCGGCGACACGCCGGAGTCGGCATTTCCTTCCTATCGCCGAACCCTCGCCGCGTTTGGGCAAACAAGCACCGTGGACTATCTCCGCTTCGCGGCTGAGCGGTCGCTCGAGCACGGTTTGCTCCCCCACACCAATGCGGGGGTGCTATCGGTCGAGGAGATGGAACGCTTGCGGCCGGTGAACGTCAGTTTGGGGCTGATGCTCGAGAGCGTCAGCCTGCGGCTCTGCGAGGCCGGAATGCCCCACCACCGCGCTCCTGACAAGCAGCCGCAACGGCGCATGGCGATGATCGCCGATGCCGGCAGGCTGCGGATTCCGTTTACCACCGGAATCCTGGTCGGAATCGGAGAGACGCGACGGGAGCGCGTGGAAAGCCTACTGGCGATTCGCTACCTGCATCGAACCCACGGTCACATTCAGGAGGTCATCGTCCAGAATTTCCGCGCCGGCCCCGGAACCCCGATGACGGATGCGCCCGAGCCTGACGACGCGACCATACTGGACACGGTTGCGCTGGCACGTTTGATTCTGGACCCGGAGGTGTCGCTGCAGGCGCCCCCCAATCTCAATCCGTCATCGATTGAGGGGCTTCTCGCCGCAGGCATCAACGACTTCGGAGGCATTTCGCCGATCACGCCGGACTACATCAATCCCGGTCATCCCTGGCCTCACCTGATCGCGCTCGCGGATTCATGCCGACAAATGGGTTTTGCGCTACTCCCCAGACTTCCCATCTATGATCGTTTCATCAGCAATGAGTGGCTGGACCCAAAGCTGGACGCTGTGACCCGCGCGGTTCGCGCCCGGCTCGCGTCCAAAGACTTCTTCGCCCCCGCGCTCGCAGGGTCGCCGCCGCACTCGGAAGCTCACGACGCTGCGAGGATGTGATGGCGAGCATTTCACAGCTTTTCGACGCCGCGGACCCAGAGGTGCGAACACTTCTGGATCGCTGTCTCAACGGGGACGATCTGCCGGAGCCCGGCGCGCTGCGGCTTTCTTCGGTAAACGGCCGTGACCTACATGCGCTTTTGGCCACCGCCGATGAGCTGCGACGTCGACAGGTCGGCGACGAAGTCACCTACGTCGTCAACCGCAACGTCAACTTTACCAACGTCTGCGTCAAAGCGTGCCGGTTCTGTGCCTTCTCCCGCACCCAGCGAAGCGAAGAGGGATACTTTCTGGAAATCGAGGAAATCGTCCGGCGAGCGTTAGAGGCGCAGGCACTGGGCGCGACCGAGGTCTGCATTCAGGCGGGCTTGGCTCCTGGTCTGGATGGGAGTTTTTACGTGCGCCTGGTTCAGGCACTGAAGCGAGCTGCGCCGGCGCTTGATCTCCACGCTTTTTCACCGGAGGAGATCAAATACGGAGCCGAGCTTAGGCGCCAATCCATTCGCGACTTTCTCCTCGAGCTGCGCGAAGCGGGGTTGGGATCTCTGCCCGGAACATCCGCTGAAATCTTGGACGACCAGCTGAGGCATCGGATCGCGCCGGGTCGGATCACCACCCGGGAGTGGATCCAAGTGATCACCACGGCGCATGAAATTGGGCTGCCCACCACCTCCACGATGATGTACGGCCACGTTGAAACCGACGCCGAACGGATCGCTCACCTTGCAAAGCTCCGCGCCATCCAACTGGAGACTGGCGGCTTCACGGAATTCGTACCGCTTTCCTTCGTGCACCAGGAAGCGCCGATGCACGTGAAGCACTTCCTGCCTGATCTGCGCCCCGGACCGACCGGGAACGAGGTGGCGCGGCTCTACGCGATCTCGCGACTCATGCTCGGGCCGAGCATCAAGAACATCCAGGTTTCGTGGGTGAAGGAGGGGCTCAGGCTTTCTCAATGGTTGCTCTCCTGCGGCGCCAATGACTTTGGGGGCACGCTGATTAACGAGAGCATCTCAACTTCCGCGGGCGCGATGCACGGGCAATTTCAATCGCCGGCGGATCTGCGCCGACTGATCCGCGAGGCGGGGCGCCTGCCGGTGCAACGCGACACTCGCTATCGGACTCTCCGGAGGTTCGGCGCGTTGGCCAGCTCCGATGAGGATACCGCCCTAGATCGAATCGAGGATCCCGAAGTTACTTTTGGCAGCTACTCGCAGCTCACCCGCGATCGGCGCTTTCGATTCGGTGCGAGAGCGCCTTAAAGCGCGCCAGATCCGCCGGGCCGTCGACGTCGAACGCGAGTCGTGGATGATCGAAGACGGCGGTTCGCAAGTGGGCGCTGCGAGCCGCGGCAAGGTGCGCCTGGAAGCTGTCAGCTCGCCCGAACGCGGTGCGCAGGCAGGTGGGTGGCGAAAGCGCCAACGCGTTGGTGTGAAAACCGTCCGCTGCCGGCACCACCACGACGGCGTGCTCGTCCAGCAGCGCGAGAATGGCATGGACGTCGTCCGGTTCGATCGCCGGCAAGTCCGCCATCAACACCAACGCCGAACGCGCACCGAAGGCGGACAGCTCGAGCAACCCCCTGTCCACGACGGCCGCTAAGTTCAGCGCGTCGGGCGGGTCCCAGCATATCCGCGTCGCCCGTTGCCGGGCGGTTTCGGCAACCTCCGATGAATCAGTAGCGACCAAAATTCCGTCAAGGTGCGAGACGGTCAGGGTGTCGAGCACGTGCTCGAGCAGGCCGCGGGCGAACGCGGCGCGATCCGCCTCGGAGAGTGCGGTTGAGAGACGAGATTTACCGCGCCCGAATGCCTTCACCGGTACCAACGCCCACGTCACCGGTGAATCTCCGCGGCAAACGCAAGCGCTTCGCCCGCCAGCCGCAGGCGGTCCTCGCGAGTTTTCATCAGGATGTTGGTGGCGAGCACCGCCGGCTTCTCCAACTCGCGCTCGTCGCCGCGCTCAAGGACAATGCCGGCGAGTAGAGAACCGTAGTGTCGAGCGATCGCGGCCGCGCTCGCGGAGGTGCCGCTCAGTTGACGAATCATCGCCGCCAATGGCCCCTTCACCGCGCGCCCGCCGACGATCGGGCTCACCGCAACCACCACTTTGCGGGCGAGTGTCGCCCGGACGCCTTCGATCGACAGGATCGGGTCGATCGAAACGTAGGGGTTCGACGGTCCGATCAAAACCAGATCCGAGGCTTCGATTTCCTCGAGAACACCAGGCGCGGGGCGCGGCCGCCCCTCGAAGCGGACCGCTCGAACCACGGGAAGCGCTCGACGGCCCACGAACCAGTGTTGAAAGGGGAGCGTACCTTGGTCCGCGGTTTCAACCAGGGTGCGGCACGGCGCGTCCGCCATCGGCAGCACTCGAGTGTGAATGCCCAGCGCCCTGCAGAGCCGTTCGGTCACTTTCGACAGCGACTCGCCGGCGGCCAGCGCTTCGGTGCGAAGCAGGTGGGTGGCGAGGTCCCGATCGCCGAGAGTGAACCATTCAGGTCCTCCATACCGTGCCACCATGCTCATCGTGGAAAAGGTTTCGTCGCCTAAACCCCAACCCCGTGCTTCGTCCTCTAGGCCGGCCAGCGTGTACATCACGGTGTCGAGATCCGGGCAGACGTAAAGGCCAAGGTGAACGAAATCGTCTCCGGTATTGACGATCACCGTCAGCGCGCCACGGGGCAGAGCGCGCGCGAGCCCGTCCGCAAAACGCGCCCCGCCGACTCCGCCGGAGAGCGCCACCACGCGCTTCCAACTCATGCGTACACATCCTCGTCGGGGCGGCGATACAGGATCCGCGCCGGCAAATCCGAAGGGCTGAAGCGCAGGCCGCGAACCAGCACCACGGCGCGTCTTTCGTCCGCTTGACCTGCCACCAAGTCGGCGCAGGCGGCGACCTGGTCTGCGAGCGCGGTGATGGTGTTTTCCAGCGCTCGCCCGTAAAGGTCTCGCTCCCCTCGCCGATCCCACAGGGGCGGAAGTCCAGCGCACCCGATCGCCGCGCCAACCGTGCCCAGCCGGAAGGGCCGGCCGAACGAGTCGCTGATAACCACGCCGATCGACGCGCCGCTCGTAGACTCGAGAGCGTGTCGTATGTTTGCTGCGGAACGATCTGGAGCCTCCGGCAGGAGCAATGCCCACGGGCCTGAGCCGCTGGCCGGCAGTACCGGCTGGGCATTGCTGGCGTCGATTCCCGCGTTCGCACTGATGAAGCCAAGCCGGTGTCGAACGATAAGTGCGCCCTGAGTCTTGCGCGAAAGGTAAGTCGATTCGCGTAGGATCAGCTCCACCAGCCGCGCGTCCTTGCCGACTTCACTGGCGAGCGCCACCGCGCGCTCGGAGGGCCCGATCCGAGAGAGATCCACGAACCGTCCCTCGGCCCGCGAGACCACCTTCGAGGTTACCACCAGCACATCCGCATCGCGCAGTCGGAGATCGGCTCGCGAGAGTGCCGCGGCGATCGACGACGCCAAATCGTCGCCTGGACGGATCAACGGAATACCTGGGATCGCGATGACTTCGAGTTTTTGGCTACAAGCAATCATCCGCTTCCCCAAAGCGCCGCTCGGTCGTACCGTGTGACGGATGCGGATCGCAATTGTCGGAGGCACCGGTAAGGAGGGCACTGGGCTGGCCATTCGCTGGGGCCGCGCCGGCCATTCTGTGAGCATCGGTTCGCGCGACGCGAGCAAGGCCACCGCCAAAGCCGCGGAACTGGCGGCGGCAGGGCATGGCGTGTTCGAAGGGGGAGACAACGCAGAAGCTGCTCGCGTCGGCGAGGTGGTGGTGCTCACCGTTCCTTACGCCGTCCACGAGGAGACTCTCCGCTCGCTTCAGCCGCTGCTCTCCGGAAAGGTTCTCGTCGACGTTACCGTGCCGCTGGTTCCCCCGCGCGTTAACCGCGTCCAGCTTCCAAAAGGAAAAGCGGCGGCGCTCGAAGCGCAGCAGCTTCTCGGACCCGAAGTACAAGTTGTGGCCGCACTGCACCACGTCAGCCACGTACAACTTTCGAACCCGAGCTCCTCCGTCCAGTGCGATGTGCTGGTAGCGTCCGATGACGAGCAAGCGCGGACCAAGGTGATTGGACTGGTGAGGGATCTCGGCCTGCGCGGGCTCGACGCGGGACCGCTCGTCAATGCAATTGCGCTCGAATCGCTCACCCCGGTGTTGATCCAGTTGAACAAGCGATACAAGAGCTCGGGCGCCGGCATCCTCTTCACCAATCTCTCGGCGGCCGATTGAACGGATCATCCGGCCCGTGTACCACGCCGGCTGAGGACAAGACACGCCTGGTGGTTGGGAGCGCGGGCTACTGAGCCCTGAGCTGGGTGTGGACGTCGATTTCCGCGCCCAAGGTTCGGTGCACTGGGCACTTGTTCGCGATGTCCAGCAGTTTGGCGCGCTGCTCCTGATTCAGATCCCCAATCAGCTCGATGTCTCGGTCGATCCGGTCCAACATGCCCTCCTTGGTTTCACAGTTGGCGCAGTCCTCGGCGTGAATTTTCGAGTGCCTCAAGTAAACCACGACCTCCTTCAGGGGCCAGGCTCGTCGGCGCGCGTACATGGAAATGGTCATCGAGGTGCAGCTACCCAGCGCCGCGAGCAGCAGATCATAGGGGCTGGGTCCAGTATCGGTGCCGCCGGCGGAGATCGGCTCGTCGGTGGCGAGGCGGTGTCGCCCGGCTGTAATCTCCTGCGCAAACCCGTTGGCGCTTCCGCGAACAGTGACCCTGCCCTCATCGCCGGCTGCCTGGGGTTCGGTTGAATCGGTCATCAGAGTCTCCTTTCAACTGACACCACGGTGTCAGCAGCAATGCGATTTGGGTCGCCTCTCCTGACAATACGCTGTCAGGGGAGCATTTGTATTCCATCGGTATTCGCATTTCGCGAATGTGGTCTCAAACCAGGAGGACAATGTGAATTACTCGTTTGGATACTTCGAGCTGCACACGCCCCATTTCGAGAAGGCGAAGTCATTTTACGGCGAACTGTTGAATTGGCGTTTCAAGGAGCTCGACATTCCCGGGATGCGATATGCGCTCTCGGAAGGAAATGGGCTGCAGGGCGGCATGACCCAGGACGACAAGCCGTTTTGGCTCAATTACGTCACCGTAGACAACCTCGATCAGGCTGCCCAGAAGGCGCAGCGCCTGGGCGCCAAGGTGCTCCGGGCCCGAACGGAGGTCGCCGGAGAAGGTGCATTCGTGGTGATCGCCGATCCTCTCGGGGCTGCGCTGGCCCTGTGGGAACAGGCCAAAAAGTAAGCCGCTCGATGGCTGAGCGAATCGGGATTAGCCTACTTGCCGATGAGGCGAGCCGATCGGCTGTTCCG
>Ga0126369_10000486_pt1 | contig 25986 bp, 24 predicted proteins | sample PanSoiMetaPlot_1_FD_109646 | JGI IMG/M metagenome (GOLD analysis project Ga0126369, IMG submission 109646) | Tropical forest soil microbial communities from Panama - MetaG Plot_1 | ecosystem: Environmental > Terrestrial > Soil > Tropical forest > Bulk soil | place: Panama | collected 2016-02-17
CAACCCTTGCAGACCGGCGGTGGCGGTGGCGCGATCGGCGGGTCCGGGTAAGTAGAATGAATGCCCGAACCAGTGAAAGGGCCGGATGCCGCTGCCTCCCGCGATCAAACTGAGAATGGCGATAAGCACGAGGATCAGAAAGACCGCCCAGATCACCTTCTCGACCGGATCAGGAATCGGCAGCACTTGCTTCACCGCCCACAACGCCACCCAAACGATAGCGCCCAGGATCAGCACTCCGAGTGCCAACCACAAAATGTCAATCGAGAGATTGATCAGGTTCATGGCTTCCCTCTTTGTTGTTGGTCGAAAGCATTCAACTGCTTCTCTCGTATTTCAATCTGCTCTTTGGCTTGGGCATATGCACGTCGCGTAATGCGCAGCCCGTTCTTGAAATTCAGCGCATCCGCTGGTGCGCCGGATGAAATCCAAATTTCAAAGAGATGCAAAATCCTCTCATGGTAGGCTTCCTCGAGCGCCTTTTTGTCTAGCGCCAGCAGGGTCGCGTCATAGCTGATGCCTTCGTAAAGCGTGGTTGGCATCTGCTGCGATTGGCCATAGACATGAAAGATGACCGCAAACGACAGCATTGTGACCAGCACGATCACCGCAATCAGCCCCTGGTAGCGTGCGAACATCACTGCGCCATCGGATAATTGGGCGGGCCGCATTGCTTGAGCAGCTCGGCGTAATACTCACGCTGACTCTCCCCGTTCCAGACGACGAGGCCGAGCACCACCAGGATAAAGATCAACACGAATAGCATTGCGGGATTCGACGAGAACGCCGTGACAACACTGCGGGCCGTCTGACCGATTTCTTCTGAAGGACCTGCCATCTCATCACCCATGAATGAAGGTTGCACAGGCATTGTTATTAGATGACCCAGATGCAGCGCTCCACGTCGGGTTGTATGTAATCGACGACGGATTGGTAACTGCACGCCAATCAAGCGTAATCGCTTGATTTTGGCCACCTGTCACATTGGCATTAAATAAATTAATCCATGCAGGGTCTGGTATCGATAGTGTTGCTGTGACGTTGTTAGCCTTACCGAAACAGAAAGCGAGCTGCGGTGCAGTTGTTAAAGCAGGAATTGTTACTAGTGCGGTTGTTGCCGTGGAAGTCGCTCCAGCCGCTTTGTCAACCGGAGAAGTCGTTGCAATTCCAGAAGCCTGTATACCGTAAATCTCTTGATACGAAGCCCCGCCTGCCGACGCACTAAGAGTAACTGTTATAGTCGCGCCAGAGCTGACCGCCGCAGCATTTGCTTTATACCATATCTCATTCCACCAATTCCCTGCCGCTGCTGGTTGGCGTATTGCCAGAGCGTAAGTATTGGTCCCGTCAGTGACACTCGAAACTGTCAGAGAATTGGTGGAACCGCCTACGGCTATGATCGATAGATTGCCTGATACAATGGGCTGCGTCGTAGTAGTTGTCAGCGTATTGGTAGAGCTTGTTAACTGTCCTGAATTAGCAAACAGCGTCGGCGCCCTGATGGGCGAGGCAGTCGGATCACAGAATGGCGTCGTCGGTGGCGTGAATGGCCCGGCCCCTGTGTAGCGCGCGTAGTTCGACCAGCGGGTCTCACCCATCCAGTCGCCAGTGAAGTTGTTAAAGCCACTGCTGCTGCAGTTGCCATGGAGCAGGCACATATCGGCGCTTAGGTTGCCCGCCGTTCCAGTGTTTGGGCCGCCGCTGGCAACCTTAACGCCGTTAACCCAAAGCGATATGTTGGAACCAGTAGTGCCTGACCGCACGTATGCATAGTGCTGCCATGTGTTCAGGCCAGTGCGGGTATAGGTCAAACTAGTGGTGGTACCCGCAAAGACTCCCTGTGTGGTGGAGTTCTGCTGCCAAAGGCCAAAGGTTGGCGAAGGGCTATCCGACGCAGCTCCCCACGTCCCAAACTGCGTGGTGGATGCAAAGTTAAACCAGAACTCGAAAGTGAAGTCGCCAGCAAACTGCATCCCACCTGTATGGCCCACGTTGACATAGTCGTTTGATGCCGTCACCGCCTCCAGAGCATAGGTCCCAAACTTGCTGGGCGTTGGCGCAGTCAAGAGCTTGATGTTTGTGCTGGTAACTGGCGTAATTATGCCGTCATGCCGACCGGCGTTGTCGGCCAGCAACTGATCCATATGCCAAAGTGCAATGACGTTAGCATCAGTGCCACCGCCATCCGTATTGGCTGTACAGATCGTCGTTGGCTGCGTGGTTGGGTGGGAGATCCAAAGGCCGCCAGAGCCCCCATTGCCGCCTCCAGCGCTGTTGGTAACTCCACCCGCACCGCCACCGCCCCCTCCAGTATTGGCAACACCAGATGGCGCTTGGGCGTCAACAGTACCGGGACCGCCCTGACCACCGCCACAAGTCACCGTCCCTAACCCACCGGCAGCGCCAAACCGACCACCACCACCACCACCACCAATGCAGCCAGCTACGCCAATGCTCCCAAAAGTTGCTGTGTTAACAACAAAACCTGGACCACCATTGCTAGAAACAGATGTAGTACATGTGCCTCCAACGCCCGTAGCGCCACCACCGGCGCCGCTAGCGCTGAAGTTACAGCCAGTGCTACCTGCATAGCCCTGACCAACAGTGCCAGCGCCACCAGCAAGGCCGTTCCCGCCGCCGCCGCCTGACGCCCCACGCAAACCAACTACGTTCTGGTTGCCAGCGCCACCACCGCCAAATACAGAGGCTATGGAGTCGAACTGTGAAGGCTGCCCATTGTTCCCACTTGATGGAAGGGTGACACCACCAGCGCCGCCCAAACCGATAGTAACTTGATATGTTTGGTTCGCGTTAAGCTGGACGTAGCCGGTTCTGACACCACCAGCACCACCACCTGATGAAGCGCCAAAAGAGGCACTACCAGCAGCGCCACCACCGCCACCCCCAACCAGCACATACTGGACCTGCACAGCAGTAGAACAGTTTATTGTGCCGCTGGACGTGAAGGTATAGACAGTGTTGGAGCCAACGGTGCTCTTGGCACCGCCACCAGTGACTGCGCAGCCACCAGTGCCACCCTGCTGCCCAGTGCCAGGGCCTGGCCAAGGCAAACTAATTTGTCCATGCGCTGAGAGCGCAGCTAGAAGAGCACTAGCTCCAAAAAATGCAGCAACTAGTTTCTTCATCGCGTTACTCGCCAGTTCAGCGTGATCGCGCCGGGAGTTATTGAGGCAGCAGTTGTGTTGCACACTTTGAAATTCACGTTGCCTGACGTGGGATAGGGAATAATCACAAGCATCCCGGTTGCTACTGGAATGTAGCCAGTAATCCCGGTTGGATCGCCATTGAATGATGCTTGGATGACATCGGTGGCTTGCACGCTTGCCGATGCAACCGTGACCGCTGTGGCGCACGAGCCCGATGCAATTGCTGACGTGCCAAGCACGGCCGTTCCGCTTCCGACCGTATAAGACACATTGCCGCCGGCCCCGAGGTTGACCGTACTGCCGTCAGTGCCGGAATAGGTCAGCGTGTTGTTCTGGGTGACGGTCTTGCCGTCTGCGATCGTATAGGTCGCCCCCGTGGCCGGTTGCGTGAGGGTAACCTTGTTGATGCTGGTTGCGGTGGCGGCGCCGAGCGTTGGCGTCACCAGCGTGGGCGAAGTTGCCCGCACCACCGCGCCGGTCCCGGTATTGGCAGTTGCCGCAACGCCATTAATCAGGAACGAATTGCCGGTCCCTGCGGTATCGAAGGTCTTATTGGTAAACGTCGTGGTCGAGGCCGCGCTATCAAGCGTATCGGTACCGGGCGGCAAAGTTAGTGTGCCGCCGCCGGTTGCGGGCGGAACGATGGTTGCGGTTCCCGAGGTCCCACCGACAAGGGCGAGCTGGCCCGCCGATCCGGCCGCGCCGATCGTCAGCACGGGCGTCGTATCGTTGTAGAGGAATTTGGCCGAGCCGGTGAACGTACCTGGCCCGGTGTTAAATTGCACCGCATTGACCGGCGTACCAGGAGTACCACCGCCGCCACCCGAGCCGCAGGCAACGCCGGTCGTGGTCAGGCTTCCGTTGGCGGCCCAGGTCGCGCACCCTGCCGAAATCGTAGTTGAATTATCGACCGTCACGAATCGATTGGGTGTGCCGCCGGTCGCGCTCGGCGCATATTCCTGCACGATATTGCCAGTACCGTGGATCAGCACATTGCCGATGCTGCCGCCGGTAATTGGCGTCGTGCCAATCTGGACCGCACCACCGCATGCGGTCGAAACGAGATTGAGATTGCTATCCCATTGCGCACAGCTACTAGCGGTCAGCGTTGTTCCGGCGCCGATGCTGGCAACTTTGTTGGGCGAGCCGCCAGTACCAGTAATTGGCAACTGTGTTGCCGTTGCCGTGCCGCCAATATCAGAAAACAAATAGTCACCGACATTCTTGACTACCGCGCCGGTGCGACCAAAGACGCTCGAAACGGGCGCAACCGCAGTTATCGTGTTGCAGCCGAATCCGCTGCCCGCGGTCCAAGTCAGGGCATTGGCGCCGCCATTGCAGTTGTTGATGGTTATTGCCGCAGGCGTATTGGGCGCGGTTGCCCCAACCAGCGTATTGGCGTTGAGCGTCAGGCCGCCGAATACACCGGACAGATTGAATTGAATGGCACCAGGCGGGCCGCTGGGCGGCGTTGCGCTGATGCTCAATTGCGAAGAGAGCGTCGTAAACGGAATTTGCTGTGCCGGGCCTGGCGTAGCACCCAAGCGCCCGAGCACAGTGTTGGGTTGCAGAGTCGGCGGGACTTGAGCGAATGCCGGCGCCGCCACCAGCATCAGTGCAGCGATGATCAGCCTTCGCATTTTAGTCTCCTCGTCATCCTCTTGTGCCTCCGATACCCGTGGGAGGCTCTTCCTCGTGTTGCGTTACTGCTCCAAGAGTGGATAGGCCACCTCGAATGACACCGAGAATGCCGCCAGTGGCAGCATCCCCGCCCTCAATACTCTGCGGTTGTACCGGAACCTGATTCGGTGTGTTCACCGTAACATTGACGCCGGCGGCCTTCTGCCGCTTCATTTCTTTGATTTGTTCTTGCGCCTGAGCCATCGCGGCATTGCCCTGGCGCGCCAGCATCAGCATATTGAAATAGATCTGATCAATGACTTGCCGCTTTTGATCGCGCAGAGCCTCTCGACCTTCCGGTGTCTGTTGTTCCGGTGTCCCGGGATCCTTGTAGACATCGCGAATCGTCTTGCCCATGTTGCTGAGAGATTTGTTAATCCCATCCATCTTGGCCGCGAATGCTTCATCGCCGCCGATCGCGAGGACGCGTTGAGCTCCCTCCATGTCACCTTCTTTAGCCAAGCTTTTATAAGTGTCGCGGAACTTCTGATAATGATGGAAGTCGTCATAGAACTGCTGGATCGGCTGCAGATTGGCCGAGGGATTACGGATGACAAATGCCTTGATGAACGGGATGTCGGCGAGTACTGGCGTCGGCGTGATTGGATCCGGCACAATGCCTTGTGAGCGCAGGCCTACATCGGCGGCTTGCATGGCATAGACGCCGAGGCCGCCGGTCCATTCCCGAATATAGTTTTCCAGCAAGATTGGATTGGTGACCGCGCGCGCGGCCGCGCCAGCCGGGCTCTGATCATCAGCCGCCGCATTGCGCACGCCCGGAATGTCGCTGATCAGCTTAGAAATCGTCTTCATTGTTTCATTGGTATAAGCGGTGGCCTGATATTCCGGCAGTCGACGCTCGAGATAAGCCGGAACCAGGGTGCGATCGGTGAAAGTCGAACGGTTCATCGCCTGTTCGACCATCGGCTGGAATGCGGTCGGAACGTAGCCGGGCAGCAATGCCGACTCGACTGACTTATCGAAATCCTTGAAGGCATCTTTATTGTTTTTATAGATGTAATCGAGCAATCGCTCGACGCCACTGCCAAAGATAACGCCCACTTCGAAGTTCTTTGGAATGCGGAACAGCGTGCCGTGATCAAACTCCCAGCCGCCCTCTTTGGTCTGGCGGACATATTCCTTCGGCTTGGCATAGGCATCGGCTTCGGAAATCGGTTTCCAATCGTGGGTGCCGATGATCCAGAATAAATCCCGTTGCCATGCCGGCAGGGCCCGAATGCGTTCGTCATCGCGCTGCGCCCACCACAACAGCACCGATGGCAAGGTAATGCCGCCGCCGATGCGAGCCGAGGTGATCATAAATTGCTTGGGATTTGTGATCGGATTGCCGAATGCTCGAAACATACGATCGACGCCCTGGATCTGTGCGTTTCCAAACGCCGTAATCATGTTGTAGGAATGCGTCTTGGCGCCGGATCGAGCAAAATCGATGGTTGCTTCGCGCGAAGCAAATGCCGCTTTTTGAATCGTTTCCTTGGTGAGCGGCCCGCCGATATCCGCCTCGACCTTCAATTGCGCACCAATACGGGTCGCTTCCTCGGAAAGCTCGGACAGCAAGCGCAGCGGACGAGTTAGTGTTTTGATCGGATGCTGACCACCATACTTGATGAGATTCCAGCTTCGCTCCATTAATCCGGTTTTGGCATTGAGCGAGCTCAAGCTCTCTTGCAAATAGGCGCGATCGATTCCGACCAACGTGGCGTTGGCGCCGCCGCCTTTCCGAAAACGTTCGTAGACTTCATCGCGGGCAATGGCATGGCTCAGGCCTTTGATCGTATAGCCGGGGTGCATACCGACGTTGATCATCGCGGATAGAAAGTCGCGCATTAAGTTGCGCGCCATGAAATCTGGCGACAGAACCGCGCCGGCACGCAGCGCACTTGCCGGGATCTTGAATAGCTTGGCAATCATTCCCGCGCTCTGGCGGTTGAGCGAACGGAATGCCTGCACAACCGCGGGATCGGCAATCTCAACCTCGACCCGTTGCCCATTGCGCATGGCACTTAAGCCATCGGTCTCGACTTTGTCGGGCAACGAATGATCGAGAAAGTCCGCGAGCTGCACGGGATCGGTGACGCCTTGGCTCTTGAGATAATCGATGAGCTCGGGATCCATGACGCGCCCGGGCGGATGGGTTTTTACGTCATAGCCGGCATCCTGCAGGGCGTCGATGATCTGAATGCCGGCAGCATTACGCTCGGCAATATCCAGGTAACTATAGGTATTGCGAATAATGCTCTCGAGCGGATCCACAATCTTGCGGGTCGAGCCGAGCAACCGCTTAATTGGACTTTGTGGCCCGAACGTGCGCCCTGCGATCATGCGTTCGCCGGGCTCTAATAAGCGGTGCAGCGGCACGTAATTGCGATTGGCTTGAACAATGGCCGCAAATTGTTCATCCGATAACACGCCGGATTTTCGCAAGTAATCAAGGACGCGATTTTGATAGGCAATCAGCGCCTGAAATGTCTTGCCGAACTTGCCATCAAACTGATTAACGACGGTCTGCGCCGCCTCGATATTCACGCCCGGTTCCAGGCCACCAAGACCGGCCGGCTTTTCGGCCGCAACCTCGAGCGCCCGCTTGGATAGAATATAGCGCCCAAAATCCGCTTTATCGGCATCGGCGATCTCACCGAGAATTTGGTTCAGCGGGCGGCCATTATTTTTCAGGGTGTTGAAATCGAAGGTGCCATAATTGAGGAACTGATCGACCTTGCCCATGGTGCCGCGGGTCAGGCGCGCCTGAATGTAGGCCTTGGTGGCCGAGGGTAGCTTGCTGATGTTCTTGATCGGGTGCAGTTCGTCGACAAACTTGGTGTAGATCTCCCTCCAGGTCGGAATCTTCTGCCACCATCGAGTTCGCTCACCAATGCTGACGCGATCATCGATCAGCCGGCGCGCGACATCGAGCGACATCGGAATGCGTGGTGCGCCTGGCGGGGGAACCCCCGGCGCCGCCGGTGGGGTAGGAGGTTTGACCGGAGGCGCGCCCGGCGGGGCCGCGGTGGGCGTGGGCGGTTTTGCCGGCAAGGCGGCTTTTGCTTGCGCCGGCGAGATCTGAATCCCGAGCTGGTGAGCTCGAGCCGAGACCTGTTCAGGGGTAACCGCGGCCTGGCCGGCCTCGGCGGCGGCCTTAAAGCCAACCTCGATATCGAGCCTAGTGACCGCTTCCGGCGGCGGCGGCACGCCCTTTTCGGCGGCCTCGCGCGCGCGCGCGCGCTCGATCACCTTATCGATCAAGCCCTGCTGTTCCGGGGTCGGGGCCTCCGAGGTATGGGCGTCTTGGGTGAGCTCAGGCGCACGCCGGGCTTGATCGCGCACGACCTCTGCCGGGGCGTCCGCGCTAACGCGTTTGACGCTCTTGGGTTCTTGCTCGGTGGGCAGATCCAGGCTCGAGGCACGTCGACTGCGCTCGGCAATATCTTCCGGCAGATCGGTTTCGTTTAAGACCCGGATATGGCCATCCTGGCCGGCGGCAAGCTTGGCGTCCTCGAGGTTCTCAACCCAGCGAGTTGAGGGTTTATGGCCACCCTTGGACGGGCCCGGTTCGCCCTGGTACCAAGTTTTACCGGTCGTAACCGGTTCTTCCGCAATCCGCACCTCGGTGATCGCATTGCCCGGGTGCATGCCTTTGAATGAGGTCGACCCATTGGTGGTGCCTTCGCCCCAGAGCTCGATCGGCACCTTGCCGACCTCGGGCGTCGTTGTGACCTCGATGGCACGCTGGCTCGGCGAAATGCCCCAACGGCCGGTTTTAGGATCCCTGACCGCAATCGAAATCGATCCGTCTTCGTGATCGATGACCCGCCAGGCCGAGTCGGTCGGCGGGGCCAAACGATTGGCCTGTCCTTCGTCGACATAGAAGGTTTTTTCACTGCGCGGTTTCCAACCCTGATCGCCTTCGTGACCCGGATCCGGCCGCGCCGCCTTGTTACGGGTTGTCGTGCCATCGCCATGGATTTGATATTCCGAGCCCTTGGCAGTGGTGAAGCTCCCGGGCGTGCCGGCCTCGGGCGGTTCCGGGGGATCGCGGCCTTCCGCCGGCACTTCCTTGTCCTTGGCCAGCAACTGCTGCTGCTTGATCGGATCGCGCGCGGCATCATTGGCGGTCTCGGCCGGCAGTTTGCCTTGCTCCATGTGAGCACGACGCATTTTCTGCGCGGTATCGAGATTGGGCGGCTGTTGCCCCTGCGCCGCGGTGGCGGCTTCATTGACCTGCTGCGAATTAACCTCGCCTTCGACGATCGGCTTTTCGTGGACGGCACCGTCCGCGCCACGCGTTCTGACCGATACGGTGACATCTTTGCCGGGGTCGTAATCGCCCTGTCCAAATCCGCCCTTGGGGGTCTTCACGGCCATCTGTTGCGACGGATCCCAGACATAGGGTCGTTCGCCGAATGGCACCGGTCGCACGCCCGAGGTTCGCCCGGTCAGGGTGAGCTTGCTCGGTCGCGAGGTGGCAATCAGCATGCCGAGCCCCTGCGCCCGCTCGAGGTCGCTCTCATCGGTTGGATCAAACCCGTTGATGAACGCGTCATGCGGAAGTGCAAGGGCGTCCTTGGTGCCTTTCCAAATCTCTCCGACCATGCTTTTGGCGGCATTCCATAACCGGCCGCGGCCGTCCGCCGTGTTGAACATGTTGAAGTCTTCGGGAATGTCGGTGAGCAGGTCGACAATACCGCGTTCACGGCGCTTGGCCTGGGCCCCATTCTCAATGCGATTTTGGACCGCCTGCGGGGTTTGGTCCGGTGTTTCCACACCCTGCGCCAAATAGGCATCGATGCGGGCCTCCGAATAACCGCCTTCCTTGAGCTCCTGACGAGTGTCAGCCAGGTATTTGGCGATCTTCTCCTCGCTGAACCCGCCGGCTCTAAGCTCTTCTTCCTGGGTCATGTCTGGGTTTTCGGATTAAACGGCACTCCCGGCGCCGGGGCCGGCGGTTGCGCGCGTCGACGCCGCAAGTAATCGGCAGGATCCTCATTCGGATCGGCTGGCTTGAAACTCGGAGTTCCGACCGGGGCCGAGGGCACCGCCCCTGGCCTGGTCACCGTAATGGTTTGAACCGGCGTTGGCGCACCGGTTGCCCGCTGTTGCGGTTGCGGCTCCGGTTGGGTGGCGGGCTGCTGTTGCTGCGGGCCTGGCGAGGTTGGCTGTCCGCGCCGGAACCGTTCGACATCGTCCTCGATGATCTGATGGACCTTATCCGCCGCCATGTCGGCTTCCTGCGGCGTGGCATAGGACGGGAATCGATCCCAGCCGATGTTCTTGGCATGCTCTTGGATCTCGGCAACGTCGGTATGGAGCTGTCCATTCCAGTACCCTGGGACGTTGTAGATTTTGGCGCCTGGGCCCTCGACCCCGGTGATATAGACCGAGGCGATATCACCATTCGGCAAGGTCGCGTAGGTGCCTTTGCGTAGGTTGTCGCGGTGATAATCGAGAAGATTGCGCTCCTTGGGCGTCAGCCCCTCGGGCGCGGAAAACTGTAGCGGTGCCGCCGGCAATGCAGGGGCGGCCGCTGCTGGGCCGGGATTGAGCCGCCGCGAGATATCCGCGGTAGTTTCGGCCATGGTCTTGAGATAGCCGCCGGCGCGAAGCTTCGCCTCATTGCCAAGAAAATCCGGCTTATTGGGGTCAAACAAATCAAACGGATCGCGCCCGGACGCACGGTATTGTTCCACTAGATTATGCACATCGTACTGGAAGCGGGCGAATTGTCTGGTACCCTCTGGATCATCGGCCCCCATTGCCGGATTGGAATGATCGATCTGTTTCTTGACACCCGCATAGAGATTTTTCTCGAGCTGGCTGATCCGCTGACCTTGCGGATTTTTCAGATCTTCAAATTCCTTGAGCAGCGATTCGTGATCGTGCGGGGTGAGCAAGCCCTGACCATAGGCATCATTGATTGCAGTCTCGTCCACCAAGCGATCGGCATCCATGGAATTGATGCGACGATGCAGATCGGCCCAGGTTGGGGTTGAAATGTCCTGCTTGGGCGGCGGTTTATTGAGCTGCGCGGAGATCGAGCGATAGTAACTATCGGCGGCCGCAATCGCCTTGGCGCCCTGCGGGGTCTGAGCGGCCGGCGATTCAACCGTGAACTTGTCGAGCCGCTTCCAGACATCGGTTGGCAATTGCCGCGGACCGAGATCGGTCTTTGGCATGCTTTCGCGCCGCATGTCGGCCAGATTTTGCTCGAGGGCATTGAGCTGGACCGCTTGGATTTGCTTATTGGCGGCGTTCTGTTGTTGGGTGAGAAATTTCTCACTGGTGCGAGCCTTGGCCTCCAATTGCATCCGCTCTTCGCGGGTGATGTATTTATTGTAATTGGGATTCTGAATGAGTTCCTCGGGGATCTTGCCATCGCGCAAGATGCCGCCCATCGCCGCCGACATGACGAAGCCGTGCATGCCCTCTTCAACCAGATCGCCATGTGCCTTCTTCTTCTGATCTAGACTGAGATTGGGGCTTGTGGCAGCAAGACCTCCTACCGTGGTTGTCCATGATTTCCTGGCGTTCTCGAGGTTCTCAATGCTCGGATCGTTCATCAGGCTATTGTCGAGAGAATTGCGCGCACTCCCAAGCGCACTGACCGTTGCGGCGCCGGCGTGCTTGGCACGATCGGCGTTTGCCGTCTTCCACATCTTTTCGCGGAATTGATCGATGTGCTCTTCGGCAAACTTTTGTCCGGCCTCGGTCATAAAGCCGGACTTGAACTTTTCTAACGCCGGCTCGAGCGTGCCGGTCAGCCAACCTTTGGCAGACAGCGGATTGTTGGGATCCGCATTGTCACTATGGTTTTTGTAATTATTCTCCAGATCGGTTGAGAGACCGGCCCACGCCTGGGCACCGCGGGCGATCTCTCCATGTTCCATCGAAGTGATGCCGACATTCATTGCAAACGTCAGCGCATTGGCAATTTCGCTGCCGACTCCTGCCCTTGCACCAGCCGCTTGCGAATAAGCGGCGGTTACCCGGCGAGCTGCCGCCGCGGTTGCCTCAACACCGATTTCACTCGGTCGCAGACCAAGTTCGGGGGCTTCAAATTCTGCAATCTTTGGCATCAGACTAACGACAAAAGCGCTCCTGCTGCTTTAATTCCCGCTGCCCACATCGAACCGGTCGCGGCTTGATCGTCGGCCTTAGCGGCGGTTTCAGCCGCTGAAGCCATCAACCGATAGGATGCGGCTTGTTCCTCATAGGCCTTCTCTTGGATTAATCCTTGCTGTTCGACCACCGCTTGCGTGATGGCGCCCTGCATGGCGCTATCGCGCAGAATGTCGAGCGCGCTGCCAGAGGTTTCAAAATTGTTTGCCGCCACGTCAGACTTTGCATCGCCCAAGGTAATGTTGGCCTTGCGTGCGGTCTGCCATGACTTGAGTTCAGTCGATTCCTTCTCATATTGTGCGTTGAGATCCGACAGATTGGCGGCGATGAGATACTGCTGCTCTTCGATGCGGGCGCCCTGTGCTCGGTATTTGTAGGCGCCGGATTGATAGAAATCGGAGATTGCGCCACCGATGCCAGAGCTCAAGCTCGTGCCAATTCCCCCACCGAATCCGAATAGTCCGCCTGATTGGCCCCCGAGATTTGCAATGGTCGGCATTGTTATTTGTCCTGCGTGTGGATAAATCCACCAATCGCCGCGATCGTCGCTGGCACCGGGCGCGATACGCGCCAGCAGAGCATCCCGTCGAACGTGTTATCGTCCGCAATCGGAGCCCAGAAAATTCCGCTGAATGTTTGCCCCAGCGGCAACGGCGTCCCACCCGGATCATTGACCGGGTCGGTCCCGAAAAGGATCGGGTCGAGCTTGTCGAACCGGGTCCCAATCGATAACCCTGCTGCCTGCACGCACTGTATCGCAAATTGCTGATTGCGGCGAAGTTTGCCGAATGCTGGGCCGTTGCGGGTACCGGCCTCGGCCGGTGCGGCCGGGCGCACGATCTGGCCGTCCGAATTATAGGTCATGCCGACCACAACCTGATTGGCGCTTATTGCCGAGGCCGCAAGATTTGCGGTGAATAGCCCATTGCCTGGACCGCCCGAGATCCCGTCACCAAACGGAATTTGGATCGAGCCATTGGTGACGGTGTAGTCGGCGATGATTGGTTGTCCGACCTGGCCGATCTGTTGCCCGGTATCGAGTCCCGAGAAGGTTGCCTGCACGGTCTGGCCATTGAGATGCCAGAGCCCGTGGAGCTCAATGCCGCCGAGCGGAAATTGGACCGAGGGCGCGATCGAGGAGCTCGAGCTCGGGTGAACGCCGGCGTCGAGAAACCAGCCATCGGCTGGGCTGTCGGTTTCGGTGAAGTTCTTGGCCAGCATTTCGACAAAGCGAGTGTTGCTCGACGGGTCGTTGGTAACCATGGTGAGCGCATCGAGGGTGCCTAACTCGTTAGCGCCAGCGCAGATGAACTCGACCAGCCGGTTGGTGCCGAGCGTGTGCGCATGCCAGGCCTGGATCTGCGCTGGTTGCGAAGTCGAAAGTGTGCTGCGCTGATAGCAACAGCCAGCGAGTGATCCGTCGCCCATGCGGCACCAGATCATGGCGATCGTTTCCTGCTGCCAGGTGATTTCCATGATGAAGGATTTGGTCAGGTGCTTGGCATAATGTGCGAGGTCGTGCGCGGAGAACCGTCCGGAAAACACGTCGGCGAAGTACTCGAGCAGCGAGCGGCGGAAGGTCTGCACCACCGCAAGCGTGAGGTCGGTGCGGGCCGGCAGGATATTGGCGCAATTGTACTTGGTGTAGCGATGCGCCTGGATGGTGGTCGGCGTCAGCGGTAGGTTCGTGGAGGTCGCCTGGACGAGCCATTCGCCGGCTTGCGTACCCCCAACAATTCCCAATTGATCGGGCTCGAGCCAGAAGATGGGATTCGCATCAGGGCTGTTGAACACATAAGAAATTCCGCGATCACCGGGGACAGACCCATCGACCTGGGTGGGGGAGAAATTGAAGGGGTCGTTGGAGACCGAGGAATCAATACGGTTGGCATACACGCCCGAGAGCCAGAGTCGCCCCTCATGATAGGTCCCGCAGGTTGGCCATCCCGTGGTGTTGGAATAGAGCCCCAAACGCCAGACCCGGATTGGCGTGGTATAGAGAAGTTTTCCCCCGAGGATCTGCACCTGCACGGCATTGCCGGCGCCGGACGCGACCGGATTGAAGAACTGGCATTCGGCGACGCCAATGCGGTGCTGGGTGTAGGCAATAAAACCGGGCGCGGTGATCTGGATGGTGGAGATGATCTCGACCCATACGTAATTCCAAGCCGTGACCAGATCATTGGAGGCAATTGTCACCGGCGTCGCCGGCGTGAGCAGCGTGCCGCTGGTTCCGAGCAGCGTGCCATCAGCGGAGTTGGCTGGCGCCGTCGCCTTGCCGCGCAGATTGACGACGACCTGGGTTGGCTGGGTTGAAATGATGCCGCCGCCCTGGCCGTTGGAAAACAGCGCTGAGCCCAGTGCTAACGGCTGATCCGATGGATTGAAAACTGTGACCGCGGAGACTTGCTGGCCGCCGGAATAGTTCTTGCCGATGTACTGGGTATTAGATGCACCGCCAGTATCGAAGGTCGCGCTTGCCGCCGCGGCCTGGTTGGTATTGCCGTCGAACGCCGCCGTTAGGCCGCCACTCTGCGTGAGCGTGCCGATCGGCGTGCCGGTTGCCGGATTGATCAGGTTGGCAAGCAGGCTGATGCGACCCCACGTCCAGACCGCACCGGCGGGATCGAGCGCCCACTTGGTGGTGTCGGTGCCGGGCGTGACGTTGGTATTGGCGGCGATTGCCTTCCAATAGGTGTAGGCCCCGTTGACACCCGAGGGATAAGAGACCTCGTTGCCAATCACGTAAGCGGTGCTCGAGTTCCACACAGGCGGCTCGGAATAGAACCGCATCAAGCGTCCGAGGTCGGTACCCTGGAATCCGTTCGGGCCGATCGCGATTCCCGTCGATACGGGTTGCCATTGCGTGGGCGAGCTCGCTGGCGTGTTGTTGAGGTTGGGGCTGGTCAACGACTGATAGTTGACCGCGCCGGAATTGACAAAATCGCCGACCTGATAGGCAACCGTATTGTCATAGGCCGGGAATGTGATGGTCATCGTCACCAGGCCGCTGGTGCCGGACGGCGTGATCATCGCGCCGCCCTTCACCGGGTCGAGGTAGGGACCGTCGCGCGCGACTATGGGCTGGAATGAGAACGTGGCAAAAGTGCCGGGCGTTGGATTGTTGGTGACTTGCAGCACTTGCGGAGGAAAGTTGCCGTGCAGGAAGATCGCGCCAGAGGCCGGGGTTTGCGGTGTCGGGATCTCACTCTGCACGGCCCGCAACGTCCGCCACGCACCCGATGTATACGGCGTTGCGATTTCCAGAATACGGGCGACGGTACCGCTGGTGAATGCCGCGCCGATCGCGGCGCCGTCAATGTTGACGTTATTGTTGAGCGGATCTTGCAGGCTGAATGTATTTGATCCGGTAACCGTGATGCGGAATTGCCGCGGAGCTTGGATTCGTTCGCAGCCAATGATGTTGAGCAAGACCTGATTGCCAGTGACCCAGGAACCCGGTAAGGAGCCTGAAACTGTCACCACTGCCGGATTGGCACTCGAGATTGCGGTAACGGTGAGATCATCGTTAGTGGTGACCATCCGCGGTCCCTGCCGAAACCGCAGGAAGCCATCGGTGAGCTCCATGGTATAGGGCAGCGCGGCCTTGAATTGGAACGGCAGCACGCGCCCGGGCGCACCACCGCGGGTAGTCCCGAGGAAGAGCGTTCCCGATCGCCGGACCCACGCTCCCTGCTCATTCGGGAACGAGTTCCGGCAGCGGTTCATCCATTTTCGATAGTGCTCATTGCTGATCTCGCCTTGCGAGACCTGCGAGACTTCGCCGCCGATGAATGAATCGTGGACGTATGATGCATCGGCCACCGCTAACCCCTACACGCCAGCCAATCATCGACCGGCGGCTCCACGGGTCCGGTCTCAATGCCGTTCATGATCCCGGCTTCGCCCATGAACTTCTCGAGTTTCGAACCGATGGCCTTGAGTTTGTCGGCCGATTGGGTCAGCGGTTCGCAGGCCTCGAATGCTATGCGGATGGCGAGCCCTTCGACAAAGTTAGGATCCATTTTCCGCACATCAATAAAATCGGCCACGAACCGATAGATGATCGGATCGACCTTCATCGAGACGATATAGCCGTTCTCGAATTTCCAATCGGTATAGGTCAGGCCCCAGAATGCGCCGAGGTAAGAGGTCGAACCGGCCTTCGGGTCTTGTGGCGCATCGCGCAGGAAGTTGGCCGGCAGATCGAAGGCATTGAGTGTTTGCGATTGCACATCCGGCCCAGCCCCGACCGGATAGACCGGATCCCAAGCGATCAATGCCGCCGCGACCTGCAGCCATTTCAACGAACCCGTGCCGGATGTCATCTGGTTAAACCCGGTATCCCACGCCGCCATCACGCCGGTGTTCGTCCAATAGGTATGCGTGAGATCAAGCGTTGGATCATGACCGACGTTGCCGTTAACCAGGCTCACATAAATGATGCCATCCGAGCCACGCACGTTCTGTCCGTTGGCATAAGTTCCCGTCGATGCCCAGGCCGGCGGCGAGGTCAGGCTCGGTGTTTGCCCGGTATTGAGATTGATCAGGCTGATATAGAGAATGCTGCCGCCATCGATCACGATCTGGTTTTTGTTGTAAGTCGTAGTGGCATCCCACAGAGTTGGTGTTGCCGGATTATCGGTATTTTGGCTGACCTTGGATCGATAGACCTTATAGCTGCCGTCGCCGGGTGCGATATAGACGAGCTCGCCAGCCCAATAGGTCTGCTTGGAATCGTAGGGGAACACCACCAGAGGACCGGAATAGAAATCCCAAGCAAAGCTCGAGCTTGGTTCCTGATTGATATTATCGGGGCTATTCGAACTCCATGTTATGCCGAAAGCATCGGAGACCACCGAGCCGATGAAATAGGTGACACTGGGTGACCACAATGCCGGGGAGATCCGCATTACTCCGGGGGTGAGCGGCCGCAGCACGGTTCGCATGGTGGAAAATTTCCACACCCGCCGGCGCAATTCACTCCTGCGGATATTGTTATAGAGCCGCGCCATCAGGCGGGCTTTTTTGGATTGCTCGTTAAAGCCGAGCGGCCCGATCGGATCCTGCCCGCAATGGTCGAGCGCCCGATTGGCCACATCGAGAGCGGTCTGGAGTGGGGTCATGGCCGCTCATCAGCTAGGGACACTGGTCAGTACGGCATAGATTGCCGATCCGGTAACGGCGAGACGATAGCTGCCGGGCGCCAAGCTGAACGAGGACAGGCCGGCGGCGGCCAATGCCGTGCCGACGTTGATCCAGGTCGAGCCATCGAGTGACTGAACCTGTAATTGCACCGAGGTGATGGTGCCGGATGCGGTCAGCACGTAGTTGCCGCCGCGCAAGATAAACGCTGCGGTATTGCCGGTGCTGATATTGGAGAATGGTTTGCTCTCGGTGGCGGTTGCCATGGGCTACCCCATGACATCGAAGCCGGCGGCGCTGACCTGCTGGGCGTTCTGGAAGAAGCGCTCGATCGCCTCGACCGCCTTATCGACCTCGATCTTGGTCGGGGTGACACCATCGAGCACTGAGAACGAGAACAGGTCTGTCGCGCTCTCGGTCGTGCCAATGGTGAAATCCGAATATTTGCTGCCCTCAACACCGCGGGCGAGGCTCACATAATGCCGTGCCATTAGATCGAGCTCCCGAGCGAGGCTCCCCAGGACCAGGGAATAGGACCGATGTCGCCGACCGTCTTCAGTGTCAACCCGGAGGCGTTACGGGCGGTGTTGACGGCAGTGAAATAGGCGACATCGGCGGCAGCAATCGCGGTGATATAGGCCGACTTGGCCCCGCCCGTGATATAGGCCGCATTGGCAATCGCATAGGCAACCTGGCGCGCTCCCTCGGCGGTGGTGACCGCCTGGTAGAACGTCGATTCGGCGGGCAACGACCCGCGTGGCAGTGCCTCGTCGCCTTTGGGTTCCTGCGCCATCTGTCAGTCCGTATAGACGACGGTCAATCCGATCAGGCCGCCGCCAGTGGTGATCGCAGCCGCAAGCGTACCGCAGATATCGAAATAACCGCCAGGGTCACTGTTGAGGCCGGCGGCCTTCCACAGGGGGAGCTGCCGCTTGTCGGCGGTATTGATGCCGCCGGGACCGTTGGTGATATCGGTCGGCTGCGACGCCGCGGTCAGCGCATAGGCCGCGGTGAAGAACGAGGTATTGACCTGGTTGCCGGGGGCGGAACCGACGACCGCATTGGCAATACCCGAGGCGGCAGTCGGCACGCCATTCGGGTTACTGCCATCGGTTGCGTAATAGAGCCCGACGTTCATCGTGCCGGCGGCCTGGGCGCCGGATTCGATCCAGACCTTCTTGACCTTGCAATTCGACGGCACGCGCACGAGTTGGAACACCGAGCCGATCGATGCGCCTGGAGTATTGGCGGTGGTCGGGATCACACCGTCGTTGCACTTGGTATCGCCGGGTCCGCCTTCGCCCGCGGCTTGCGCGACGATCGGCGATGCATCGAGGGCGATGATGCTGTTCGACTTGATAGGAACGACTGCCATTGTGGCTCTCCTAGGCCTTCACCTTCACCCTTTCACCCCTAGGGTGAATTAGGGTGTCACGTCTGCAGCGGCCGACAGGTCCGCGCACTGCGCCTTCAGCAACCGGGCGGGCTCGAGGCGGGTCGCGCCCGAGCTCATCATCGTATAGATCTGGTATGGCAAGCTCGACAGATCGTAACGCCGGCTCACATCGTTCTCGGTATCCTTCCAGATCCCGAGATAGAGGCCCGAGCGCACGAACGCGATATTGTCGCGAACTTGAGTGGTGACGGTTTCGACACTAAGACGCTCGGAGTAGATGATGTCCCAGCCCATGAACCGCGTCACCCGGCCTTCCTGCAGCACCGGCTTGTCGGAGAACTCGGTTGAGACGACCTGCACCTGATTGAGCAGATCGGCCTCGCCCTGCGAGTTCGTCACCCACGTCATGGTCTCTTCGTCCACATCGACCTGGGCCTTGCGCATGATGCGCTTGGCTTCGATCATTTTGGCGACGGTGAGACCGGAGTTGGCGGCCGAGGCAAACGTCGGGATGATCGTCAATCCGACGCCATTGGGATCGAACGTCTCATTGATGAATGACGATGAATCGGTGCCGGTGAGTGAAATCGAAAAGGCCGCCTGGATCAGCCGATCGTCCCACTCACGAGCTACCGCCGCAGCGGCCACATCTGCGTATTGCGAGGTGGGCTCGATGGCCGTTTTCAATTTGTCGAAGGTGTCGATGAGCTGGTTGGCGTCGCGGTCGACGGGCAAGACCCACCGACGCACAAAGTCGGCATCCTGACGACCAATGGGGGCGAAGCGTCCCGCCGGCGCTTTCATCTGGACCGCCCCGATATATTGGATGGGGCTCGCTTGCTTGCCGACGTGAAAACCTTCCATGCAGCGGCCGCGCAGCTTCGACATGCGCTGCTGCAGCTTCATCTCAAGGACGGTTGAAAACTGGGTGGTAAAGAGTTTGGGGAGGTTCTCTGACATGGCCTTTCCCGCTGGTCAAAGGGAGCGAACGCCTTGTCGCGCGATGCGCGGGGCTCAAGCGTTCGGCCTTGTCCTTTGCGGGGGGCCGTATGACGTTGCGGTCTTATCCTTGCGGAGACCGACCTGCGGCGGAAGGGTACGTTACCGCCGCAGGCTTTATCGGTAGGCAACCTTTAGACACCTCAGTGGTGCGCACTCTACTGCTAGCGAACCGAAATCGTCAATACGCTAGTCCTTGGTTGCGCGTTTGCGCAGTTTGCCGATCTTTCGGCCCTTGTCGGCTTTCATGTAGTCCTCGGCGACCGACTGCGGCATCGGCGTTTTGCCGTGGGCGCGGAGCTTGGCGCGGCCTTCCGGCGTCTTCGACATGGCCGCGAACCCGTGTTGGGCTTGCGAGGTCGAGGGCATCAGGCGGCTCCGAGCTGCTTGAGCGCATCGATCGCGCCGCCAACCGGCATGCCGTTGGCCTGTGCCGAGGCGATGACCGACTGATAGTACGCGATGTCGGCATTCTTCACCGCGGTGGTGAGTGCAGCAGCGGTGCCGCCGGCATTCTTGGTTGCGATCGCGCCGGCAACCGAGGCCTGCAGCGTGCCCTTGGCAATGGTCACCGCCTGCACATGGGCGGTGGTCTGCGCCTGGCTCGCCAGGCTTATGACCACATCCTGCTCTTCGACCTCGGCCTGTTGCTCGAGCTCGTCATTCTCCGCTGCCGGCTCCGCATCCGGCTCATCGTCGGGTTCACGGGTATGCGATCTCTTGGCCATGATGATCTCCTCTAGAGCGCGTGGAAGTATTCGCACCATCCGCCCGGCGCGACCTTGGTATCGACGATCTGGCAGGGGCGACCGCCAGGTTGAATGAAGTAGATGCATTTGTCGCAACGCTCGGCCTGGTTCATGGCATGCGCCGTATAACCCGCCTCGCTTGCGGTCATCTTGCGCGCCTGCCGGCGGACGTTGGCGTAATCGATCATATGCGTTTAGGCGGACCTAGGAATTGCTTGGCCTCGTTGAGTCGATTGATGGCACCGAGGTCGTTCTGATCGATGCGCTGCAGGCTTCCCTTATAGGGATGCGCACAATAACCGCGGTGCGAAATGACGCAGCTCTGTGGCGTGCAGTCATTGGCACAATTCATCTGGGTCATGCCGAGATAGGGGCTATTCTTCGCGAGCTTGGTGCGCCGATCGGGCGGAATGAGCTTACGCTTCTTGACCTTAAGCTTGCGTTTGCGCGGAATCGGAGAGATCCGCAGGTCATCGGTTTCGTTTAATGGTGCAGGGGGCGGGATATCGTCCATCACAGGATCCTTGCTTCGCCGACCGCCATGGCCGACAGGGTGTAGAACTCATCACGCTCGGCCGGCGTGGAACGTCCCGATACCATGCGGGCATTCCAATCCTTATCGGCCTTGAGTTCGTTGAGCCGAGCCTGGGCGGCCTCGGCGGTCCGCGGAACGCCGCCCGGCACATTGCCGCCGGTGACCAGGCCATCTTCTTTCAGGCCTTCGCCGATGCGGCGGAACATCTCGGCGGCCCGGGCAGTGCCGATCGAGTTGCCGATTGCGGTCGCCTCCTCGCGGGTCAGCCCGAATCGGCGGGCGCCCTCGTCGGCGCGCAGCATGTTGTAGTCGTAGTTGCCGCCCCAATTTTTCTTCAGATCATCGATTTCCTTGGCGATCCGATTTTCGATCAGGGTCTTTTCCCGGGTATCACCGTCGTTCATCCACTTGAGCAAGGCCTCGACAATGCCCCCGGCCTTGTCCTTGGCGACATTGGCGCCGGCAAACGCGTTGCGCAGCAGACCGACGAACTCGTCGGTCAGCGGCTTGCCCTCGATCTGAAATTTCGAGAGGTCATAATCCTCGACCTTGCCTGGCACCCCGAGCTTGCCCCAGAACGCCTTCACATCCTCGGGCTTGGAGTTAGGTCCCGGTAACTTGGCAAGTTGCTCGGGCGGCACGCCAAAATGCTTTTCGAGCTCCCTGTAAGATTTCGTGAGCTCGGTGGCGAACGCCTTGGGATCGTCGGTTTGCCAGCCCTTGTTCTGCCAGAAACCGAGCGTCTCACTCTCGACGCCATTATGCCAGCTTGGGGCCGGTGCGGGGGAGGGGGGTGCTGCGCCAGGAGCTGGCGCGGCACCTCCAGATACGGGTGCGGGATCAGGCATTCGCGGTCTCCGTTGTGGTTATGGTACCGCCGCGATAGAGCGTGAGCAGGTCGTCCTCGTTCACACCGGTCATTTGCAGGATGTGCAGCATGACCTGGCGGCGGCCTTCGGCTTGCATCACGGCATTCGTATCCTGCGGCAGATCGAGTGGCACCAACGCGTTGCGGAATCGGCAGGATTTCATCAGGTCTTTAATCACGGTCTGGCCGGACGGCGATAGGAAGATCACCCGATAGGCGCGGATCACGGCACGTTTTTCGTCCTCTTCCTCTTTGGTCACGGTGTCGGTCCGGGTCCTGGTCCGGCGCCGGCGGGCGGTGTCACTGCGGCCATTTTAGCCTGGGCGTTCATGATCGCGGCCTGGCCGGGCGCCGCGGCGATCTTGGCTTGTTGTGCGGCTTGTTGTTCGCGCGCCTTGCGCTTTTGCGCGATGGCTTGCTCGGAGGCAACCCAGCCTGGGCGGACCGAGTAGATGTCGGCGAGATCGATTGCGGCTTGATCGCCATTGACCGGATCGAGCCAGCTCGGATCCTGGGTTTCGACCGAGATCCGTTGCAGATTCTCAACCCAGCGATTGAACCCGGCGGCCTCCGACATCTTGGCCGCGCGTGCCAGCGGGCTTTCATTGGTGACCTCGTATTGGCCTTTGGCCTCGCGCAATCGTGGCGGCATTGGCGGCAGGAAGCCGGCGTGCACGGCGAGATCAAGTTCGCGATCGACCAGGCCGCCGACGTATTCGGAGAACTGTCGACCCAAGGTCGGGGCGACCAGCATGCCTTTTTCGTTAACGAGCTCCACCACCTGGGTGGCGGTCATGTCGGGATGCTCGGTGAGCACCTTGAACAGCGAGACCAGAAAAACGTCATCGATGATCGAGCGCTCCTCCTGCATCATCTCCATGTTGATCTTGATATCGCCGGTCGGGAGAATGTGGACGAGCTGCTTGCCGTCCGGGCTAACGCCGCCGCGGTTTTGCGCTCCCGGGCGGGTGTTGATGTCCATCAGGCCATCGTCGGAGATCAATAACACCGGGTCCGAGGCCCGATGCCCCTGTTTCAGGAACGTAACCTTCTGGGCGTTGAGCGTCTTCATCGCCGGCAAGACGATATGGGCCGGGCCGCGGCCGTAGGTCTCCATCGGGGTCTGGTCGTAGCGCGAGACCGCGAACGGGAACACCCGATAGCCGCCCTCCGGAGCCATCAGGCAGCGGCCTTCCATGGACACGTAATAGCTTGCGAATGGCATCCCACGCACGTCGAGGCGGCGCGGGTCGTAGTCTTCCCTGGGCTTGACAACATGCAAAAAATTGTAGGGCCACAACGAGTCTTGCTCGAGTGGCGCGACGAGATTCGCGGGTAGCCATTCTCGTCCCCATTGCTGCACGGCCTGGTAGGCGGTGCGCCGGAACCACCTATACATCCGATCGACCTTGCCCTGGTGGTTTTCGCCAAAGAACGTCTCCCCGAACGGGAGCGCCTTATAGCGGAACCCGGGCATGCCCCCGAACCGGGTGTGATCGAACATGTCGGTGTACATGGTAGCATTGCCGAATGCGCCTAAGCTCTGCCAGTTGTTGTAGTTTTGGGCCGAGAAGTTGGCATTGGCGGCATAACGCAGCTTGAACAGGATCTTGCGCGCCTGATCAAACCAATTGCGGCTCATGGCGTCTTGCATGACGTAATCGTCAGAGGTGAGCCCGTGCCAAAAATAATCCCGCGGTGTGACCAGTGAGTCACAGATCGCGCAGAACCGGTGCAGGGCTAGCGCGGCGGTCGCATCAATTTGCTGCTGGGTCTTTTTTTGTCCCGGCCAATTCCAGTTGCCGTAGAAAAAAGTATTTCTGGAGGTCGGCAGCATCAGCTCGGCGATCTCCTCGCAATGCAGTGCGGTGGTGTTGCGCCACACCGTCATCTGGGAAAATTCGCGCATCAGCTCGGCGATGAGCTGGCTTTCCCGGTCGGAAATCACCCGCGCATTAGCGCTTAGATTGGGGCTCTCGCGTTCGACGGGGGCGAGGATATTAGTGGACGAGGCGGCGGGCATCCGGGTCTCTCGGATCAAAGGTTGGATCTAGGCGGAAGTCGGCGACCACCCACTTTTTGACGGCGACGAACAGCTCGAGCCGCTCGGGGTCGGTGAGCTTGGCGCGATCGGCGAGCCGGCGCATGTCGTCTTGCAGCTCGGCCGAGGAGAAATAGATCAGGCGCTTTTCCTTGCGCCCGTCCTCGAGCATGACCTCGGCGAAGATCGCGCCGGTGTAGCCGATCTTGGCCGATGAGCACAGACACGGGAGTGCCGGCTCGATAAAGCCGGGAAACACCGCCTTGAGCAGCGGCAGCATGATTGCATCATAGCTATCGGCGAGCACCGACAACAAAACCGCCCCGGTTTTGCCCTGGGCGGTTCGCAATAATCGACCCTGCCAGCTTTCGCGCAGTTCTTGCTTACGTGAAAACGCGTCGAGCGTTTTAGATAGTTCGTCCACCGCCGGTTCCCCCGAACGCCTGGGAAATGGCACCACCGAAACCGGCGAGATCGAGGCCGAGGCTTGAGGAGATTGGCCGGCCGGCGGCCGCGGCTTGCCTGCGCTTGCGCATTTCTTCGGTCTCGTCTTGCACCTGGCCGGCGAGGAGATCGCCGAGGCCCGGAACATTGGCAAACGGATTGGGATCTGGCATGGCACCCTCGTGTAAGGGGCGGCCGCGCACGGCCGCCTAAGTCAGGGTAGCAGGGGGTTACACGATTTGGTGCTATATCACTGCGCGTGCACGATATCTAGATCGGTCATTCCACCCCGACCGCGAACACGTCGAAATCGGTGCCCTCGGCGATCCGCGCCGGCGCTCTACGTTCCCAGTTGCCGCCGAGCGGCACCGCGCGCGCGAACCGTTTTGCCATCAGGCAGATCCTGGTCGCCGACATCAGGTCGTCTTTGATTTTGACGATATTGCCGTCCTTCATGTGATAGAACCGTCGCTCTTCGAACCATTCGGTTAGGTGCGCTGCCACCCGGAGACGCCCAGTTTTTTCGCGCTCGTCCCATTCCTTGATCCCCGCCCATGTCGAAACGGAACCGTCCTCCCAGGTCGCGTGTTCGTGCACCATGCGCAATTCATGCTTCTTGTACTGGCTGGCCAGGGGTTCGCCGGTATTGCGATCCCGTTCGCTGCCATCCCTGGGCCAAGCGACCGGCACGGAAGCCGCGGTCTTCTTCATCGCCGCCGCGTGCGAAATGATCAGCGCGTCGGCCATGCGAATGGTGTGATGCACATGTATTACGTCGTTATCCTTGTCCCACAGGATCAGCACGGCCGCGAATGGGTGGCCGATGCCAAAATCCAGGCCCCACAATTTGTGCCAGTGCGGTGGGACGAACTCGAGCGGTGGCTCGACGATCGCGGCTTCCGCGGTGGTGAAAATTCGCCCCGAGCCCAGTGCTGGCACGCCGCGGGCGCGTGCCTCACGCTCATGCGGAAGATAGCCGTCGATCATCCGCTGCTTGGCCGCCGGCGTCAGATGCCCGGTAACGGGTACGTCATCGATGGTCATCGGGACGTAGCCGCGGTCATAGGTCGGCTCATCGGTGAAGCGGAGGACAACCGCCGTCGGGCCTTGTATCGGCGTAAAGGTCAGATAGATGATGCCGTCCTTTTCGCCGATGCGGGCCAGGGCCTCGGCGTAGATGTCGATGTCGGGTTCTTCATCGAGCCAGACCCAATCGCAGCCCTCGCCCTGGAATTTACTGCGGCCCTGCTCGTAGGATTTGAACCGGATGATGGAGACGCCGCCGGTCACATGCTTGACCTGGACGGTGTCGATGGCGTCGGTGACGCCGCGGGCGAGTGAGGGTTTGTCGACCAACAGTTCTTTTGGGATCATACCGGAGCCGAGCATTTGATCGACCCCGGGCGGGCCGCAGAGTTTGGCCTGGCAGACATCGCGAGTTTCAAGTGAAGTTTCACCTGCGACCCATCCAAGCGTTGGACTATCAAATACTCGTCCCTGCCAATCCTTTGGATAGAGACCTGTAGCGTGCAGGGTGGCTTCGTAAGCACCCACCTCGGTCTTGCCGAGCCGATTGCCGGCCATGAGCAAGCGTTCACGTTTGAACTTGCCGGCATTGAGGAACTCTTGCTGCTTTGGGTAGGGCTTGAAGTACTCGAGTTTGTTGTAGGTCTTGCGCTCGAGCGCGGCGGTCAGCGCTTGTTCGATCTCGCGCAGTTCAGCGAGTGTGGCCACGTTGGTAGTCCTCCAGAATCGCTTGCATGATCGCGACCTCGCGATAGGCCTTCTCTGGGTTCATGGTGCCGTTTGCCACCAGCCGCCCGTAGAC
>Ga0126369_10000487_pt1 | contig 25957 bp, 26 predicted proteins | sample PanSoiMetaPlot_1_FD_109646 | JGI IMG/M metagenome (GOLD analysis project Ga0126369, IMG submission 109646) | Tropical forest soil microbial communities from Panama - MetaG Plot_1 | ecosystem: Environmental > Terrestrial > Soil > Tropical forest > Bulk soil | place: Panama | collected 2016-02-17
TAAGCGGCGACCTCATCAATCAGCGTGGGATCGTCATCACCGGTGCCGGCCTTGTTGACACGCCGCGATACCAGGCCACATGCGAAGGCGATTGTCGGCGGCAGGTCTTTTTCATCTCCTGCAAAACGATCTCAGACAAGCTTAGAAGGAATGAGTATTGTGCGGGATGACTTAACCAAGCGGAGAAGAGCTTTTAAGGGTTGGCGATCGCATTTGCGCCTGTTTCCATTGTTGCGCCAATAATTCAGCGCGATATATTTCATTACGTGTCATAAGTAATTTCATTAGCCATATTAGCAATTTATACCAGAGCACTAAAATTGAAGCGTGATCCTGTTCGGTTCCCAAGAGCAGCCATTTCATGCCTGATACTTTATCACGATCCACTGGACCGCCCCAAAAGGTCATAAACCCGAGATATTGTTGAGCTTCTGGTTCCCCGCTGTTTGCCCAAAGATACTCAATTTGCCGGCAGCGATTGACGAAAGGGCTGCGCCTCGGGCGGGAGCATGGAATGGAGATCTTCGATTTCGTCGAATGCTCGAACCGCACGCGATCGCCGCGCGAGCTGTTCGAACTTCTGCTTCGAGCAACTCGCAGTGAGGGCTTCGATCAGGTCGCCTACGGCGCGCTGACCTATCGCGAGCCCATGCAGCTTCAGGATCACCCGGCGCCCGCCGTCGCCATGAACTTTCCGGACGACTGGCGCGATCACTATTTCGCCCGCAAGTACGATCGCATCGACGTCGTCGTCTTGACGCCGTGTCTTGCGCGGCCGTTTCTGTGGAGCTGGCTGCAACAGCGGCCAAGCCTCGAGAGCGAGCAGCGCTTGATATTCGACGAGGCACGGGCTGCGGGACTGAATAATGGCATCAGCATTCCGTTGCACGGCGCGTGGGGACGGGTGCCGTCCTGTCCTTTGCGTCCCGCGCTGGCGACAGCGATCCTGAAGCCAAATCCAGCCGTCTCAACGCACTCGCATACCAATTCCACGTTGCCTTCACGGATTTGAGCGAGGGCCTGCTTTCGCCGCGTGCTCCCATCCCGCTGTCGCGGCGCGAACGGGATTGCCTGATGTGGACAGCCCAGGGGAAGTCGTCCTTATGAGCGAGAATACCGTCAACTTCCATCTCAAGAAGGCAATGCGCAAGCTCGGAACGACGAGCCGGACCGTTGCCGTCGTCAAGGCAATCCGGCTCAACCTGATCGAGCTTCCTTGAGGCAATCGATTGCCGTCTCGTCGTGGCCCACCGAGCGACGCAAGCCCGCTTGGCGATTGGTCGGGCGGTAGTGAACTCGGCCGCAATCGGTATCGCAGGGATCGCACGGTCACGCTGCGCCTCGATGACCCGCGTGGTCCACGCGCGGATTCCAAGACTTCTACAGCACGAAGCAAGCAAGGTTCAAAGCCCTTAAAGCTCGGTCCTCACGCCTCTCTGTCCGCCGCCTGGCGCGGAAACGCGTGCCGATGGTGCGAACCACTCGCGCCATGTATGTCACAAAACTTCTCATTATATATTTTCATGAAAGCTTCAAAGGCCGATTTGGATATGTCAATATTACTACGGATTAGGAGAATACATAAATGCGTGCCCATATAAACAATGGATCGACTACGAGCGGGTCTGAAATAGTCAGCGACAGCCAGATGAATAAATTGCTGTGTTTGCATGGACTTTTAAATTCGCCCGACCTTACTTTCCTGATGGAGGCGCACGACGCCCTGTCGGCTGCGATCGCTCAGCGTGCCGGGTTCAAAGGATTGTGGGCCTCCGGCCTGTCCATCTCCTCCGCGCTCGGTTACCGCGACGCCAACGAAGCGTCGTGGACGGATGTCATCGACGTCGTCGAGCGCATGGCGGGAGCGACTACCATTCCGATCCTCGTCGACGGCGACAGCGGCTTCGGCAATTTCAACAATGCACGCCTGGCCGCACTCAAGCTCTTCCAGCGGGGAGCCGCAGGAATATGCCTTGAGGACAAAGGCTTTCCGAAGATGAATTCCTTCGTCGGCGACCGTCATCCGCTCGCCGACGTGACCGAGTTCTGCGGACGGCTCAGGGCCGTGAAGGACAAGGTGCCGGATCGCAATTTCATGCTGGTGGCGCGGATCGAGGCACTCATTGCCGGCTTCGGTCAGGACGAAGCTCTGGTCCGCGCTCACGCCTATGCCGATGTCGGTGCCGACGCCATTCTGATCCATTCGCGCCAGAGCATCGCCGACGAAATCCTCGAGTTTGCACGCGTCTGGCAGAACAGGCTGCCGGTGGTGATCGTTCCCACCAAATACTATCGCACCCCGGTCGCCGCCTACCGCGGCGCCGGAATATCGACGGTGATCTGGGCCAATCACAACATGCGGGCGTCCGTCGCGGCGATGCGCACGGTGTGTGGCCGAATCCTGGCGGAAGAAGGCATCAGCGGCATCGAAAGCGAGGTCGCAGGCCTCGAGGAAATATTCTCGCTGCTGGGCTACGAAGAGCTCGCATCAGCCGAGCAGCGCTACCTGCCGCCAATGCACATCACGAGTTCCTAGTCGCTCGTCGCCGGCAGTCTCAACAACAAGGAGGCGCACATGTTGGCGCAACGGATGAGCTCGTTCTCGACATCGGGCACCGCGAAGGCCCGCGTCGCCGCGAAGGCGGCTGCCGCGGCCGGCCGGCAGATCATCGACCTGTCAGCTGGAGAGATCTGGTGCGATCCCCCGGAAGCGCTGCGCGCCGGCGCCATCGCCGCGATCGAGCGCGGCATCAACCGCTATACCGACACCATCGGTATCGACGAGTTGCGCGAGGCGATCGCGGAGCGGCTCAGCACCGTCACCGCCAAGCCATGGCAGGCGGACGAGGTCGCCGTCACCGCCGGCGGCAAGCAGGCGCTGTTCAATGCCGCCATGGCGATCCTCAATCCGGGCGACGAGGTCATCATCCCCGCGCCCTATTGGAGCACGTTTCCGGCCCAGGTGCAGCTCGCCGGCGCCACGCCGGTCTTCGTCGAGACCCGCGCCAACGGATACGTGCCGTTGATCAAGGACATCCGCGCGGCGGTGACGCCGGCGACGCGGGCGATCATCGTCAACACACCGGGCAATCCGACCGGCGCCGTGTTCGGCAGGGCGTTGCTTGGCGGCATCACCGAACTCGCCATCCGCCGCAATCTCTGGATCATCTTCGACGAGTGCTATGGCAGCTTCGCTTATCCGCCGGCACGGCACGAGAACATCGTCTCGACCCTGCCGCAGGTCCGCAGCCGCACGCTCCTCGTCGGCTCGTTCTCGAAAAGCCTGGCGCTGACCGGCTGGCGCCTCGGCTATCTCGCCGGCCCCGCCGAGGTGATCGCGGCGGCGCGGGCGCTGCAGAGTCACACCACGTCGAATCCGAACGTCATTGCCCAGTACGCCGTGCTCGCTCACCTCAAGAATGACGGCGGTCGGTTCGAGCAGACGCTGCGCGCCCGGCTGAGCGAAGCCCGCACCCGCGGGCTCGACATCCTGTCGCGACTGGCACAGGTGCCGCGGCCGCTGGCGCAGGGCGGCTTCTATTTCTATCTCGATCTCTCCGCACTGCTTGCCAACAAGCTGCAAAGGGGCACGTTCGCCGACGCCGACGACATCGTGCGGCTGCTGATCGAACGCGCTGGCGTCGCGGCCGTGTCCGGTACCGCTTTCGGCGACCCGGCGGGCATCCGGTTGTCCTACGGCGTCCCGCTCGAGGCGCTCGAACGCGGACTGTCGGCCGTCGTCGACGCGCTCAATCACATGAGCGCCGGGCAGCGCTCCGCCGCCTGAGTTGGAGCATCCGACCATGGCCTCGATCTCCCACATCCCTGATCGCGCCGTCATCCTCGCCGCCGGGCTGGGCTCGCGGCTGCGGCCGCTGACGGCGGCGATCCCGAAGCCGCTGATCCCGGTTCACGGCGTCCCCATCCTTCACAACGCGCTGTCGGCCCTTGCGGCGAACGGCGTGCGCAAGGCGACCGTGGTGGTCGGCTATCGCCATGACGCCATTCGGGCTGCCTGTGGATCCCGCTTCGCCGGCATCGACGTCTCCTATGTCGAGTCAGCGGTGTTCGCCCATACCGGCAGCGCTTATTCGCTCTGGCTCGCCCGGGATGCGCTCGCTGACGGCGATGCGCTGCTCCTCGAAGGCGACGTCTTGTTCGAACCTTCGGTTCTCGCCCGCCTGCTCGCTTCGCCACCGGGCGATGCCGCCGCGGTCGCACCGTTCGTTGACGGCATGACCGGCTCGGCCGTGACGCTCGGCCGGGATCATGCGATCGAAGCCGTGCTGATGAATCAGACGGCGTCCAGCGGAGCGGGTGCAGCGCTGTTCAAGACCATGAACCTGTTTCGGTTCACCGCCGACAGGCTGCGCCACGCGCTTTTGCCGGCGCTTTACGATTTTGTCGGCAAAGGCGCGGTCACGGCCTATCTCGAGCAGGTGCTGGCCGACCTCATCGCGGGTGGGCTGCGATTGACCGCCGTCGAGTGCGGCGACCTTAGGTGGTTCGAAATCGACAGCGAGGCCGACCTGCGCATTGCCGAGACGATTTTCGCGGGGGCAGCGCAATCGGCGAGGCCCGGTTCCGCGCCGGCACCGCATGCGCTGCAGGTCGCAGAAGGATGAGTGCGATGATCAGATATCTCGTCGATGCCGCCAACGCGATCACCACGTTCGGCGTTCTCTGCTCGGCGCTCGCACTCTACTTCGCGCTGGCCGGCCATCCCGAGCTCGCCGTCGCAATCGCGCTCTGGGCGATGCTCGCCGACCAGCTCGACGGCGTCGTCGCCGCGCGCACGCCCAACCGCTCCGCCGATCTCGCCAGGATGGGCAAGAGCCTGGACGGCTTCGCCGATCTGCTCTACGGCGCGGTCGTCCCCGCGGTGGTCGTGATCGCGCTCAGCGCGGCATCAGCCCTCTCGCTCCTGACTGCAACGCTTCTGCTGCTCGCCGGCGCGCTCAGGCTCAGCTACTTCAATAATTTCGGCCTGTCGGACGACGGCTGCTTCATGGGGGTGCCACTTTCCTACGACGTGCCGCTCCTTGCCATTCTGCTTCTGTTGCGGCCCTCGCTTCCGCCCGAAAGTTTTGCGCTCATCGTCAACGCCGCGTTTGTCGTCCTCGCGATTCTCCATGTCGCCTCGATCCGCGTCCCGACAGCAGGCGCGGTGATGTATGCGGTCCTGACTGCCTTCAGCCTCGCGGCCTCCGCCATTCTCGTGACCCGGGGGCTCGCATGAGCGCGCCGGCGGCCTTGAGCGTGCGGTCGATCGACAACGCTGACGACATCGAGCGTCCCGGCGCGATCTATCGTGCGCTCGGGGTTGAGCCGATCGTCAATTGCGCCGGGGTTCGCACCAACTACGGCGGCAGCAATCCGAGTCCCGAGGTGCTTGCCGCCATGGCCTCCGCCGCACAGGCGTTCGTCGACCTAGACGAGCTCGCCGAAGCCGTGGGCCGCCGGTTGGGTGAGCTCACCGGTGCGCCATGGGGCGTTGTGACGTCCGGCACCGCCGCGGCGCTGGCGCTCGCCACCGCCGCCTGCATTGCCGGCAACGATCCCGAGCTGATGGTGCGGTTGCCGCGCATGCAGGGGATCGCGAACCGTGTCATCATGCCGGCCGGCCAGCGGTTCGCCTATGACAGCGCCATCCGCATGACCGGCGCCGAAATCGTCGAGGTCGCGAGCGCTGAGGAGCTCGCCGCCGCGCTCGACGACAGCGTTGCGATGATCTGCATCCTCGCCCGCTCGGACGCACGCTCCGCGCTGCCGCTTCGCTTGATCGCGCCGGCGGCGCGCCAGCACGGCATTCCGGCGCTGGTGGACGCAGCCGGGCTCAAGCCATGCGAGCGCGATCCGTGGCTCGCCCAGGGCGCGGACCTCGTCATTTATTCGGGCGGAAAATATTTGCGCGGCCCGCAATCGACCGGCCTGCTGCTCGGCGCGAAGCACCTCTGTCAGGCGGCGTGGATCAACGGCGCACCTCATCAAGCGTTCGGCCGGCCGATGAAGGTCGGCAAAGAGGAGATCGTCGGCGCCGTCGTCGCGCTCGAACACTGGATCAAGCACCGCGATCCGCAACGCGACGAAGAGGCTTGGCGCCGGCGCCTTGCGATCTTCGCCGACCGGCTCCGCGAGCTCCCTGGCGTCACCACCGGCGTGCTGCCGTCCGGATCATCGGTCTCGGTGCCGCGGCTGCGCATCAGCTGGAACACCGGCATGTCGGCGGAAGTCCTCCGCGTCCGGCTGCTCGGTCAGACACCGCCCATCGTCATCCATGACTTCTGGTCGACCGCGAGCTCGATCGTCGTCGATCCGTTCAATCTGTCGGACACCGACGCCGGTGTTGCCGCCGACGCGATCGCCGCGGCTCTGGCGGCGCCGGGATCGGCGGCGCCGCCGCCGGCCTTAGATGTCCGACATGATGTCTCCGGCCGGTGGGACGTCTCGATCGCGTTCCTGCACGGCCGTGCGCGCCATCGCCTCGAGCTTGTGCAGTCGGGGCGTCGTCTCGAGGGGCGGCATGTCGCGCGGGCCTCGCGCGGGGTGGTGTCGGGCTCGATCTCCGGCTGCGTGGTGACCTTCCAGGCGCGGCATGAGGCGAGCCCGATGCCGCTCTACTACGGCTTCACGGGGACCGTCGCGGACGGATGTCTGCGCGGCGAGCTCACCGTCGGTGCATGCGCCGACGAACACAACGGTCCAGTGTTTCGCGGGCAGTTCGGGGCGGCCACGTGGCAGGCGACGGCCACCGCGCCAGCGGCTCGTGACGCGCATTCCCGACACGCCGGGGATCGCTCCGCGGCGTTCGCTGAGGGCGACAGCTGAAACGGCAAGGAGAGACAGACGTGACCCTGGCTGCGGAGACCACCACCCACGCCGCGAGCCTGTTCGGACTCTCCGGCAAGATCGCACTGATCGTCGGCGGCTACGGCGCGATCGGCGAGACCATTTCGCGGTCGCTCGCCGAACTCGGCGCTGCCGTTGTCGTCGCCGGGCACAACGGCGACAAGGCCGCGGCCCTCGCGGCCGACCTCAACGGCCAGGGCCTGCGTGCCAGCGCGCATGCGGTCGATGCCGGCAATGTTGCCGACATCCGCGACGCGATGGGTCGCATCGTCGTGCAGGCCGGCACCATCGACATCTTCGTCAACTGCCTGGGCCGGCAGCGCGAGCAGCTCCTGCTCGACGTCACCGAGGTGGCGCTCGACGAGCTCTACACCGTCCACCTCAAGGCGGCGATGTTCCTGAGCCAGGAAGTGGCACGGCATCAGCAGGCCGCTGGCCGCGGCGGCAAGCACATCCACCTGCTGTCGCTGCGTTCGTTCGCCGGCGTGCGCGACCGCGGCTACGCCGCCTTCTGCAGCATGAAGGGTGCGGTCGCGATGCTCGTGCGCCAGCTTTCCGGCGAGCTCGGGCGTCACCGTATCGCGGTGAACGCGGTCGCGCCGGGTCACGTTCACACCCGCAAGAACGACAAGGACTTCGCCGACCCGGCGAAGGTCGCCAAGATGGTCGAGCGGATTCCGCTGCAGCGTGTGTGCGAGCCGATCGACGTCGCCATGGCGGTGGCGTTCCTGAGCGCGCCGGCATCGGACTTCATCACCGGACAGATCCTCGTCGTCGACGGCGGACAGACCGCCGGCCACTGAAGGGGACGCGAGATGGACGCGAGCAGGGCCAAGCGGACAGCAGTGAACGGCGGCGGTCGCGAGCGCGGGCTGATCGATCTCACCCGCACGACGCCGCCGGCGCCGCCGTTCCTCGGCGAGGAGGTCCGCGAGACCCTGTGCGATCTCGGGGCGACCTTCGATCTCGGCGATCTCGTCAGAAAGCACCGCTTCGGCGGGACGCCCGACGACCGCGAGGTGGCCGGGCTGTGGCTGGCCCGCAGCCTCGGCGCCGCGCCGGACGCCGCGCGGGTGCTCGTCACCAATGGCGCGCAGAACGCCGCGCTCCTGCTGCTGCGGAGCCTTGTTCCGCCGGATGGACTGTTGCTCACCGAGGCGCTGACCTATCACGGCGCGCAGCTCATCGCCAATACCCTCGGCATCGAAGTCCAAGGTGTCGCCATGGACCGCGATGGGCTCATCCCCGACGCGCTCGAAGAGATCTGCCGGCGGCGCCGCCCCGAGGCGCTCTATTGCATGCCGACGCTTCAGAATCCGACCGCGGTGACAATGCCACGCGAGCGTCGCCTGGAGATCGCCGCCGTCGCCCGGCGCTACGGCCTCACCATCATCGAGGACGACGTCTACGGCCTGCTGCCTGCGGATGCGCCGGCGCCGATCGCTGCGCTCGCGCCGGACGTCACCTGGTACGTCACCGGATTCGGAAAGTGCGTCGCCGCGGGCTTGCGGCTCGGTTATGCCGTCGGCCCCGACGCTGCGGCAGCGTCGCGGGTGTTCGAGCGCTTCCGCACCATGTCGACCTGGTTTCCGGCGCCGTTTCAGGCCGCGGTCGTCGCGCAGTGGGTGCGCGGCGGCGCCGCCGGGCGGGTCCTCACCGCGATCCGCGCCGAGGCCGTGGAGCGACAAAGCCTCGCGCGCTCCATCCTTGGCGCTGCCGAGATGACGGCGTGCGAGAGCGCCCTGCATGTCTGGTTGACGCTGCCGGCGTCCTGGACGCCGGTCGCATTCGTCGAGGCGGCACGTCAATGCGGCGTCATCATCCGCTCCGGCGAGCTGTTCGCGGTCGACCCCGCGGCGGCGCCGCGGGCGGTGCGGGTCTGCACCGGAAGCCCGGGCTCGCGTGAGGAGCTCGCCTGCGGCCTTCACGAACTCGCGCAACTCCTCCTCGTTGCGGCGCCGCGTGTATCGGCTGCCGCGCAAGCGTGAAAGGGAGGGCAGGTGATGCGGATTGCGGTGATCGGAGCGGGCTTTCTCGGCGCCTGCGTCGCATATCACGCGGCCCGCAGCGGGGCCGATGTCGTCGTGCTCGAGGCGGACCAGCCCTGCGCGGGCGCCTCGGGCGCGAGCTTCGCCTGCCTCAATGTGTTCGGACACTCGCCGGCCGCGTTCGTCGCGTTTCGGGTGGCGGCGATCTCCGCCCTCGACGCGCTCGCGATCGAGATCGGGGCGGGCGGCCTCGTGCATCGCACCGGGACCCTGCGGTGGGCCGCCGATGCGCGTGGCGCCGACGCGTTGCGCGAACGCGCCGCCGTCGTTGCCGACTGCGGTGCGCCGTGCGGTCTGCTCGACGCCCGGTGGGTCAAACGCGAGATCGAGCCGGCGCTCGATCTTTCGGGCGCGGTCGAGCCGATCATCTTGCTGCCGTTCGAGGGATGGATCGACCTCGCGCCGTTCACGCGGCGCCTGCTCGATGCGGCCCGCGTCAGCGTGGTGCCGTATGCGCGTGTGACCGCAGCGGTGCCGCCCGTCGCCGGACGAACCAGGCTAGTGACGTCGGCCGGCAACTTTGCGGTCGACCGGGTGATCATCGCCGCCGGTATCGACACGCCCGCGCTCGGAGTGCTGTTCGGTGCGGTCATTCCGGTCGATCGGCGGCCGGGCGTTCTGACCCGGATCGGCCGAACGCGCACCGGCCTGCGCCACGTGATCTATGCGCCCGGTCTGCACGTGCGCCCCGACGGCGGAGACGACCTGCTTGGCGGTATCGGCGATCAGGCGGCGCAAGCGCCGTGCAGCGCGGCCGAGATCGCCGCGCGTGCCGAGCGCACGTTCGATCGCGCCATGACCTGGGTGCCGGCCGTGCAGGGCGGTTCGCTCACAGCCATTGTCGGCGTGCGGCCGATGCCGCCGGGCGGCTATCCGATCGCAGGCCCTTTGCCGGCGCGTCCGGACGTCTACGCCCTCGTCTCCCATGGCGGCGCGACCCTCGGTGCCCTGCTCGGAAGGCTCGTCGCCGAGGAAATCGTCACCGGTATCCGCAACGACCAGCTCAAGCCCTATCGCCTCGATCGAGGCGAGGCGCCGTCGTCCGCCGCGCTCGCGGTGAACGGCAGAGAGATCGCTGCGGTCCTCCCATAGGCAAACACAGGAAGCGGAGAGTGCGATGCTCACCACCCCCGGCTTGCAGGGCAATGACGACGGCCTGCGTCTCTATGCTCTGCGTGGAAGTCACATCGATTTCTATCAGGATATTCCGCCGGTTCCGCGCTCGCGCGATGCCGTCATCCGCGCCACCTTGTTGGATCTGAGCCATGCCGACGAGCTCCTGCCGACGCTGCGTTTCCATCGATACGCCGGCACGGGCGAGGACCGCGATGCGGCCGCGGGATGGATCGCCGGCCGGTTGGGGAAGAGGCCCGATCTCAACCGGGTGATCCTGACGCATGGAACGCAAAGCGCCCTGACCATGCTGCTGTCCGGGCTGCTCGAATCGGGCGGCGTGCTGCTGACCGAAGCGTTGACCTATCCGTCGGTCAAGCCGCTCGCCCACGTGCTGGGCCTGAGCCTGCGCGGCGTCGCGATCGACGGCGAGGGGCTTCGGCCCGACGCATTCGATGCAGCCTGCCGGGATCGCGGGCGCAAAGTCCTCTACTGCATGCCGAGCGTTCACAATCCGACGACGGCGACGATGTCGGAGGCGAGACGACGCATGATCGTCGAGGTCGCCCGCCGGCACGGCGTCGTCATCCTCGAAGACGATACATACGGTCCGTTTTCCGAGCACAACCTCCCGCCGCTTGCCGCGATCGCGCCGGAGATCTGCTGGCATATCTGCAGCCTCGCCAAGTCCTTTGCGGTGCAGCTTCGCGTCACCCTGGTGGTCGCGCCGAGCGGGGACGATGCGCTGCGCTACTTCGGACCGACCTTGCGCATGACCCACTGGATGGCGGCCCCGCTGTCGGCCCATGTCGCCGCCCTCTGGATGCGCAACGGCCGGGGGCAGCAACTGTTCGATGAGGTGCGGGAGGAGGCCTCGGCGCGACAGGCGATCGCAAACGCGCTGCTCAATGGCGTGGCGCGGCAAACGCGCCCGCATTCGCTGCACTTCTGGCTCGCCTTGCCGCAGAGCCGGCCGCGTCAGGAGTTCGTCGCGGCCGCCCGCGACGCCGGCGTGCTGGTGGGCGCAAGCGATGCATTCGCGGTCCCCCCGGGCGCGGCGCCCGAAGGGGTGAGGATCTGCCTCGGCTCGCCGCCCAATCGCGAACTGGTGCGGCGCGGCCTCTCGACGCTCGCGCAGCTCCTCGCCGAAAACCCGCGGAGCGCGGCGCCGCCACCGGATGTCGGGGCCGGCCGAACCGCGATGTCGCAGATGAGCGTGTCGTAGCCAGCGTCGACACCAGGAACGGTCATGGACGCGCGAGCAACCCATCGGCATGACGGATTGGCTGCGCGCAACAGCCTCATCGCCGGCTCGCGGACGCTTGCGATGAAGGAGCGGGCGCTCTCGTTGCGCCGCGGCGGCGTCGATGTCATCGATCTGACCTCCGGCGAGCTCGCGGTCGAGCCGATGGGGGCGGTCCGCGACGGCGCGCGCGAGGCGATCAGCCGCGGTCCGGCGGCGAGCACGAGCACGCTCGGGCTTTTCGACCTGCGTCGCGAGATCGCCGCGCTGGTCACAGCGCGCACCGGGATCGGCTGGTCGGCGGACGAGATCGGGCTGACCGCGGGCGCCAAGCAGGCGTTGTTCAACCTGATCTCGGTGATGGTCGACCCCGGTGACGAAGTGATCATCCCGCAGCCGTACTGGACGTCGTTCCCCGACCAGGTGGTGATCGCCGGGGGGAAGCCGGTCTTCGTCGCAACCGCGCACCGGAATTTCCGCCTCGATGCCACCGACGTCGCGGCCGCGATCACGCCCGCGACCCGCGTCGTTCTCGTCAACTCCCCGAACAATCCGACCGGCGCGGTGTGCGATCCCGAGACCCTGGTCGCGTTCGGCCGTCTCGCGGCGGACCGCAATATCTGGATCATCCTCGACGAGGTCTACGGCGACTACGTCTTTCCACCTCACCGCCGCGACTACCCGTTCGCGCGGGCGCCGCAGATGCGGGCCCGGCTCGTGCTGGTCAATTCATTCTCCAAGTCGCTGGCGCTTCCCGGATGGCGGCTCGGCTACTTCGCAGCACCGCCCGCCGTCGTCGGCGCCGTCGAGGCGCTGCAAAGCCATGTCACCTCCAATCCGAACGCGGTCGCGCAGTACGGCGTCCTCGCCGGCCTTCGCGCCGGCCTTTCCGCCTATCAGCAAGGGATCCTGCAGGATCTCGCCACGCGGCGCGCGTTTGGCCTCGACCTCATGTCGTCCCTGCCGGGCGTGCGGACGATCACGCCGGAGGGCGGCTTCTTTCTCTATGCCGACATCTCCGACCTGGTCGGTCGGCGGCTTGCCGGGCGGGCGGTCGCAACGTCCGACGATCTCGCCGAGCTCCTGCTCGAGCACGCAGGCGTCGTGGTCATCCCGGGAAGCGCGTTCGGCGACGACGCCGGTATGCGCATATCAATGTGTGTCGAGGACGCCGCATTCCGCACCGGGCTTGTGCGGCTGACCGACGCCTTGAGGAGCGTCGGCGGGCAGGCGCAATCGCGCGCCGGCCGCGTCGATTGTCCGGAGCCGTCTGACGCCGGCGCTACTTGACGGCGCCGGCATTGAGCCCGGCGATGAACCATCGCTGGGCAAAGAGGAAGGCGGCGAGCAGCGGCAGGACGACGATCGTCGCCGCTGCCATCAGGGGACCGTAGTCGGAGCCCCGTTCCTGATCGCGAAACGCGATGATGCCGAGCGTCGGCGGCTTGAGATGCTCGGACGTGATTGCGATCGACGGCCAGAACAGGTCGTTCCAATGGACCACGACCGAGAGCGCACCGAACGCGATCACCGCCGGCAACGCCATCGGCAGCATGATGCGAAAGACGATTGCCGTCTCCGACAAGCCGTCGAGCCGCGCCGCATGGATGATGTCGTCCGGGATGCCGAGGAAGAATTGGCGGAACAGAAAGATGGCGAGCGGCGAGACCACGAACGGCAGGATCAGGGCGGCGTACGTGTTGAGAATGCCGAGCTTCCAGCACAGCACGTAGAGCGGCAGCGCGAGCACCTGGTGCGGGATGAGCAGGCCGATCAGTACCAGCGCGAACAACGCTTGGCGGCCCGGAAACCGCAGCTTGGCGAACGCATAAGCGGCCGGCGCGCTGATCAGGATCTGGAACGCCAGGATGGCAGCGCAGACCGCGAACCCGTTGGCGAGGAAGCGCAGCAGCGGGGAAGCAGTGAGCGCCAGCGTGTAGTTCTCGACGGCGTGCCAATGCTGCGGCAGCAGCGAGAAGCCGGCAGTGATTTCCGATGGCGCCTTGAACGACAGGCTGAGCATCCACACGAACGGCACCGCGACCAGGGTCGCCGTGGTGGCGAGCACCAGATGGCGGCCGGTGCGGGCCGGCCAGGAGAGCGGATGCCGCCTCACGGCTCGCGCCTTCGATGATCCATCACGCGCGCCTGTGCGAGCGTCAGCGCCATGATGATGAGAAGGAACACGACGGTGACGGCTGCGCCATAGCCGGTGCGCATGTAGTCGAAGCTCTCGACGTAAAGGAGATGGAGCAGGAGCTCGGAGGCGTTCGCCGGGCCTCCATGCGTGAGGATGAGGACGGGGTCGAAAGTCTCGAAGGCCCGGATTGCGACCGCGATGACGACGAACACGGTCGCCGGAGCAATCAGCGGGAGCGTGACCGTCTGCAGGCGATCATATCCTGCATCGGCGCCGTCGACCGCGGCGGCGTCATAGAGCTCCTGCGGCACCGCCTTCAATGCGGCAAGAAAGATGACCATGGCAAAGCCGAGATTCTGCCAGATCGCGATGACCGCAAGCACCGGGAGCGCCGTTCTCTCGTCGCGGAGCCAGTTGGCGGTCGGGGCTCCGAATGCGGCCAGCACCTGGTTGACGAGGCCGAGCGTCGGATGAAGGAGCGCCTCCCAGACCACGGCCATGGCCGCGAGCGTCGCCATGAAAGGCAGGAAATGCACCGCGCGATAGAAGCCGCGGAGAGACCGATCGCTCTCGATCAGGAGGGCGACCAGGAGGCCGAGTCCGACCGTTGCGGGAACCACGACCGCGACAAACCCCAGTGTGTTGATCAGCGCGCGGCGAAAGGTCGGATCGGCAAACAGCGCGCTGAAATTGTCCAAGCCGACGAAGGCCAATGTCTGCGCCCCGAACTGCCAGTCGGTGGCGGCGATTACAAAGATCGAGAGCGTCGGCAGAAGAAAAAGCGCGAGGAGCAGGAGGAGCGCTGGTCCGGCGAGGCCAAGGCCGGCAAGCACATCGGCGCCTGACCATCGCGGCGCCGACCGAGACGTGCAGCTCATTGCCGGGGCCGTGGCCGTCGTCATCGGTTCAGCCATGCGCCTGCGGCAGCAGCGCCGGCGTCGCCGGGGGACGCAGACGCCGGCCGTCCGCATCGAACATCAGCACGTTTGCGGCGTCGACCGCGACATGCACCGCATCGCCGCGTTTGAGGTCGCGCCCTTGCGCCGGCGTCATGCGCGCGACGACCGGTCGGGCGGCGCCGTCCGTCGTCACGTGAACCAGCAGGTCGGACCCGAGGTGCTCGACCAGGTGAACGCGACCCGACAGCGTTCGCACACCCGCCCGCTCGACGCGGTGAAGCGCCTCCGGCCTGATGCCGAGCTCAACCGATCCGGGCGCGAGGCCGGTCGCAAGGCCAAATACCGTGCCGGCCACGCGGACCGTCCCGTTGGCGTCGACCGTCGCGCCGATGAGATTGATGCCGGGACTGCCGATGAAGGTCGCGACCCGTACGTCCTGCGGGTCGGCATAGAGGTCCTGTGGCGAAGCGACCTGCACCAGCTCGCCTGCCATCATGACGGCGACGCGATCGGACAACGTCATCGCCTCGCACTGATCGTGCGTGACATAGATGAATGTGATGCCGAGCCGGCGATGCAGCTCCTTGAGCTCGCTGCGCATCTCGATCCTGAGCTTGGCATCAAGGTTGGACAACGGCTCGTCCATCAGAAAGACTTTAGGGCGGCGCACCAGGGCGCGCCCGACGGCGACGCGCTGGCGCTGCCCGCCGGAGAGCTGCGACGGCTTGCGTGCAAGAAGCCCGTCAATGGCGAGCGAGCGGGCGACCTCACGAACGTCATGAGCGATCAGTTCCGTGACCTCGACGGCGCCCGGGAGGGCACGGCCGATGACAGGCAGCCGCTGCCACGCCGACAGGCGGCGCATGCGCAGCGGCAGCGCCAGATTGCCCTCGACCGTCATGTGCGGATAGAGCGCGTAGGATTGAAACACCATGGCGACGTCGCGCGCCTTGGGGCGCTGCCCGTCGACGACGCGGTCGCCGATCGCGACCGAGCCGCGATCAGACGTCTCGAGACCCGCGATGGTGCGCAGCAAGGTCGACTTGCCGCATCCCGACGGGCCGACCAGCGTCAGGAATTCGCCGGCGGCGACCTCGAGCGACACGCCCTTCAAGACCGGGGTCGCGCCATACGATTTTGCGATGTCTCGGAGCGACACGCTCGTCACGGATCAGGCCTCTTGCGTTTCGATTGAGGTGCCAGTCTGGCCTTACGCTGCTCAGGCGACGTCGCTGGCGACGAAGGGACGGGAACGCCGAAGAAGGCGTTCCGACGCGGCGGTGAAGCGCAGCCCCGCGTCGCCCAGCGCCTTGAGAAACGCGCCATGCCGGGCAGACCAGACATCGATGAACCGCTCCATCGCGGTTGGGGTCAGCTGTGCGGCGACCAGGTCGCGGAGCCCGCCTGCCGCAGCCTGCTCGAGGTCCGCCGTCGGGATGCCATAGAATTGCGAAAGTTCGCGCGCGCGGACGTCCTTGGTGAACAGGAGGGCAGGACGGCCGACCTGCAAGGCGACGATGGCGCCATGAAAGCGGTCGCCGACATAGAGGTCGTGGCCCGCGCAACACAGCCGCCACGCATCGAGGCTGTGAAAGTAGGCGTAACGGCGAAACGGCGGGGTGCGCCCGATGCTGCGGCGAATGATCGGCGCAATCAGCGCAGGATCGACGCTGCCGGTCGCGTCGTCGATGATGACCGTGTCCTCATCGAGCAGCCCCGCGCCGAACAGCTCGTCCTGGAGAATGTAGGTCGCATCGACGCCTTCAAACAGCGCGCAGAGCCAACGCGAGCGCTCCTCGTTGCGCAGCAAATAGCCGCCCGTGGCAATCCGGCCGTCGGCCGGCGGGACACGCCGCGAGCGCAACGCAAGGAAGGCCGAGGGATAGAGATGAAGACTCGGGCAACCGAGCGCCACGGCGTTGTGGAAGCCGTTGGCCGCAAGCCAGCGCCGTGTCGTCTCGGCCCGCACGCCGAAGACGAGCGCATGGCGGTCGAGCAGCCCAAGCAGCGTCGTCACGCTCGGGTGAAAGCGGTCAATCGGCAGGTCCTCGTCGCAGTCGATGCCGAGACCCAGCGTGACGACCGGTATGGTCAGGCTGGCGAGCAGCCGCGCCAACCGATCGTAGGAATGGCTTGGCGTGATCTCGTAGGCCATCGGCAGCAACAGCGCGTCGAAGCGATGATTGAGCAACGCGGCAAGGCGCTCCGGATCCTCGGCGTTGAGCAGGCGCGGCAGGTCGATCGAGCCGCTCGCATCGCGATCGCAGTCGAACAGCCGCATGGCCGCTTCACCGATGACAAGATAGCCGCGATTTCCGGTGCGGTCGAACAGGTCGGCGAGCGAGCGCAGGTCGGCATCGTTGGAGCGGGGCAGCCCACCTGCACCGAACGACGTCGACGGGAACCCGAACCGGGCTTCGCTCGCATGCCATCCAAAGCACAGGCGCCGCATCGTCGCTGATGTCGTCATCGGTCCCCTAAGGCTTGTCACGATTGAATCGAACCGGGTGGCAGTGGCACGCACGATCCGGCAGGCATGGCGCTCACGCCGGATCGACGGCGCGGTCTCATCAACGCGGCAGCAACGCTTGCACGTCCCGCACCATGTCAGGCATGACCTCGTCCGGGCGCCGCTTCAACGTCACGACCGACTGGAGATGGTCGCGGATCACCGTCGGTATCTTCATCGAGTTGGCACCAGGAAATGAGTAGAAACGCGACATCCGCGGCAGCTGGCCGAGCGAGGTGCGGTGGTTGGGGTGATCGTCGTACCAGCCGCCGAGCAGCTTCGGATCGTTCAATGCCAGCTCGTTGCCCGGCATGTAGCCGGAATGGCGCACCACGATGGTCTGTCCCATCGGGCCGGCCGCAAACTTCATGAACTCCCAGGCGGCGCGCTGGCGGGCAAGGTCGCGCGTGTGCATCATCACGCCGGCGCCGCCGGCCGGAAACGTCGCGGTCTCGGCCGGAACGGGCAGGGGGCCGGTCACATAGCGGAAATGGCCGCGCGCGCCTACGGCGAGCTGGTCGACCCGCGCGGTCGACGCCAGATAGATGCCGAGCTTTCCGGCGATGAACGACTGAACGGCCTGCGAATCCGTCATGTCGAGCATCCCGGCTTCGCCGAAACGGCGGACGAGCGCGAGGGCCTGCTGTCCGGCCGGCGAGTTGAACGCGATCGTGCGGTCGTCCGGCATCATCATCTCGCCGCCGAAGCTCTGCACGAGGGTATGGAAGGTGTAGTTGTTGTTCGATTCGAAGTAGAACCAGTAAAGGCCCTGAACGTCGTCACCGAGTTTGCGAATGCGGCCGGCGAGGTCGATGATGTCCGGCCAGGTCGTCGGCAGCTTGTCCGGATTGCCGCCGGCGCGTGGGACGAGATCGGCATTGTAGTGGGCGATCATGGTCGAGACGGCGAAAGCCAGCGCATAGCTCTGCCCGCTCTGATCCCCAAGCGTCTGCATCGCCGGGATATAGCCGAGGCCTGCCCAATTGGGCTCGGCAGCGATGAAAGGTTTGATCGGCACCACCAGCCCGCGATCGACCAGCAGGCGCACGCGATGCAACCCATGAAAGGCGACGTCCGGCAGGTCCTGGCCGACGGCGGCGGACCGCAGCAGCTGTTGGAGGAGCTCCTCGTAGTCGCGGCTCGCGGGCATCAGCGCGACCTTGATGGACGGATGGGTCTCCTCAAAACGGGCCGCGATCTCCCGCATCATCTCCGTATAGGCGTGCGGATTGGCGTAGGCGACACGCAACGTGATGGCCTCGCCCGCCTCGGCAGGCCGCGCGCCCAGGCACAGCAAGGTCGCAAGCGCAACGAGCTGGAATCGGCGGACAAGTTGTCGCAAGCGCATCGATGTACCGGTCATCAAGGGGCGAACATCACCGTACTGGCCCAGCGGGCCGACGAGGCCGCTGGACGATCCCGAACAGCGCAGGTAGGCCAACTAAACGATGGCTGTGTTACAGCCGGGTGACATCCGATTGGACGACTCGCGCAGTTGTACCCGGCCGATTTGGATTGCTGTTGATGATCAAAGCCGGCGCTTTTGACGCCGGCCGAAACTGCCTGTGGACATCGACCCTATGGGGTCGGGTCGCGGAACTCGAACACCAGGTCGATCCGGGCGGAGACGATACGAGAACGGCTGATCTGCACCGGCACGCCGCGCTCATCCGCGCTCACGCTCGTGAGCTCGAGCACCGGTTTCGTCCGGCTCACGCCCAGCGCCTTGGCGTCGGCCTGGGAGGGGAGCGACGCCTTGACCCGCAAGCTCTTGCGAACGAGCTCGTTGACGCCGCCGCGGCGCAAGGCCTCGGTAATCGATCCGAGTTCGCCGATCAGGCGCGCGATTCCCTTGAATCGGGGCAGGGGGTAAAAGTAGGTGCCGATGGCGACCGGTTTGTCATCGACCAATCGCAGCATCTCGACGCGCAGCAGTGGAGAGCCGACCGGAACGCAGAGGGCGGCCGCGGTGCGCCCGTCCGCCCGCACCGGCGCGCTGGCGAGGACCCGCCGCGCGGGGGCGCGCGTTTCGACGAGCACCGCCGTGGTGAGCCGGGTCCGGATGCCCACCGCATAGGAGATCGCCGCTTCGCGCACGAACGTTCCGCTGCCATGCTCGACCCGGACGAGCTCCTTTGCCCGCAACCGCTCGATGGCGCGACGAATGGTGTTGCGATGCACGCCGAACCGGCGTGCCAGCTCTGCCTCGGTCGGAAGCCGCTCGCCCGGAGCGACCACCCCGGTGCGGATGTCCTGCTCGAGGGCGAGCTGAATGCGTCGCCAGCGCGGGCCGGTACCAGGAGGTGAATGTTCGGGCGGGTCAGGGCTCACGTGACGGCGGACTTGAACAGCGCACTGCTGCTGCGGCGCAACCGCATACGCAGGGCGCTTGCGGCGATAAGGACCATGGGCCTGGAGCCGGGCAGATCTGATTGGCTTGGCACAAAACACATGTTAGCGCGCATCGCGTTTGCTGCCTACCGCACCGGCGTTCGACAACCGCCCACCGCCCGCTCGCGCGACCTAAAAAACCGTAGATGACTCCGCCGGTTGTCCAGCTCCGCGGCCGGCGCTGTCACGCAGTCGTCATACCGTGGCAAGAGGGTTGCCACGCGAGCGGTGGCGCAGGCCCCGCCACAAAGCCGACTGTCGACCGTGATCTCGATTGCGACCTACAACATCCACTATGGAATCGGCATCGATGGACGCTGCGACCTCGGGCGCGTCGTCGACGCCGTGCGCGGTGCCGACATCATCGCGCTTCAGGAAGTCGAGAGCCACTGGGATCGGTCGGGCAACATCGAGCAGCCGGCGATCATCGCCTCACTGCTGCCGCAACACGGCGCCGCATGGGGGCCGACCGTCGACGTTCTCAAGCGAGCCGATGATGGCGCGGCAAGCGGCGCGCACGTGCGCCGCCAGTTTGGCAACATGATCCTGTCTCGGTTTCCGATTCTATCGATCCGCAACCATCTTCTGCCGCGCCGGGACCTCGCCACCTCGCTTGACCTGCAGCGCGGCGCCCTCGAAGTGGTGGTCGAGACGCCGATCGGCCTGCTGCGGGTCTATTGCATTCATCTGTGCCATGCCTCGGAGATCCAGCGCGGCATCCAGGTCAGGCACATTCTCGACCTCGACGCCCATGCCCGGCGCGAAGGGCCGGTCATTTGCGGCACGCATGCTTCGGAGCCGAGCTGGTCGGCCGAGCCCGGACCGGACTACATGCCTGCCGACGCGCTGCTCCTCGGCGACTTCAATTTCCAGCCGACGAGCGAGCCCTACGCCATGCTGGTCGCGGGTGAACCGCGGCCGCGGCACGACGGGTTCGTCGATGCATGGGTCCGCGGGCGCGGCGAGCCACCGCCGCGCGGCGACGCGAGCAGCGGGGCAACCCGCTACGACTCGTTCGACGCCAAGACGGGACGCCGGATCGACTACTGCTTCGCGAGCCCTGAGCTCGCCGACCGCATCGCATCGGCCGAGGTCCTCGCTGACGCGGCGGGCTCGGATCATCAACCGCTGATCGTGACGCTCAGGACCGATTGATCGACGGACATCAGGATGACCAGGACCGACGACGATCGCGCCCAGTGGATGTCGACGCTCGCCAGTGCGCTTCCGAACGAGCTCGCGGCGCGCTTCGAGGAATTGCCGGAGAAGCCGGAGTTCACCTGGCTCAAGAAGCCGGAACACGGCGCCGTGCTGCTGCGCGGCCGCATATCGGGCGACGGCGCGCCGTTTCATTTCGGGGAGATGACCGTCACCCGCTGCTCGGTTGCGCTCGCCGACGGTCTGATCGGCATTGCCTACGTTCCCGGCCGCAGCAAGCGCCACGCCATGATTGCGGCGATTCTCGATGCGCTTCTGCAGCGCAGCGCGGAAGGCCGCAACGCGGCGCGGCGGCTGGTCGACGACCTCGCCCACGTCATCGACATACGCCGACGTGAGGCTGCGGCGAAGACGCGCCAGAGCGAGGTCGATTTCACCATGACCGCGACGGAGTAAGCGATGGCGAAGATGGGCGCAGCACTTCCCGTCGGATTCGACGACCCGGTCGCGGACAGCCGCGCGGTGTTCCGGATCGTCCTGACCGCGCTGTCGCGACCCGGCACCACGCTTGCCTGCCCGTGCCGTTGTGCGGCGCCCGCGCCGTTTCTGCCGGCCGCCGGGGCGATCGGGCTTGCGTTGCTCGATGGCGATACCCCGACGTGGCTCGATGACGAGCTCAACACCGAGCCGGTGCGGACCTTCCTACGTTTTCATGCCGGCGTGCCGATCGCAACCGATCCCGCCCGCGCCGCCTATGCCTTCGTCGCGTGCCCGGCCGCGATGCCGCCGCTCGATCGTTTCGCGGCAGGCTCCTCGCTCGCGCCCGAGCAGTCGACGACCATCGTGGTGCAGGTGCCCTCGCTGCGCGATGGCGCCGCAGTCACGCTCGAAGGGCCCGGCATCGAGACCACCACCTCGGTCCGCCCCGTCGGCCTGCCACCCTGGTTCTGGTCCGCGTGGGATCGCAACCACGCCGGCTTTCCCTGCGGCGTCGATCTCGTGCTCACCGATGGGCGCGACCTCGTCGGGTTGCCGCGCACCACCAGCAGACGGTGACAGCGTGTCGATGGTCATCAAGGGCGGCGAGCCCGCCATTCGCGCATCGCACCGGCTGCTCGCCGAGCAGCGGCGAGGCGATCCTGCGGTCCCCGAGCTCACGACGGCGCAGGTTCGCGAGCAGCTCGGCCTCGGCGTCGATCGCGTGATGGGCGAGGGCGCGCTCTACGATCGCGATCTCGCCGCGCTCGCGATCAAGCAGGCGCAATGCGATCTGGTCGAAGCCGCGTTCCTGCTGCGCGCGTTCCGCACCACTTTGCGCCGCTTCGGAGTGAGCGAGCCGATCGCAACCGAGCGCATGTCGGTCCGCCGCCGCGTCGCGCCGATCTACAAGCAGCCGCCCGGCGGTCAATTTCTCGGGGCCACCTACGACTATACGCATCGCTTTCTCGATTTCGCGCTCGCCGCGGACACGTCAGCCTGCGATCCGGCGGACGCTCAGTCGCTCGCCAACGAGGCGATCGACGGCGGCCTGGGCGACACGGCAAGCCCGTTTCGCGCGCTCGCCGAGGAGGGATTGCTCGAGTCGAGTGCCGGCCACGTGGACGCAGGCATCGCCGACCTCACGCGCCAGCCGCTGTCGCTTCCGGCCGGACGCGATCTCAGGCTGCAAGTCCTCGCGCGCGCTGATGAAGGCTTCATGCTTGGGCTTGCCTATGCGTCGCTGCAGAGCTTCGGCCGCAATCATCCCTACCTCGCCGACCTCAAGGTCGGAGAGGTTGCTGTCGAATTCGTCGTGCCGGAGCTCGGCTTCGCCATCACTCTCGGCGAAATCACGGTGACGGAATGTCAGACGCTCCATCAAACCAACGGCGCCGCCTCAGTGCCGCTGTTTACTCGCGGCTACGGCCTGGTCCTCGGTCAGGCGGAGCGCCGCGCGATCTCGGTCGCCGTGCTCGACCGCAGCCTGCGCGCGCGCGAGCTCGCCGAGGAGATCGATTCGCCTCTGCACGACGAGGAGTTCGTTCTCGCGCACTGCGACAACATCGCGTCATCCGGGCTCGTCCAGCATCTCAAGCTGCCGCACTACGTGGATTTCCAGGGTCAGTTGACACTGATGCGCGAGATGCGCGCACGGCTCGGCGCCGCGAAGGTGGAGGAGACACCATGACGGTCAGCGAGGACCCGCGGATCCTGAACGACAACGTCTATAGCTACGGCTATCTCGACGAAGACACCAAGCGGATGATCCGGCGCGCCATTCTCAAGGCGGTTGCGATCCCCGGATATCAGGTGCCGTTCGGCAGCCGCGAGATGCCGTTGCCCTACGGGTGGGGAACCGGCGGCATTCAGATCACCGCGAGCCTGATCGGGCCCGACGACACCGTCAAGGTGATCGATCAGGGCGCCGACGACACCACCAATGCGGTCAGCATCCGTAGCTTCTTCCGCCTCGTCGCCGGGGTGCGCACCACCCGCTCGACCCGCGCCGCCTCGATCGTCCAGACCCGCCATCGCATCCCGGAAACGCCGCTGCGCGATGACCAGATCCTGGTGTTCCAGGTGCCGCATCCCGAGCCGATGCGCGAGCTCGTCGCGCGCGAGAGCGAAACGCGCAGGCTCCATGCGCTCGGCGATTACGGCGTGCTCTATGTGAAGCTCTACGAAGACATCGCCCGGTTCGGGCGCGCGGCGAGTGCGTACAATCACCCCGTCCTTGTCAATCGTCACTACGTGGCGTCGCCGTCGCCGATCCCTAAATTCGACAATCCCAAGCTCAACCGCAACCGGGCCCTGATGATCTTCGGCGCCGGGCGCGAGAACCGGATCTACGCCATCCCGCCGTTTTCCGAGGTCACGAGCCTCGCATTCGAGGACCATCCGTTCGGCGTGCCGCCATCGCGGCGGACCTGCACCCTGTGCGGCTCGTCCAACACATTCCTGGATGAGATCGCGGCGCCGGATGGCGGCGATCACCGGTTCGTCTGCTCGGATACCGATTTCTGCCAAGAGGCGCGGAGCGCCGCATCAGATTCCAGGGCGCGCAGCGCCGTAACCGATGCCGCGTCGCCCGGCACCGCATCCCATGCCGCCGACCTGGCGGCCGCGGAGGAGGGCTCACGATGAGGGTCGCGGCCGGGACTGCAGCCGAGGTGGACCGTCCAATGCCCGAGGTCGGCGCTCGAGCCGAGCTCGTCTTCGCGAATGCGAGAATTGTGCGGCCCGACGAGATCATTCGCGGCAGCCTCCATGTCATCGATGGCATGATCGTCGACATCGGACCGGCCGCGACGAATGTGCCGAGCGCGATCGATCTCGGCGGGGAATACCTTCTGCCGGGGCTGATCGACGTCCATACCGACAACATCGAAAAGCACATCATTCCTCGTCCCGGCGTCCTGTGGGACGGAATGTCGGCCGCCGCGGCCCACGACATGGTGCTTGCGAGCGCCGGCATCACCACGGTCTTCGATTCTCTGTGCGTGGGCACGCTCGGCAAGCCGGACCGCCGGCACGCGCTGCCGGCGGCGATCGAAGGGCTGCAACGGGCGGAGCGCCATGGTCTCCTGCGGACCAACCATTTCCTTCATCTGCGCTGCGACGTGACCGAACCCGGTCTTGCTGCCGATCTCGCGCCTTATCTGGAGAATCCGGCGTTGAGATTCGTGACCGTTCTCGAGGACAGCGCCGCGAGGGATCCGGAGCATTTTCGCTTCACGCTCAAGAAGCGCGGCATGACAGAATCAGATGTGGCAGATACGCCCGCAGAGACATCCGAGCGGCGCCGTTGGCTCGCGGCCGAGTGCCGCCGGCGCGGCATTCCTTGGGGGAATCACGACGACACCAAGGCCTGGCATGTCGCCGAAGGGGTTGAGCTCGGAATGCGGATTGCCGAGTTTCCGCTCACGCGCGAGGCGGTCGAAGCGGCTCACAAGGCCGGGATGGCGATCATCGGCGGCGCACCGAACGTGGTCGCCGGGCGCTCTCACACCAAATTCTTGTCGATGCGGGAGCTTGTCTCGCAAGAGCGGGTGACGGCGCTGTGCTCCGACTACGTTCCGGCAAGCCTCCTGCATGCCGTCCTGAGGCTCACGCGCGATCCGATCGGTCTGCCACTCAGTCGCGCGGTGAAGCTCGTGTCGCAGGCGCCGGCCGAGCTGTTCGGGCTGTCGGATCGCGGCACCATCGATGTTGGCCGGCGCGCGGACTTGATCCATGTCGCATTCGATGACCGCGCCCCGATTCTTCGCGCGTCCTGGCACTGCGGGCAGCGGATCGTTTAGCGCGCGAGTGCACCATGGAACACGTCGCGGACCAGCCTCTCCTTGTCGCCAACGGCCTCACGCGTACGTACGGCCGGCGGCTCGGCTGCCGTGATGTCACGCTTACGTTTTACGAGGGGGAGGTCCTCGCGGTAGTCGGCGAGTCGGGCTCCGGCAAGACCACGCTGCTCCAGATGCTGTCCGGACAGATCTGTCCCACCGCCGGATGCGTGCGCTACCGCTGCGCGACGGCGCAACGCGCGATCTTGCCGAGTTGGGCGAACCGGAGCGGACCTTGCTGTTCCGCACTGACTGGGGCTACGTCCATCAAGACGCAGCCTGCGGTTTGCGCATGGGAGTCTCGGCCGGGGCCAATATCGGCGAGCGCCGGATTGCGGCCGGTGGGCGCCACTACGGGCGCATTCGCGAGGCGGCGGTCAGCTGGCTCGATCGCGTCGAGATCGATCACACGCGGATCGACGACCTGCCGCGCACCTATTCCGGAGGCATGCGCCAACGCTTGCAGATCGCCCGCAATCTGGTCACCCGCCCGCGTCTCTTGTTCATGGACGAACCGACCGGCGGCCTCGACGTGTCGGTGCAGGCGCGCATCCTCGACCTGCTCCGCGGCCTCATTGCCGACTTCAATCTGACGGTCGTCATCGTGACCCATGACCTCGCGGTCGCGCGGCTGCTGTCGCATCGCATCGTGGTGATGAAAGCCGGCGATGTGATCGAGACCGGGCTGACCGATCAGGTGCTCGACGATCCATGCGAGCCCTATACTCAGCTGCTCGTATCGTCGATTCTGCCGCCGTGAGCCGTGACATGGCCGCTCTCACTCTCACCGATGTGGCAAAGACCTTCACCATGCATCTTGTGCACGGCGTGCGCCGGACAGTCGTCGCCGGCGTGAGCTTCGCCGTCGAACCCGGCGAGTGTGTCGTACTGGCCGGGCCGTCAGGCGCCGGCAAGTCGTCGATCCTGAAAATGATCTTCGGCAATTATGGCTGTGACGCCGGCGCGATCATGGTGAAGACGGCAGACGCCCCGGTCGACGTGGCTCGGGCGGGGCCGCGGTCGATCCTCGCGTTGCGGCGTCTGGCGATCGGCTATGTCAGCCAGTTCCTGCGTGTGGTACCGTCCCGGCTTGCGGCGCCAGGACGATGAGCAGCGGGAAAAGAGGTTGGCGTGAAGCGGACTGTCAGCAAGCTGTTGCGCCGCATTCGTTGATCTTATAGTACGCAGCCGCGTGGTCTGTCTTGCGGATAAAATGATATCCGAATGGAGCGCCGCTCAGCACGCTGACTTCGCCCTGACGAGCGCGATGTCGTTTGCCTCGACGCGA
>Ga0126369_10000489_pt1 | contig 25947 bp, 26 predicted proteins | sample PanSoiMetaPlot_1_FD_109646 | JGI IMG/M metagenome (GOLD analysis project Ga0126369, IMG submission 109646) | Tropical forest soil microbial communities from Panama - MetaG Plot_1 | ecosystem: Environmental > Terrestrial > Soil > Tropical forest > Bulk soil | place: Panama | collected 2016-02-17
GTGATTGATGAACTGGCGCGCCGCGAACACGGTCGGCACGAACTTGGCACGATAGACCACGGCATCGAGCCGGCGCTCCAACAGGCCGATCAGATTGGCACCCGAGTCGCCCTTCATGCGGATTGCCTCCGCATAGGTGCCGCGGAACTGCTTCTCTGACATGTTGGCGTAATAGCCCTTGAGCTTCTGCTTGGCGCGCAACTGCACGCCGAAGTCGGAGAGTTTGCCCTTGCGGCGCTGGCCGTGCTGGCCGGGCCCATATTCGCGCCGGTTGACGGGGCTCTTGGGGCGGCCCCAGATATTCTGGCCCATGCGGCGATCGAGCTTGTGCTTCGCCTCAACTCGCTTTGTCATTCGCGTCCTCACTGCCGACTCGCGCCAGCGGCACAGTCGGTTGATTATGTTGGGTTTTTGAGGATCGCGCCCTCCTCTGCGCCGGCCCGCCGGCACCGACAGGTCGACGCCTCAAGCGAAGGCGGAAACCACGGGTCGCGAAACGCTGCGCGGGCCTCAAGGCCCGCGCAACGACCGGGGTTTTAGGTGATGGCGGCGCGGGTGTCAATTCGGCTCGGCAAGGTCAGGGCAGAGAAGGCCTCGCACTGAGGAGGCCGCCAATTGAGGACAACATCAATGCGGAACTGACCGCGGGGGCAGCTCGATTTTGCGGCGCCGGCGCCAGCCCTCGCGATTGATCCAATCGATCAGCGACGGCGACAGCCGGGCAGTCCACCAAGCCACTCTCGCAAAGGCGGTTACCACCACGAGACCGCGGTTGCGGCGGATTGCGGCGATTGCCGCGGCGGCGACGGCCTCGGGAGTGGTCGACAGAAAGGCCGGCGGGGCGGGCGCGTGACGGTGTGCCTCCGGGTCCTTCAGGGCTGCCAGCAGCGGGGTGCGGACAAAGCCCGGACACAGCGCCGTCACGCCGAAATTGTCTCGGTGATAGTCATAGCGTAACGCCAGGGTGAATCCGACCAATCCGTACTTGCTTGCCTGATAAACCGGCAATTTCTTCATCGGGAAAAGGCCCGTAAAGCTGCAGACATTGAGGATGTGCGCCTCTTCGGCGGCCAGCAGCGTCGGCAGCAGCTCATGAACGATCTGCATCGGGGCGAGCAGGTTGATCGCCATGGTCTGCCGGTAATCTGTCTCGCTCATGAGGTGGTAAGGGCCGTAGCAGCCAACGCCCGCGCAGTTGACGAGGATGTTTACGCCCTCCCATACGGCGCGCATGCGGTCGATCGCGCTGGTGATCTCGGCCGCAACTGCGAGATCGCACAACGCGGGCATTACCGCGACGCCGCGCTCTTCGGCCTCCTGCGCGACAGCAGCTAACTGGCCAACGTCCTGGTCGATCAGGAACAGGTCGGCGCCCTCTGCAGCGAGCGCCAGCGCGATTGCCCGGCCGATGCCCGACGCCGCGCCGGTGACAACTGCCTTCCGTCCCCGGATAGTCCGCATTGCGCGTCACCCCGCGGCGGGCAGCGCCGCTTTGGCGATGCCGAACCGCGCCAGCGCTGCCGCGAGAGCCGCAGGCGGTACAAGACCGGACGTGAAGATCGCGTGCGCCGCGCCGTGCGATGCTGTGCGCGGCGGCCCGATGAGGTCGACCACGCGTCGAGCGATCGCCGGCGCCGGATCGATCCAGTCAACTACCCATGGCGCGAGGCGCACGAACCGGTCCAGCAGCAGCGGATAATGGGTACAGGCGAGCACCACCGTGTCGGTACGCCGACCATCGCTTGAAACGAAGCAAGGCGCGATCTCCTGCGCGATGGCATCATCACCGATTGTGGCGTCGCGCAGCGCGGCTTCGGCCATTTCCGCAAGATGCGCCGAGCCGACCAGGGTGACGTCGCAGCCCTGGCCGAAATCCCTGATCAGAGCGCGCGTATATTCCCGCTGCACCGTTGCCTCGGTGCCGAGCACCGACACGAGCCGCGATTGCGACGCCGCGCAGGCCGGCTTGATGGCCGGTACCGTGCCGACGAACGACACGTCAAGGTGAGCCCGTAGATGCGGCAGCACCAGGGTGGACGCGGTGTTGCAGGCAATCACCACAAGATGGGGCGCGTGGGCTGCGAACAATTCCTCCATCAACGGCACAATGCGCCCGACCAATTGCGCCTCGCTGTGCCGTCCATAGGGAAAGAAGGCGTCATCGACGACGTAGATATAGTTGGCGTCAGGCCGCACCTTCGTGACCTCACGAAAGACCGTGAGGCCGCCAAGGCCGGAGTCGAAGACCAGGAGAGTGGGGTTTAGATCCATACGTTGAGCAATTGATCAGATGAATCCGTCAGAAGCGAGATTGAGGCTGCGGCCAGCATGAAAGAGGGGAACACGATTTGGTCTTGTGCGGCAAAAGAACTACGCGCCGAACACCCGCCCAAAGATCGTATCGACCTCCTTGAGGTGGTACCCGAGGTCGAAATTCGCCGCGATCTCGGCTTCCGACAAGTACTTTCGCACATCCGGATCGGCCGCCAGCAGGCGCTGAAAATCTCCGCCCTCCTGCCACACCTTCATGGCGTTGCGTTGGACCACGCGATACGCGTCCTCGCGGGGCGCTCCCTTTTGGGTGAGCGCAAGCAGCACCCGCTGGGAATGGACAAGACCGCCCAGACGATCGAGGTTTTTTTGCATGTTCTCCGGATAGACGACGAGCCGGTCGATCAGCCCGGAGAGCCGGTTGAGGGCGAAGTCGAGCGTCACGGTAGCGTCGGGGCCGATCATTCGCTCGACCGACGAGTGGGAAATGTCGCGCTCGTGCCACAACACCACGTTTTCGAGCGCCGGCGTTACATAGGCGCGCACGATGCGGGCGAGGCCAGTGAGGTTTTCCGACAGCACCGGGTTACGCTTGTGCGGCATCGCCGAGGAGCCCTTCTGGCCCGGCGAGAAATACTCCTCCGCCTCCAGCACTTCGGTGCGCTGCAGATGACGGATCTCGGTGGCGAGCCGTTCCATCGAGGCGGCGACGACAGCGAGCGTCGCGAAATACATGGCATGGCGGTCGCGCGGGATCACCTGGGTCGAGATCGGTTCGACCGCGAGCCCCATGGCCTTGGCCACGTGGGCCTCGACAGCGGGCGCAACCTGCGCAAATGTGCCGACGGCGCCTGAAATGGCGCAGGTCGCAACCTCCCGGCGCGCCGCAACGAGCCGCTCGCGGCCGCGTGCGAATTCCGCATACGCATAGGCGAGCTTGAGCCCGAACGTGGTCGGCTCGGCATGAATGCCGTGCGAGCGTCCGACCACGGGAGTCATCTTGTATTCGAAGGCACGCCGCTTGAGCGCAGCCAGCACTTTGTCAACGTCCGCGATGAGCAGGTCGGCGGCGCGCACCAGCTGCACATTGAGACAGGTGTCGAGCACGTCGGACGAGGTCATGCCCTGGTGGAGGAAGCGGGCCTCCGGCCCGACAATTTCGGCGAGATGTGTGAGGAACGCGATGACGTCGTGCTTGACCTCGCGTTCGATCTCGTCGATGCGGGCGATATCGAAGTTGGCGTCCTTGCCCTTGGCCCAGATCGCGCGCGCGGCTTCCTTTGGCACGATGCCCAGTTCGGCGAGCGCGTCGGTCGCGTGCGCCTCGATCTCGAACCAGATGCGGAAGCGCGTGTGCGGGTCCCAGATCGCGGCCATCTCGGGACGGGTGTAGCGGGGGATCATGGGAAGCCTTCTGCTCCCTCTCCCCGCTTGCGGGGAGAGGGTCGGGTGGGGGCATGGTTTTCCGCATGCTCGAACTTGCGGAGAGGCCCCCGGATCGCTACGCGATCCGACCTCTCCCCGCAAGCGGGGCGAGGTGAAGGGAGCAACCAGCAGCCCTGAAACCGGCCAAACAACGGGTGTAAGAGATCACAGCATTCGAACCGGAATTTCGCACGGAGGAGGGCACCATTCGCGGCAAGGTCGTCGTCATCACCGGTGCCACTTCTGGCATCGGAAATATCGCCGCCACACGGCTTGCCGCGCTGGGGGCGCGGATCGTTCTGGTGGCACGGAGCCGCTCGCGGGCGGAAGTCACCCTCGCGAAGCTGCGTGCCGTTGGCGCCAACCTCGCCCACCAGGCGCATTTTGCGGACCTATCGATTCTCGCGGAAATGAAGCGGGTCGGTCAGGAGATCGCCGCCGCCGAGCCGCGCATTGATGTGCTCATCAACAATGCCGGCAATGTGTTTGCGCGCCGGGAGCTGACGCCGGACGGGCTCGAACGCACCTTCGCCATCAACCATATGGCCTATTTCGTGTTGACCTACTGCCTGCGCGAACGCCTTGTGGCATCGGCGCCGGCCCGCATCGTCAACACGGCATCAGCCGCACATATCGGTCGCACGCTCGATTTCGACGATCTTCAGCTCGCGAAGCAGTACAGCACCATGACGGCCTACGGCTGCTCCAAGCTTGCCAACATCCTGTTCACCCGTGAACTCGCACGCCGCCTTGCCGGTACCGGCGTGACGGCAAACTGCCTTCATCCCGGTTTCGTGGCGACCGGTCTCGGCCAGCGCGACGGGGGGATCTTCGGGTTGATGGTGCGGCTCACGATGCTGCTCGCGGGGCCGGCGGAGAACGGCGCTCGGACAATCGTGCATCTCGCCAGTTCGCCCGACGTGGCCTCCGTCAGCGGTGCATATTTCATCGGCCGCCGGCAAGTCGAACCGAGCCCCGCAGCGCGCGACGACGTTGTGGCGCGGCGGTTGTGGGAAGAGAACGCAGGGATTGCAGGGTTCTCAGCTTGACACTACGGCCCGCGCTTTTACGCCGCCTCGCCCCGCGCCAGCGCCGCCGCATGGCGTATCGCGGCAATATTCCCCCGATACGCGCCAGGGCCGCCCCGGAAAACGGCGGAGCCTGCTACCAGCACGTTGGCGCCCGCGCGTACGATCGCGGGTGCTGTCTCCGGCGTCACTCCGCCGTCGACCTCGATATCGATCGGCCGTCCAGCCGCCAGGGCGCGCAGCCGCGCCACCTTTTCGACCGCCGTTGGAATGAAGCTCTGGCCGCCGAAGCCGGGATTGACCGACATGACGAGGATGAGGTCCACCAGATCGATCACCGGCGCGATGGTGTCGGTGGGCGTGCCGGGATTGAGCGTGACGCCCACCTTCTTGCCCAGCGCCCGGACCGCCTGCAGCGAGCGGTGTACATGCGGACCAGATTCCACATGCACGGTGATGAGATCGGCGCCCGCTTTGGCGAAGGGTTCGAGATAAGGATCGCAGGGCGCGATCATGAGATGCACGTCGAGCGGCTTCCTGGTGTGCGGCCGCAAGGCCTTCACGGCGTCCGGCCCGATCGTAATGTTGGGCACGAAATGCCCGTCCATGACGTCCACATGAATCCAATCGGCGCCCGCTTCGTCGACCGCGCGCACCTCTTCACCAAGTTTGGCGAAATCGGCGGCCAGAATGGATGGGGCGACAGTAAGCGCGCGATGCATCGATATCTCCGCGATAGCGTCGACCGGATTGGCAGAGGGCACTGTGAAGCTGTGTCAATCCAGGCTACGCCAAGGCAAACGGCGTCGGCAATTTAAGGTTCGCCCTAACATGGTATGCGCACAGCAGCAATGATGCCTTCGCTCCCTCAACCACGGCGTGAAGGTTCCTTCGATAACAGTGACCGTGAGGCGTTTCGGGGAAATCGGGGAACGACGGCGCGCCGGTTCGCGTTTGGCGGGCACACCGGCCCGCTGCAAGCTGCGGCGTTGCAAGATGGCTCAAAAGCGTCGTGAAACCTGACAATGTCGTGAACCCGACATTGATGAGCGGGTACTAACATCAGCCTGCCCGACTTAGGCTGTCTAACGGTCGAAATCGCCAAGGCTGAATTCAATATGTGCCGCGAAGATCGGGCACGCATTGAACGCCACAAATCAAAGTTCGCGTAATTGACCCCGGCAAAGGATATCCCATGGCCCGCACCGACGTGATCGTGCTTGGCGCCGGCATTGTCGGCGTCTCGGTGGCGCTGCATCTCGCCAGACGCGGCCTCGCCGTCGCGCTCGTTGACCGCGGCGAACCGGGCCGGGGCACGTCCTACGGCAATGCCGGGATCATCGAGGCCAATACGCTATTTCCGGCCGCGTTTCCCTCCAGCCTCACGTCGCTGGCGTGCATCGCCCTCAAGCGGGCGCCGGAAGCGAATTATCACATCACCTCTCTGCTCCGGCTGGCGCCGTGGCTGGTGGCGTTCCGCCGCAACTCGGCCCCCGAGCGCCTGATCGCCACGATGCGGACGATGCGGCCGCTGTTCGCGCGAGCGATTACGGAGCACGAGGTCCTGATGTCGGAGTCCGGCGCTGGCCGCTATCTGCGCCGCACCGGTTGGCTCAAGCTCTATCGCAGCGACAGCGGTTATGCCCGTACGGCGCGCGAGCGCGCCATCGCGACGGAACTCGGCTTGCCGGTGCGCGCTTTGGATGGTGACGCCGCGCGTGCCCTCGAACCCGCGCTGGCGCCGGTGTTTCGTCATGCCGTGTTCTGGGAAGGGGCTGCGAGCGTGTCCAATCCGCTTGCTGTCACCCGCGCCTATGCTGCACGTTTTGCCGCGCTCGGCGGCGTTACCGTCACGGGCGACGCCAGGAGCCTGCACCAGTTAGGCGCCAGGTGGCGGGTCGAAACCGCACAAGGCCCGATCGACGCCGAGGCGGCCGTAGTCGCGCTCGGTCCGTGGGCGCCGGATCTGCTCACTCCGCTCGGGATCAAGCTGCCGCTTGCTGCCAAACGTGGCTATCACCGCCATTTCCGTCTGCGCGGGAACGCGAGCCTGGCGCGGCCGGTTCTCGATGCGGACATCGGCTATTGCCTTGCGCCGATGGAGCAGGGCATCCGCATTACCACCGGCGCGGAATTCGCTCCCCGCGATGCCGCATCGACACCGGTGCAGCTCGATCGCGTGCTGCCGGCTGCGCGTGATCTGTTCCCGCTCGGCGATGCGGTCGAGGACAGGCCCTGGCTCGGCGCGCGCCCCTGTTTTGCAGATTCACGTCCCGTCCTTGGCCGCGCTCCGCGTTGGCCCGGCCTGTGGCTCGCCTGCGGACACGGCCATTCGGGATTGACGCTCGGGCCAGTAACGGGCCGGCTTATTGCCGAGATGATGACCGGGGCGACGCCGTTTTGCGATCCGACGCCCTACGGGGCAGAGCGATTCGGGATCGCGTAGGATGGGTTGAGCAAAGCGAAACCCATCGTTGGATATGGCAGGAGGCGCGGCCCGTGATGGGTTTCGCTGCGCTCCACCCATCCTACAACTTGCATGGCGGCCTATTGTTGTTCCCCACTGATCGTCCGCACCACACTTTCGGTCGGTTTGTTCCCCGTCAAAGTCGGCAGCTTGTTCTCCTTGAGAACAGCCTCGTCGTATTGCGCGATCGTGGTGAGTTGGGTCCTCGGCACCATGTGCACGATCTTGAAGCCGTTCTTCTGGAGCTGGCCGAGAATCTGTGGCAGCGCGATCGTCGTCACCTTCTGGAAATCGTGCATCAGGATGATGCCCTTGCCGAGCTTGTTGAGCTTGCCCATCAGGGACCTGATGAGTTCGTCGGGCTTCCTGATCTTGAAATCCCAGGAGTCGATGTCAGTGGAGAAGCTCGCGATGTTCCGCTCGCCCAGGTAAGTGAGCATCTCGGGAGGATGGCGCAGGTCGGGGAAGCGGAAGAACGGCGCCGTCGGCGCGCCCGCCATCATGTGCACGGCGCTGGCGCCCTTTTCGATTTCCTCCTTGGCAGCTTCCGGGCCACCCTTTTTCATCGCCGCCTGCAGGTCGGCATGCGACCAGGTGTGGCTGCCGATCGTGTGACCGGCCGCCACCACCAGCTTCAGGATTTCCGGATAATAGGTTGCGTGCTTGCCGATCGGGAAGAAGGTTGCCCGCAGGCACTGGTCGGCGAGGGCCTTGAGCACCGCCTGGGTGTTGTTGAGCCAGGGGCCGTCGTCGAAGGTGAGCACGACCTCGTGGTCGCGCAGGAAGTCGTAGGTCTTGAAATGCTGGGAGCCAAACCCCGGCCCTCCTGTCGTGTCGATTTCGACGACGCGCGACACACCCATGGCGTTTGGATTGTCGCAAGCAATGGCCGGCTTTGCAGGAGCGGGCGGCGCTGCTTGGGGCGGCGCGCTTGGGGGTGGGGCTGAAGGCGGTCTGGCAGCCGGGGAGGACTGCGGCGCCGGCGCCTGCGCGACCGTGGTGGACTGTTGCCCCAGCGTCGCCGAACCTGGCGCCGCTGAGCCCTGGAGCGCCTCGCGGGGCACCCGTGCGGTGCCCACAGATTGCGTCGCAGATGTGGGCGCAGTAGCGGTTCCGACCCGTGCTGCGCTCTGGGGTGTCGCGGAACCAAACCAGCTCTGAACGATCCCGTAGGCTGCCGCCGACGCGACCGATATGACGACGACCGCTCCGCCTATGATGACTTGGCGCCTCATGTCATTTCCTCACATGCCGTCGCCGGTACGCGACGCGCTGCCCCAGCCGATGTCCCATTGTCGAGTTCTGACGCCTCTAGCCGATTCGGGCGGCACGGCGCGACTCTCGACCACTTCTATATAGTCCAATTTTTCGTTGCCAATCCAACAGTGCCCCATCGCATTACGACTTATTCGGTGCGCATATTGTGGCAAAACGTAGCGAAAAACGCGATTTCGCCGGGCCACTGCACGCGGGCGGTTGCCATACTTGTCCACACAATGTGCGGTTCCAATGCGGATTGATATGAGCCCGCCATGCCCGGCTGCCGCCCCGACTGAATGTAAAGGCATAGTCTTAGAATTTGTTCCGATACCCCGGCAGCGCCTGCGGAAAACCCAGCGGTGTCGCTTCAAACACCCCGCGCGCTATGGCGCGGGCTACCACCTGGGCGGCGGCGGTGCCGATCGCCGTCAGGTCGAACGCCAGGCTGGCGAGCGGATGTTTCCCGGTCGCGACCGCGAACACGATATCACCGTCGAGCGGCGTGTGGACAGGGTGGACGGCGCGCGCAAGCCCGTCCTGAGCCATGATGGCGAGGTGTTTTGCCTGCGCCTTGGTAAGGACGGCGTCAGTCGCCACCACGACCAGGGTGGTATTCTGGCGTGGTGCGCCCTTGGTCCGGACCGCCAACGCCCGGGGCGGTACCGTGGGGGGAAAGCCGTGCCCGCCGAATTCGCCGTTCTGCTCATAGGGGGCTGCCCAGAACCACGGCCCCTCATCGACCACGACGCTGCCGGCCGCATTGACGGCCGCCAGCGCCGCAACCGCAAAGCCGTCGATGGCCGTCGACGCAGACCCGATCCCGCCCTTGAAATTTACCGTGGTGGCGCCGAGACCCGCACCGACGCTGCCCAGCGCGAAATCGGCGCCTGCACGCTCTGCCGCCGCATAGGCAAGCTCTCGATAGGGCGGATAGCGGCCCCAGTCTTTGTCGCCCCCGTTGAGCAGGTCGAACAGGATGCCGCCCGGCACCAGCGGCACCCGTGCGGTTCCGACCGCATAGCCGCGTCCGATGCTGCGCAGATAAGCCTGCACTCCGGATGCCGCATCAAGCCCGAACGCCGAGCCACCCGACAGCACAATGGCGTCGATGCGTTCCACCGTGCGGGCCGGATCGAGCAGATCCGTCTCCCGGGTACCCGGCCCGCCGCCGCGAACATCGACCGCCGCCACGAACGGTTCGTCGAACACGATCGCGGTGACCCCGGAGGCCCCACGCGCGTCGTCGGCGTGGCCGACCCGGATGCCGGGGATGTCGGTGAGGAGATTGCGGGGAGGGGGCATTCGCGGCAGAGATAGCCTGCCATATCATGTCGCGCTAGGGTGCTGACTAACGCCTTATATCTGTTGGCGTCATTCCAAGTTCGGTCGCTGCGCTCGGGACCCGGAAGAGGGGACACAAGTGTTGGCGGCAACGCACTGGCGTCTTGAGGTGACGGGTCGCTCACGCCCGATCACGTCCGCGTTCCCCATGTCGGTCCCGGCTTGCGCGGCGCGCTGCCTTGGCGCATCAAGGCGTCCATGACCACCGACGTCTCCATTGCGGCGGCGCTGTTCGCCGGGCTGCTGAGTTTCCTCTCCCCTTGCGTGCTGCCGCTGGTGCCGCCTTATCTTGTGTATCTCGCCGGTGCCTCGCTGGAGCGGCTTGCCGGTGCCGAGCCCGAGCCGATGGTGCGGGCCGACACGGTGCTTGCGGCGCTCCTGTTCGTGGCCGGATTCTCGACCGTTTTCATCGCCTTCGGGGCGAGCGCGAGCGCCATCGGGAGCCTCGTGCAGGCGTGGTCGGCGCAGCTCAGCATCGCGGCCGGCATTGCCATCATTGTGATGGGCCTGCATTTCCTTGGGCTCACCCGGTTTGCCTTCCTGATGCGCGAGAAGCGCGTCGCCATGGCGCGGCCGGTCGGGCTGTGGGGGGCCTACGCGATGGGGCTCGCCTTCGCGTTTGGCTGGACGCCGTGCATCGGGCCGATCCTCGCCGCCATCCTGGCGGTAGCGGCGTCGAAGGAGACGGTGGCGAAAGGCGCGGGGCTGCTCGCGGTCTATTCTGCCGGGCTGGGCATTCCGTTCATCCTGGCGGCCGTCGCAGTTGAGCCATGCGCTGCCTTCATCGCGCGCTTCAAGCGCCACCTGGAGACAGTGGAGAAAGCGATGGGCGGGCTCCTGGTGCTCACCGGCATCGCGTTTCTCACCGGCTTCGTCAGCGAGGCGAGCTACTATCTGCTGGAATGGTTCCCGGCGCTGGGGCGGATCGGCTGATTATATCGCCGATGCTGGTATCATGATACTCCTGCGCATCCTGGTCGTTTTGACAAAACGAATACCCCTTAAAAGTTGAGCCTTATCAATCCGTTGCAAGGGCGCGATCTGCGCTTATCAATGCTCCGGTTTCCGGAGCCTCGCGGCATCGTGCGCCCGTTGCCTGTGGTACTCCAATTCGGAAAGCGGATGGGCGCGCGAACGCGCATCCGCGGACGTGATGCACTTTGGCTCAGAGGTGCGCTTCACCTGATGCTTGCGGAGAGGTGAAGCGCACCGCGGCGCTCATGTTACTCGTTCTCGAAATAGCTGATCTTGCCGTCCGGCCCCTTCTTCCAGGTGTAGAGCGCATAGCGGTCCTTCTTTTTGCCGCCGATGATGTAGCCGTCGTTGGAGACGTCACCCTTCTTGTCGAAAGAGATGCCGCCAGCCACGGTGTCGAACGTCTTGCCGGAATGCATCACCTCGGCGACCTTCTTGGGATCAAGCGATTTCGCCTGCTCGGCGGCCTGCTTGATGATCTGCACTGCGGCGTAGCTGTAGAGCGTATACGCCTGGGGCTCGAAGCCACGCTTCTTGCGGAACAGTTCGACGATCTCCTTGTTCTTCGGATTGTTGCGCGGATCGGGCGAATAGGTCATCAGCGTACCTTCGGCACCGGGGCCCGCGATGGCGGCGAACTCGTCGTCGGCGAGGCCGTCGCCGCCCATCAGAGGCGCCTTGACGCCCTGGTCGCGCATCTGGCGCACGATCAGGCCACCGGTGTCATGCAGGCCGCCCCAATAGATGAGGTCGGGATTGGCCGCCTTGATCTTGGAGACAAGGGCGGTGAAGTCCTTGTCGTCCTTGTTGATGCCCTCGAACATGACCTCCTTGAGGCCCTTTGCGTTGATCGCCTTGCGGGTCTCCTCGGCGAGGCCTTGGCCGTAAGTGGTCTTGTCGTGGACGATAGCAATCCGCTTGCCCTTGAATTTCGCGGCGATCAGCGCGCCGGCCACAATGCCTTGCTGGTCATCGCGCCCGCACACCCGGAATATGTTCCACATGCCGGGGCGGTCGGTGACCTTGGGATTGGTGGCGGCCGGCGTGATCTCCAGCATGCCGTTCTCCAGATAGACATCGGAGGCCGGGATGGTGACGCCGGAGTTGAAGTGACCGATGACGAACTTCACGCCATCGGCGGCGAATTTGTTGGCGGTCGACACGCCTTCCTTGGGGTCGGCGCGGTCGTCGCCGATGCGTACCTCAAGCTTCTGCCCAAGAATGCCGCCGGCCGCATTGATGTCCTCGACCGCCTGCTCGACGCCATTCTTGAGCTGCGCCCCGAAGGCGGCGCTGCCGCCGGTGATCGGACCGCCGACCGCGAGCTTGACCTGTGCCTGCGCGTCAGTCGGAACCGAGACCGCCAGCCCCGTCGCCAGTCCGAACGTCAGACCGATCGCGACTCCCACACCTTTGATCCACATTGTCGCTCTCCTTGTCCTGATTGCCGATTTTGATACGAATTTCTGTGCAAAAGTCACACCGGTTTCGCCGTCGTGCGGCGCTCTGCCACCCCTTGTCAGGCTATTTTTCCCAGAAAGCCGTACTGGCGTGCCATCTGCCGGGCTCGCGTGGTCCGGAAGCCCAACGCCGCACAGCCCATCGCTACCGCGGTGTCGAGCGCATAGGCGGGAAGCGACAACAATGCGCCGTCGAACAGCGCAAAATGAATGAACCGTACCGCGGCGCCCAGGACGAACATATAGAGCATCGCTCGCCACCAAGGACGCCAGGTCTGCGCGACGGCGCGCCCCGCCTGCCAGGCGGCGCCGCCGCCAAGGATGACGGTCACCAGGAGGAATGGCCCGGCATTATCCGACAGGAAATCCAGCATGGGGCATCATAACGCCGCAAGAGCGATTTGGCACGGCCCCGTAGCCTGGATGGAGCACCGGCCCTTGCCGGTGTGTAATCCAGGATCTGCCGCGCCACCGGCCCGAGCCGTCCCGGATTTCGCTCCGCTCCATCCGGGCTACGCGCGTCGCCGTCAATGCCGCCCGCCCTCCAGATAGGCTGCCTGCACCTCGGAGCGCGCCAACAGTTCGGATCCGGTGCCCGTCATGGTGATGGCGCCATTGACGATCACGTAGCCGCGATGGGCAAGCTTGAGCGCATGATAGGCGTTCTGCTCCACCAGGAACACCGATAGTCCGTCGCGTTCGTTGAGGGTGCGGATGATGTCGAAGATCTGGCGGGCGATCAGCGGCGCGAGGCCGAGCGAGGGTTCATCGAGCAGGAGCAGGCGCGGCCGCCCCATCAGGGCGCGGGCGATCGCCAGCATCTGCTGCTCGCCGCCCGACAGCGTCCCGCCACGCTGGCCCAATCGCTCGCGGAGACGCGGGAATAATGTGAGAACCCGTTCGAGGTCGGCGCCGCCGTTGTGGCTATCCGCGAGCGCGCCCATCTGCAGATTTTCCATTACCGTCATACGCGGGAAGATGCGCCGTCCTTCAGGCGACTGTGCGATACTGAGGCGCGCGATCTCATGGGTCGGCAGGTGCGTGATGTCGCGGCCGGCGAACACGATCGAGCCCTCGCGGGCGCGCGGGTTGCCAAAAATCGTCATCATCAGGGTCGATTTGCCGGCACCGTTGGCTCCGATCAGCGTGACGATCTCGCCTTGATTTACGTCGACATCGACGCCCTTGAGGGCAATGATATTGCCGTAATAGGCCTTCACGCCGCGCACGCACAGGAGGGAGGTCATCCGGCCTCTCCCGTCGCGCAAGTCCCCTCCCCTCCCCCTTGTGGGGAGGGGCCGGGGGTGGGGGTCGATGGATGGGGCACGGTCATGCAACATCGGCACGACCCCCCATCCCAACCCTCCCCCAGCCGAAACCGCGTATACGCGGGTTTCGGCCATTCAATAGAGCAATCGAAATCGGCAACAGCCGATTTCGATTGGGGGGAGGGAGAAGCGCACCCATCGCCCGTCACAGCCCCACCTCCGCTTCGACCTTCCCGACCTCTTTGTCTTCGACGCCCAGGTAAGCGGCGATCACCTTGGGGTCGTCACGGACTGCTGCCGGCGCGCCGTCCGCGATCTTGACGCCGTAATCGAGCACGACGACGTGGTCGGAGATATTCATCACCACGCTCATGTCGTGCTCGATCAGCAATACCGATACGTTGTGATCGCCCCGGATACGCAGGATGAGATCGTTGAGTTCCGCGCTTTCCCGCGGATTGAGGCCTGCGGCCGGCTCGTCGAGACACAGCAGCACCGGATCGGTACACATCGCCCGCGCAATCTCGAGCCGGCGCTGCGCCCCATAGGGCAGGTCGCCGGCCGGATCGTCGGCGCGATCGGTCAGCCCGATGAGGTCGAGCCAGCGCTGCGCCTTTGCGATCGCGGTGCGCTCGGCGCGGCCATAATTTCCTATCCCGAAAATACCGAGCGCCGTATAGCCGGACGCCGCCATCAAGGGATTGTGCTGGGCGACCAGCAGGTTTTCCAGCACCGACATGCCGGCAAACAGCCGAATGTTCTGGAACGTGCGGGCTACCCTGGCGTGCTGTGCGACCAGGTAGTCGGGCATGCGTTCGAGCAGGAACAGCGCGCCCTCGGGTCGCGTGATGCTCCGCGCGTCGCAGCGCGTCAACGCTTCGAGCGCTCCCCACACTTCCGGTGCGCCATGAATGAGCGAAATGCGGCCCTGGCTCGGCTTGTAGAAGCCGGTGATGCAGTTGAACACCGTGGTCTTGCCCGCGCCGTTCGGTCCGATCAGCGCGGTGATGTCGCCGCGGTTCGCCGTGAAGCTGAGATCGTTGACGGCGAGGAGACCGCCAAAGCGCATAGTGAGGTGCTCGACCCGCAACAGCGCGTTCATCCGTGCCCCTCCCGGACGAGGGCGCCGGAAATCTGCTTGCGCTCGGCAAGGTGCACGGAGGCTTGACGGGTGGAGATCAGCCCGCGCGGCCGTACCACCATGATCAGCACCATGGCAAAGCCGAACAGCAGCATGCGATATTGGGTGGGATCGAAATCGCTGCCGAACACCTGCTTGAGCACGTCGAGTTCGCGCAGCACCTCGGTGCCGCCGATCATGGCGACGGCCGCGATGGCGACGCCGACCTGACTGCCCATGCCGCCGAGCACGACGATGGCGAGGACCGTGGCCGATTCCATGAAGGTGAAGGATTCCGGCGAGATGAAACCCTGCCGCGCCGCAAAGAAGGCGCCCGCGAAGCCGCCGAAGCCGGCCCCGATCGCAAATGCCGTCAGTTTGGTGTTGGTGGTATTGATGCCGAGCGAACGGCACGCGATCTCGTCCTCCCGCAACGCCTCCCAAGCGCGCCCGACCGGCAGCCGGCGCAGCCGCACGGTGACGAAGGATGTCAGCAGCGCGAGTCCGAGGATGATGTAGTAGAGGAATGCCAGGCGGTAGATCGGCGAGAATTCGAGACCGAACACGGCCGCGAAGCCTTGATCTGAGGCGTTGAACGGAATGCCGAAGAAGGTCGGGCGCGGGATTGACGTGATGCCCGCATAGCCGTTGGTCACCGGCACCCAGTTGATGAGCACGAGGCGGATGATTTCCCCGAAGGCGAGCGTCACGATGGCGAGATAATCGCCGCGCAGGCGCAGCACTGGAAAGCCGAGCATCAGACCCCAGAAAGCCGCCAGAATACCAGCCAGCGGCACCAGCATGAAAAACGAAAGCCCGAAGTTCTGCGCCAGCAGCGCGTAGGAATAGGCACCGACCGCGTAGAACGCCACGTAGCCGAGATCCAAGAGACCAGCGAGGCCGACTACGATATTCAGGCCGAGGCCGAGCATCACATAGATCAGGATTTGGATGCCGAAATTGTCGATCCACTTCGCAGCGCCGCCGGCGCCCGCCAGCCATACTGCGAGCGCCGGATAGACCAGAACGAAGGCGATGCCGGCAGGCGCAAACGCATCGGCGAGCGGGCTAGTCCGGCGTGGGACGCTCGCCGCCGCGCGTGCGGCGAGACGCTGGCTGCGGCGTTCCAACCACGGCGCGATCACCAGGTTGTGCAACAGCCGGCCAACCGCGACGATGGCCACGAAAGCGAACAGCAGCGGCCATCTCGTTTCGAGTGCAACCTCGTTATGAATATCCTGGACGGTGCGAAATCCGATCAGCGGCAGGAATAGCCAGAACGCCACCAGAGTCCAAAATCCGGCGTCCTTGAACGCGCGGGCGAGGTTGTTTTCGGCGGGGCTCGACACGGCCGTTATCGTTCGCTGTGGCCTTCACCTCTCCCCGCTTGCGGGGAGAGGTCGCCCCCACCCTTCCCTTCCGCGCTTGCGGGGAAGGGAAGAGTGGAGGCGGGTGAGGGGGTGTCTCCGCGAGTCTGAGCTTGTGGGTAGGCCCCCTCACCCCGACCCTCTCCCCGCAAGCGGGGAGAGGGAGAAGTGCCCAGCATCTCGGCGATCGCTTGCAATACGCCGTCGGTGTTTGCGATTACGTCATTGTTCCAGAAACGCAGGACCTGATAGCCATGATCACGCAGCCACCGGTCTCGGACGAGGTGGCACTCGCTTTCGGCATGCTGTCCGCCATCGACTTCGATGACCAGGCGGTGTTCCCGGCAAACAAAATCCACGATGTAAGGTCCGATGGGCTCCTGCCGGACGAATTTCATGCCATGAAGGAATCGTGAGCGGAGTCGGTACCAAAGTCGTTGCTCAGCAATGGTGGCGTTACGGCGAAGACGCCGCGAGATGCCTGTTTTCTCCAATTTTGCGCCACGCATGACCCACAATCCTCACGCGCAATTTGCCCCGACACGGTGAACTTGGAAAATAAAAAGCGTTGAGAGAAACCGCGGAAGTTTAATATCCGAGCCGGTGCTTCTGCTCCCTCTCCCCGCTTGCGGGGAGAGGGTCGGGGTGAGGGGGCCTCTCCCCCGCTCTGGCTTGTGGAAAGGCCCCCTCACCCGGCGCGCCGGAGCGCGCCGACCTCTCCCAACAAGCGGGGAGAGGTGAAGCGCAGAGGACGTGCGCAGCAACATCTCACACCTTCTCAACATCCGGGCGGCCGAGGAGGCCTTGGGGCAGGAAGATCAGTGTGATGGCGAGAACCGAAAAGGCCGCGACATCCTTGTAGTCGATCGAAAAATAGGCTGACCACATGGTCTCGATGAGGCCGATCAGGAGGCCACCGACAACGGCGCCGGGCAGCGAACCGATACCGCCAAGGACCGCTGCCGTGAAGGCCTTCACGCCCGGCGTGAAGCCGTCGGCGAAATTCACCACGCCGTAGTACATGAGAAACATCGTGCCGGCGACGGCCGCCAGAGCCGCCCCGATCACGAAAGTAATTGAGATGGTGCGGTCGACATCGACGCCGAGCAGAGCCGCCATCTTCTGGTCCTGCTCGCAGGCGCGTTGTGCGCGTCCGAGCGAGGTGCGGCTGACGACGTGCCAGAACACCAGGAGCAACAGGGCAGTCACGATCCAGATCAGCAGTTGCCGGTGCGACAGCGTCACCTGATAGTCCTCGCTCGCCATCAGGACGAACTCGCCCTGCAGCAGCGGCGGGATCGATTTGTTGCGCGGCCCCTGGGCAACCTGGACGAAATTGGACAGCAGGATCGACATGCCTATGGCAGAAATCAGCGGTGCCAGACGGAACGAGCCGCGCAGCGGCCGGTAGGCGATGCGTTCGATGGCCCAATTGACGATCGAGGTCAGCACCATGGCGACGATGAGCACGATGACGAGCGCCGCTACCACAGATGCGATGCCGAGCCAGGCGGTGACGATCAGGTAGGCGATAAGTGCGATGAAGACCGACACCATGAACACGTCGCCATGAGCGAAGTTCACCATGCCGATGATGCCGAACACCATGGTGTAGCCGATGGCGATCAGCCCATAGATCGAGCCCAGTGTGATTCCGTTGATGAGCTGCTGGACGAATACTTCCATGCGTCTGCCGCGCCTGCCCCCGCTGCCGTCCCCCGGCTGAAAGAGTCTTAACAGGGCGGTTATTGTGCGGCAACGCGGCAGTAGGAATTGTTCCAGGAATCCCCGATTTCGTATCTTTCGCCGGCCGCTGCGCCGGGCCAATTATTGCGACAGCTGATGCCACAAACGCAATCATCCGCGGAGGACCCCCATGAGCCCGACAACGGGTCGGATCAAGGCCGAGGATTTCATCGGCGCGTCCAACCGACCTTTTACTGGCAAGGAATACCTGGAAAGCTTGCGCGATGGTCGCGAGATTTACGTGTATGGCGAGCGCGTTGCGGACGTTACCACCCATCCGGCGTTCCGCAACGCCGCCCGCACCATCGCGAAGCTCTACGACGCGCTGCACGACCCGGCCACCATGGACATGCTGACATGCCCGACCGACACCGGAAACGGCGGGTATACCCACAGGTTTTTTCGAGTTGCCCATTCACGCGAGGATTTGATCGGCCAGCGTGACGCCATCGCGGTCTGGGCCCGCATGTCCTATGGCTGGATGGGTCGCACCCCGGACTACAAGGCGTCGCTGATGAACACGCTGGGGGCGAATGACGCCTTCTACGACAAGTTCGCCCCCAATGCGCAGAACTGGTACCGGCGTGCCCAGAATCACGTGCTGTTCATGAACCACGCCATCGTGAATCCGCCGGTCGACCGTGCAAAGCCGGCCGATCAGGTCAAGGACATCTTCATCACCATCCAGAAGGAGACCGATGCCGGCATCTACGTCTCCGGCGCCAAGGTGGTGGCGACATCGTCGGCGCTCACCCATTACAACTTCCTCGGCCAGAACGCCGCGATGCCGATCAACGACTCCGATCTTGCGGTGATGTTCATGGCGCCGATGAATACGCCGGGCGTAAAGCTGTTCTGCCGCGCTTCTTATGAAATGATGGCGAGCGTGATGGGAACACCGTTCGATTATCCGCTGTCGTCGCGCTTCGACGAGAACGACGCCATCTTCGTGTTCGACAACGTGCTGATCCCGTGGGAGGATGTGCTGCTCCACCGCGACGTCGAGAAGATCAAGATCTTCTATCCGCGCTCGGGCTTCCTCAACGGCTATCAGTTCCAGGGCTGTACCAGGCTCGCCGTCAAACTCGATTTCATGGTCGGCATCATCGCCAAGGCACTCCGGGCGACCGGGGCGGACGAATTCCGCGGCAACCAGGCGATGCTAGGCGAGGTAATCGCGTGGCGCAACCTGTTCTGGGCGATCTCCGACGCCATGGCAATGAATCCGGTGCCCTGGGTCGGCGACACCGTTCTGCCCAATGCCCAATCGGGAGCGAGCTACCGGGTGTTCGCCGGCGATGCCTATGGTCGCGTCAAGGAGATCGTGCAGAAGATCGTCGCCTCGGCGCTGATCTATCTGCCGTCGTCGGTTCTTGATTTCGAGAACCCCGATATCGACAAGTATCTCGCCAAGTATGTGCGTGGCTCGCATGGCATCGACTATCGTGAGCGCATCAAGGTCATGAAGCTTCTATGGGACGCGGTCGGCACCGAGTTCGGCGGCCGCCACGAGCTTTACGAGATGAACTACGCCGGCAATCACGAGGACATCCGCATTCAGGCGATGTGGAACGCGCGCGGCTCGGGTGCGCTCGACCGGATGGTCGCGCTTGCGGAGGCCTGCATGGCGGATTACGACGAGCGCGGCTGGACAGGCACCACCTGGATCAATCCAGACGACGTGTCCCATTTCGGATCGCACTCCAGCGCGCGGGCGGCGGAGTAGGGTGGGGTTAGCCGAAGGCGTAACCCACCATCTGGTTGGCGGATCACGCTGGGCTAATCCGCCCTATGTTGGTATCTATGTGCCATGAGTTGGATCGATGATCAGCGACCGGACGACGCCATGGCGGGCGCCTTCGAGGCGATCGGGCCCGAGCCGGTCGTCACCGTCGGGGCAGCGACGTTTCGTGACGCCATGTGCCGCCTCGGCGCCGCCGTCCATGTGGTGACCACTGCGGGGCCCGGCGGCAAGACCGGGTTCACGGCGACAGCGGTGTGCTCGGTCTCGGATACCCCCCCGACCCTGTTGGTATGCCTCAACCGCAGGAGCGAGGGCGGTCCGGTCTTGCGCGAAAACAAGGTGTTCTGCGTCAACACTCTGGGCGCCGACGGCCAGGCGGTGGCTGACGTGTTTGCGGGTCGCACTGGCGCCGTCAAGGCAGAGCGCTTCGCCATTGGGATGTGGTCGGCCCTCAAGACTGGCGCCCCGGTCTTGGCATCGGCCGTCGTTGCCTTCGATTGCCGGCTTATTGAAATCAGGGCTGTCGCCAGCCACAACGTCATCTTCGGCGCTGTCGTGGACATCGCCATCGGTCCGGCCGGTCCGGCACTCGTCTACCACAATCGTGCCTACAAGCAGGTGTAGGGCACATCTTGATGGGGTTGGGGCGTTTCCCGATTTTAGGCTGATGCGAACGGTATCGTTGCTCCGTTCAACCGGGGCAATCGAGCAACCCACACTGCGCAAATGGATTGCCGGTGGAGGTTTTGACAGGTTTCAGCCAAACGATGACAGCGGAGTGGATGTCAGCCCAAAGCGGATTTCGATCGCTTCGAGTCACATACCGGTGTCGTCGCCGGGCTTGTCCTGGCGACGTCGAACTTTAAGGCACGGAGCAAGAATAATCGGGGTGGCCGGGACAGGCCGGCGACGACCCAGGGGAAACGACAACGGCGGGGGGGGAGATGCCGATGGCGGGCTCTGACAATACGCTGAGGGATAGAGAAAAAGCCCTGAGGGATAGAGATAAGGCGCTGAGGGACGGGCTCGCAAAAGCTCTGCAGGCCGAGGCCGTGCCGCCGCCCCCGCCGCCCAAGCCGAAGCCCGCACGGTTTCAAACAGCACGGCTGAGGATAATACATGTTCTCGGCGGCTGGATCTTCGGCATACCGAAAGCTGCACGACGGATAGCCGTGTCCACGTTGGGGGTGGCGACGGGCCTGGTGCGCGGTTTGGCGGGGCTGCTGCGCGGTTTGATGAGGTGGGAGGCCGTCGCGGCCCTCGGAGCGATGATCGCCGCGGCGGCAGCAGTGTTCGCATGGAATCAGTCGGTCGATACCGAGACGCGGCAAATATCGAGCGAGCTCCTTAATCGGTTCAATTCCGATGAGATGTGGAAAGCGCGACTGACCCTGGAGCGTTATTTTTATCTCGTGTCAGGCGACAAGATCGCGCCCGCGGATGTGGCCAAGCTGACAGAGGAGTATTTCAGGTCTTCCGTTTATCAAAAAGTTGCGCCCCCAACCGCTCGATTGATGGATCGCATCAAATTCGGCACCGATAGGGACAAACAAGACGATTTCCTGCGGCAGGTCGATCAAAGCCGGCGCAGAGTCAAGAATTTCTATGAGGACATCATCGTGTTCAGCGAAGGCAGGCTGATCACGAATGCATTCCGGGAAAAAGTTCTCAAGGGGCGATTCTACCGCAATACCGGCGATTTCCTGGAATGCTTTTGGCTTCCGGTAGAACTCGGGCAAAATGCGGCGCTGTATCAGGGCCGGAAAGCCGATAACGACAAGCGGGCCTGCCAGGTGGTGGATTGGTACCGGGAGAAATTTCCGGTGGCGGGCCGTCCCACCGCCGCATGCGTTCCGTATGCTGCACGCCAGCCGGATTTCTGTGTCGATCCAAAAGCGGAGCTGACGGAATAGCTTCTGAGTCATGGCCGGCTTGTTCCAGCCATCCACGCGTTGCTTGATTATGCGCGGAAACAAGAACTGGGGTGAGCGCGACAAACGCGGGCATGACGCGACGGCGTCATTCGATCACGGCGGAACGCGCTTTACCATCGCTTTGGCATCGTCCTGCCAAAATGCGTTACACTGCCGCCATGCTGCGCAGCTCGACCCTGCCCTTGTTTCATCTCTACGGCGATCCGCCGGACGACCAGGCATTCGACTTCATCCACGTGGAGACCATTTCGTCGCGCTCTTCGATCCATGACTGGACAATCCGGGCGCATCGCCACCGCAACTTGTTTCAGATCCTGGTGATCTCGCGTGGCGGCGGCGAGATGACGTTCGAGCCCCAGGTCATCCCGTTCGAGGCGCCATCCGCCATTATCGTGCCTGCTACGATTGCGCATGGTTTTCGCTTTCGCCCCGACGTAACTGAAGGCTGGGTGCTGACATTTACCGAAGATGTCGCACGCGGACTGGGCGAACGCTCTGGCGAGGCCATTTCGGCCCTGCGTGCGCTTGCTGCCGATCCGGTAGTGCCGCTGTCAGGCGACGCCGAGGTCGATCGGGTCGGAAGGCTTTGTGCCGATCTTCATGAAGAGCGATTCCTCGCCCGCACGGGTTATCGTTTCGCCATGCGGGGCTATCTTGCGCTGATAGCGATCGCGGTCGCACGGCTTGCTGCGAGCCGCGCCCGGACCGGCGCCGCGACGCTGATACCAGCCGACCCGACGGTTGATGCGCTGCGCTACCTGGTCGAAGAGCATTTCCGTCACGAGCGCCGGCTGGCCTTCTACGCCGGCAAGCTCGCAATGACGCCGGATCGCCTCAACGATCATGTGAAGCGTGCCGCCGGCGTAACCGCTGGCCACCTCATCCGTCAGCGCGTGCTGACCGAAGCGAAGCGCCAACTGGTCTTCACCAATCAGCCGATCCACGAGATTGCTTACGATCTTACCTTCGCAGACCCATCCCATTTTGCCCGTTTCTTCCGCAAGCAGACCGGTATCACCCCGCAGGCATTTCGTGACCGGGGCGACAGCGCATAATCGGCCTCATCCCCCGCCGAAATTCCGCGGCGTGAATGAAAGGTCGAATACTTTCCATTCGTTGTACTTATCGGGCGGCAGCATGTTGTAGGGCTGGCATTTGCGCAACGCCGCGACGACGCTTTGATACAGCGCCCCTCCTCCTCTCGATACGCCTTCGATTCGGATCGGCTGGGGCGGTGCCGCCAATGTGCCGTCGGGTTTCAGGTAGATGCGCAATACGGCTCTGACATCGTCGGTCGTGTTTACTCCGGCCGGTAGAGTCGAGCAGGTCTTCAGATGAGTATGGAACGCGGCGACGTCGTTGTTTGCGATGTTGGCCTTATCGATCGCCGGCGCATTGAAGCCGCCGCCAAGCCTGCCGTCCGGCAGCGCAAGAGGAAGGCTGAACATGTCGGCGATGTCAGGCTCTCGCGCGCTCGCGGCCGGCGGCGGCAATTGCACCGGATCAGCCGGTTCGATCGTTCCTGATTGGGGTTGAGCCTGCTGGGCGCTGCCCTCCTCATGCCGGCGCAGCATCGGCTGGGATCGAGGCTGAGGCGACGCCGCTGCGGTTTCTGCGGCCGGCGGCGCGGCAGGCGACGGGAATGCGTCGGTCGTTTCCGGCTGCACGGGGGTGCCGTTGCGCTGTTCAATCTCATTCGGCGAAATGATATCGACGGCGATCGCCTCAGCCGGCACCACATGGAATGGACTGGCACCAGCAAAGATCAGGCCCAAAATCAGGACCGCCGCGTGACCGATCAGCGAGATGGCGAAGCCGGTGCGCATCAACAGCCTTGGCTCGATCATCGTGGTTAATTTTCGACACCTTGCGTCCGGTCGAGCAACCCGCTTGACCGTGGCCGCCGCGGCGGGCACATTCCTTGCCCGTTCCGATGGCGGGAGGCAACCGCTTGATCCGGCTAGTCGATTAGGTTATTTGCGTTTTTTTTGCCGTCAGGCTTGTCGGCGCTTTGCTCGATCCACAGTTTTGTCCGATCTGCAGATGAGGAGCTTGCCATGCCTGCCGTTTCGCTCACCGTGAACGGTAAAGCCGTCAAGGCCACCGTCGAGCCCCGCACCCTCCTGGTGCAACTGCTGCGTGAGCAGCTTCGCCTGACCGGGACGCATGTGGGCTGCGACACGTCGCAATGCGGCTGCTGCGTCGTCCATGTCGACGGCAAGGCCGTCAAAGCCTGTACCATGCTGGCGCTGCAGGCTGAAGGCGCGACTGTGCTCACGATCGAGGGCCTTGCGACCGAGGACAAGCTGCACCCGATGCAGGAGGCCTTCCGCGAAAACCATGGACTGCAATGCGGCTTCTGCACGCCCGGGATGATCATGACCGCGGTCGATATGGTCTATCGCCTTGGCCATGAACTCGATGAGCGCACCATCCGGGAAGAACTCGAAGGCAATATCTGTCGGTGTACCGGCTACCACAACATCGTCAAATCCATCGCAGCGGGCGCCAAAGCGATGAAAGGCATCGCGCCTTCGCATCAGGCAGCCGAGTAGAGAGGCGCAGCAACGATGTACAACTTCACCTATCACCGCGCCAGCGGGCTGCGGCAGGCGACCAACATGCTGGCCAAGTTTTCGGAGGCGAAGCTGTTGGCCGGGGGGCAGACGCTGTTGCCGACCATGAAGCAGCGCCTGGCGTCGCCTTCCGACATCATCGATCTCAACAAGATCGAGGGGATGTCCGGCATCGAGCTCAAGGGCCGCAATCTCATCATCGGCGCCATGGCACGCCACGCCGAGGTCGCTTCATCCCCGGTGGTGCAGCAGGCCATTCCGGCTTTGGCGGCCCTTGCCCACATGATCGGTGATCCGGCAGTGCGCCATCGCGGTACGATCGGTGGTTCGATCGCTAACAACGATCCGAACGCGGACTATCCGGCCGCCTGCCTTGGCCTCGCCGCCACCATCGTCACGACCAAGCGCAAGATCCCGGCTGACGATTTCTTCAAGGGTCTGTTCGAAACAGCGCTCGCCTCTGATGAGATCATCACCAAGGTGAGCTTCCCGGTGCCCAAGAAAGCGGCCTATCAGAAATTCCGCAATCCCGCCTCGCGCTTTGCGCTGGTGGGGGTATTCGTCACCAAGCGCCCTTCGGAAGTGCGCGTCGCCGTAACCGGCGCTGGAGCTTCCGGCGTGTTCCGCGTGCCGGAATTCGAAGCCGCCCTCAAGAAGCGCTTTTCGCCGAAGTCGCTGGAAGGGCTGACGATCCCGGCGGACGGCCTCGCCGGCGACATCCATGGCAGCGCGGAGTATCGCGCCCACCTGGTGGGCGTGCTTGCCCGCCGCGCGGTCGCGGCTGCCGGTTGATTGCTGGTCCGGGGCGGGGGTCATGACGGATCGGGCGGAAGTCGACGCGCTCCTGCGCGGGCTTTACGCGGCGCGGCTGCGTGGCGATCTCGACGGCGTCTGCCGGTCGTTTGCCGATGACGCAGTATTCCAGATCGCCGGCGCCGGTCAGGTCAGTCCGGTGTCCAATCGCGCCGTCGGCGTCAACGAGTACCGCCCGCTGCTCGCCGTGATGATCAAAACATTCAAGCTTCGGGATCAGGCTATTCTTACGATTTTGATTGACGGGACTAAGGCGGCGGTGCATTGGCGGGCCGGCGTGCACTCGCGCATTACGGCCACGATGGTATTGACCGAGTTCATCGCGCTCATCGAGGTCCGCAACGGCCGCATCGTTTCCTATCTCGAATTCTTTGCGCCGCGATCGTAATGCCGCTAAAGAGGCAACCCGCGCTTATCCCGATCGACAGCCCAAGGAGGAGAAGGATGCGAGCTTTCCGACCAGCCGGTGCCATTACGACACTCGCCCTCGTTACCGCATTGCCCGGCCTGTGCGCCGGCATGGCGCCGACCGCCGCAACGGCCCAAGATGCTGGCACGACCGTAACCACGCCATCGGGCTTAAAGATTACGGACACCAAGGTCGGCACCGGCGCTACGCCCAGGCCGGGTCAAATCTGCGTCATGCACTATACGGGCTGGCTTTATGAAGGCGGCGCCAAGGGCAAGAAGTTCGACAGCTCGGTCGACCGCGGCCAGCCGTTCGAATTTCCGATCGGCCGGCGGCAGGTGATCCCCGGCTGGGATGAAGGTGTGGCGACCATGAAAGTCGGCGGCAAGCGCACTCTGATCATCCCGCCGGAGCTCGGCTATGGCGCCCGCGGCGCCGGCGGCGTCATCCCGCCAAACGCCACGCTGATCTTCGACGTCGAATTGCTTGACGTGAAGGGTTGATGAGCAAGCGACGAAATCCACCTGAGTCCACGCCATGACCGGCACGATAACTGTCTACTTCGAGGCGGGTGCGGAGGGCGACTGGCTGATCGAGCGCATTGCCCCAGTGATTGGCGAAAGCCTGCCTGCGGCGCAACGTCTGTCCATGTCAGAAGCCATGGCGCGCGATCATAGGCCGATATGGCGGCTGCGAGGCGTCGTCAGCAATGCACGTTACTCGACGGCTGCTGAACTTGCGAA
>Ga0126369_10000490_pt1 | contig 25916 bp, 27 predicted proteins | sample PanSoiMetaPlot_1_FD_109646 | JGI IMG/M metagenome (GOLD analysis project Ga0126369, IMG submission 109646) | Tropical forest soil microbial communities from Panama - MetaG Plot_1 | ecosystem: Environmental > Terrestrial > Soil > Tropical forest > Bulk soil | place: Panama | collected 2016-02-17
AGCTGCGAGATCAGGCTGTTGGACGCGTCGATCGCGTTCTGGCCCATCTTGTCGGGCGGGAACGAGCTGCCGTAGTCCATCGCCATGACGTCGACCACGCTCACGTTCACCCCGTCCGCGATGGCGTTCTGGAGCAGGTCGATACCGCTGGTGACGAGCCCCGTGGGCAGCACCGGCAGCGTGTACGACACGACCAGGCCGGGGTTGGCGGCCTCGAGCGCGGCGAGCGTGCGGTTCCGGAGGTCGACCGACGCCGAGTCGGTGACCGCCGGGCCCTCGATGTCGAAGTCGAGGTGCGACACCTGGTAGTGGTCGATGATGGACTGGTACTGCGCCTGCAGGCCGCTCTCGCTGGTGCAGCTCTGGGCGAGCTCCGTGCCAGCCTCGCCGCCGAACGAGACGATGACGTCGCCTCCCTGGCTCCTGAGCGACCGGATGTCGCTGTCCAGGTTGGGAAGGAACGTGCTCAGCTGGCTCAGCGGCACCGCGCTGCCCCAGGCGGCCTCGCAGGGCGTGGACTCGTCGGCCGTGATGAAGGCCAGCGAGTAGAACTCGATGCCACCGTTCCGGGAGTCGGCGACGAGCGACTGCGTCGGCGACGCCGTCAGGTCCACGTACGGCGCGTAGTAGTGGCCGGGGAAGTTGTTCACCAGCGATGCCTGGGCGTGGCCGTTCAGCCGGCTGGATCCCAGGACCGCCGTCGTGGCCAGCGCGGCGGCGACGACCACGGCACCCAGGGCTCGGGACACGGACCTCATGGACCCCCTCCTCTCCGCTTTTCCGTTGCCTCCGTGGTCCGGTCAATACTTTATAAGGTTATATTGAGAATCGGTCAACCATCGTACTGATACGAGGAGGGATCGGATGAGACGGACGTCGGTGGTTCGGGCCGCCCTCAGCGGCCTGCTCGCGATGGCCCTGCTGGCGACGAGCGCGGGGGCGGCCGGCGCGGGAGCGGAGGCGGACGGCCACGGTGATGGACTGCAGCGGGTGGCCTACTTCATCCAGTGGGGCATCTACGCCCGCCAGTACTTCGTGAAGAACGTCGCCGACAGCGGCCAGGCGGCCCACCTGACCACGATCAACTACGCCTTCGGCGGCGTGTCGCAGGCCGGCGCATGCTCGTCGCTCGACACCTGGGCGGACTTCCAGCGGCCCTTCGCCGCGTCGGAGTCGGTCGACGGCGTCGCAGACGCGCCGGGGCAGGCGCTGAACGGCAACTTCAACCAGCTGCGCAAGCTGAAGAGCCGGTTCCCCGACCTGCGCGTGGTCATGTCGCTGGGCGGTTTCACCGGCTCGACCTTCTTTTCGGACGTCGCCCTGACCCAGGCGTCGCGCCAGCAGTTCGTCGCGTCCTGCCTGGACATGTTCATCAGGGGCAACCTGCCGAGCGGCGCCGGCGCGGCCGCGGGGGTCTTCGACGGCATCGACATCGACTGGGAGTGGCCGGTCACCGCCGCCGCGGCCGGGACCCACGCGCGTCCGGAGGACCGGCAGGACTTCACGCTGCTGCTCGCCGAGTTCCGTCGCCAGCTCGACGAGCTGGGCCGGCTGACGCACCACCACTACCTGCTGACGGCGTTCCTGCCGGCCGACCCGGCCAAGATCGCGGCCGGCTTCGAGGTGCCCGCGATCTTCCACTCGCTGGACTGGGCCACCGTCCAGGGTTACGACCTGCACGGGACCTGGGAGTCCACGACCAACTTCCAGTCCGCGCTCTTCTCGCCCCCCGGTGACCCGGCCACGCCGACGAAGTTCAGCGTGGACCTGGCCATCCAGACCTACCTCGCCCGGCACGCTCCCGCCCGCAAGCTGGTGCTCGGCGTGCCGTTCTACGGCCGGGGCTGGACCGGGGTGCCGAACGTCAACCACGGCCTCTTCCAGACGTCAGCGGGCGCGGCGCCGGCGACCTTCGGGCCCGGAGTCGAGGACTTCAAGGTCCTGGCCGCCGCGACGGGCTTCCAGCTGTTCCGCGACCGCCGCGACGGCGTGGCCTGGCTCTTCGACGGCACCACGTTCTGGACCTTCGACGACCCGGTGGCCCTGCGCGAGAAGATGGACTACGTCACCGACCACCATCTCGGAGGAGCCATGGCGTGGTCGCTCGACTCCGACGACGCCCACGCCTCGCTGGTCCGGGCACTCGACTCGGGACTGGGCGCCGGGGACCGCGACTGAAGCAAGACGAATGAGCATTCCCCTCCCCCCTCGCCGGGGCGGGGGAGGGGGAGGGGCAACCGGCGTCCCGCGTGAGGTGAGCGCGCGGCGCCCGACGGGGGTGCCGCGCGCGGTAGCCTGGCCGTCCATGGCCCTGCGCACGCGTCTCACCGAACTGCTCGGCATCGAGCACCCCGTCGTGCTGGGCGGCATGGGTCGGGGCGCCACCGTGCCGCCGATGGTGGCCGCCGTGTCCGAGGCGGGCGGCCTCGGTGTGCTCGGCGTCACCCGCTACCCCGCCGATCGCATGGCGGAGGCCGCCGCGGAGGTGCGCGACGCCACGTCGCGCCCATTCGGGATGAACCTCCTGCTGTTCGCCGCCGGGGACGAAGACGTGGACTCGGTCCTCGCCCAGCGGCCGCCGGTGTTCTCGACCGCCTGGCCGTGGCCCGACCGGGACCTCCGCGACGTCTTCGACCGCGCCCACGCCGTCGGCTCGATCGCCATGCACATGGTGGCGGCCGTCGACGAGGCGGTCAGGGCGGCGGAGGCCGGCGCCGACGTGATCGTCGCGCAGGGCACGGAGGGCGGCGGTCACGTCGGGACGGTGGCCGGCATGGTCCTGGTGCCGCTGGTCGCCCGAGCGGTCGAGCCGGTTCCGGTCGTCGCCGCAGGTGGCATCGCCACCGGCGCGCAGCTCGCGGCCGCCCTGCTGCTGGGCGCCGAGGGAGTGCTGATGGGGACGCGCTTCCTAGCCACGGCCGAGTCGCCGTGGCCGCCGTCCTTCAAGCGAGCCATCCTCGAGAGCGACGGGCACGACACCGAGCTGACCGAGATCCCGGACATCGCCAACGGCACCGTCTGGCCGGGTGCGTTCGACCGCGCGCGGCGGAACCTGCTGATCTCCGCGTGGGCCGGCCGGGAGAACGAGCTGCGCCGGCACCGAGCCGAGGTGGCCGCCGACATCGCGCGGGCGCGGCGGGACGACGACGCCGAACACGGCGAGCTCAACTTCGGGCAGTCGGCAGGGCTGATCGACGGGATCGATTCCTGCTCCGACGTCGTGCGCGGGCTGACGGCGGAGGCTGAGGAGGTGCTGCGGGAGGCCGGTCGCTTCCTGAGCTGAGGGGCGCGTCCTCGCTGCCCCGGGCCCTCCCCCCGCCTGTTTGGGGGGAGGGAGAACGACGCCGAGCTACTCGTCCTCGGGATCGCCGAACATGAGGCTGTCCTGCAGCTCGTACAGGACGTCCATTGCCTCGTTGACGCTCTCGAGCCGGGGCTCGCTCGCCACCTGGACGACCTCGCTCTCGGCCAGCAGGCGCCCGAGCTCCATCGCCAGACGCTCCGGCACCCTGGTCTCCTCGGCGAGGTTCAGCATCTCGAGCTCGTTGAGCAGGCGGTCGATGTACCGGATCTTGTTCCGACGGCCGTACTTGGCCTCACGGGACCGCCTCTCCCGGGCTTCGACGCGCTCGATCATCGCGCACGCTTCCTGGATCATGACGTATCACCCTCTTGGACTTCTTGGCGGACAAGCCGAAGTGTAGCCGGCGCCTGTAATTTGTCAAGGCTATCCTTGAAAAAATGTTGTCAAGCTCCGCCCCCCCGCTGTGATAAGCTCGCCCCAGGTCCGCCGGATGAAATGCCCGCACTGATCGCCGGCCGATCGACTCGCATGGAGGTCCTCGAGTTCCTCCGCCGCAAGCAGGCGGCGAGCGCCGAGGTCATATCGGCCCAACTCGGGATCACGCCCAACGCCGTCCGCCAGCACCTGGCCGCCCTCGAGAAGGAGGGCCTGGTCATGAGCGAGCCGGTGCAGGGCAAGCGAGGGCGGCCATGCCTGATGTTCTCGCTGACCGACAAGGCCGACGCCGCGTTTCCGAAGCGGTACGGCCAGCTGGCCTCCATGGTCCTCAACGAGCTGGCCGAGATGGGCGGCCCGGCCCTGCTGGACGAGGTCTTCGAGCGCGTCGCCGTCCGCCACGCCGGCGCGATCGAGAAGCAGCTGACCGGACTGAGCTTCGAGGAGAAGCTGGACAAGGTCGTGGATTCCATCCGCCGCCAGGGAACGCTGGCCGAGCAGCAGGAAACCGAGGATGGCATCCGCGTGACCATCCACAACTGTCCATTCCGGAACACCGCGCTGAAGTACCCGCAGGTGTGCACCCTGACGCCGCGCCTGCTGGTCAAGCTGCTGGAGGTCCAGGTCTCCCAGGAGGCGTCGATCCACCGCCGGGACCCGTACTGCTCATTCCTCGTCCAGCGACCGCCGGCGGACGGCCGAGCCGCCGGTGAGCCTGCCCAGCCTCACTAGCGCCCAGGTTCGCGCGGTCGACCGGCTCGCCGCCGAGCGCTTCGCGATCCCCGTCTCCTGGCTGATGGAGGCGGCCGGGTGGCAGGTGGCCCGCCACTGCCGGTCGCGGGCCTACGTGCTCTGTGGGCGCGGCAACAACGGCGGCGACGGCCTGGCGGCGGCGCGCCATCTGCACCGCTGGGACCGCCTGGCCGGCGTGGCGTGCGTCGACGCCGAGGGCCTGACCGGCCAGGCGGCCGAGCAGGCGCGGGCACTCCGGGCGGTGGGCGTCGCGATCGAGCCTGAGCCGCGGGCCCGGCTCGGCGACGCGTCCGTGGTGGTCGACGCGCTGCTCGGCACCGGCCTGTCCCGCGCCGTCGAGGGCCGCCTGGCCGGGTGGATCGGCGCCGTCAACGACTCGGGCCGGCGCGTGGTCTCGGTCGACGTGCCGTCGGGGCTCGACGCCGACTCCGGCAAGGCGCCGGGTGCGTGTGTCCGAGCCACGGTGACGGTGACGCTGGGCCTGCCCAAGCCGGGGCTGCTGGCCGCCGACGGGCCCGCGTTCGCGGGCGACGTGTGGGTGGCGGACATCGGCGTGCCGTTCGAGGCGTACGAGGCTGTCGGCGTCCAGGTGCCGGCGCACCTGTTCGCGTTGCACGACCGGCTGCAGCTCTCGGCCCTGCGGCTCTGACCGTCAGGCCAGCGCGATCCGCGGCGCGGCGGGGCGCAGGAGGAGCACCAGGCTGGCCGCGAACCACCAGAGGACCTGGAGGGAGAACGCGGCCAGCGTGTAGACGCCGCCGGGTGCGAGCGGGCTCCAGCCTGCGAACATGCCCAGCGTTGCGGGCACGCCTGCCGCGGCCACGAGGTACGCGGAGACGCCGAGCCATCGGGGGAGTCCGCGGCTCATGGTCACGACCCGGCCCACCGCCACGAAGAAGACGCTCACGGGGAAGAAGTAGACGGCGAAGGTGATGCCCAGCAGATCCGAGAGCACCCTGGCCACGCCGGTCCCGGCCGAGGCGGCGCTGTACGCCAGGACCGCCGCCAGGACGGTGAGCGCGATGACGCTCGCGACCGTCCCGATCAGGCCGACCAGCGCCACCAGCCAGAGCCAGGCCGGGTCGTCCTCGAGCTCGCGAACCAGGGCGACGATCCGGGCCAGGAACACGAACGACGGGACGATGGCGAGGGCGGCCAGCCAGCCGCTGAACAGCAGGGCGGCCCGGTGGTCCGTGTAGTACGCGATCACGTCGGTGACCGCAGCGCCTGCCGGTGGCGCCGGCGGAGCGATGAGGAGCGGCGCCGCGGTCAGAGCCACGAAGATCAGGCCGCAGGCGCCCGCGAGGCGCTGCGACGATCGGCCGTCACCGGCTCCCCCCGCGGACATGGCGTGATCCTAGCAGCGGGATCGGTCAGGCTTCGGAGGCCTGCCGGCGGGCCTCCAGCGCCCGGGCGTATGCGGCGAGGCACTGCGCTCGGCGCTCGGCCAGCCCGTCGCGCTGCAGGATCGCCAGCGCCCGCTCGAAGCTCTGGTCGACCAGGTCGTGCGCGCCCCGCGCGGCGTGCACCTCGCCGAGCTGCTGGTGGGCCATCGCGAGGGCGATCTGCTCGTCCAGGCGCTCGGCCAGCTCGGCCGCCTGCTCGATGAGGTCCAGCGCCTCCTCCAGACGACCCTGGGCCTGACGAAGTGAGGCGAAGCTGAGCAGGCCCCTGCTCCGCAGCCGCTCGACGCCCGTCTCGGCCAGGTGGTCGAGCGCCGAGCAGAGCAGCTCCTCGGCGCGCCCGAGGTCCCCCTGGGACAGGTGCCACACGCCGAGGTCGCCCTCGGCCCGAGGCAGGTCGACGCGGGCCGCCTGGGGCCGAATGTCGTTCTCGACGCGGTACAGCGTCACCGCGCGGGACGTCAGCTCGATCGCGCGCTGTACGTCGCCGAGGCTCGCGTGGCAGGAGCCGAGGCCGTGGTAGATGCGAGCCAGCCGCGAGATGTCCAGGCGGCGGCCCGCGACCCGGAGCGCCTCCTCGTAGCAGTCGCGCGCCTGGGTGTAGTCCTGGTGGCGGACCAGGATCGTGCCGATGTGCTCGAGCATGCGCGACTCGACCTCTGCTGCCCTGGGCTCCAGCTCCCGGTACCGGCGAAGCGCCTCCTGGGCCATCGCGAGCGCGCCGGTGTCCTCCTTGAGGTAGCGGGCGCCCGCCTCCCACTCGAGGCACTCGGCGGCCAGCCAGGGCTCGTCGAGCGCCTCGAAGAGGGTCCTGGCCCGGACGAGGTGGTCGATGGCCTCGTCGGGCCGGAACAGGCGGTTCAGCGCCTGGCCGAGGAAGAAGTGGCCGTAGGCCCGGAGCCCGCGCGACCGCTCGGCGAGGAGGGACGGCGCGAGGTCCATGACCTCGAGGTACCGCTGCTGCTCGGTGAACTGCTCGAGCCGAGCGATACGACCGTCGACCACCGCGTCAGCCCGCGGACCGCTCCAACGGCGCCGCGTCGGCGCGAGCGTCGAGCAGGCGCTGGTAGACCGCCATGAGCTCGGTTCGCGCTGTCGACATGCCGGCCTCGTCCAGCGTCGCGAGCGCTTCACGAAAGCACTCGTCAGCGAGGTGATGCTCGTGTCGAAGCTCGTGCAGCTCGCCCAGCTGCCGATGAGCACTGGCAACTGCCCTGCGCTCGCCGAGACGCTGTGCCAGGTCGATTGCCTTCTCGATCAGGCCGACGGCCTCGTCCAGCTGGTCCTGCCCCTGGCGAGCTTCGGCGAGGCTGAGCAATACGTAGCTCTGCAGACGCTCCGCGCCGACCTCCTCCAGGCGCCGCAGCGCCGACTGAAAGAGCTCCTCTGCCCTGGCGGGCTGGCCATTGCGCAACAACATCATGCCGAGGTCGTTCTCGACCCTCGGCAGATCGATGCGAGCCGGCGCCGGGCGGAGGTCGTTCTCGACGGCGTACAGCGCGACGGCACGAGACACGAGCTCGATGGCACGGCGCACATCGCCGAGGCAGAAGCTGCACTGGCCCAGGCCGTGGTAGATGCGACCCAGCCTGGCCAGGTCCAGGACCGGACCTGCCACCTGAAGTGCCTCTTGATAGAAGCGCTCGGCCCGGATGTAGTCGGACCTCTGTACGAGGATGGTCGCCAGGTGCTCCACCATCCTCGCCTCGACCTCCGATCGCCTGGGCTCGAGGGCGCGATAACGCTCCAGCGCGTCCTCGCAAACAGCCACCGCGCGGGCGTCCTGCTTGAGGAACAGGGCACCAGCCTCCCACTCCCGCGCCTCCGCGGCTGACCAGGGATCGTCCTCACCATCGAAGAGCTGCCGTGCCTGGCGCGCATGCGGCAGGGCCTCATCCGGGCGACCGAGATGGGTAAGGGCGCGGCCGAGGTACAGGTGGGCGAAGGCCTCCAGGTACGTGGTGGTGTCCTGAGCCAGGAGGTGGCCGGCGAGGTCGACAACCTCGTCGAAGGACTGCCGTTCGCACAGCCGCTCCAGCTCAGCAGCTCGACGGTGGGGCACCTCAGCACCGGCGTCGACCGGCATCTGGAAGGTAAGGGCCGAGACACCGAGCCGACGCGCGATGATCTGGAGGCTGCGCATGCTCGGCCGCACCTTCCCCGTCTCGATCAGGTGTACCGCCTGGCGCGAAAGGTCGGACCCCGCCACCTGGGCCAGGCTCAGGCCAGCCTTGAGCCGGGCCTGCCGCACTAAGTCCGGGTCGATGGTCACGCCAGAGGAGCGCCTGGTCGGCGGCCGGAGTGGTCGTGCGATGGAGCAAGTCTAGCCCATCGCTGGCTGTATGGAAGCCGCCAACCAGGCAGGCAAAAGGGATCTACCAGCCGGGCCCGATGAGCTCGGCGCCGGCCGATAACGCCAGTGCCAGAATCGCGGCCGTCGTCAGCACCACCGACGCGATCGAGAAGAATGGCTTGCGCATTGCGCTACCTCCCCATGAATTGGCCGACCCGTGTCAGGCCGGCTCGACTTGCGTAAATCCTGGGCCAAACGTGTAAAGCAGTCGATTGACAACGGGCGTGGCCCCGGACCGTGCAGTACGCTACCCCCCGGCAGATGACTCGGCACGTCACGTGGGACAAGGGCATCTGGCTGGTCGGCCACGACTTCTGGCTCGACCCGCTCACCGTGCGCGATCTCGCCTTCGTTTCCCACGCGCACACCGACCACACCCGCCGCCATCGGAACGCCCTCATGACCGAGGGCACGCACCTGCTGCTGACCCCCGAGCGCCGGCCCCACGCGTCTCGCCTGGTGCGATTCGGCGAGCTCTGCCAGGTCGGGCAGGCGACGGTCACGCTGTTCGACGCGGGCCACATGCTCGGGTCCGCCCAGCTCCTCTTCGAGCACGAGGGTCACCGCCTCCTCTATACCGGCGACCTCAAGCTCCGCCACGGATCGAACTCGGCAGACACGCCCATCCCCCCCGCCGACGTGGTCGTCATCGAGAGTACGTACGGGCGGCCGCACTTCCGATTCCCCGACGCGGACAGCGTCACCGCCGCCGTCGCGCTCTGGTGCCGGCGCGCCCTCGACGCGCGCGCCACCCCGGTGTTGCTGGCCAACGCCATGGGCAAGGCGCAGGAGGTGATGCTCGCGCTGGCGCCCTTCGGCTTCCGGTTCGCCCTGGAGGAGCGGTGCGTGCCCTTCGCGCTCGGCTACGAGGCCGCCGGGGTCGCGCTGCCGGAGTGGATCCCCCTGGACGGGGACCCGGGCGACCGCGTCGTCGTGGTGCCGCCGGTGGGGAAGGAGGCCGTCCGAGCCCTCGGCCGCTACCGCACCGCCCTGATCTCGGGCTGGGCGCAGGACCCGGGCTTCTGGCGCATCTTCGGCGCCGACCTGGCGTTCCCCCTGTCGGACCACTGCGACTTCGACGAGCTGCTCGAGGTCATCCGCCGGTCCGGCGCGGACAAGGTCTACACCGTCCACGGGTTCGCGGAGGACTTCGCGAAGCACCTGCGCAAGCGCGGTGTCCGCGCCCACGCCCTCAATGCCACCGAGCAGCTCGCGCTCGCTCTCTAGGGCGCCGCTCCGGTTCCGGGTCGCCCGGGCGATCCTTCGCCTGGTGCTCGGCGCCGTCTTCCGTGTCCGGATCGAGGGACTCGATCGGCTGCCGCCGGGCCCCTACGTGCTGGCGAGCAACCACCTGAGCTGGGTGGACCCCTTCCTGCTGCTCGGCTGGCTGCCGGCCAGCCCCCGCGTGCACTTCCTCGGCCGCCGGTCCGCGATCTACAACCGGCGGTGGAAGCGCTGGGTGCTGGGCTACATGGGCGGCATCATCCCCGTCGACAGCGGTGAGATCCGGCACCTTTCGGTGGCTGTGCGTGGCGTGCTCGAGCACGGGGGCGTCGCCGCCATCTTCCCGGAAGGGGCCGTCGGGACGGCCGAGGGCGTGCTGCAGCCGCTGCGCCGGGGAGTCGCCCACTTCGCCGGCGAGAGCTCGGTCCCGGTCGTCACCGTCGGCATCGCCGGCACGCGCGAGCTCTGGCGCGGCAAGCCGATCGCACTGCGGATCGGCACCACCGTCGAGCCCACCGGCTCGCTCGACCTGGATATGGCCGCGATCGAGGTTGCCCTGCGTGCTGCCCTGCCGCCCTACCGGGACGCCGAGGGCGCCAGGCGGCCGTGGCCGTGGCTGACGACGCTGCTCCGGTAGGGACTCAGCCGGTCTTCGTCACGCTGCCGGAGCCGCTGACGGTCTGGGTGACCCTGGGCGACCCCGAGTAGGTGACGCTGCCGGAGCCCGAGACGGTCGCCCGCAGCTGGTCCGACACCGTGACCCGCGCGCTGCCCGAGCCCGACACGTCCACCGCGGCCTGCTGGCTCGCCAGATCGCTCGCGACGTACCTGCCCGAGCCGCTGATCGAGACCGTCTGACGCGCCGCCTGGCCCGACACCGTCATCGAGCCGGATCCGCTGAGGTTCACCATGAGCGTGCTCGGCATGATCCGCGACGTCGACAGGGTTCCCGAGCCGCTCACGCCCAGGTCGAGCTGATCGGCGGTGAGCCCGGCGGCGGCGGCATCGCCGGCGCCGGACACGTGAATGGCCTTGAGCTGCTTCACGGTCAGGTCGTAGAGGATCGGCTTCGTCGGACGGAGGTACGTGTTGGAGACCGGCGCGAGGGTCAGCGTGCCGCCGTGCACGACCGACCCGATCTTCGACAGGAGGTTGTCCTCCGCCTTGATCGTGAGGGCCTCGGTCGAGCCCTGCGTGATGGTCAGCGTCCCGATCCCGGCGAGCTCGACGCGATCGAAGTCGTGCACGTCGCGCGACTCCGACTTCACGTTCCCCGAGCCAACCGTCCCGGCGAACGGGCCGTAATCGAAGCCGCAGGCGGTCAGTCCGCAGGCCAGCAGCGCAGCGGCCAGCAGCGTGGTGCGACGGTTCATCGCGGTGCCTCCGTTGGTCCCGGCGGAAGGGGCGGCGTCGAGGTCGGATGGGGACGGGTGCCGAACCGCGTCAGCACCACGGCGCCGAGCGCCATCGAGCCGATGAGCAGCCCGAACACGGCGCCGAGGATGGGTACGTTGACGAGCACGGCGACCAGGACGCCGCCGAGCAGCAGGGTCGGGATGGGGTTGATCCGGAAGTGGAGCGCGGCCGTCAGCCGCTCGCCGACCAACAGGATCACGGCCGCCAGGCCGAGCAGGCAGCCGGCGACCATCGCCGCCGCGATCGCCGCACTGGCCAGCACCAGGATCACTGTGACCGCCAGCAGGGCCGCGAGCAGGACGCCTGCGACAGCGGTCAGGCAGCCGAGGCCCAGCGTTACGAAGGGCCGCTCGTCCAGGACGTCGCGGGTGGTGGCGATCTGGCGCGGAAAGAGGAGCTGCAGCAGGAGCGCCAGCAGGATGAGGCCGGCCGACAGGCCGACGCGGGCGGTCGTGTCGAATCCGACGAACGGAGGGAGCCCCGGCAGCGCGGGCAGCGCGCTGGTCACCAGATCGGAGCTGAAGCTGCCCTCGACGACCCGGTGGCCGACCTGGGCGCCGGGGTCCCGGTTGAGTGCGCCGCCGATGACCACCACGTCGTGGCCGACCACCGCCTGCGGCCCGAGGTCGACGGAGCCGCCGAACATGACCAGGTCGTGGCCGATTCGGCCGTCGACCTGCACGCTGCCTCCGAAGACCCGGAGGTCGTGTGTCACGGTCCCCTCGATCACGCCGCTGCCGCCGTAGATGGTGACGTCGCCGTGGCGGACCTCGTTCGCCGGGATTGCGAAGTCGCCGCCGAAGAACGAGACCGAGCCGCCGGACACGGTGGGCGCGGCCGGAGGCGATGGCGCGGCCGGAGGCGATGGCGCCGCCACGAAGAGCAGACCCGCGATCAGTAGGGGGATCACCGCGCCGGCCTCCAGACCGGCGGTCGCAGCGCCAGGCGCAGCCAGACGGCGCAGATCGCGACGGTGACGGCGCCGAAGACCGTGAGGGCCGCCGGCTGGCCGAGCATGATGTCGCGGACCGCGACGAGCGGCGCGAGCGCCCCGGCGGTCCCCGCGGCGAGGCTGCTCACCACCGCCGTCACCCAGGCGGGGCCCGCCCCGGCCAGGAGTTCGAGCGCTCCGGCGCCGGCGCCCACGAGGACGAGCGCCAGCACCGTCGCCGCGGCCAGTCGGGCGACACGGTTCGGCCTTCGGGCCAGGACCGCGTCGGCCAGGCCATCCGGGGCCGGGACCTCGTCAGGCCGGGCGCCGCGCAGGGCATGGGCCAGCGGGTCCCCCGATTCGAGCGCCGCGAAGCAGTCGGCGCACGATTCGAGGTGCAGGCTGGCCTCGTGATCCCAGGCATGAGCCAGCAGCCGCCGGCGGGCCTCGTCACACCTCAACGCCGCTCTCCTCCATGGCGAGCATCGCGCCCAGTGTGCGCCTCGCGCGCATGAGCGCCACCCGGACGGCGCCCTCCCTCATGCCCAGCGTGCGGGCGACCGCATCGACGGGCAGGTCCTCCCAGTACCGCAGGACGATCATGGCACGGTCGCGATCCGGCAGCCGAGCCAGCGCCGCGCGCACGCGCTCGGCCTCCAGGTGCTCGATGGCGAGGGCCTCCGCGCTCTGACTCGGCGCGAGCTCGGGCTCGGGGGCGCGGGCGCGCCGGCGCAGGAGGTCGATCGCGCGGTTGCGGGCGATGGCGCGCAGCCAGGGACCGAGCGCCTGCGCCGGGTCGTACGTGGAGATGCGCTGCAGCGCCGCGACGAACGTGTCCTGGGTGACGTCCTCCGCGTCGGCTGCGTTGCCGAGGATGCGCAGGCTCGCGTTGTACACGTCCATGCGGTAGCTCTCGATCACGAGCCGCGACTCCGCTTCGTCCACATTCGCAGGGGATACGAGCAGCCCGGCGTCGGCGTTACACGGCCATCGCCAGGTCCACCAGGGCGAGGAAGAGGTTGTACACGTCGATGTATTCGCCGGAGATGTAGCCGACCGTGCGCGGCCCGAGGCGTGTGACGCCGGGCACCCGCTCGCAGGAGTCGGCCATCGCGGTGGAGACGAAGTCGATCTCGAGCGACGCCGCGCCGTCGAGCCGCATCACCGGGATGTTGCAGAGACGCTCGATCGCGCGGGCGGCACCGGTCCGAATGCGGTCGCGGGCCACGTGCGGGTGCAGCGAGCGAGCGGCCTGCCGGCCCAGCCCCTCCTTGACGACGACGCCCTCGACCTCGAGGACGAACTCGTGCATCTGCGAGACTGCGGCAGCGTCGCCGGTGAACAGCGCGACCGGGCAGTCGAACGCGCCGCAGAGGTAGCCCGTCAGGCTGCCCTCGCACTGCGGCACGCCGCCCAGGCGCACCTGATGGACGACCCGCCCGTCGGCGTAGGTGTGGTCGAGAACGGCGTCCGGCGTGCCGGCCGCGGCGTGGTAGCCGACGAAGAACGCGGCGTCGAAGCCGGGCCCCAGGCCGGCTGCCATGTACAGGCGGCGCGGAAACCCGCTGACCAATTCGGCACGCGGGTGGAGCTCCTCGGGCAGCAGGTTCGCGCAGGTCCAGTGACCGTCGCTGACGACCACCTCCTGGACGCCGGCCTGGAGGGCCCCCTCGACGGCGGCGTTGACCTCCTGCGTCATGAGGCTGCGGCTGGCGGGGTGCAGGGCCGACGACGGGTCGGTCTGCTCGTCGCGGGTGATGCCGGCGACGCCCTCCATGTCGGCCGAGACGAAGACGCGCACCGGCGGCCCGAGCCTAGTCCGTGTAGCGCCGGATGATGCCGTCCTCGCGCTGCCGTTCCTGCCGATAGAGCGCGCAGTCCTCGAAGTTGCGCAGGCAGATCGGCGGCGAGTCCCGCAGCGCGAGCTTCCGCTTCGACCGGTGATCGACGTGGCAGTCGAAGTGGTACACGCGAAGCGGGCCGCTGCGGTCCTTGTAGATCTGTTCGAGGTAGGGACAGCGAGCCACGTTGCTGATGAAGCTTACGATGGGAGATGGACTTGCTGGACTTCGCCAGGACTGCGGAGGCGATCGCGGCCACGTCCTCCACCCTGGAGAAGGCCCGACTCCTCGCCGACTACCTGCGTCCGCTGCCGCCCGACGACCTTCGGCGGGCGGCGATCTACATGAGCGGACAGCCGTACGGCGGAGCCGAGCGCGCCCGGCTGAACCTGGGCTGGGCGACGATCGGGCGGGTCGTCGAGCGCCTGTCCGGCCGCGATCCGGACGAGCTCAGCGCCCTCTTTCTGAAGCACTCCGACCTCGGCGACTGGGCGCGCGAGGCGCTGGAGGGCCGGACGACGCCCCGGCCGACGTCCCTCGGGGAGGTGGCCGCCGCCCTCGACGAGATCCGCCTGGCCCGCACCGGGGCCGCCAAGCAGGAGCTTCTGGGCCGCCTGCTGGGCCGGCTGGATCCGCGAGAGGCGCGGTACGTCGTCAAGGTGCTGAGCTTCGAGCTCCGCATCGGCCTGGCCAACGGGCTGGTCGAGGCGGCGATCGCCCAGGCGTTCGATGTGCCTCCCGACGCGGTCCGGCGGGTGCACATGCTGACCGGCGACCTGGGCGAGACCGCGGTCCGCTGTCGCTCCGGCGAGCTGGACGACACGCGGATCACGCTGTTCCAGCCGGTCCGGTTCATGCTGGCCACGCCGGTGGAGACGCCCGCCGAGGCGTTCGAGCGGATGGGATCGCCGGTGGTCTGGACGGAGGAGAAATACGACGGCGTCCGCTGCCAGCTGCACCACACGGCGGGGCGGTGCGAGCTCTTCAGCCGCGAGCTCAAGGAGACGGCCGCCGCGTTTCCCGAGCTTGTCGCGGCCGGGCAGGAGCTGGACCACGAGGTCATCATGGACGGCGAGGTCCTGGCCCACCGCGGCGACCGCGTGCTGCCGTTCTCGGACCTCCAGCGCCGGCTGGGCCGCAAGGAGGTGTCGGCCGAGCTGCGGCGCGAGGTCCCCCTGGTCTTCGTCGCCTTCGACCTGCTGTCGCTCGACGGCGAGGTGCTGCTGGACCGGCCGCTGGCCGAGCGCCGCGCGCGGCTGGACGGACTCGGCCTGCGCCCGCCGTTCCTCCTCGCCCGCCTGGAGACGGCGCGCGATCCCGACGACCTGGACCGGATCTTCTCCGAGACGCGCGATCGGGGCAACGAGGGCCTGATGGTCAAGGATCCGCAGAGCGGGTATGCGCCCGGACGGAGGGGCATGGCGTGGCTGAAGCTCAAGCGCCCGCTCGCCACGCTCGACGTCCTGGTCACGGCGGTCGAGTGGGGCCACGGCAAGCGGAGGGGCGTGCTGTCCGACTACACGTTCGCGGTGCGCGACGAGGCCACCGGCCGGCTGCTCAACGTGGGCAAGGCCTACAGCGGGCTGACGGACGCCGAGATCGCCGAGATGACCGACTTCTTCCTGGCCCACACGGTCGCGGACCACGGGCGGTCGCGCACGGTCGAGCCGGTCGTGGTCATCGAGGTCGCGTTCGACGCCATCCAGCGGTCGGCGCGGCACCGCAGCGGCTTCGCGCTGCGCTTCCCGCGGATCGTCCGGCTGCGCCCCGACAAGCCGGTCGCGGAGATCGATACCCTGGCTGGGGTGGAGGAGCTGTACGAGCGGCACTTCGGCAGGTCGGTGCCGCTGGCGGACGTCGCCGAGGTGTCACCCGCCCGTTGAAGCTGACGTTCATGGGCACCGCCGGCGCCCGTTTCATGGTGGCCAAGCAGCTGGCGGCCTCCGGCGGCCTGTACCTGGAGGACGACGGGACACGCCTCGCGATGGACCCCGGACCGGGAGCTGTCGTGCAGTACGCCAAGCGCAAGGTGGACCTGGCTCGCCTGGACGGCATCCTGCTCAGCCACCGGCACCTGGATCACTGCGGAGACGTCAACGTGATGATCGAGGCGATGACCGAGGGCGGCTTTCGGCCGCGGGGCAAGCTCTACTGTCCCGGCGACGCGCTGGACGACGACCCGGTCGTGCTGCGCTACCTGCGCAACTTTCCGAGGGAGGTCGTACGCCTGGAGCCGGAGCTGCGATACCAGCTGGGTGCGCTGTCGTTCGAGACCACGAAGCGGCACATCCACGGGGTGGAGACCTACGGCTTCCGGTTCGGCGAGGGCTCGCCGGCCCGGCTGGGGTGGGTGACGGACTCGAAGTACTACGACGGGATCGCCGAGGACCACTTCGCGGACGTGATGCTGATCCACACCGTGCTGGCCCAGAGCCGTCCCGAGCTGCCGCACCTGGGCCTGGACGACGCGGAAAGGATCATCCGGGAGGCGCGCCCCCGGCTGGCGGTCATCACGCACTTCGGGATGCAGGTGTGGCGCGCGCACCCGTGGGAGGTGGCAGCGGACCTGTCGCAGCGCACGGGCGTGGAGGTCAAGGCCGCCCGCGACGGCATGGCGCTGGAGCTCTGAGCTACGTTCTGCCGATCGACTGTAACGGTATCGGGCTCGGTAAGCGCTTCCGGACGCCGATAACGTCACTCCGGCTGGGCCATCCCATCGGCAGCGGCTGACGGCCAGATCGCCATAATGGCGATCCGTGCGCGCCTACTGGGAGCTGGCGGTCACCGGGTATCGCCGCTACGCGACCTATCGCGGCGCCACCTTCGCGGGCCTGTTCACCAACACCGTCTTCGGGCTCATGAAGGGGTACATCCTGCTCGCCGTGGTCGCGGGAAGGTCGCGCGCCGGCGGCTACGACGCGGCCGACACGCTCACGTACGTGTGGCTGGTGCAGGCCCTCTTGATGGTGGCGTACCTGTGGGGATGGAACGACCTCGCGGTCCGCATCATGTCCGGCGACATCGTCGTCGACCTGGGCCGTCCGCTCGACCTCCAGGGCGCGTGGCTGGCCGGCGACCTCGGGCGGGCCGGGTACCACACCCTCTTCCGCGGCCTGCCCCCGTTCCTGTTCGCCGAGCTCCTGTTCGGGCTGCGCCTCCCCGCCGACCCGGTCCTCTGGCTCGCCTTTCCCGTCTCGGTGGTGCTCGCAGCCGTTGTCAGCTTCTCCATCCGCTTCGTCGTCAACCTCTGCGCCTTCTGGCTCCTGGACTATCGCGGCATCCTGAACGTTGCCTCCCTGCTGTGGACGTTTCTGTGCGGCTCGGTCGTCCCGCTCGCCTTCCTCCCCGACGGGCCGCGTGCCGTGATCGAGGCGCTGCCGTTCGCCGCCATGCTGCAGGTGCCGATCGACGTGTTCCTGGGCAAGCACCGCGGCCTCGGCTTGATCGGCGCGCTGGCCTTCCAGGCCGCCTGGGCGCTGGCACTCCTGGGCCTCGGCCGCCTGGTCCTCGCCGCCGGCGTCCGCCGGATGGTGGTGCAGGGTGGCTGAGCCCGTCGCCACGCTCGAGACGTACGCGCACCTGGTCGCAGCGTCCATCAGGTCCCGAGCCCAGTACCGGCTCTCGTTCGCCCTGGACTTCGTCGCGACTTTCGTCGGTGCGCTCTCGGAGTTCCTGGGAATCCTGGTCCTGTTCCACCATCTGCCCGTCCTGGGCGGCTGGTCGCTGCCGGAGGTGGCGTTCCTGTACGGCGTCGCCGACGTCAGCTTCGCGCTCACGGACATGCTCGTCGGTCACCTGGACGGCTTCGGCGACCTGATCCGCACCGGCACCTTCGACGTCCTGTTGCTCCGGCCGCACGGCAGCCTCTTTCAGGTCATCGCTTCGGAGCTGGCCGTCCGCCGCCTGGGCCGGGTGGGCCAGGCCGCCGCCGTCCTGGGCTTCGCCCTGGCGACGGCGCACGTCGTCTGGACGCCGGCCAAGGTCGCGTACCTGCTCCTGACGTTCGCCTCCGGGACCGCGATCTATGCTGGCATCTGGATCGCAGGCGCGTCCATCAGTTTCTGGACCACGGAGATCCGCGAGGTGGTGAACGCCTTCACCTACGGCGGCAGCTACCTGGCCTCCTATCCGATCAACCTGTTCGGCGTGTGGCTGCGCCGCTTCCTGGCGTTCGTCGTGCCCGCCGCCTTCGTCGCGTACTACCCGTGCGTCCTGATCCTCGGTCGGGCCGACCCCGTCGCCGGTCTCCCCTGGCTCGGCGTTCTCTCCCCGCTCGTCGCGGTGGCCACGCTGGCTGCCGGGCGCCTTGCATGGCAGGTCGGCGTCCGCCGCTACCGGAGCACGGGCTCGTGACCGCGATCGAGGTCGCCGGCCTGCGCCGTACGTTCCAGGTGCGCGGGACGGTGGTCACCGCCGTCGACCGCATCGATTTCACCGTGGCGGCCGGTGAGATGGTCGGCTACATCGGGCCCAACGGCGCCGGCAAGTCCACCACCATCAAGATGCTGACCGGGATCCTCGTGCCCACCTCGGGCAGGATCCGCGTCGCCGGCCTGGAGCCCGCTCGCCGGCGCACGGAGCTGGCCCGGCGCATCGGCGTCGTGTTCGGCAACCGCAGCCTGCTCTGGTGGGACCTGCCGCTGGGGCAGTCCTTCGACCTCCTCCGTCACGTGTACCGGGTCCCCGCCGCCGACCACCGCAGCCGGATGGCGGAACTGGTGGAGGTGCTCGAGCTGGGCCCGCTGCTGGACCGGCCGGTCCGCCAGCTCTCGCTCGGTCAGCGCATGCGCGGCGAGCTGACCGCCGCGCTCCTGCACGCGCCGGAGGTCCTCTTCCTCGACGAGCCCACCGTCGGTCTGGACATCGTGAGCCGCGCGCGGGTGCGCGAGTTCCTGCTCGGGCTGAATCGGCGGCAGGGAGTGACCGTGCTGCTGACCACGCACGACATGGCCGACATCGAGCGGCTGTGCCCGCGCATGCTGATCATCGACCGGGGACAGGTGCTCTACGACGGCGGCACGGCCGAGATCGCCGAGCGCTTCGGCGGCACCCGCACGCTGGTGGTCGACCTCGCCGAGAGCCGGCCGCCCCTGCTGCTGACGGGCGCCTCGGTGGTCCGCACCGACGGGCCCCGTCAGTGGATCCGCTTCCGGCCCGCCGACGCCACCGCCGCCCAGCTCCTGGCGGCCGTCAGTGAACAGGCGGCGCTCGTCGACCTCGCTATCGAGGAGCCGGACATCGAGGAGATCGTGCGCCGGATCTACACGGGCGAGCTGACCGCCTAGCCGGGTCAGGGACGCCGCAGGCGCGCCACGATCCGCCGGAGCAGCAGCGGGCGCAGGCGGGCCCAGGCCGCCAGGACCGCTGCCCGGCGTCCCTCAGCCAGACGCGGCGGCGCGTACGCCGCCACCGCGTAGTCGCCGGCGAGCTGACGCATTCCCGTCGCGGCCTCCGGGAACGCGCCCGCCACCCGGTCGCCGTACTCGATCGGCGTCTCGCCGACGCGGGGGCGCACTCCCGCGAGCTGCAGCAGGAGCACCGCACGCCGCCACACGCCGGCCACGGTCTGCGGCCGCAGGAACCGCGACGCCACGACGTAGAGGAGCACCAGCGCGAGGAGCGTCAGCGCTCCGATCGGCGTCCACGTGCGCAGCGCCGGCAGCACCAGGCCCCCGGGGCCGGCGTTCGCGGGCGGCACTGCCGGCTCCTGCCGCGGCCGCGGGGTCACCGCCGGCTGCGCTGTTGGGAGCGGGGCGCCCGAATCGCTCTGGCAGCCGGAGCCCGAGCACGTGACCCCCGACCCGCCCCCGCGCTGGATCGGGTTGTATACGCCGTCCGGTGTGGGCTCGAACGGGATCCATCCGTAGCTCGGGAAGTAGACCTCCGGCCACGTGTGCGCGTCGTACTCCCTGACGACGAACCGGCGCTGGTGATCGTCGTAGGAGCCCGGGCCGTAGCCGTTGACGAGCCGCACCGGCACGCCGATCGAACGCAGCAGGTCCGCCATCGCCGTCGCGAAGTACTGGCAGTAGCCCTCGCGGCTCGTGAAGAGGAAGTAGTCCTCGGCGTCGGTGCCGGGTGGCGGCAGGCCGGGCGTCAGCGTGTACGTGTAGTTGCCGCGGAGGTACTGCTCGATGGCCGCTGCCTGGTCGTACGGGTTCGTCGCGCCGGCCGTCACGCGCACCGCGAGGTCGTGGATCCGGCGCAGCGTGTCGGCCGGCCGGTAGCCGGCGGGCAGCCTGAGGAACGGCGTCACCCAGTTCGGATACGTGACGCCGTCGCTGCGGAGCTCGTTCTCGCTGGCCACCGACTCCTGGACCCGGACGCTGTACGAACCCCGACCACTGCTCGCCACGGCTTCGTCCACCGTCTGCAGAGCCGGATTGGCCGGATCCGGGCTTCGCAGTCTCGACTCGGTCACCTCGACCGCGCGGTCGACCGACGCGAGCTGGCCGGGCGCGACGATCAGGTCCGGCGCAACCGCGGGCGGCCGCTGCATGTCGATCGCGTACGTCGCTCGCTGCATCCCGACATACGTGTCGGCGTAGCCGATCTCATTGCCGGCAGGCACCTGTTCTCTGATCCCCGGCCGGCCTACGAAAGACCACTCCGCCTGCACCGGCTGCAGGTCGAGACCGCGGAAGTAGTTCGGGCCCGGAGCGTCCCCGACGACCGTGTAGCCGAAGACCTCGCGGTCGTCGCGAGCCAGCGAGCCGCCCAACGCGGCGCTCGTCGAGAACCCGACGGACGTCGTCAGGCCGGCGCCGCTGGCGTGGGTGATCCGTCCCCAGGTGTCGGACAGCCCGCTCTGGAGGTCCACCGTGCGGTCGCTGACGCTCAGCGGGGGGACCAGGACGCCCAGCGCGACCAGCCCGGCCGCCGCGACCGCGCCCCGTTCCCAGAAGTCCCAGCGCGCGTTGTCGGCCAGCTGCACGCGGTCGCGGCGCGCAGCGGCGAGCGATGCGTGGTAGGTCGACCAGAGCAGCAGCGCCAGGGTGAGCACGACGAACCAGAACACGTAGGCGTCCTGGCCGTCCGGGAAGTTGAGCACGTTGGTCGCCAGCGCCGCGCCGGCGGGAGCGACCGCGAGGAGCGGCTGCCGGCGGTCCAGCATCCCCCACGCCAGCCACGCGCCCAGCAGCCAGAACAGCCCGTAGAGGAGGAGCAGCATGATCGCGGGGTCGAACGGCCCCTGTCCGCCCAGGACCTCCTGGCTCCACTGCAGCAGGCTGTGCCAGCCGATGGGTGTGCCGGCCTGAGCCTCCTGCGCGCGTACGGCCAGGAGGGCGGCCACGGGGGCCGGCGCGATCGCGATGACCAGGGCAGCGGAGCCGCGCGCCCGGGAGAGACCGACCGCAGAGCCGGCGAGCGCGCCCAGCACCGCCAGGCCGGGCAGTTCGACGGCGCCGGCCACCCAGCCGGCGCGGGCGGTCGAGTTCGCGACGACGAGGGCGAGCAGCAGTCCTCCCGCCGCGAGGGGCAGGGTTCGCCCGGGCTCCGCAGCTCCGACCATGCCTGCTCGAAGCGCCATTCGCGCGGTCAGCCGATCCTGGCGGTCTCCGACGTCAATCGGGGCAGCTCGGACGGCTCGCCGATGATGCCGTCGATCAGGCCGTATTCGATGGCCTCCTCCGGGGAGAGGAAGTAGTCGCGATCCGTGTCGCGCTCGATCCGCTCCAGGGGCTGGCCGGTGTGGTTCGCGATCAGCCGGTTGAGATCTTCCTTGATGCGGAGGATCTCCCTCGCGTGGATGTCGAGGTCTGTGGCCTGGCCCGTGAGGCCGCGGCCGGCGATCAGCGGCTGGTGGAGGTGGATCCTCGCGTTCGGCAGCGCGAAGCGCCGCCCTTTCGTCCCGCCCATCAGGAGGATGGTTCCGAAGCTCGCGGCGCGGCCGACCGCGACCGTGGAGACCGGCGGCTTGACGTACTGCATCGTGTCGTAGATCGCGAACCCCGGCGCCACGGATCCGCCCGGGGAGTTCACGTACATCTGGATCTCCTTGTCCGGGTCGTCGGCGGCCAGGAAGATCAGCTGCGCCACGATGAGGTTGGCGAGTGCGTCGGTGATCGGCCGGCCGATCATCACGATTCGATCGCGCAGCAGCCGCGAGTAGATGTCGAACGAGCGTTCACGGTTGCCGCCCTCGTTCTCCACCACGGTTGGGACCCAGGCCATCGACAGCCAAGACTACAGCAGTCCCACCGACTCGCAGGACTCACCCCCGACCGGGCAGAGCGTATAGTCGTGCCGCCATCGGACCGAGACAGCTCGTCATGGACCCGCCCGCAGCGCGCTCGCTGTTCCCGCTGACCCAGCGCTGCGTCTTCATGAACCACGCGGGCGTTGCGCCGATGTCCGACCGCGGCCGGGCCGCGATCGACTCGCTGCTGGAGCGGCTGACGGACCGGCCGTACGAGGAGGGGCTCGCCGAAGCCGAGGCCGACCGGCTGCGCGCGTCGATCGCCCGGCTCCTGGGTGTCGAGCCGGAGACCATCGGGCTCGTGCGCGGGACGGCCCACGGGCTGTCGCTGCTCGCGCAGGGCCTGGACTGGCGTGCGGGCGACAACGTGATCGGGGCTCGCGGCGAGTACCCCGCCAACGTGTATCCGTGGATGGCGCTCCGCGACCGCGGCGTCGAGTATCGCCTGGCCGAGCCGTTCGGGGGCAGGATCACGCCGGAAGCGGTGCTGCGGCTGGTCGACGACCGGACCCGTGTCGTCGCGCTCAGCCACGTGCAGTTCTGGAATGGCTACCGGATGGACGTCGAGCGGATCGGCGCCGAGCTGGACCGGCGCGGTGTGGTCTTCGCCGTCGACGGCATCCAGAGCGTCGGCGCGCTCCGCGTCGACCTCTCCAACCTGCCGGTCGACTTCCTGGCCGCGGGCGCGTCCAAGTGGCTGCTGGGCCCGCTGGGCATCGGCTTCTGCTACTGCCGTCCCGAGCTCCTGCCTCGCTTGCGGCCGGTGCTGGTCGGCGCAGGCAGCGTGAAGCGCAACCACGAGTACTTCGACTACTCGTACGACCTTCGCGACACGGCCCGGCGGTTCGAGGAGTCGAGCATCTCGATCCTGGACATGGCCGCGTTCCAGGCCGCGGTGGACCTGCTGCTGGAAGTGGGCCCGGGCGCGATCGAAGAGCGCGTCCTCGGGCTCGCCGCGCGCCTGGCGGCGGGCCTGGTCGAGCGCGGCTACCTGGTGGTCGAGCCGTGGCCGCGCGACCGGTGCGAGTCCTCGGGCATCGTCAGCTTCCGCCGTCCCGGCTCCTCGGCGCACGAGGTCCTGCGCGAACTGAACGCGGCCCGGGTCGTGGCCCGGGTGCACGCGGACTTCGTTCGGCTGGCTCCCCACTTCTACAACACGTACGAGGAGGCCGAGCGGGTGCTGGACGTCCTGGCGCCGCAGGGGGTCGACGCGTGACCCGCGTCGCAGCGGTCCCGGTGACGCCCGAGCTCGAGCGGTACCTGGAGTCGCTGCTGCCTGACCGCGACCCCGTTCTGCGCCGCCTGGAGGAGGAGATCGAGACCACCAGCGTGCCCGGTGTGGGGCCGGCGGTCGGGCAACTGCTGTACCTGCTCGCGCGCACCGCTGGCTGCGGCGACGCGATCGAGCTGGGCTGCGCGGTCGGCTACTCCGCGATCTGGCTGGCCCGGGGCTGCACCGGCGACCTGACGACGACCGAGCTCGACCCCGACCGGGCCGCCCAGGCCAGGCGCAACCTGTCCGACGCCGGGCTGGGGCAGCGCGTCCGGGTCCTCGAGGAGGACGGCGTCGACTACCTGGAACGCGAGACACGCCAGGTCGACTGCGTGTTCAACGACCTGCTGAACTCGTTCCGGGACGAGGCGACGGTCGAGCGGTGCTTCGCGGCCTCGCTCGCGCGCCTGCGGCCTGGCGGTCTGCTGCTCGCGGACAACGCGCTGAGGCGGGGTGAGGTGCTCAGACCGCACACGACCGGCGCTCGCAACGTGGCGCGCTACAACGCGCTGGTGGCGGCGGAGCCCCGGCTGGAGAGCCTGGTCGTCCCGCTGCGCGACGGCGTCTCCATCGCCCGACTGCGGCCGTAGCGGGTCAGCTTCCGGGCCGCGCCTCGGCGCCCTCGATCCAGACCGCGCCCGACTGCGCGAACTCCTTCTTCCAGATCGGAACCGACTCCTTGAGGCGGTCGATGCCCCACTTGCACGCGGCGATCGCCTCCGCCCGGTGCGGGCACGACACCGACACGACCACCGACGCCTCTCCGATCTCCAGCGAGCCGGTGCGGTGGGCCATCGCGACCCTGGCCTCCGGCCACCGCTCCGCGATCTCGTCGACGATCACGCGCATCTGCCGCTCGGCCATCCCGCCGTACGCCTCGTACTCCAGGTGCGTCACCTGCTCGCCCCGTGAGTTGTCGCGGACCACGCCGGTGAACGTGCAGATGGCGCCAGCCCCGGAGTCCGCCACGGCCGCCTCCAGGCGCCGGGCGTCGAGCGGCCCGGACGTCAGCTCGATCAGGGCGGCATGCCCCGCACCGCCGCTGACCGGCGGGATGAACGCCACCTCGTCGCCGTCGGCAACCGGCTCGTCCCAGTCCGCGAACGACTGATTGCGCGCGGGGCGGATGAGCCGCAGGTCGGGCTCCAGGCCCGGATGTCGCTCGCGCAGCGCCCGGTAGACGTCGGCCACCGTGGTCCCCAGCAGCTCGATCTGCTCGCAGTCCGTGCCCGCCTGCTCTCTGAGCCTGGCGAACAGCCTCGCGGTGATCACACGCGGAGTTTTACCACCACCCGGCATGTCTCCACTGCTGGCCCATGGACCTGCCGGCCCGCGGGCCATCCACGTGGGCCAGGTGACCAACCGGTGCGGAACCGGCAGACCCTCGTCGTCCAGGTGCCAGCGCCAGCTCAGCCGGCCGGTGCGCCACATCCAGAGCACCAGTCCCAGCATGGCGACGGCGATGAGCACGACCTGGATCGGGTCCTGGCCATCGACCGAGGCGAGGTAGCCCTGCAGCTGCAGGTGGAGCAGCGAATGGTCGTAGGGCGGGGTGTTGACGCCCAGGCCGTAGAAGAAGTTCTGGCTGGCGTCGTAGGCCCAGTGCAGCCCGATGGCGAACCAGATCGCGCCGGTGGCCAGACGGGTGAGCGCGAACAGCACGCCGATCAGGATGGCCGTCGCCACCAGCACCGGCGAGAGCTTGTTGAAGTGGACGACGAAGGCGAAGAGGACCGCCTGCAGCGGCACTGCGCCCCAGAGCGGAAGTTGGACGGCGAGGTTCTGCAGGACGTAGCCGCGATACGCGATCTCCTCGAGGAAGCCGGCGCCCATGTTGGCAAGGAGGCCAACCGCCACGAAACCCAGGGCGAGCGGCAGCCCGCTCGTCGCGGGCTCGTCGCCCACGACCCGCACCCAGCCCAGAGCCAGGTCGATCAGGAACCAGACGCCGACGAGGACCGCGCCGGCAAGGAACCCGGCAGCGATCATCGGCACGCCTCTCGAGGGCGCGGTCAGGCCGATGCCTCGCCAGGGGCGGCGGTCGATCCAGCGTCGATAGAGCGAGGTCCAGACAATCAGCAGCGCGGACCCGACCACCGCGCCGACCGCGTTCTTGCCCGAGTCCGGCCAGTGGAGCAGGGCCGCCACCACGGTAGCCACCACGATGGCGACGAAGAAGACGACCCACCAGCTGAGCAGGTAGAGGATGACGCGCCAGGCCAGGTTGAGCCGCCCGTCGCCGGCCATGAAGGCTCGCCGGAGTGTGTGCATGGCCGGGACCGTAGCCTTCGGCGGCCGCCCCTGTCATGGGTCCGGAGGAGTATTTATGGCTCTCTGCCGACCAGACCCTGCTGCCAGGCCAGCACCGCGGCCCCGGTCCGGTCCGGAACCTCCAGCTTGCCGAGGATGTTGCTGACGTGCTTCTTGACCGTCTTCTCGCTGATGTGCAGCCGCGCCGCGATGGCGGCGTTGGTGTCGGCGTCCGCCAGCCGGCGCAGAACCTCGAGCTCGCGAGCCGTCAGGCCGGAAAAGCGGCCCGGGCCTGAAAGGTGGGGGGACGTGAGCTGCGGCCCGGGCTCCTCCATGAACGGTGGCGGCTCGGACGGACCGGTCCTTCCGCGGCTGATGAGCAGGCCCGCGGCGGCGCCGGCCATCACGGCGAGCGGCCCGAGGATCACGGACACGGCGAGCGTCATCACCAGCGCGCCGGCGAGCAGGCTGGGCTGGTCCAGCTCGGTGAAGGTGACGACCAGGGCGCCGAGCACGCGACCGGCCGGGCCGGC
>Ga0126369_10000491_pt1 | contig 25890 bp, 33 predicted proteins | sample PanSoiMetaPlot_1_FD_109646 | JGI IMG/M metagenome (GOLD analysis project Ga0126369, IMG submission 109646) | Tropical forest soil microbial communities from Panama - MetaG Plot_1 | ecosystem: Environmental > Terrestrial > Soil > Tropical forest > Bulk soil | place: Panama | collected 2016-02-17
CGGCGAGCGTCGAGATGTTCGACGCCCAGAAGTCGGTCATCCGCCAGCTCCAGATCGGCTCGCCGCGCACCGGCGCCCTGGCTGCCCAGCTCGCGGACCCAGGGTGGCTCGGCTCGCCGCCGAAGATGCCGCTCGAGGGCCGGCGCGCCCACCATCTCCCCGACCCGAACGAGGAGCAGGCTGAGGCAGTGGCGCGGGTCATGGGCATGCGTCCAGGACAGCTCTACATGATCCAGGGTCCGCCGGGCACTGGTAAGACGACGGCCATCGTGGAGTCGATCCGGCGCATCCTGGGCCGCAACCCGAACGCGTCGATCCTCCTCTCGTCGCACTCGAACGACGCCGTCGACACCGGCCAGGAGCGGCTGCTCGGCTTCTCGCACGTGCGCCAGGCTCGCGTCGCCGAGCCGGGCAAGGTCCCCCGGCGGCTGCGTCACACGCTGGTCGAGGGCGACGACCTGGAGCCGTTCAACCTCGTGGCCGGCACGTGCAACCGGCTGGCGATCGACTCGCGCCTCCGGTTCCGGACGTTCGACTGGCTCATCCTGGACGAGGCCAACAAGGTCCGCGCCAACGAGGCGCTGGCCCTGATGCCGCTCGCGAAGCGCTGGGTGATGATCGGCGACCTCAACCAGCTGCCGCCGGTCATGGAGGAGGCTGCGCTCGGGTTCGAGATCCGGTCCGACCTCGACCAGGTCGTCCGCGACGACAGCTTCTACGGCCACATGTGGGACCAGGTGCCGCAGACCTCGCGCATCATGCTGCCCCGCCAGTACCGGATGCGGGAGCCGATCGGCCGCGCCGTGTCCGATCTCTTCTACGAGGGCAAGCTGATCCACGAGGCGCCGCACCAGCGGATGCCGCTCCCGTGGCCGTTCGACCGCGAGCTGGTCTGGGTCGACACGGGCGCCCAGGAGGAGTACCGCGACGCCCAGAAGTCCGTCGCCAACGAGTTCGAGGTCGCACTCTGCAAGGACATCACCTCGATCATCCGCAAGCGCGTCCGCAAGGCGAAGCTGGCCGTCATCGCGATGTACAACTCGCAGGTGAACCGCCTGGTCTCGGCGCTGAAGGGCATCGTGCCGCCCGACGACATCGAGTCGGTGGACGCCTTCGAGGGCCGCGAGTCGGACGGCGTCATCCTCTCGCTCGTCCGCTCGAACGACCGCGCGGCGATCGGCTTCCTGAACGACCCGAACCGGGTGAACGTCGCGATCTCGCGCGCGAAGAAGCTGCTCGTGATCGTCGGCGACTCGAAGACCGTGATCGGCGGAGCGCCGGAGCTGTTCGGACCGCTGTTCGAGCACTGCCAGGAGGAGGGCCTGGTCGCCGGCGTCGGGGCGGTGGTGACCGCCTGCCAGCGGGTCGGCATCCGCTCGCAGGTGCAGCGCCTGTCCAAGCCGAGACGCGGCGAGCGCCGCCGCAACCGGCGGAAGAAGCGCAACCGCGAGCTGACCGGCGCCGCCGAAAGCGGCTCCGAGGTCGCAACCGCACTCACCGAGGACGGCGCCGAGCCCGAGCTGGAGGGACGGGTCGAGGCCGGGTCGCCGGAGCGGGACGCCGGCGAGGCGCCGGTGGAGATGGTCGAGGCCGACGGAACCGAGCCCGTGGCCGAGCCCTCGCCGAAGCCCAGGCGACGGGCCACCCGGAAGGCCGAGCCGGTGGACCAGGACGGTGCGCCAGCCGAGAGCGTGGCGAGGCCCCGGCGCCGCACGGCCAGCAAGACCGCGGACGCGGCAGCCGAGCCGGAGGTGGCGGCGGCCGAGCCGCCAGCCAACGGGTCCGTCGAGGCGGCGCCGGCCGAGCCGCCCGCGGCGCGGACACGACGCAGAACGGCAAGGACCGCGGGCGACGCAGACGTCGTCACGGAGGCCGAGCGGACCGCCGCCCCGCGTCGCCGGCGCGCGGCCAAGCCGGCCGAGCCGCCACAGGGCGAGCTCCCCTTCGACCTGCCCCAGGCCGGCGCATGACGCCCGGTCCCACCGTCGGGATCGTGAGCGCGGGCGAGATGGGCGCCGGCGTCGGCCGGCGCCTGCGCGAGTCGGGCCTGCGCGTCGTGACCACCGTCGCCGGTCGCGGTGGGCGCACCCGCGAGCGGGCCCACGCCTCCGGTATGGAGGACGTCGGCTCGCTGGCCGGCGTCGTGCGCGAGGCCGACGTGCTGCTCTCCATCCTCCCGCCCGGACAGGCCATGTCGCTCGCCGAGGCCGTCGGCCGCGACGCGGGGCCGCTGTACGCCGACTGCAACGCGATCTCGCCGGCGACGGCCCGAGCCATCGGGGCCGTCATCGGCGACCGGTACGTGGACGCCGGCATCATCGGCGGCCCGTCGGCGCCCCGCATCTACGCGTCGGGACCGCACGCGGACGAGCTCACGGCGCTGCCCCTCGACGTGCGATCGCTCGGGGGCGAGATCGGGCAGGCCTCGGCGCTGAAGATGTGCTACGCGGCGCTGACGAAGGGCCTGAGCGCCCTCCTCACCGAGTCGATGGTGGCCGCGGACGCGAACGGCGTGGCCGGCGCGCTGCGCGGCGAGCTGGCGGACAGCCAGGTGCAGTTCCTGGCCGGCGCCGACCGCCTCCCCGGGGTGGTGCCCAAGGCCTACCGGTGGGTCGCGGAGATGGAGGAGATCGCCGCGACGTTCGATGAGGCCGGCATGACGCCGCTCATGCTGCTGGGAGCGGCGGATGTGTACCGGCAGGTGGAGGCGGCCCGAGTCGACGCGGGCGGCGCGCTCGATCGCACAGACGCGCTGGTCAGCGCGCTCAGGCGGATGCTGGAGTCGAGTCGACCAGCTCGCTGATCGTCGCGGACAGCTGTGAAGGGTTGGTGCGGGCCTTCAGCAGCGAGCGGCACACGCACTCCGGCGGGCGCTCGTAGCAGGACTGATCGTTCGTGAACAGGACGATCCTCGCGCCGGCCGCAGCGAATCGCTCGGCCAGGTCCGTCCCCGCGCCCCCGGGCAGCCACTCGTCGAGGCAGACCACCGCCGGCCGCTCGCGCCAGAAGGTGCTGTCGGCGGTCTTGGAATCGCCGGCGATGGTCACGGCGAACCCGTCGAGCCGCAGCTTGAACGCGTAGAGATCCGCGATCGCGGTGTCGTCTTCGACCAGTAAAACGCCGACCATTCCTCCCTCCATGCGAATAGCATGACCGAGGTGCCAGACATACTCACCGTTTACGCCGCCGCGAATCCGGACAAGCCGGCCCTCATCTGCGGCGATGAAGTTGTGACGTACAGAGGGTACGACGAACGCAGCAATCGCGCTGCGCGCGCATTGATCGATCTGGGCGTCGAACCGGGTGACCGGGTCGCCGTCATGGCGTACAACTCCATCGCCGGATCGGTGGCTTCTGCCGGCCTGCGCAAGGCGCACGCGGTGAGCGTGCCGGTCAACTTCCGCCTCCGCGGGGCCGAGCTGGCGTACGTCGTCCAGGACAGCGGCTCCCGCGTCGTCTGCGCCGGCCCCGAGTTCGTCGAGCACGTCGAGGCCGCGCGGGCGCAGATGGAGACGGAGCCGATCCTCGTCGCCATCGGCGACGCCGTGCCTCCGGCCGGCTGGGTGGGGCTCGCCGACGCGGTGGCCGCGACCACGGCCGAGCCTCTTCCGGAAGAGGACACCGGCACGGGCGCCGCCATGATCTACACGAGCGGGACCACCGGCCACCCCAAGGGAGCGTATCGGCCCCAGGGCATCGACCCGGCGTCGGTCGTCCAGGTCATCCAGCTGTTCGAGCTGCGCCCCGACGACGTGCACCTGATGGGCGGCCCGGGGTATCACAGCGCGGTCGGCGCGTTCGCCGGGATGACCATCCTGTGCGGCGCGACGGTCGTGATCATGCCGCGGTTCGACGCGGAGCAGGCGCTCGCGCTGATCGAGAAGCACCGCGTGACCACGACCTTCATGGCGCCGACGCTGCTGCAGCGGATCATTGACGTGCCCGAGGACGTGCGCGCGAGGTACGACGTTTCGTCGATGCGATCGATCATCCTCGGAGCGGCGCCCTGTCCATTCGTGCTCAAGGAGCGCGCGACGGCGTACTTCGGCGAGGTGCTCTGGGAGTTCTACGGCGCGACCGAGACGGGGTTCAACCTGGTCCTCCGGCCGGAGGACCAGCTCCGGAAGCCGGGTTCGGCGGGCAAGGCCCCGGACGGCCAGGAGCTCCTGCTCCTGGACGATGACGGCAACCCGGTGCCCGACGGCCAGCCCGGCGAGGTCTGGGTGCGCAACAACTGGCTGGCGGCGTACTACAACAAACCGGAGGCGACCCAGCGCTCGATGCGCGACGGCTACTTCAGCGTCGGTGACGTCGCGTACCGGGACGCGGAGGGCTACTACTACATCTGCGACCGCAAGATCGACATGATCATCTCCGGCGGCGTGAACATCTACCCGGCGGAGATCGAGGCCTGCCTGCACGCCCACCCCGCGGTGCAGGACGCGGCGGTCGTCGGTGTTCCGGACGACCAGTGGGGCGAATCGGTCAAGGCCGTCGTGGCCCTGCAGCCCGGCGCCAGCGCGACCGAGCAGGAGCTGATCGACTGGTGCCGGGGCAGGATCGCCGACTACAAGCGGCCGCGCTCGGTCGACTTCTTGCCCGAGCTGCCGCGCGACCAGGCGGGCAAGCTCCTCAAGCGCACGATCCGCGCCCCGTACTGGGCATCGGCCGGACGCTCGATCTGATCGGCGTCCGGCCGCGCCGCACGCCGGGCCTCCACGAGCCGCCGCGAAGCCGCCGCGTCGCGCAGCAGTTCGGCCGTCCGCTGCCGCATCTGCTCTTCCAGCGCATAGTAATTGATCACACATAGCAATATAGCTATATCCAGATCAAAAAGCAATCGATCCGTGATATAGTCGAATGGCTATGCCGTTTGAGGTGTCCGGCGATCGCGAATCCGCGCGGCGGGTGGACGTCTGCCCTTCGGCGGTGCTCGAGCTCTCGTGGGCGCTCTGCTGGCTGGGACGCCACTCCACGCTGCCCAAGGCGCCGGCGCTGCAGGTCGAGGCGCCGGCGCTGCACGAGGAGCTGGCGGCCTGCTGGGACGACGGCGACGCCTGCGTGCCGGACACCTCGATCCTGGCGGAGCGTCTGGGGGCGCTGCTCACCGACGAGGCGGACACCTTTCTCCGGGGGTTCGAACGGGCGGTCTTCCTGGAGGGCGCTGGGCTCGAGCTCCGCTCCGAGACGCCCGAGGTGCGGGAGGTGACGCTCGCGCGACTCGAGCGCCTGCGGCGCGACGCGACGCTCAGGCGCCGCTACGCCCAGCTCCTCGGCAGGGTCTGGGACCTGCTCCGGCCGACCTGGGAGGAGACGGGCCGCGAGGTCGTCCGGCGCGCCTGCGCCGACTGGTCGCAGCGCCTTCGCCACGGCGCCGACCTCCACGATCTCCTGCCCGAGAAGAGCCCGGCGATGCAGGACGCGCAGGGGCCGGTCCTGCGGCTGCGGCCGCGCATCGTCGTCACGCCCATGTACTTCGTCACCAGGGGCGGCTTCATCATCGACATGACCACGTACGTGCACATCGGAGGCCCGGCCAGCTCGACCGACCCGGAGCGGCTGCGGCGCGATGAGTCGGAAGCGATCGCGAACCGGCTCAAGGTGCTGTCCGACGGCACCCGGGTCGCGCTCCTGCGCGACCTCGGGCGCGAGCCGGCCAGCGTGACGGACCTCGCCCGGCGCTTTCACCTGGCGCAGCCGACGGTGAGCACCCACGTGCGGCTGCTCCGCGAGGCCGGGCTGCTCGAGTCACAGAAGGACGGCGCGAGGGTCCTCTACACCGCGCCTCGCGAGCGCCTGGACCGGGTCCTCGAGGAAACGCGCCATCTCCTGCTCGAGCATTGAGGGGGGCCTCCCTCGTCTAGCGGTCGGCGGGTCGGCCGTTCGTGCCCGGTGCGGATCGCTCCATGGTGATGGTGCCGTTGAGCAGGGCGCCGTCCTCGAGGACCAGCCTGGACACGCGCACCGACCCCGTGACCGTGCCGGAGCCCGCGATCACCAGGCGCTCCTTGACCGACACTTCGCCGTCCACCGTGCCCCGGACGGTCAGGTTGCGCGCCTGCACCTTGGCCTTGACCGTCCCCTGGCTGTCCACTTGGAGGTCGCCGCTCAGGGTCGCCTCGCCCTCCATGCTGCCCTGCACCCGGAGGTCCCCGTCGAAGACCAGCCGGCCGACCAGGATGTCGCGAGGCCCGAGGTTGATTGCTCCCCGGCCGCTCGCCGGCGAGACGTCCGCCGCACCGATCGTGCGGAACCGCGGCGGCGGCGGGCTGTCGTCGGCGGTCTGCTGGCTGCCTTCCATCGTCATCTTCTCCGTCGTGTGCCCCTGCGGAGCGTGTCCAGGGGGGCGCTGGGCGGGGGCCGAGATTCTACTCTTGGGACGCCTGCAATGGGTGTCGACGCGCGCGCGGCGGAGCTGACGGCTCACTTCTTCGACGTGTTCGCGAGCGGGTACGACGACTGGTTCAACGGGCTGCACCGGCGGGTGGCCGCCCGCCTGGTCGAGCTGGCCACGCCGCGACCTGGAGAGTCGTGCCTGGACGTCGGCTGCGGAACCGGCCTGGTGACGCACGGACTGGCCCAGGCCGTCGGGCGAGACGGGCAGGTCGTCGGCGTTGACGTGTCGGAGGGGATGCTGAGCGTGGCCCGGGCCAGGGCGCTGCCCAACACGACGTTCCACCGCGCCGCGGCGGAGCCGCACCTGCCGTTCCGCGACGCCACATTCGACCTGGTCGCGCTCTGCGACTCGCTCGCCTACCTCGGCGACCCCGCCCACTCGCTCGAGGAGGCGCGACGGGTGCTTCGGTCCGCCGGCCGAATCGTCGTCGCGCTCCGCCGGCGCTCGCTCGACACCGCCGCGCAGGAGGTGTTCTTCCGCCTCCTGGACCGCGTCAGCGAGGAGCATCCCATCGTGGTCCCGCAGCAGCGTGACAGCCGCGGGCTCCTGGGCGAGCCGCCCGTGATCAGTGAGGTGCTGAGCCAGGCCGGGTTCCGCGCTCCCTGGACGACCTCGCTCGTCACGGGCGACCGCTCGGGCTCCGCCGCCGCGTGGCTGGACTTCATGGCCTGGATGGGGCCGAGGCCGTACACCCTGATCTCCACCCTGGTTCCCGGCCAGCGCCGGCGGCTCGAGGCGCAGCTCGACCGCCAGATGCGTGCGCTCGGGGACGACGGGTTCCGCCACCACCACGGGTACACGCTCGCCGGGGCGATGGCGGGCTGAGCGCCCCCGCGACCGGGGGCGCTCGGCTGACTACTTGGCGCTCGCCGGGCGGGTCGCCGGCTTCTCGACGACGACGGTCGGGCTGGGCTCGTCGACCTCCATCGGCTTGGCGCCCTGCACCCGCTCGTTCCAGTAGTCGCGGAACTTCTCGCGTCGTTCCTTCCCGCTGACCGGGTCGAGGAAGTACGCGAGCGCCGCCCCGGCTCCCGCCACCAACAGCGTTCTGGTCAAGCCCATCGCTCCACATTAGCGGAGGGCTCGGCCTGATGGTGCTGGTCCGAGACGCGTCGCGTGCCGAAGCCCGCCACCGTCGCGCCGTCAGCCCGCCTCAACAGCTCGCTGGTGCCAGTCACGCAGACGCTGCCGCGCGCGCTTCAGGATGTGAAGCGGCGTGCGCCGGGCGTCCTTGTCGAAGACGTCCAGCGCGAGGAGGACTCGCCGACCCTCATGACTGAAGATCAGTCGGTAGTGCGCCTTCACGCCGACGGCTCTGATCTCCCATAAGTCGTCGTCCAGGCGCCTGGCCACCCCCAACCCCTCGCGCTTCACGTCGTTCATTGCGGCGACTACGGCGGCGTGGTCGACGTCCGACAGTCCATCGAGGAAGTCCTTCACCGGAGCGTTCCCGGAGCCCGTGCGGTACCAGCGCCACCGCTGCTGCGGTGACTCGCTCATGGACCGGTCACTATATCAAAGTGGGCATTTGTATTGCGATTGTGGTATAAAGCCAGCGTCAAGCATTCCATGCTTGTCTTCACCCACCTGGAGGAAGCTCGCGAACATGCAGAACGAGGACGGGGCCCGGCTGGAGGAGGAAGGCCGGGATGATCTCGATCTGGAGATCGAGGCGCGGACGGAGCGCAATCCCGACTATCCGCGCATCCTCGCCGCGGCGGAGCGTACTCGTGCGCTGGTGCGGGCGCTGGCCGAGGCGCGAGAACGCGCCGGACTGACGCAGGCCGAAGTCGCGCGCCGCATGGGCACGACGCAGCCCGCCGTTGCCCGACTCGAGCGAGGCGAAGCCGACCCTCGCCTGTCCACGGTGGAGCGGTACGCGGAGGTCGTCGGCTGGCGGGTGCAGGCAGTCCCCGCCTGACGCCTACCCGGGCATGAACGTGACGTCGATCGTCCCGGAACCACCGCCAGCCCGCCAGGCGCGGCGCAGCGCCTCCGGGTCGCCCGCCACCGCCAGCGGGACGCGCACCGCCGGCACGCTGGCACGGAACGGCCGTTCGAGCAGCGGATAGGGATCGAGGCGGCAGACCCCGCCCGGCTCCAGTCCCACGCGGAGCGGCACGGCCTCGACGTCCGGGGCCAGGCCGGCGGGCACGGGCGGATACTCGCCGGACCAGCCTGCGAAGCCGTGCCGGCACACGTCCAGTGAGATCCGGTCCCAGAGCTGCAGCCAGAGGTACCCGCACATGAGCTCGCGATCACTCGCAGCGTCGACGCCGAGGCGATCGCGAAGCCGGCGCTGGCGGCGCAGCTCGTGCTCTACGAACGCGGCGATCGCCTCTCCCTCCTCGCCCTCCGGCGCGGGCGGCGCGAAGTCGCGCCGCCAGCCCCAGTGGTTGGTGAAGAAGCCCGAGAAGTGCAGCGAGGCGAGCAGCCCGGCGTACGGATCGATCGACTCCAGCGCGTCCAGTCCGTGGACGTAGAGGCGGGTCGTGATCGCGCGGGCCAGCTCGTGGAACGAATAGGGCCGGCCGTCGGGGCGGCATGGCAGCGTCTCGTCGAACGCGGCCCACGGCAGGTCGTGCAGGCGGGCGGCTGCCACGCACGAGTCGTACGGCCGCGGCACCGTCCACGGCGGCGCCTGCCAGGCGGCGGCCAGCCACCCCGACAGCAGCGCATGATCCGTCTGCCGGACCAGGACCAGCTCGTCTCCTTCCTCCCGAACGATCACGCGTCCAGCCTAACCGCCACACTTCTCTCCGATGCCTGGATATGAGCAGAGCGGGATGTGGGCCAACCTGGGCGCCCGGCTCAGCAGGTCCGAGCCGGGCGACGTCGTCGTCGAGGCCGACCTGACGGTGGACGCGCACGGATTCCCGACCGGACGCGGCGCCATCGTCCACGGTGGCGCCATCGCCGCGCTGGCGGACATGGCGCTCGCCTCCGCGGGCGCCACCGTCTCGCCCGAGGGCCAGGTCCCGACCACCGTGGACCTCAAGGTCGACTTCCTGCAGCCGGCGCAGCCCGGGCGCCTGGTCGCCCGCGGTCGCGTCCAGCGGCGAACTCGGCGGCTCTGCTTCACGGCCGCCTCGATCGAGCAGCACGACGGCACCATCGTGGCCGAGGCCCGCGCCCTGCTCGCCTACGTCGCCCGATGAAAGACCTCGGCCGGATGGAGGCGAACCGGCAGCTGTGGGACGACCGCGTCGACGTGCACCGTCGTTCCGACTACTACGACGTCGAGGGGTTTCGGCAGGGCCGCAACACCCTGCGCTCGGTGGAGCTCGAGGAGCTCGGAGACGTGACCGGCCGGAGCCTGCTCCACCTGCAGTGCCACTTCGGGCTGGACACGCTGTCCCTCGCCCGGATGGGCGCCCGGGTGACCGGCGTGGACTTCTCGAAGCCCGCGGTGGCGCTCGCCAGCAGCCTGGCCGCCGAGCTCGGCATCGAGGCGCGGTTCGTCCTGAGCAACGTCTACCAGCTAACGCGCGAGCTGCACGAGCAGTTCGACGTGGTGTTCACCAGTCACGGCGCCCTGGGGTGGCTGCCCGACATCCCGGAGTGGGCGCGCGTGGTCGCGCGGTTCCTGCGTCCCGGCGGTACGTTCGTGGTCGTCGACGACCACCCGATCGCCGCGTGCTTCACCGAGGACGAGGGTAGGCTCGAGCTTCGCTGCTCGCTGTTCCAGGAGGTGCCCTTCGAGTACCTGACACGGACGACCTACGCCGGCGACGAGGTCCTGCCGCAGGCACGCCAGAACTTCCAGTGGTCGTGGACCGTGTCCGGGATGGTGACCGCCCTGATCGACGCCGGTCTCCGGGTGGACCGCCTCCGCGAGCTGCCGATCATGACCTGGCGGCGCTTCCCCAGCATGACTCGCGACGACGACGGCTGGTGGCGCCTGCCCGGCGACCCGCTTCCCCTGCTGGTCGCCTGCTGCGCCGTCAAACCACTCTGAACGTCAGCGAGCCCTGCGCGGTGCCGGTGAAGACGTCGGTGTCCCAGCAGCCGTCGGCCGGGAAGACCAGGCTCGACTGGAACTCGGCGATCAGGCCGGACACCGACGTCGACCCGAACTGCTCCCGATAGACCTGCCCGGTCCCCTCGCGCTGCGACTGGAACCGCAGCTCCGCGCCCGCTTTGCGCGCGTCCACGAGCCAGCGCACCTGGTAGGCAACCCCTGCGGTCGCGGGCGCAGCGCCGGGGAGGATGCCCCGGATGCTCGATTCCGGCGGAGCGGCTGCCAGGACGAGCAGGCTCCCCTGGTGCGCGGGGGCCGTCGGGCGGCACTCGGCAGGGCTGGTGGGCCGCGACGTGCAGGCCCCGAGCAGGGCGGCTGCCGCCGCCAGCGCCAGTGCGATCGCGCGTCGGGTCACCGTCAGCCTCAGTCTGACACGATGAATGAGAGAGATGAGGCCGCTCGCGATGCCGCGGCCGGCCCTCGCCGCGGACGCGGCCGGGATCGCCGCCGTCCACGTCGACAGCTGGCGCGAGACCTATCCCGGCATGCTGCCCGACCGCTACCTGGCGGAGATGGACGTCTCGGACTACGAGGACCGCTGGCTGCGCACGATCCAGGATCCCTATCGCCGCAGTGCCGTGTTCGTGGTCGAGGAAGAGAGCAGGGTCGTCGGGTTCGCCTCCTGCGGCCGCGAGCGCGACGGCGACGAGCGCTACGAGGGCGAGCTCTACGCGATCTATCTGCTGCCATGGGCGCAGGGCCGGGGGCTCGGGCGAACGCTGGTCGCCGCCACGGCGGACGCGCTGGCCATCCGGGGCATGACCTCGATGGTCGTCTGGGTGCTGCGCCAGAACGCGCAGGCGCGCGGCTTCTACGAGCGGCTCGGCGGCGTCTACCTGCGCGAGCGCCCCCTGGACCTGGCGCCCGGCTTCGACGTGCCGGAGGTCTCCTACCTCTGGGCGGACACGGCTCCTCTCAGGTCGGGCGCAGCCAGGAGATGACCAGGTTGGCGGCCAGACCGAGGAGGCACACCGCGGCGACGCTGCCGAACGCCGCGACCGCTCCGACGCCGTACAGCGCGCCGCTGACGAGCGCACCGGCGACCTGGGCGGTGTTCAGCCCGAGCTGGTACATGCCCTGCGTGCGGCCCTGGGCGCCGGCCGGCGCGCGGCGGCTGATCTCGGCGGTGAGAGCCGGCATGCCGGCCGCCGTCAGCCCGCCCTCCGCCACCCCGATGAAGACCAGGAACGGCACGCTGGCGATGAACGGGTACGTCGCGGCCAGCAGCCCGTGGGTGGCCAGAGTCAGCCGGCCCGCCCACAGGTGGCCGAGCCGGTCGGACAGCCCGGCCGCCAGGCCCGCGAACAGGACGATCGGCAGCGCGTAGGTGGCGAAGCTGAGTCCCACCACCAGCGTGCTCGCGCCCCGGCTGGTGAGGTACAGGCTCCACACCGAGTCGTACGCGCCGAAGGTCCAGGTGACCGGCGCCCCAAGCACGAGCACCGGCAGCACCATGCGGAGCAGGCGGGCTGTCCGCACGGGCACCAGGTCCGCCTCGACCGTCCCGCCCGGTTGGGCCGGTGCGGTAGACGGCAGGCCAACGAGCACCAGAGCGGCTGCCAGGCAGATCACCGCGCCGGCGCCGAACACGTACTCGAGCCGGAAGCCCGCCACGAATCCGCCCAGCGCGGGGCCGAGCAGCAGACCGACCATGTCCGACGCCCGGAGCTGGCTGAAGACGCGGCCGCGGCTGCTCTCGGGGGTCAGGTCCGCCGCCAGCGCCATCGCGGCCGGCACGAACGCGCCTCCGGCCACCGAGTGGACGAACCGGATGCCGGCGAGCGCAGCCACCGGCACGGGCAGCAGGTACAGGGGAAAGACCGCCGCGTACACGAGCAGCGAACCGAGGAGCAGGGGACGCCGGCCCACGCGGTCGGCCAGCCAGCCGGCCGGGTACTGCACGGCGGCCCGGCCGACCACGCCCGCCGCGAACACGACTCCGACCAGGAACGGGGCGCCGCCGCGCGCGGTGATGAACAGCGGCAGGATCGGCAGGAAGAAGCCGATGCCGATGGCCGTGAGGGCGTTGCCGGTGAGGAGCGTCCAGAGCGTCCGGGCGTCGAGACCCGTTTGCGTACCGCCCGGGAGGTGGGTGTCGCTACGAGCCACTGGCTCAGGCTAGAGCGCTAACTCCCTGATGGCAGTGGCACGGATTCCCAGTGGACGCCTCCGTCGGTGCTGCGCAGCAGCCGGTCGACCAATCCCGGCTCCGCCGCGGGGCGCGTGTCCGAGACCGCGCTCGCGAACAGGGCGCCGCCGGCGGCCTCGAGCAAGCTGTCCGGCGTCTCGCCCGCCGGCACCTGGATCACCCTCGCCGTCCAGGTCCCGCCACCGTCCACGGACACCCACAGGCGCCGGCCGTCGAGCAGCAGCAGGCGACCCGCGGGGTCGACCGCCGGGGGCCCGAGGCTCGCCGTCCGCAGGTGCGGTCCGGCGATGGGAGGGCCCCAGGTCGCGCCGCCGTCGACGCTCGTCTCCACGAACGTGGAGAGGTCGAAGCCGGGACTCGAACCGGCGAAGGCGCTGCCGGCGCGGGCCTGCTCCTGGGGAATCGCGGTCAGCCACGCGAGCAGGTGGCCCGGGAGACGCAGCGGCCATACCAGCAGTGACCGGGTGGCGGGCAGCGGGCTGACCGCGGTCAGCGACGAACGCCACGTCTCACCGCCGTCCTCGGTCAGATACAGCGCTGGTGCGGGGCCGGACGTCGCCGCCAGGCCACGCAGCGGGTCCAGCCATCGAACTCCCAGGACCGGGGCGCCGCCGGGCAGTCCCGCGGCGGTGAGGCGCCTCCAGGAGCCGCCTCCGTCGTCGGTCCGCCACAACTTGTTCTCCAGCGGCTGGCCGGCGAGGCCGGCGCGAACCACCCACAAGCCGTGGCGCGCGTCGAGGAACGTCGGCAGCGTGCTGGTCGCGTCGACCTCGGGCACGGCGAGCGGCCGCCACGTCCGCCCGTCGTCGGCGCTGACGCGGGCCGCCCCGCCGAGGCCGCCTCGCCACTCGACGGCCATGGGCGGCTCGTAGACGATCTCGTCGCTCCGTGACCAGGTCCGGCCTGCGTCGGACGTCGCGTAATGCGCGATGGGGTTTCCCGGACCCGGCGGAAACCGGGTCACGGTCACCGCGCCGCGGTCCGCGTCGGCGAACGAGGCGCCGCCCAGCAGCTCGTCCCTGGGACCGGCGAACGTCGTTCTCGCGGTCTCCACCGGCGAGGTGCGGGTGGGCCGGAGGTAGACGACGCCGGCGACCACGACGAGCACCAGCGCCAGCCCGATCCACGCCGCCGCCGACCGGCGCCGCGCCCCTCCCGCCTCCATCTCGCCCGCCAGCGTACCCGCCGCTCCTCGGAGCCGTCAGTCGGCGATCCCGGCCAGCGCCGTCACGTGCGTGGGCGTCACGCGGACCACCAGCTCGCCCGGCACCGCGTTGCGGCGGCCGAACTGCTCGGCGCGATCGGCGCCCATGTACCGGCCGCCGATCGCGGTGGCGAAGCGGAGGAGCTCGCCGGGGTTGTCGCCGATGGCTGCCGTGCCGTCCACCATCACGTACGCGTACGGCGGCCGCTCGTCGTCGACGCACAGGCACACCCGCGGGTCCCGGCGCATCGCGTGCACCTTGACCGTGCCGGCGCCGGTCGTGAACACCAGGTCGTCGCCGTCGAGCACGAACCAGATCGGCACGACGTGCGGCCGGCCGTCACGCCTGACCGTCGCCAGCCTGCCCGTCCGCGTGCCCTCGGACAGGAACGCCCGCCACTCGTCGCGAGTCATCCGCCTGCTCATTTGGGCACAGGATGAGTGATTCCAGCCGCAAGATCGGGACATGGACCTGCAGGAACACGTCGATCTCGTCGACTGGAGACGCCGGGTCGGTGACTCGTACCGGCTGCCGACGCTCGCGGCCTGGCGGGCCGCGCGCGATCGCCTGTTCCGCGAGCACCCCCAGTCGCCGGTCCCGGCGGACGAGCGCGCCGCGTTCACGGGCCTGCGCTGGTTCCCGCCCGACCCCGCTTACCGGGTGGCGGCTGCGCTCGTGCCCGGTGACGGCGCCCCGGTGGAAATCGACACCGGGGGCGAGGACGGCGTCGTGCACTACCGCCGGATCGGCGCGCTCCGCTTCCGGCTGCACGACCAGGACTGCTCGCTGACCGTGCTCGCGCTCGTCGGCTACGGCTCCGGGCTGTTCGTTCCGTTCCGCGATGGCACGTCCGGCGGTGAGTCGTACGGCGGCGGCCGATATCTCGTGGACACGGTGAAGGGCACCGACGGCGGCTGCCTCGAGGTCACGCCCGGTTCGACCGACGTCACGATCGACTTCAACTACGCCTACCACCCGTCGTGTGTGTACAGTCCGCGCTGGGCGTGCCCGCTGGCACCGCCCGAGAACCGGCTTCTGGTGCCGGTGCGAGCCGGCGAACGGCTCTGGGAGGAGTCCGAGACGTGGCGGTGATCGACCTGAACGCGGATCTCGGGGAGAGCTTCGGCGCCTTCTCGATCGGGCGGGACGCGGAGCTGATCCCGCTGCTGACGTCTGCCAACCTCGCCTGCGGGTTCCACGGCGGCGACCCGCGGGTCATGGACCGCACGGTCCGCCGCTGCCGGGAGGCCGGCGTCGCGGTCGGCGCGCACCCCAGCTTTCCCGACCTGGTCGGCTTCGGCAGGCGCGCGCTCGACGTGAGCCCCGTGGAGGCGGAGACGGACGTGCTGTACCAGGTCGCCGCCCTGGACGGGTTCTGCCGCCGCCACGGCCTGGCGATGCAGCACGTGAAGCCGCACGGCGCCCTGTACAACCAGGCCAACCGCAGCCCGGACCTGGCCGCCGGCATCGTCGCCGGCATCGCGGCGTTCGACCCCGGCCTCCTGCTCGTCTGCCAGCCCGGCACCGAACTGGCGCGGGCTGGAGAGGCGGCGGGCCTGACGGTCGCCCACGAGGGCTTCGCCGACCGCGCGTATCGCGCCGACGGCACGCTGGTGTCGCGTTCGGTCGAGGGCAGCGTGTACCACGACCCCGGCCGTGCGACGGAGCAGGCGCTGCGCATGGTCACCGAGGGAACCGTCGTCGCGCTCGACGGTACCGTCGTCGACGTCCGCATCGACACGCTCTGCGTGCACGGCGACAACCCGGAGGCCGTGCGCCTCGTGGGCGTGCTGCGCGAGCGCCTGGCGGTGGCCGGCGTGGTGATCCAGCCGCTGAGCGAGGTGGTGTCGGCCCGACTGGCTTGAGTCAGTCGTCGTGGACGGCGGCAGTCTCGAGCAGGGAGTTCAGGGTCAGGACCCCCAGGATGTCGCCGTTGCGGTTCACCTTGACCCGGTCGGAGTCGTGCAGGAGCATGGCCGACAGCGCGTCCGCCAGCGTCGCGTCCACCGCCACCTGCGCGTCGGTGCGGTACATGGTGGCCTTCTCGAGCCGGCCGGGGTCGATGTGCACGACCGACAGGCGCTTCTGGCCCCGGTCCGGGCCCAGGAAGTCGGCCACGAACGGCGTGGCCGGCTCGGCCAGCACGCGCGCGGGCGTGTCGTACTGCTGAAGCACGCCGCCCTCCTTCAGGATCGCGATGCGATCGCCCATCTTGACCGCCTCGTCGATGTCGTGCGTGACGAAGACCACGACCTTGCGCATCTGCGCCTGGATGCGCAGGAACTCGTTCTGGAGCCGGTCGCGCGTGACGCGGTCGATCGCGCCGAAGGGCTCGTCCATCAGGAGGACGGGGGGGTCGGCCCCGAGCGCCCGGGCCACGCCGACGCGCTGGCGCTGGCCGCCCGACAGCTGGTGCGGGTAGCGGCGGGCGAAGCGGTCCGGGTCCAGGCCGACGAGCTCCAGGAGGTCCGCCACGCGGCGCCGCGTGCGGTCGCGGTCCCAGCCGAGCAGCCGGGGCACGGTGGCGACGTTGTCCGCGACCGTCATGTGCGGGAAGAGGCCGACCTGCTGGATCACGTAGCCCATCCGGAGGCGCAGGCGAACCGGGTCCATGCGGGTGACGTCCTCGCCGTCGAGGAGGATGCGGCCGCCCGTGGGCTCGATCAGGCGGTTGATCATGCGCAGGGTGGTGGTCTTGCCGCATCCGGAGGGCCCGACCAGGATGCAGGTCTCCCCGTCCCCGACGGTGAGGCTCAGGTCGTGCACCGCGACCTGGCCGTTCGGGTAGCGCTTGGAGACGCGATCGAGCGTCAGCACGGCATCCACTTTAGAGTCATCGGCAGATGCCGGCTCCGCTCCTCGACGCGACCGATCCCTGGATCCGCTGGGACTGGGTGGGCAGCCACGTCGACCTGATCCTGGCCGACCTGACGCAGCACATCGAGCTGACCGCGATCGCGGTCGGCGTCGGCCTGCTCATCGCCATCCCGATCGGCGTGCTGGCGTGGCGCTACCACGGCAGCCGCGGGCCGGTGCTCGGCCTGGCCGGCGGCCTCTACACGATCCCGTCTCTGGCGCTGTTCGCGCTGCTCGTGCCGTGGACCGGCCTGACCGTCCTGACCGCCGAGATCGGCCTGGTCGCCTACACGCTCCTGATCCTGGTCCGCAACATCGTCGTGGGCCTGGACGGCGTGCCGCTCGACGTGCGCGACGCCGCCCTCGGCATGGGCTACCGCCCCCTCCGCCAGCTCCTGCGTGTCGATCTGCCGCTCGCCCTCCCCGTCATCTTCGCCGGGCTCCGGATCGCGACCGTGACCACCATCGGGCTCATCACGATCACGGCGCTCATCGGCGAGGGCGGCCTCGGCCAGCTCCTCTACGACGGGCTGCAGCGCGACTTCAGGACGCCGCTGGTGGTCGGCGCCACCCTCTCGGTGGCCCTGGCGGTCGTCGCCGACGTGTCGCTGGCCAGCGTCCAGCGGCTGCTCACCCCCTGGAGGGCCGCATGACGTTCCTCGGCAGCGTCGTCCACTGGTTCCTGAACCCGGCGCACTGGCACGGAGACTTCGGAATCCCCAACCGGGTGGAAGAGCACGTCCTGATGTCCGTGGCGGCGACGGGCGCCGCGGCCCTCATCGCCCTCCCGGTGGGCCTGACCCTCGGCCACTACGGGAGGGGCGGCGCGCTCGCCATCAACATCTCCAACGTGGGGCGGGCGCTGCCCTCGTTCGCGATCCTGGTGCTCGCGGTGCAGCTCGTGGGCATCGGCGCGACGCCTGCGTTCCTCGCGCTGGTGGCGCTGGCCATCCCGCCGATCGTCACCAACAGCTTCGTCGGCATGCGTGACGTCAACGCAGAGCTCCGAGACGCCGCGCGCGGGCTCGGCATGAGCGACCTGCGCATCCTGGTCCGCGTCGAGCTGCCCAACGCGCTGCCGGTGGTCATGGCCGGCATCCGCACCGCCGGCGTCCAGGTGGTGGCGACCGCGACGCTCGCCGCGCTGGTCGGATGGGGCGGACTCGGCCGCTTCATCATCGACGGGTTCAGCCAGCTCGACTACGTACAGGTCTTCGCCGGCGCCCTCATGGTGGTTGCGCTCTCGGCCGCGGCCGAGCTGCTGCTCGCGCTGCTCCAGCGCGCCCTGACGCCGGCCGGACTTCGCTCGGCCAGCGCCCGCGAGCGGCGGCGAGGACTCCCGGCCGCCGCGCCGGTGCCCGAGCCGGCGACCTGATACCCTATCGCGAACGGACGTTCGAGGTCCCTTCGCGTACCGTTGGTCTCGAACTGGCCGTCGGCGCGGGTATCGTCCGCGTCTCCGTCTCACACGCGCCGGGCGCCGCAGCCGGCGTGCGACCAGGAGGAAAAGCGAATGCGTAGTTGGGCCTTCCGGGCCCTGTTGGCCTCGATCCTCGGGCTGAGCCTGATCGGCAGCGCCTGCGGGTCGTCGGGCGGCGGCTCGCCGGCGTCCACGGGCAGCAAGGGCACGCTCACCATCGCGGGGTTCAACTTCCCCGAGTCCAACATCCTCGCCAACGTCTACGGGGGCGCGCTGCACGGCGCGGGGTACACGGTGAACTACAAGCCGAGCCTGGGCGCGCGCGAGGTGGTCGCCCCCGCACTGCAGCGGGGCGACATCGACATGTACATCGGATACGCCGCCACCGACCTCGAGTTCTACAACAGCGCCAAGGGCGAGGCGACGCCCGACGCGGCGCAAACGGTCGCGAAGCTGAACACGTACCTGCAGGCGAAGGGCCTGAAGGCCACGGACCCGGCGCCGGCGATCGATACGAACTCGTTCGCGGTGCTCAAGGCCGGCAAGTACGGCAGCAACACGAAGCTTTCCGACCTGACCTCCGTGGCCAGCCAGATGACGCTGGGCGGCCCGCCCGAATGCCCGCAGCGCCCGTTCTGCCAGATCGGGCTGCAGAAGACCTACGGACTGAACTTCAAGGCCTTCAAGCCGCTGGACTCGGGCGGCCCGCTGACCAAGGCGGCGCTCGACAAGGGTGACATCGACATCGGCCTCATCTTCTCCAGCGACAGCGCGTATTCGACGGGAAAGTACGTCCAGCTCCAGGACGACAAGCACCTGCAGAACGCCGACAACGTGGTGCCCATCGGCACCAGCAAGGTGATGACCGCCGACGTCACGTCGATTCTGAACAAGGTGTCCGCCAAGCTCACGACCGACGCGCTCATCCAGATGAACAAGAGCTCGGACGTGGACAAGCAGGACCCGGGCCAGATCGCGACGGACTGGCTGAAAAAGAACGGCTTCAGCACCTGATCGACTCGGGGGGCGGCCCCGCGCTGGCCCGCCCCCCGCCCTTCTACCATCAGACGCGAGATGAAGCTCCAGCAGGGCGACCCCGCGCCCCAGTTCACGCTCCCCGACCAGGACGGCACGCCCGTCGACCTCGCCGGCTATCGCGGCCGGCGCGTGGTCGTCTACTTCTACCCGCAGGACGACACACCCGGGTGCACCAGGGAGGCGTGCCAGTTCAATGACGCGCTGTCCGGCTTCGAGGGCGCCGGCGTCGACGTGCTGGGCATCTCCGCTGACGACGCCGCCAGCCACCAGCGCTTCCGCGCCAGGTACGGCCTCGGCTTCCGGCTGCTGACCGACGCCGGCCATGAGGTCGCGACGCGGTACGGCGCGTACGGCGAGAAGATGCTCTACGGCAAGCCGACCGTCGGCGTGATCCGGTCCACGTTCCTCATCGGCCCCGAGGGCCAGATCGAGCGCGCCTGGTACTCGGTTCGAGCCGACGGCCACGCTGCGAAGGTGCTGGCCGAAGTGGGCGGAGCCGCCTGACGGGCCAGCTCTCCTGGGAGGTCCTGCCTCCCGGCCCGCCGCTGGCGGCGCACGTGCAGCTGGCCCTGGACGAGGTCGTGCTGGATCGGGTGATCGCCGGCCACCGCGGTCCGACGCTCCGGTTCTGGGAGTGGGGGGAGCGCGCCCTGGTGCTCGGCTCCCACCAGGCGCTGGCCAATGAGGTCGACCGCGAGGCCGCGACCCGGCTCGGATTCACGGTGGCGCGCCGCATGAGCGGGGGCGGCACCATGATCGTAGAGCCGGGCCGGACGATCACCTACTCTCTGTACGCGCCTGAGTCGCTGGTCGCCGGCCTCTCGTTCGTCGACTCGTTCGCCCGGTTGGACGCCTGGGCGGTCGACTGCCTGCGCGATCTGGGCGTCCCGGCGGACTACCGGCCGATCAACGACATCGTGTCGCCGGAGGGGAAGATCGGCGGCGCGGCCCAGGCGAGGCGGCGCGGCTCCGTGCTCCACCACACGGCGATCGCCCACGCGATGGATACCGCGATCGTGCCGCGCCTGATCCGGATCGGGCGCGACCGGGTGTCGCCGCGCGGCGTGCGCAGCGCCGAGAAGGAGGTGTCGCCGCTCGACCGGTGGCTGGCACTGGACCGGAACGCGGTGGTCGCGGCGCTGGCCGACTGCTTCTCGCGGGGGCACGCCGCCCGCCCGGGAGCTCTCCGGCAGGACGAGCTGGAGGCCGCCCGGGCCCTGGCCGCTGCCAAGTACGCCACGCCCGATTGGGTCGACCGGATCAGGTAGGCAGCGCTCGCAGGCGCAGGCCGAGCCCGTCACGCTCGACCGGCATCGCGAAGTCGAACCGGTCGGCGGCGAGGGCCAGGTCCACGTCCGTGGCGGGGAAGCCGGGCCAGCGTCCGCGCGACAGCTCGCCGTAGCGCTCGGTGCGATAGAAAGGCGCGAGGAGCGCCTCCAGGTCCGGCCGTTCCCCTTGGAGCACCGCCGCGAGGTATCCGGCGCAGGCCGCGTCCTCGAGGTGGCCCCGGTCGCCGCCGGTGGCGACCACCGTGACCAGCTCCGGCTCGGCCGCCAGGATCGCCCGGGCGGTCGCGGAGGCGACCGTGAGACTGCAGGCGAGCAGGCGCTCCGCCGCCGCCGCGGCCACGACGCCCTGGGTGCCCGAGCTGGTGCGCTGGATGAGCGTCCGGCCGCGCAGGCCGGCGTCTCGCACCATCGTCGGCGAGTTGCTGATCGCGATCCCCTCGACCGGCAGGCCCTCGACCTCGGCGGAGATCACCGCGCCTTCGATGCAGCCGGCGAGGGCCCGTGCCTCCTCGACCTCGGCCACCAGCCGGCACTCGACCGCGCCGCCGGCGAGGGCATAGGCGCTGACCGTGAACGCCCGCAGCACGTCGATGACCACGACCGTTCCGGCCGCGCCACGCGCGCCCTCGACGCCTTCCCGGTGGACGATCCGCACGCGGCTAGATGGGGACCCTGCGGCCCGCGCCCTCGCGCAGCGCGCGGTCGTAGACGAGGCGGGCCGCCGCGGCGTCCTCGACCGCGTGGCCCATCGACTTGTACACCGTGACCTGCTGGTCGGACCCGCGGCCGGGCGCGGTGCCGGCGACCACCTCGCCGAGCTCCGTCGCGAGACCCGGGTCCAGTCCTGCCAGCTCGGCCGACCCCGCCGGCGGGGGCGAGAACGCCACCCGCGACTCGACGAACAGCGTGCCCTTCCGAACGGTGTCCGCGTCGAGCTCGGGGCCCTCGACGTTCGCGCCCACCGACGTCACGTGGACGCCCGGCCGCAGCCACTCGTGGGCGATGACGGGCGCGGCCGCGTCGGTGCAGCAGCAGACCACGTCGGCGCCGCGGACCGCCTGCTCGAAGTCGGTCATCGCGCGGGCGCACGACAGCGTGCTGGCCAGGGCCTCCGCGTGGTCCCGGTTGCGCGACGCGACACGGATCTCGTGGAACTCGCCCACCCGGCGCATCGCATCCAGGTGGTGCCGGCCCTGGACGCCCGCGCCCAGGATCGCCATGACCCGCGAATCGGGCCGGGCCAGGAGGCGGGCGGAGAGGGCCGACGTGGCCGCGGTGCGCATCGCCGTGATGTGCGTGCCGTCCATGACCGCGAGCGCGCTGCCCGTCTCCTCGTCGAACAGCGCGATGAGTGCCTGGTGCGATGGCAGGCCGTGGTCGTGGTTCCCGGGGAAGACAGACACCAGCTTGGATTCCAGCCCGGCGCCCGGTAAATAGCCGGGCATCACGCCCAGGAGCCCGTCCGGCGTGCGCGCGGCGACGCGGGGCGGGACGGAGGTCCGGCCAGCGCTGACCTCGCCGAACGCCCTGGCCAGCGCGTCCAGCAGCTCGTCCAGGTCGAGCAGCCGGCGCACCTCGACCTGGCTCAGGACCAGCAGCTCGTGCGTTTCCTCCGGAGCAGGCGTGCCCACCCGGCGATGATAATGCGGCGACCATGGAGCACCGTCCGCTGGGATGGGAGCAGATCGCCGACTGCGGCGCCATGCGGGTCGTCGGCCTGCGACTGGCAGCCGGTCAGCGGGTGCCGGAGCACCGCAACGCCCTGCCGCTGGCGATCATCGTCACCGAGGGCGTGCTGCGGTACAGCGAGGGCGCGTCATCGGGCGAGGCGCGGGCCGGGGAGCTCGTCCTCATCAACCCGGGCGAGCGCCACACGTACTGGGCCGACCAGGAGACGGCGGCCTACATGGTCTTCGCCGGACTGCCCGGCGTCCGCGCGCGTCCCTGGAGCCTCCGCCGGCGATAGCGCTGCGCTAGCCCCCCCTCGCGAGATCTGACCGATCGCCCTGGGACCGGCGAGCGCCGTCCCCTCAGTGCGTGGCGGCGGCGGTGACGTCCGGCACCCAGTTCCAGCGCTGGATGAGGCGCCCCCTGCTGCTCTCTCGCAGCACGCTGATGGCCGACGCATCGAGGCCCAGGTGGCCGCCCGCCGAGACGTCCATGTCCAGCCAGACCAGGGCGAGCACGCGCATGAAGTGACCGTGCGAGAAGACGGCGACGGTCCCCTCGACGTCCGCCAGGCCCACCAGGAAGGTCCCGGCTCGGGCCGCCGCCTCGGTCGGGCTCTCGCCGCCGGGGGACCCGTCCCGAAACAGCTCCCAGCCCGGGCGCGTGCGGTGGATCTCCTCCGTGGTCACGCCCTCGTAGACGCCGTAGTCGAACTCACGCAGGAGCGGTGTGACGATCGGGTGCCCGAAGCCGGCGAGCTCGGCGGTGCGCCGCGCCCGAGACAGGTCGCTGGACCAGACCACGTCGAACGGGACGCCGCGGAGCAGGTCGCCCAGCCGCCGCGCCTGCTCCTCGCCCTCCGGCAGCAGCGGCAGGTCCGTGCTCCCGGTGTGCTGGCCGGTGTGGGTCCACTCGGTCGCGCCGTGACGAACCAGGTAGACGTCGAGCGCCACGGCGGTCAGCGGCCGAGGAACTCCGGCCTGCCCCCGTCCTGGAGGGACCGGGCCGCCGCCTCGATCACCGCGCCCGCGCGGACCCGCTGCCCGTGCTGGATGCACACGATGCCCAGTCCGGCCCGCCGGCCCATCGGCGCCAGCGCGCTGTTGACCGCCTCCAGGACGCGGTTGGCCGCGTGGGCGGTGCCGGCGATGTCGGTGTCGGGCAGGACCGCGAGCAGCGACGGTGGTCGGTGCGCCAGCACTCCCGGCGTGTCGACGTCGCGCAGGGTGCCCGCGATGGCGGCGGCCATCATCTTCAGCGTCTCCTCGTCGATCTCGGGACTGCTGTGGTTGTGGCCGTGGATGGGCTCGATCAGCACGATGCCCAGCGGCCGGCCGTACCGGTGGGCCCGATGGAGCTCGTCCTCCAGCACCGGCCGGATGAAGCGCTCGTTGAACAGCCCGGTCGCGCGGTCGACGATGTGCAGCGGCTGCGCGTCCGGCTCGTCGATCCGGATCCCGCAGTTGGGGCAGTAATTGGCCTGGTTGGGTAGCAGCGCGCCACACGCTGGACAGCTGTCGGCGTCCGGCGGTCGGCGGCGGAAGAGGTCGCCCAGAGGCATCGTCGCCTGAGCATAGCAGCGGGTAGTTGGCCCGCAGCCGGGACCACCCCGCCGCAGCCCCTGGCCGGGGCCCTAACTTGCGACCGACGCGCTGCTCGAGTGCGTCATCCAGTCCGCCGCCCACGCGTCAACCGAGGCGATCACCGGACTCAGCGCGCGACCTCGTGGCGTGAGCCGGTAGCTGACCCGGACGGGCGGTCCCGGGTCGACCAGCCGCTCGACCAGTCCCTCGGTCTCCAGCTCCCGCAGGCGCTCGGTGAGGACGCGATCGCTGATGCCCGGAATGCCCATCAGCAGCTGGTTGAAGCGTGCCGCACCGGTCATCAGGGCCCTGATCACGGCGCCCGTCCAACGCTTCCCGATCAGCTCGATGGCCCGCTGGAAGGGCGCACTGTAGTCCACTGCCTGGGGAACCATGGGCGGGAATTCTACGGCCTGGCGCCCCTTTGTTCCAATACTTGGTTTTTCAGATTGTCAAGCAATCGACGCCTTGACGGCCGCTCGTTTCGTCCGTCGGAGGACCGGCGCAAGACGTGCGAGCAGGCAACGATGGGCCGCATGCGCTTCCTCGGCGTCGTCCTCGGCGGCCAGCCCGGCCTCGGTCAGCAGGGGCGCTCAGGGACAGGCGTAGCTGATCCGGAACGGCTGCGAGTACACGCTGGCCGGGCTGAGGACGTGCAGCGCGGCGACGCCCTGCGCCGGGGCGGCGCCCGAGTATGCGAGCGGGAGGTCGACGGTGGCGGTGCGCTCTCCGCGGCGCAGGGTCAGCCGACCCGCGGCCGCGGACCTGCCGTCCGGCCGCAGCCACTCGTACGTGACCGTACCCGGCGCACCGTTCGTGGTCACGGTCGCGTGCACCGTGATCGTGGCCGCCGGGCAGTGTCCGACGCCGCCTGCTGGGTCGGTGGCGGCCGTGATCGCGGTCACCGCCAGCGGCGGCTCCGGGGCCGGCGCGACCGGAGCCTGCAGGACCCGGACGCCGGCGACCGCGGCGACGGCCGAGACGAGCACGGCGCCCACCGCCGCCGCGATGACGCGACGGCGCCGGCGGGCCCGGCCCGCGTCCCGGCCGCCGGTCGGATCTGCCGCCGCCGAGGTCGGGACGGCCCGCGAGCGGTCCGGCCGGCCGTAGGCGCCCAGCGTCGGGGACAGCGTGAGCCCGTCGCGCAGAGACGCCGCCAGCTCGCCAGCGGTCGCCGGCCGGCGCTCGGGCGGCTTCTCGAGCGCCCAGAGCAGCGCGGCCTCGAGCAGCGGCGGGAAGCCCGGCACGAGGTCGCTCGGACGGGGGGGCGGGTCCTCCATCTGGGCGCGGACCGCCGCGTACGGGTCGACGGGGTCGACCGGGAAGGGAACGCGGCCGACCAGCATCTCGTACGCGATGACGCCGAGGCTGTAGACGTCGGCACGGCGGTCGATCGCGAGGTCGCCGCGGGCGAGCTCCGGCGCGAGGTAGGCCACGCCGTCGACCGCCCCCGCGCTCCCGGCGCGCGACCGGGCCTGGCGTTCCACCAGCGCGACAAGGCCGAAGTCGCTCACCCGGACCGCCCCGGCGCCGTCCAGCAGGACGTTCGCCGGCCGCAGGTCGCCGTGCACCACGCCCCGCTCGTGGGCGTGGTCCAGGGCCGCGGCGATCTCGCGCAGGATCCGCGCTGACTCCTCGGGGGGCGGGGTGCCCGCGGCGAGCAGCGCCCGCAGGTCGGTGCCGGGCACGTGCTCCATGACAACGAACAGGTCCGAGCCCATCCGGACCACCTCGTGCACGCGCACGATGCCGGGATGGTCGAGGGTGGCCAGCAAGCGCGCCTGCCGCTCGAAGCGCAGGACCGTCTCGGGGTCCTGCGACGAGGCGCCGCCGACGACCTGCTCGATCACCACCTCGCGGTCGAGCGCGACCTGGCGCGCCAGGTGCACGGTGCCCATCGCCCCCTGACCGAGCTCGTCGACGAGTTCGTATCCGGGAGGTGCTGGCCTCATTCCCGGCGCGACCTTAGCCCAGATCGACCGCTCTGCGCCGAGCGAGTTGGTGTCCAGGTGGGCCAGATCGTGGTCTCGGACCGAGCACCACAGCGCAGCCTATCCGGCATAGGCAAGCGAGGAGCGGAGGGCCCGGGCCGCGATGTGGCCCGCATGGGCGCCAAGCCGCCGGCGTGGGTCGGTCGATCCGGGCTTAGCATTGAGTCGCACCGCATGGCCGCGCCCACTGTCACGCTCCGCCGCCCACGACCGCCCGACACCGCCGGCCTCGAGGTCGCGCTCGTCGAGCGAGCGCTGTCGGACGGCGGCGTC
>Ga0126369_10000493_pt1 | contig 25864 bp, 22 predicted proteins | sample PanSoiMetaPlot_1_FD_109646 | JGI IMG/M metagenome (GOLD analysis project Ga0126369, IMG submission 109646) | Tropical forest soil microbial communities from Panama - MetaG Plot_1 | ecosystem: Environmental > Terrestrial > Soil > Tropical forest > Bulk soil | place: Panama | collected 2016-02-17
ACCGCCACTCCCCGAGCCCTGCGCTGCGAGCTTCCGCGCGCCACACTGTCCTCGCTCGCCACGTAACCCGCTCTGCAGTGTAGCTTTTCGCACGGGGGCGTCAAGCGACAGACTGCAACTCGTTTGCTTGACATGTGCAGCCACTCATAGACTGGCCGCAGTGGGGCGAGGCTTGTCACGGCTGTGCGTGCGGGGAGATAGGTAGGTCCTCCCCTCGGCACCCTGACGCCTCGCCCCCTAGCTGAACCCTAGACCCCGGGTCCCTGCGTATCGGCGAGGACGATGGTGGCGGACGCGGCCAGCGCGAGCGCCAGAGCCGTGGCCGTGAAGAGCAGCATACGAACGAACTTTCCCATTTGCGATCTTCCTCCTGTCCCAGCGAGAGCGTGCGCAAACGTGCGACGCCAGACATATTTCGACAACGCGTCAATGGGAACCAACCAACTCTTGGTTAAGCCTCGACAAAAGGTGGAGTACCTGACCATCGCCCCGTCTCACCGGCGTCAGTCGTGCGTCAGCCTGCCGTCTGTGTCGCGGAGTACGCTCCGCCCATGCAGCTGAACGACGACGTGCATGTCCTGGAGCTCCCGATGGTGCGCGATGGTCAGACGCGCATCCTCAACCTGACCTGCATCCTGGACCCCTCCGAGGGGCCGACGCTGGTGGACACCGGGCTGCCGGGGCAGCTGGAAGCGATCACGAGCGCGCTGGCCGACGCGGGCGTCGGCCTGCGGGATCTGCGGCGCATTGTCCTCACCCACCAGGACGTCGACCACGTCGGATCGCTGCCCGACCTGGTCGAGGCCACCGGCGCTCGGGTGCTCGCCTCCGAGGTCGAGGTGCCCTACATCGACGGCACCGAGCGGCCGCGCTACGACCGGCCCGAGTTCCTGCAGGCGTTTCCGCAGATGGCGGGCTTCCTCGATCGCATGAAGCGGATGCGCGTCGACGAGGCACTCGCGGACGGCGCCCGGCTCGACATCGCGGGCGGCGTCCGAGCGGTCGCCACGCCCGGGCACACGGTCGGCCACCTGTGCCTGTACCTCGAGCGGACCCGGACGATCATCGCCGGGGACGCGCTGACGGCCGAGGAAGGCCGGCTGCAGGGGCCCAGCCCGACGGCGACCGCCGACATGCCGACGGCCGCGCGTTCGGTCGCCCGGCTCGCCGAGCTCGACGTCGACGCGATCGTGTGCTACCACGGCGGAGTCGTCGTGGACGACGCGGGCGGGCAGCTGCGCCGCGTCGCGGCCGAGCTCGCGCCGTAACCGCACACCAAGCGACTACTGTTAAGAGCACTTTGCACGCTGGGGGGCTGCGCCGCATCGAACGCCGGCTGGCGGTCGCCCGGGGCGACCTGCCGGCCGACCTCGTGCTGCGCGGAGGCAGGGTGCTCTCCGTCTTCACGCGCGAGTGGCTCGACACCGACGTGGCCGTCTCGGACGGCCACGTCGTGGGCCTCGGCGTCTACGACGCCGAGCGGGTCCTCGACCTGCACGGCGCGCACCTGGTGCCTGGGCTGATCGACGCGCACGTCCACATCGAGTCGTCCAAGCTCACCCCGGACCAGTTCGCGCGTGCCGTGCTGCCGCGCGGCACCACCGCGATCGTAGCGGACCCGCACGAGATCGCCAACGTCCTCGGCTCGGACGGCGTCCACTGGGTGCTCGACACCCTCGACATGCTGCCGCTCGACGTGTTCGTGATGGCGCCGTCCTGCGTGCCCGCCTCGCGCTTCGAGTCGGCCCGGCAGGAGCTCAGCGCCGGCGCCATCGCCGGCCTGCTGCGGCGCCGGCGGGTGATCGGCGTGGCCGAGATGATGAACTTCCCCGGCGTGATCGCCGGCGACCCGGCGGAGCTGGCCAAGCTGGAGACCGGCCTGACCGACCACGTCGACGGACATGCGCCGACGGTGACCGGCCGGGCGCTCAACGCCTACGTGGCCGCGGGCATCGCCTCCGACCACGAGGCCACCACGCTGGAGGAGGCGCGCGAGAAGCGCCGCCTGGGCATGGCCATCATGCTCCGCGAGGCGTCCAACGCGCGCAACCTGGTGGACCTGCTGCCGCTGGTCAGGGAGTACGGCACCGAGGGACTGATGTTCTGTACGGACGACCGCGAGCCGGACTTCATCGAGGCGGAGGGCCACATGAACCAGATGGTGCGTGTCGCCGTCGCCCACGGCGTCCGGCCCGAGGACGCGCTGGTGATGGCGAGCTGGAACCCGGCCCAGTTCCACGGCCTGCGGGGCCTGGGCGCCATTGCGCCCGGGTTCCAGGCCGACCTGGTCGTGCTGGACGATCTGGTCCGTTTCGAGCCGCGCCTGGTCCTGAAGCGCGGCCGGGAGCCCGTGTTCGGCTCCGTACCGGTCCCGGAGTGGGTGTGCCGCACGGTGCGTCCGGCCCGGCTGGAGCCAGGCTCGTTCCGCGTACCCGCGTCCGACGGCGCACGTGCGCGCGCCATCCGGATCATTCCCGGTCAGCTGCTGACGGCCGAGCAGGCGGTCGGGGCCCGGGTGGTCGGAGGCTGCCTCGAGGCCGACCCCCAGCTCGACCTGGCCAAGGTCGCCGTCGTCGAGCGGCACCACGCGACGGGCCGGGTCGGCGTCGGCTTCGTGACCGGCACCGGCCTGCGCGAGGGCGCGTTCGCGTCCACCGTCGCGCACGACGCGCACAACATCGTGGTGGTCGGGATGGACGACCGCTCCATGGCCGAGTGCGTGGAGCGACTGGTCGAGATCGGCGGCGGCATCGTGGTGGTGCGCGCCGGCCGAGCGGTGGACGACCTGCCGCTGCCCGTGGCCGGGCTCATGAGCGACCGCCCGCTCGCCGAGGTGGCCCGTGGGCTGCGCCGGCTGGAGGCGCGGCTGCGCGACCTCGGCGTCGGCCTGGAGGCACCGTTCATGGCCCTCAGCTTCCTGGCCCTGTCGGTGATCCCGCGGCTCAAGATCACCGACCGCGGCCTCGTCGACGTGGACCGGTTCGAGGTCGTGTCACCGGTGCTGTGAGCCCTTCACAACAGTACGGTCGCGTATCCGTGCCGTTACGGGGTCCTCGACGTCGTTCGGCTGGAGTAGGCGTAAAACTCAATCCAGTATATAGTTTGGCGTCACGGCCATGCACCAAACTACATTGGGTATTTAGTTTCATGCGTCGAGACGCGGCGGAACTGCGCAGAGCGTTGAGCGCGCTCGCCGTTCGGCAGGCGGGGTACTTCACGGGCGAGCAGGCGAGGGCGGTCGGCTACACGCACCAGGCGCAGCGGTACCACGTGGAGCGCGGGAACTGGACGCAGGTGGGCCGGGCGCTCTTCCGGCTGCCGGACTGGCCGGAGCGAGAAGAGGACGTGTACGTGCGCTGGTGGCTGTGGAGCCGGCGCCTCGGCGTCGTGTCGCACCAGTCGGCCCTGTCGGTGTACCGGCTCGGCGACGTGAACCCCGCGTTCGTGCACCTCACGGTGCCGCCCGGGTTCCGGGCCCGGGACGCGGCCGTCGTGCTGCACCGGGGCATGTTGACGCCAGAGGACGTGACCGAGCGCGAGGCCGGCTACCTGATCACCACGCCCGAGCGCAGCCTGCTGGACAGCGCGGCCGCCGCGCTGACGCAGGAGCAGGCCGACGCCGCCGTCGCCGACGCGGTCGACGAGGGCCTGGTCGTGCCGCGCCGTCTGCGGGAGCGGGCGGACCGGTTCGGCGAGCTGGCGGCCCTGCGGATCGAGCGCGCCCTGAGCGGGATGGGCCGCTGATGCAGCCGCGCGACTACCGGACGCCGCTCGCGCTGCGCGACGGCCTGGAGGCCAGCCTGAGCGCGGAGGCGCTCATCCGGCACGTCGACCCCAACCGGCTGCGACGGCACGTCGCGTTCGAGCGCCTGCTGCTGCGCCTGGCCGCGGACACACCGGCTGGCGCACCGCGCTGGGTGCTGAAGGGGGGCCAGGCGCTGGAGCTCCGGCTCGGCCTGCGGGCCCGGGCCACGCGCGACCTCGACCTCGCGTTCCTGGAGCCGCTCGACGACGGCCGGCAGGCGCACTCGTGCCTGGTGGAAGCGCTCGCCGAGGACGTGCAGGGCGACTTCTTCACGTTCGCCGTCCAGGCGCCCCGCCCGCTGGCGGCGGATGGCGGCGGGCGGGCCGGCTGGCGGTTCGCGGTCGACGCGCGGCTGGCGGGCCGCACGTTCGCAGCGCTGCGCCTGGACATCGTCGCCCGCGCCGAGGAGCTGGCGGGGGGCACCGAGCCGTTCACGTTCCCCTCGCGCCTGGCGTTCGCGAGGTACCCGCCACAGGTCACGGTCGAGGCGGCCTGCCTGACGCAGCAGGCCGCGGAGAAGCTGCACGCGCTCACCCGGCCGTACGAGGACCGGCCCAACACGCGCACGAAGGACCTGGTCGACCTCGTGCTGCTGATCGAGAACGGCCTGGTCGACCGCGAGCGCCTGGGCGAGCGGGCCCGGACGGTCTTCGCCGTCCGGCGCACCCACGAGCTGCCGGACGACCTCCCGTCGATCCCCGCCGCCTGGCGCCAGGACTACGCCGCGCTGGTCGCGGGTCTCGACGTCGAGGCGACCACGATGGACGCCGCGCTCGAACGGGTGCGCTCGCTGTGGCGGTCGTGCGTGGTGCTGGCTCCGCGGGGCCAGTAGGGCTCGGACGAAGTTCGACTCGCGAAGGCGGCGCTCAGGGCAGCAGCCGGCGCAGCAGCTTGCCTCCCTCGCTGCGAGGCACCCGATCGACGAAGGACCACCGGCGCGGCACCTTGAACGGGGCCAGGCGCTCCCGACACCAGCCCTCCAGGTCCGCCTCGGTGGCGCCCTCGGCCACCACCCAGGCCGCGACGACCTCACCCCACGTCCCGTCCGGCCGCCCGGCCACCGCGGCGTCCGTCACGGCCGGGTGCGCGCGCAGCGCCGCCTCGACCTCCTCCGGGTGGACGTTCTCGCCGCCCGTGATGATCGTGGCGTCGCGCCTCCCCAGCACGGTCAGCACGCCGTCGTCGAGGCGCCCGAGGTCGCCGGTGCGGAAGCGCTCGCGGGAGGGCGACGGCTCGATCCCGGGCGTCACGTAGCCGGGTGACACCGACGGCCCGGACACGACGATCTCGCCGTCTTCGATCGCGATGGAGGCGTGTGGGCAGACGGTGCCGGCCGTTCCCGCGAGCTCGGCCGCCCGGCCCGGCGGCACCAGCGCGACCTGGGAGCACGTCTCGGTCAGGCCGTACGTCGGGCAGACCGGGAGGCCGAGGCTGGCCCAGTGCCGGACCTGTGCGCCGGTCGCCGGCGCGCCGCCGACCAGGATCGCCCGCAGCCCGCGCAGCTGCTCGGCGCCGCCCGCCTCCAGCAGGCGCGCCAGCATCGTCGGCACCACGGACAGCAGCGTCGGCCGGTCCGCGCCGATCGCCTCGAGCGCGGCGCCCTCGTCGAAGCGCGCCAGCGTGACCAGCGGCTGGTTGCACACGGCGGCCCGCAGGAACATCGCCAGGCCGCCCACGTGGTGCGGGGCGAGCAGGGACAGCCATCGGTCGGACTCGCCGGCCCCCAGCTGTCGCCGGCAGCCCTCGGCCGATGCTACGTGGTTGGCCAGCGTCAGCCGGACGCCCTTGGGCACGCCGGTCGTGCCCGAGGTGTACAGCACGCAGGCATCGCCCGCCGGCCCGGTGTGCGGGTCCTGGAGCCGCTCGGGCTCTCCGTCGCGGACCAGGAGCGCGGGCCGGCAGTCGGCAAGCACCCGCTCGACCTCGGCGGCCGGCCAGCGCGGGGAGATGGGCACGATCGCCGCGCCGGAGCGCAGGCAGGCGTGCAGCAGCGCCGCGAGACGGATCCCGGCGGGCTCCACCACGGCCACCCGGCTGCCCGGCAGCAGGCCCAGCGACTCGAAGCGCCGTGCCCACGTGTGGGCGAGGTCGTCCAGGTCGAACCACGTCACCCAGAAGCCGGCCGACCGGTCGGAGACCGCACGGCGAGGACCGTGCCGGCGAGCCAGCTCGCGCAGCGGATCGGCTACCATGGCAACCATACTAGTGACTGCTCTAGGAGTGATTGCTTGAACTGGGCCAGGAGCGGCGAGTACGAGGACATCTGGTACGACACGGCCGACGGCATCGCGAAGATCACGATCAACCGGCCCGAGGTCCGCAACGCGTTCCGCCCGAAGACGCTCTTCGAGCTGAGCCAGGCGTTCAACGTCGCGAGGGACGATCTGGGGGTCGGCGTCATCATCCTGACCGGGGCCGGAACCGAGGCGTTCTGCTCGGGCGGGGACCAGCGCATCCGGGGCGACGACGGCTACCGCGACGACCAGGGCGTCGGCCGCCTCAACGTGCTCGACCTCCAGGTCCAGATCCGGCGCACGCCCAAGCCGGTCGTGGCGATGGTGGCCGGCTACGCGATCGGGGGCGGCCACGTGCTCCACGTCGTGTGCGACATCACGATCGCGGCGGACAACGCGCGCTTCGGGCAGACCGGGCCGCGGGTGGGCAGCTTCGACGGCGGCTACGGCTCGGGGCTCCTGGCGCGGATCGTGGGCCAGAAGAAGGCGCGCGAGATCTGGTTCCTGTGCGAGCAGTACGACGCCCGGCAGGCGCTCGACATGGGCCTGGTCAACCGCGTCGTGCCCCTGGAGCGCCTGGAGGAGGAGACGGTCGCCTGGGCGCGCAAGATGCTCCAGCACAGCCCGCTCGCGCTGCGGATGATCAAGGCCGGGATGAACGCGGCGGACGACGGCCTGGCCGGCATCCAGCAGCTCGCCGGCGACGCGACGCTGCTGTACTACCTGAGCGAGGAGGCGCAGGAGGGCCGTGACGCGTACGTCCAGAAGCGCAAGCCCGACTTCGCCCGCTTCCCCAAGCGTCCCTAGCAGAGCCCGTGTCTGGTGGCTGGCCGCGCGGCCGGCGACGCTGGCTGCGGCGGTCTCGCCCGTCCTGGCCGGCACCGCTGTGGCGGTCCACGACGGCGCGGTGCGGAGCCTGCCCGGCCTGGGCGCCCTCGTGGTCGCGCTCGCCATCCAGGTGGGCACGAACTACGCGAACGACTACTCGGACCACGTGCGCGGCGCTGACCGGAAGCGCGTCGGGCCGCTGCGCGCCGCGTCCTCCGGGATCGTCGCGCCCCAGCACGTCCGCGCGGCGGCGTTCAGCGCCTTCGGCGTGGCCGCCGTCGTGGGCGTCGCCGTCGCGCTCGCGACCAGCTGGGTCCTGATACCGATCGGCGCCGTGGCGGTCGCGGCCGGCTGGCTCTATACGGGCGGCCCCCGGCCCTACGGCTACGCGGGCCTGGGCGAGGTGTTCGTGTTCGTGTTCTTCGGCCTGCTGGCCACGGCCGGGACGACGTACGTGCACGAGCTGGAGGTCCCGCCGGCCGCGTGGGCGGCCGGGTGCGCCACCGGCTTGCTGGCCTGCGCCATCCTGGCGATCAACAACCTGCGGGACGTCGAGACCGACGCCGAGGCCGGCAAACGCACGCTGGCCGTCCGACTCGGCCGGCCGGCCACCCGGGCGCTCATCGGAGCATTCCAGGCCGGGGCCCTGCTCGTGCCCGTGGTGGTCGTGGCCTTTCGCTGGGCGTCACCCTGGGCGCTGCTCCCGCTCCTCACGGCCCCCGCGGCCTTCGCCGTGGTCCGGGCCACGGCGTCGGCGGAAGCGCCCGTGCTGATCCGCGCGCTCAGGCGGTCGGCCGTCGTGGAGGTGTGGTGGGCCCTGCTGTGGACGTTGGGGCTGCTGCTGTGACCGACAGGTGATCCGCCAGCAGGGCTGCGACGGCGGCCGGCTGCTCGACGTGGGCGGCGTGTCCCGCGTCAGGGACGATCGCGACCCGGGCGCGGGGGAGCGCCTGCGCCAGGCGGGCGGCGAACGCGACGTAGCGCTCGTCGCGGGCTCCCGCGATCACCAGCGCGGGGGCGTCGACGCGCGCGAGGCGGTCCCAGAACGGCTCGGTCGCGCCGGCGCCCATCCCGCGCAGCTGGGCGGCCAGCCGCGCCGGGTCGTTGCGGCGGCGGCCGGCGTCGAGGCGCTGCAGGACGGCCGGTCCGCGCCGGGCGAGGCCCGCGAACAGCGGCAGCCCGGCCCAGTACGTCGCGAACCAGTCGATCCCGTCGCGCTCGATGCGCTCCGCAAGGGCACGGTCGTCCTCCCGGCGGCGGTCCCGCTGCTCGCCCTCGAGGCCCGCGTGGGCGCCGATGGTCGCCAGGGTGTGCACTCGGCCCGGTTGGTTCGCGGCGACGAAGAGCGCGATGCGCCCACCCTGCGAGTAGCCGACGAGGTCGGTGCGCTCGACGCCCTCGCGCTCCCACACGGCGAGCAGCTCGGCCTCCGCCTCCGCGAGCGTGGCGCCTGCGACGTCCGGTGTGAGCCAGCGGCGGTCGCCGGGCACGAGCGACCGCAGCTCGTCCCAGCTGTCGCCGTGCTGGCTGAAGCCGTGCACGCAGGTCACGATCCGCATGGCTGACGGTCAGCCTACCCAGGCGTTCGCAGCCACGTTCGTGGACGAGCTGGCGCGATGCGGGCTCGACGCGGTGTGCATCGCGCCCGGTTCGCGCTCGGCGCCGCTGGCGATGGCGTTCGCCCGCCACCCGTCGATCCGCGTCTGGATGCACCTGGACGAACGCTCGGCCGCGTTCTTCGCGCTCGGGATGGCAAAAGCGTCGGGCCGGCCGGCCGCGCTCCTCTGCACGTCGGGCACGGCCGCCGCGGAGTTCCACCCCGCGGTGATCGAGGCCCACCACTCGAGGGTGCCGCTGCTCGTGCTGACGGCGGACCGTCCGCCCGAACTGCGCGAGGTCGGGGCCAACCAGGCGATCGACCAGGCCCACCTGTACGGGGCGGCCGTGCGCTGGTTCTTCGACCCCGGCGTGCCCGATGTCGAGCCGGACGCGCCCACGAGGTGGCGCAGGCTGGCCGCTCGCGCGCTCGCCGAGGCTTCGGGCGGGCCGGCCGGCCCGGTGCACCTCAACCTGCCGTTTCGCGAGCCGCTCACGCCGGCCCCGGGCTCGGTGCCGGCGGCGGTCCCCGCAGCCGGGGCGCCGGCGAGGGTGCGCCATCCGGCGACGCCCCCTGACGAGGCGACGGTCCGGGATCTCGCGAGCATGCTCGGCGCGGCGCGGCGCCCGCTGGTTGTAGTGGGCGAGCTCCGCGGCGGCGCCGAGCTGCGGGCGCCGCTCGACGCCGTGCTGCGGCGACTGGACGCGCCGCTGCTGGCCGAACCGACCTCGCAGCTGCGCCGGCGATGCGCGACCGGCCTGGTCGAGGCCGGCGACGCGCTGCTCCGCGACGCCGCCTGGGCGGAGGGGCACCGGCCGGACCTGGTCCTCCGGCTCGGCGCGCCGCCGACGTCGAAGCCGCTGAACCAGTTCGTGGCCGCTGCCGGTGGCCCGCTGGTCGTGGTCGACGGCGATGGCTGGCGGGACCCCGAGCAGCGGGCAGCCGAGTTCGTTCGCGGCGACCCCGCCGTGCTGCTGTCCGCGCTGGCGGCGCGGCTGCCGGAGCTGGCGGGTCCGGTCTCCTGGCGGGAGGCGTGGGTCGGCGCGGGCGCGGCGGCCGCCGCGGCGCTGGGGGACGCGCTGGCCTCGTCGCGCATGCACGAGGGCCACGCGGTCCGCGCGCTGGCGGCAGCGCTGCCGGAGGAGGCGCAGGTCGTGGTCGGGTCGAGCATGCCGATCCGCGACGTGGACACGTTCTGGCCGGCCGCGGCGCCCGGGCAGCGCTTCCTGGCCAACCGCGGCGCGAGCGGGATCGACGGGCTGGTCTCGACCGGCCTCGGCGCCGCAGCCGCGGCGCCGGGCCTGCCCACCGTCGTGCTGCTGGGCGACCTCAGCCTGTACCACGACATGAACGGGCTGTGGGCCGCCCGCCGTCACGGGCTGCGGGCAGCGATCGTGGTGCTCGACAACGACGGCGGCGGCATCTTCGGCTTCCTGCCGCAGGCCGAGCACCCCGACGTGTTCGAGGAGCTCTTCGGCACGCCGCTCGGGCTGCGCATGGCCGACGTCGCCCGGCTGTACGGACTCGCGTTCCACGAGGCGCGCGACGCGGCGGCCCTGCCCGGCGTGCTCGGCGGGGCGCTGGCCGGCGAGGGCGTCGCGCTGGTCCGGGTGCCGTTCGACCGCGCGGGCAGCGTGGCCGGCCACCGGGCCTGCTGGGCGGCGGTGTCGGCGGCGCTGCGGTCGTCGCGTTAGGAGGAAAGCGCTCCGAGCAGGACGCGCAGCTTCAGGCGGGTCTCCTCCAGCTCCGCCACAGGGTCCGAGTCCGGCATCATGCCGTTCCCGGCGTAGAGGCGGGCGCCGTCCTCGAACAGCAGGCCGCAGCGGATGGCCACCGCCAGCTCGCCGTCGCCGGCGGCGTCGATCCAGCCCACTGCCCCCGCGTACCAGCCCCGCTCCATGCCCTCCAGCTCGGCGATGAGCCGGTGAGCGGCCGGCGCCGGAGCGCCGTTGATCGCCGGTGTGGGGTGGAGGCAGGCCGCCAGGTCGAGCAGGCCCGGCGCCGGCTCGCGCAGCTGGCCCTGGACGGTGGTGGCGAGGTGCTGGATGTTCGTGAAGCGCACGATCTCGGGCCCCGTCACGCTGAGCGAGCGGCAGGCGGCACCGAGCGCCTCGGCCACGTGGCTCGCCGTGACCCGGTGCTCGGCGGTGTCCTTGGCGCTCGCGACCAGTGCCGCGGCCAGCGCCTCGTCCTCGTCCTCGTCCTCGTTCTCGCCGCGGGCGGTGCTGCCCGCCATCGGCTGGCTCGTGACCGCGGAGCCGGAGCGCCGAAGCAGCAGCTCCGGGGAGGCGCCCGCGAACGCGGTGCCGTCGCCCCCCGCGACGACGTACGTGAAGCAGGAGGGGTACGCGCTCCGGAGCGCGCGGGCCACTCGTCCCGCCGCGACGACCCCGTCGCCGCGCGCCATCACCTCGCGCGCCAGGACGACCTTGGCCGCCTCCCCGGCGCGCAGCCGGCGCGCGGCCTCGGCCACGGCCGCCATCCACTCGTCCTCCGGCCGCACGGGCTCCACCGCGAAGCGCCGGGCCGCGGGGGCCTCCCACGCCGCGGGCTGCTCCAGCAGCTCGAGGTCGCCGGCCGCGAACGTCCGTCCGCGCACCCGTGTGACCGCCAGCTCCGGGACGCGGAAGAGCAGCGCGGGGAAGCCGCGCCAGGCGCCGCCGGGGTCTCGCCCCGGGTCGAACGCGAAGCCGCCGACGGCGAGCTGGCCGTCCGTCCACCGCCCGGCGCGGCGCCACAGTCGGGCGGCGGCGGCGAGCCGGTCCTCGCCGGCCTCGACGTCCAGGCGCCGTCCGGCCCCGTCCTCGAGCGCGGCGCCGTCGGGGGTCGAGACCAGGTCGAGGCGGCGCCCGATGCCGGCCACCGAAACGGCGTCGGGCATCGGCCGCTCCACCAGCATCACCTCGTGGCCCGCCGCCCGAGCCGCCGCCACCAGCTCCGCGAGATCGGGCGTGCGGTCGAGCTCCTGCGGAGTCACGCCGATCGCTCGATCCGCTCCCGTGCGGCGCGGAGCAGGGCCCGCTGGAAGTGGTGACGGACCAGTGTGCCGCTGGCCTCCAGCAGGTCGCGGAACGTGCCCAGGAGCTGCCGCTCCGCATCCGCCGCGGGGAGGCCCTGGGCCTGGATGCGCTCGCGTACGTGCTGGTCGAACAGGTCCACCGCCCTGCGCGCGGTCCGCTCGACGGAGGCGGCGTGGTCGGCGGCCAGCTCCATGAGGGCGCCGAGCGGCACCCCCGCCTCCATCAGCCTGAGCCCGGCCGCCAGGACGTCGAGGTCGTCGGCCGGGTAGCGCGGCTCGTCGGCGCCGGCGACCGGCAGGAGGAGGCCGGCCTGTTCGAGCGCGCGGAGGAGCGGCACGGCGACGCCGCTGCGCGCGGCCAGCTCGTCCAGAGCCAGGGTCTCGGGTGCCGTCGGGGCCGTCACCGCCTCGACGAGCGCCTCGTCGGACGACTCCAGCTCGCCCTCCAGGAAGCGCCGGATCACCGCCAGCGTGAACCCGCGCTGCTGCAGGTCGCGGATGCGGCGCAGGCGCTCCAGGTGGTGCTCCGCGTACCACGTGACCCGGCCGTCGCGGCGGGGCGGGTCGAGCAGGCCCTTGCCCTGGTAGAAGCGGATCGTGTCGACCGCGACTCCTCCGGCCTGGGCCAATTGTTCGATCCGATACTCCACGAGTGAACACTCTAAAGGTTCACTCGGGCGCTGCGGGATCAGTCGCTAGCAGGCCTGACCGCCGCTGGCAGGTCGGTCGCCGAGGGTGAGGCTGAGCTGGACGGTGCCGCCGTTGCGAAGCGTGGTCAGCTGCACGGTGTCGCCGGGGTTGTGCACCTGCAGCACGCCGCCGAGCGTCTGGCCGTTGTTGAGGCCGGTGCCGTCGATCTTCTCGATCACGTCGCCGGTCTGGATGCCGGCCTTCTCGGCGGGCGTGCCGGGCAGCGCCCGATCGACCACGACCCCGTAGCCCTGCAGGTCCGGGCTGCTGGCCAGCGCGTCTTCGATCGCGCGGAAGCACACGCCCACATAGGGGTGACCGGGCTGCTTGCCCTGCACCAGGCTCGGGATCACGCGCTGGAGGACCGCGCTGGGGATGGCATATCCGATGCCGTTGGCGTTCGTGTTGCCGGCTGTGATCATGCCCACGACGTGGCCGTTGCCGTCGGCCAGCGGTCCGCCCGAGTTGCCGGGATTGATCGCGGCGTCGGTCTGGAGCACGTCGTTCAGGTTCTCGGGCTGCGTGCCGCCGCCGCCCCCGACCCCCGAGAGCTGGCGGTGCAGAGCCGAGATGATGCCGACCGTCACCGTGTCGAAGCCCGAGCTGCCCTGTGGGCTGCCGACGGCCACGACCGGCTGGCCGACCAGGAGCCTGGTCGAATCCGCGAGCTGCGCCACCGGCAGCGTGTCGTTCACCTTCAGGACGGCGACGTCCTCGATCGGGTCGGCACCATGGACGTCGACCGTGTAGTGGCGCCCATCCGGCATGAGCACCTGGACCCGGCGGGCACCCTCCACGACGTGGTTGTTCGTCAGCAGGTAGCTCGTGCCGCCCTGCGCGCTGATGACGAACGCGCTGCCCTCCTCGTTCGTGGTTCCGCGGCTCCCGGTGACGCCCGTCGAGATGACGAGGCCGACCGCAGGGCCCAGCACCTGCGCGGCGTGCGCCGCGTCGAAGCCGGCCACGCTCGTGGGCCCGACCGCGGCGGCGGTCGCCGGCGCCGGCGGAGCGGCGCTGGCCGAGGGGGACCCGGCGGCCTGGGGCCGGCCGGGAGATGGGGAGGGAGAGGCGGCCTGGCTCGAGCAGGCGGCGAGGACGAGCGTCGCCAGCAGCGCCGGCGTCGTCGCGCGCAGACGGTGGCTCATCTCTCTCCTCCGCGAATCAGCGGTCGCTATCCGTACGTGCTCCAGTAGTAGAAACGGGTCAACCAGAGCACGTCTCCGCGCATCGCCGCCGCGTACGCCTTCACCGCCGCCACGTAGTCCTGGCTGTGGTTGTAGCGGAGGATCGCGCGGTCGTAGTCGCCGGGAGCGCCGTTCCTGGACAGGAGGAGGGCTGCCGCCTGGATCGAGTCGCGCGAGCTCATGATGTCGCCGCCGCCGCCGTACTCGCGGAAGGTGTCGGGCAGGAACTGCATCGGGCCCAGCGCGCCGGCGCTGGAGGGCCCGAGGTTGCGGCCGAAGTCGGACTCGATGTAGTTGATCGCGGCCAGGTACGTCCAGTCGATGCCGGTCCGGGTCGCCGCCGCGCGATAGTAGCCGAGGAGTCTGTCGATGGGCTCGGAGTCCGCGAACCGCTTGTTGAACCTCGGATGGACCGTCTCGCCGGGGTCGATCCCGACCAGCCGCCACAGGGCGCGCAGGCCCTGGTCGGCCTGGCTCAGCTCCGCGGCGTGCGCGCCGCCGATCAGCGGGAGAGCGGCGCTCTCCACGTCGGTCCGGGACGCGAGCGAGTAGACGAGCCCCTGCTCCTGGCGGATAGCGTCCCGGAACGAGAACTCGGCCTGCTCGAGGGACAGGTCCGCGCGGAGCTGGTCGATCGCAACCGCCGTGGCCGGGCGAGAGCGCAGCTGGGTGACCTGGGTCGAGGCCGCGTGGACGGCATTCGCCGCGGCCGTGAGCTGCGAGGCGACCTGATGACCGTCCGCGGCGGAAACGTCGAGAGCCGCCGCGGTCGCGCTCGGCAGGAGGCTGCCGAGCGCGATCAGCGCGGCGAGGTGCCGGATTGCGATCAGGCCGAGCGCACCCCTTCGTGTGGAGCGGTCTCGGGGCGCGGCCGTCCGAACTCCTCCGCGGTCGAGGGCGGAGCGGTCGGCATGTCCTCCGGATACGGGTCGGCGTCGTCCGGGAAGCGAAGCCCGACCGAGTCGAGCAGGCCCTTGATCTCGTCGCCCACGAGCTCGCCCTGTGCGATCAGCGCCTCGGCCGCCTGGTCGATGGCCTCGCGGTTCACGTACATGAGCCGCCAGCAGTCGATGTAGGCGGCGCCGAGGACCTCTGCGACGGTGCGCCTGGCGATCGGGCTCTGCAGGACCGCCCCCGTGCGGCTTCCGGTCTCGAGCAGTCCTCCGCCGACCAGCTCCGCGGCGGAGATCAGGTACTGGCCGATGTTCACCGCCTTCTTGGCGATCTCGGGCGGCAGCTTCTCGGCGCCCATGCCGACCAGACCCACCATGTGGCAGGCCTCGGCCGTCGCGCTCCTGAGGTCCGAGAACACGCCGTTGCTGTTCTCGCCGTAGAACACGCGCTCGCAGGCGATCGCGCCCAGGGAGTGGCGGACCTCGGCCGCCATCTGGGACCGGAACTTGAACATCTCTTCCTGCTCCGCCGCGACCCGGTGATGCCCGCCCGACATGCCGCGCACCTTGATCGAGAGCCGAACGTGCGCGTGCTCGGGCTTGTAGAAGGTCGCGGCGACCGCGTGGCCCAATTCGTGGCGGGCAGTGGCGAGCGACTCGCGCTCCGTGTACTCGAACGGCTGGACGAGGCCGGCCTCGATGTTGCCCATGGCGTCCCGGAGGTCGCGCCAGGTGAAGCTGCCGCGCCCGTCCTCGAAGGCGTACATCAGCGCCATCGACGTCGCCTGCTCGATCATGGCCGGCGAGTAGCCCTCGGTGATCCGGGCGAACTCCTCGCGCCGCGACGGCAGGTCCAGCTCGGGATCGTGCGCCTTCTTGCCGAAGTAGAGGTCCGCGATGTCCTTGCGGTCCTCGCGCATCGGCATCCGGAAGATGATCTGGCGGCCGAACCGGCCCGGGCGCGTCACCGCTTCGTCCAGCACCGACGGGCGGTTGGTGGCGCCGACGAAGAACAGGTTGTAGCGAGGCGGCCTGAGCTGCGGGATGCGCAGCGCGATCCGCGTCCCGTTGAACCGGATCTCCTGGGGGACGAACAGGCCATCGAGGGTGAGGTTCACGAACCGGCGGAAGGCCTTCTTCAGGAAGCCAGCGTTGTCCATGCCGTCCATCTGGACCAGCAGCATGTTCAGGCCCATCCGGAAGCCGCCGAACATGCCGCCCATCCCGCCCATGCCGCCGCCGCCCATGCCTCCCCGGCTCTGGCCCAGCGCGTCGAACTCGTCGATGAAGACGATGCAGCCGGCCCAGCGCCTCGCCAGCTTCTTCGCGGCGCGCACGCACATGTAGACAGCGACCATGTCCATGCCGATGAACATGCCGCTGTAGGCCGCGCCCGAGCTGACGATGATCGGGGTGTGCAGCTCGGTCGCGATCGCCTTGGCCAGCATCGTCTTGCCGGTGCCTGGCGGGCCGACCATCAGTACGCCGCGCTCCCGCTTGCCGCCCGCCTTCACGTACGTGCGGCCCTGCTCGATGAGACGCAGGATGCGCTGCATCTCGGCGACGGCCGACTTCTGTCCGCGGACGTCGGCGAGCTTCACGTCGTAGTTGGCGTCACCCGGCCGGTACGTCTCCCGGCCCATCCGAGCGAACAGGAGGAACGGGCCGAAGAACAGCGCGAAGTTCGCGAGGAACAGCGCGCCGAGCTGCACCACGAGCAGCAGTCCCTGACCGACCAGGCCCACGAGGGCGCCCAGCGCCTCGACGAAGCCGAGGCCGAACAGGTAGAACGCGCCGCCGAAGTACAGCAGCAGCAGGACGCCCAACACGGTGGCGCGGCGCCAGAAGATGTAGCGGTTGGTCTCGAGCGTCCGCTTCGCAGCGGTGGGCTCGTCCGCAATCCGCTCGCTCAGCACCAGAGAGCGCCGGACCCAGCTCAGGAGGCCCCGCAGGATCACGAGAGCGGCCAGCGCGAACAGGAACGAACCGATAGGGCCCCACTGCAGCAGCAGCCCGTAGGCGAATGCGGTGGCGGCCATCACCACGGCGAATATCCAGAAGACAATCATGGCGGTACTCGCACTATACCCGTGCCTAACCGCGAGGCCGTCAGCGAGTTGTAATGGCCCTCCGCGCCCGGGCGGCCCTTCGTGGCCGGGTGGCGAGGAACAGGACGACGGACAGCCCCACCAGTGATACGAGGTCGCCCGGACTGTACGCCTGGGGAAAGAAGCGTCCGACCAGTCCGGGGAACTGGATCCAGTCGCCGAGCCAGCCGAGGCGAGTCCCGGACCCCATGACCCCGTACTGGGCCCAGGTGCCGACCGCTCGCAGCTGCGGCGGCCCCAGGTGCACGGCGGCAGCTGCCACCGGCATGTGGCCGCCGTTGGCGAGCGTCACCAGCAGGTTCATCGACATGCCGGCCGACACGATGAGGACGCCCGGCAGCTCGTCGCGGTGCCAGATCGTCCAGGCGATCAGCACGGCCAGCGAGAGCGCGAACGCGGGCGGACCCAGGGGCGACGTGCCGAGCGGCGACCGGAGCAGCAGCTCCCGGACGGCGAAGGCGGCGATCACGACGAGCGGCCAGTGCAGCCGCCGGCCGAGCAGGTTGGACAGGCTGCCGCCGGTCAGGAGGCCGGCGACCAGCCCGAGCACGCCGCCGGCGATCAGGAGCATCGGTCTCTGCGCCCCCGGCCTGCGCTGCCTGGTGTTGCCGGGTCATCCAGGTCGGATGAGGTGCTTCCGCCGGCGGAAGTACGTCTCCGGCCTGCTGATTCGGTGCTGTCGCCCGCGGATGCACGAATCGTGCCCTGCGCCGCCCAGGGGGAGCCGGTGTCAGCCCGCAAGCTCCCCTTCGCCCGAACCCCACACCGGACGATCCCGCTCCTCCGGGCGGCCCGGTCCGACACCACTATGCGTCGTCCCCTTCCGCCGCCAGGCGGGCCGCCGTCGCGACCATCATCCGGACGCCCGTCGCGAACGACGCCTCGTCGATGCGGAACGTGGGGGAGTGGTGCGCCGGTGCCACCTCCGCGTCGGGCGGGCGGGCGCCGATCATGAAGTAGCAGCCGGGGATGCGCGTCAGGAACTCCGCCATGTCGTCGCTGACCGTCAGCGGGGCGCCGAGCCGGCTGGCCCGCTCGCCGACCAGGTGCTCGGCGACGTCCAGCACGGTCGCGGTCACGTTCGGGTCGTTGAAGACCGGCACCGTGCCGTGCACCAGCTGGAGCTCGGATCGGACCTGGAACTCGGTGTCAGCCTCCAGCAGCAGGTCGCCCAGCCGCTGCAGGGCCTCCGCGCGCAGCTCCGGCGTGAACGTCCGCACGCTGCCGCGAACGGTCACCCCGCGGGGCACGATGTTCCACGCGCCGTCGGTGCGGACGTCGCCGACGGTGCAGTGACAGCCGGTGCCGTCGAAGTCGAGCCCATCCACCACCAGGTGCAGGCGCTCGAGCAGGAAGGCCTGGGCGGAGATCACGTTGCCCAGCCGCTTCATCATCCCGCCGTGGCCTCCGGGCCCGCGCATGACCACCTCGAAGGCGTCGGAGCCGGCCCACAGCAGTCCTGGCCGCGTCGTCACGGTGCCGCTCGGCAGCCAGGACGCCATGTGCAGACCGATCGTCACGTCCGGGTGGTGCTGGTCGAACAGGCCGCGGGCGATCATCTCGCGGGCGCCGCTCACGATCTCCTCAGCCGGCTGGAAACAGAAGAGGTAGGAGCCGCGCAGGTCCTCGACCCGGCCGGCGAGCGCGCGCGCGGCGCCGAGCAGGATCGCGGTGTGCGCGTCGTGCCCGCACGCGTGCATGCGTCCCTCGTGGCTGGACGCGAAGTCGACTCCGGACTCCTCCAGGATGGGCAGCGCGTCGATGTCGGCGCGCAGCATCACGGTCCGTCCGGGCCGGCCCGTGTCGAGCACCGCCAGGGCGCCTGTGTCGGTCGGGCACTCCCGGACGTCCAGGCCGATATCCCGCAGCCGGGCCTCGATGAACCGCGAGGTCTCGTGCTCGGCGAACGAGACCTCGGGGTGGCTGTGGAGGTGTCGTCGGGTGTCGACGACCTCGTCCAGGACGTCGCGAGGCGGCTCGAGGTGCGCGGACATGCCCAAACAGTAGGGCAAGGGCGAGACCGCTAGACGATGGGCCCGAGGTTGTATCCGCGCGGCGTGGAGCGCAGGAGCTTCGCGCCCAGGTCCGGCTCCAGCTCGTCCAGCTTCCGGCGGAGCGTGAGCAGGGCGGAGTGGACGGTCGAGCGCGCCGCGTTTGGCCGGAACAGCCCGGCCGCGATCAGTTCCCCCGCGGTCACGGCCTTGGAGCCCTGGGCCAGGTGGATGACCAGAGCGGTCTGCTGGGAGGTCAGGCGGATCTCCCTGGTGCCCATGCTCATGGTGCGGTGCGTCGGGTCGAAGTCGAGGCGTCCGAAGCGGTAGTTGCCGGCGCGGCCGGTGCCGCCCTCCACGAGGCGGGCCGCCAGGTCCGAGTAGATGTGCGCCATCGTGGCGTTGCCCTTCACGAAGTAGCTGCTGGCCCCCAGCTCGTACGCGCGCCGGATGGCCGCCGCGCTGCTGGCGGCGGCCGACAGCACCACCACCGCCAGTCCGGGGTGGTTCTGCCGGATCCAGCGGAGCAGCTCGAAGCCGGCCTCCTCGCCCTCGTCCAGCACGAGGTCCAGCAGGACGCCGGCGACGCGCTCGTTCGAGAGGATCACCTGCGCCTCGTCGGCGGACCCCGCGACACGCGCCTGGTAGCCGAGGTCGGTCAGGTCCAGCCGGAGCTGCGCCTGCATCGGCGGCTCGTCCTCCACCACGAGCACCGACGATCCCAGCAGCTCGGCGGGCCGGTAGACCTCCAGGCCCGGGGGCAGAGGCGGAGGCGCGTTCCGGCCCCGGGTTCTCAGAACCAAGGCGTCAATCGCCGACAATTCATCACTGCCTGGATCTGGCGCAGCATGCCTTGCGGGACGCCGGTTTGCAAGTACCAGTGCAACCGCGCTGGTTCCTGTCGTCCCCGCCTGTCAAGCGCGGACGGCGCCCGTGAGCGAAAATACTTTACAAACTTAACAATCGTGGCGCGATCGAGTACTCTGAGCGTGTTGCGGTACCGGAGTTCTACGAGCGCATCGTGCACGAGGTCGTCGATTCGACTGTCGAAACCGCACACGGCGAGCGTGCCGGTCACGACCGGCGGCTCTTTGCTTTCCTGATGGCGTCCGGAAGCAGCGCGTACAGGTCCGCGCGGTCGTCCGCCTTGCTCATGTACCCCACCACGTCGGCGTCGTCCGGGCGGCTCGGGAACACGGGATATGCGGTGTAGAAGATGACCGGCATCGTTGTGCCCTGGGCGCGCAGCTCACCCAGGAGGGCCCACCCGTCCATTGGTTCGGGCAGCATCAGGTCCACGATCGCCACCTCGGGTCCGTCGGACTGCGCTCGCTCCAGCGCCTCGGCGGCGTCCTCCGCCAGTGAGACCCGGTATCCCAGCAGCCGGAGGTCGGTCTCCAGGATCACGCGCCACGCACGTTCGTCATCGACCACCAGCACCCTGGTTCCCACCAGGTCGGGAGGTGGCGGATGCAGCGGCTTGGGCGGCGTGAACGACACGGCTTTGGCGCAGTATACGGAGGCGTAGATGGATCACAGGCAGCGCCCGGCGCGGGCCACGGCGGCGTTCCCGGAGCGGCGTGCGATCACGCTGCGTCCCGGCCTGCACGGCCGGCTGGTGGGGGCGCTGTCGAGCTGCGCGTCCGAGGCCGACCTGGTGCAGGTGCTCTCCGACGAGCTGCGCCCGCTGTTCGGCTACGACACCATCGACCTGCAGGTGCTGGAGCGCGAGGGCTGGTACCACAGTCTTGCAATCGAACGCGGCGTGTTGCGGGACGTCCGCAGACTGCTGCTCGTGGAGTCGTTCGTCGCCGACTGCTATCGCGACCCGAGGGTCCGCGTGGTCGAGCATCCCGATACGGGTTCGTCGCGCCGGCGGCGCACGTCGATCTGGGTGCCGGTCCTGCACGGCGGCAGGCCCATCGGCGCCGTCAGCTATGAGCTCTCCGCCCGCCGCGAGGTTCCGGCCGACGAGCTCGCACTGCTGGAGGCAGTGCACGCGCACCTCGGTCCGATTGTCAGCAACGCGCACCTCAACGAGCTCACTCGCAACCAGGCGGTGAGCCTGGGCGCGCTCAACGCAATCGCTCGCGCACTCTCCGCGACACACGACGAACAGGGCGTCGTCAGCGCGCTGCTCCACACACTGGGAGCGCTGATCCCCGTGGACCAGATCGAGCTGGCGGTCCTCCGCGACGGCTCCCGAGCCCGCCTCCTGGTGTGCGGCCCCGGCGCGGACGTGGGGAGCTCGTCGGTGCCCGCCGGGTCGCGCCGGCTCGACTGGGCCCGGCCCGTTCTGGAGAGCGGTCACGGTGAGCTGGAATGGGACGCCGGGCCGGACGCGCCGCTCCGCTCGTCAGCGACCGCGCCGCTCGTCGAGGGAGGGTCGGTGCGGGGCGCTCTGCGGACCCGGACCCGCCAGCCCGGGGCGTACGAGGAGTCCACCCTGGCCTTCCTGCAGCAGGTCGCGGACCAGGCGGCGCTGGCGCTCCGGAACGCCTGGTCGTACGAGGCGATCGAGGCGCAGCGCAGGCGGCTCGAGGTCGTGAACGCGGTCGGCCGCCGCCTGGCGTCGACGCTCGACCGCTGGTCGACGATGCGCATCCTCCGCGAGGAGCTGGCTCGCTACCTGCCGTTCGACGTCTTCGCGCTGGCCGCGGTGGCGGAGACGCCCGACGGTCCCGTGGCCGAAGCGTACGTATGGGACAGCGGGCGGGAGGTGCCGAGCCCACCGGTGCCGCTGGCCTCGGCCGGCCCCTCACGCGAGGCGTACGAGACCGGGCAGCCGGTCCTCATCCGTCGGGCGACCTGGGCGCGAGCACTGGAGACCAGGCGCCGCGCCGGCGGCCGGCGGATCGTGGGGGAGGGCGTGGTCGTCGATGTCACCCGCCCGGGCCGCCACCAGCGGGTGGTGGCCCGCTCCCTGATCTGGGTGCCCGTCCGCCACGGCGAGGAGATCACCGCGCTGCTGACGATCCAGTCGTACCGGGCCGACGTGTTCGACGAGTGGCACGCACAGGTGCTCCAGGACGTCGCCACCTACGTCGGGCTCTCGCTGGCCAACGCCGAGCACCTGCACGCCGCCCAGGCCGATCGCCACCGGCTGTCGGCGCTCCACCTGCTCGAGCTGAGCGTCGCGGGCGCGGCGGACGAGGCCGAGATCACGCAGGCGATGAGCCGGGCGATCGGATCGTTCCTGGACGCGCGGATCCTCGTCTTCGCGTATTTCGACCAGCGGAACCGTGTCACCGGCTACTGCGCGGACAACGGTGTTGTCCGGTACCTCGAGCCGGTCGAGATGGACCGCACCAGATTCTTCGGACGCCTCACCGAAGAGCGGACGACCATCGCCGAGGCCGTGCCGCACGAGCTCCGAAAGCCGCTCCCCGGGGAGGGCTGGCCGACCTGGGGCCCGCTGATCCCGAGCCAGATGCTGCTCGTGCCCCTGTTCAACGAGAACCGGGTGGTCGGGGCGGTGTCGGCCCAGCGCATGACGGAGACCCCGTTCACGCCCGAGGAGATCCAGCTCCTGGAGAGCGCGGCGCCCGTGATCTCGATCGCGCTGCGCACCGTGCGGCTGCTGCGCATGAACGAGACGGCGCAGGCCAACTCGCTTCGGCTGCAGATGGTTGCCGGCCTCGCCGGGCACGACCTCGACGGCGTCCTCGCCAGCGTCGCGGAGCAGGCGCGCGAGATGATGGAGGCGACGGCGGCCGCCTGCTGGGCCTTCGACGACGAGGGCCGCGTGGCCGCTCAGGCCGTGCGCGGTGTCGGCGACCCCGGGCGCGTGCTGCGCTGGTCGGGCCGCACCATCGCCCGCACCTGGACCGAACCGCCGCAGGGACCGGTCGCCGGCATCCGGGGGCGGACCGGCTGGGCGCTCGTACCACTGTGGTACGGCGACCGGCTGGTGGGGGCGCTGGGCTCCCTGCACGGCGCGAGCGGTGTGGGCGAGGCCCTCGCCGCGATCGGCGACTTCGGCCAGCACGCCGCGATCGCGATCGAGAACGCTCGACTGGCGGCCGAGACGCGGGGACGCATCCACGTCCTGGAGGCCGTCGCCGGGTTCGCCAACCTCGACCTGACGAGGCCGGAGCGGGCGCGCGCCGAGATCGGCCGGCTCGTCGAGGATGCCCTGGCCGGCTCCCACGGGGCGATCTGGCTGCTGGAGGGGTCGGCGATGGTGCGCCGTTCCGGCGGCGGTCCGGCCCTCCGCGTCGCGGCGCCCCAGCCCGGTTGGTGGATGACGGCCCTGATGGGCGGGAAGCAGCGCGGCGCGGCCCGCCGCCTGCGGGGCCTGCTCGGCTCGCCCGCGCGCGCTCAACCGGTGATCGTCGACGAGCAGGTGGTCGGCATGATCACCGCGGACGTCGCCGACACTTCGCCGAGCGAGACGCGCCGCGCCATGGCCGTGCTGGCCGGCCAGGCCCAGATCGTGCTGACGCGCCTCGCCCTGGTCGCCGAGATCAACCGCCAGAAGGAGATGCTCGAGACCGTCATGAGGCACTCGCCCGTCGGCGTCGTGCTCGAGGACGAGGCGGGCAACGTGCAGTACGCGAACTCGGAGATCGAGCGAATCTACGGTGTGGCGGCCGCCACGCTCGTCGGCACCCCCGCGGACCTGCTGCTCGAGCGGCCCGATGCCGTGGTGCTGTCTGACCCTGATGCCGAGCCGGGACGACCGCTCGAGGTCCGGCTGGACGCGACGAACACGGTCGTGCAGGTCCGGCGCGTGCCCGTCCCGGGCTCGGCGGGCAAGCCGGACCGCGTGCTCAGCCTCCACGAGGACGTGACCCAGGAGCGCGCCGTCCTGGAGGCCAAGGACCTCATGCTGCGCGCCATCGGCCACGAGGTCCGCAGCCCCGCCGCGGCGATGCGCTCGACGATCGCGGGTCTGCTCCAGTGGGGGACCGTCATGGAGGCCGACCAGCGCCACTCGCTGATCATCGAGGCGTACGAGCAGTCCGAGCGGCTGCTCAGCCTGGTCGAGAACCAGCTCATCATCGCCCGCCTGGAAGGGCACCGCTTCGAGCCGAACCGGGCACCGACGGCGCTGACCCGGTCGATGGAGCAGGTGCTGACGGTGCTGCGCAGCCGGTACGGAAGTCGGGTGGATGTGGTAGATGTGCGGCTCAGCCCCGACCTGCCCGATGCACACTGCGAGCCGACCCATCTCGACCAGGTCCTGTCCAACCTCATCAGCAACGCGCTGGAGTACCCGCGCGCCCGGCACATCCGCGTCACGGGCCGGGTCACCGGTGAGTGGCTGGAGGTGACGGTGGCGGACGACGGCGCCGGCCTGCCGCCCGACCGCGTCGCCCGACTGTTCGCGAAGACGGGACCTGCCGGGCAGAACCGCTCGCGGGGCGGCCTGGGTCTCGGCCTGTACCTGTGCCACCTGGTGGTCGAGCGCTCCTTCGGGGGCCGAATCTGGCTCGAAACCACCGGCACCTCGGGCACCACGTTCAGGTTCACCGTGCCGGCGCTGGCCACGCGCACCGGTCCCCCGCTGCGCGCGGCGCAGTGACCCGGTCTCCGGTGCCGCGCGAGTTGAGGGCAGGGGACCCGCGGTCGGACCTGAGCGAGCCGCTCTGGGCCAGGGTCGGCGGCGGTCTGGAGGAGGTGGTCAGCGGCCGGCGCCACGGCCCGGCCGACGCGAAGTTCCCGCCGCCGGGGGGGCCGTGGGAGGGGCTGTGGCAGAACGGCCGGCTGGTCGGGTGGGTGCCGGCCGGAGGCATCAGCCGCGCCTCGCACCGTCGCGCTGTCGAGGAGGGCGAGCGCATCGCCCGGGAGCGACGCGCGCACCTGTTCCGCAGGCTCAGCCACAAGCTCCGCTCGTCGAACCTGGCGTTGATCATGTCGGCGCGGCACGCCGCCTTCGGCCGCCCGGAGCTCCTGGAGGGCATCTACGAGATGGCCCAGGAGATGGGGCAGCGCTTGCTGGCCCTGGAGGCGGTGGCGCTGGAGCCGGTTGACCCGCCCCGGGCCGTGGTGCTCGGGGCGGCGCTCAACCTGGCTGCCGTCGGTGCGAACCGGCTGCCGCCCGGCGACGCGGTGGTGCACGCCTCGGAGCCGGTGCTCAAGGACGCGCTGAAGCGAGCGCGCGAGTGGATGGGCGGCCCGGGCTGCACGGTCGGGTGCAAGCGCGTCGGCGCCTGGTGGCGGCTGGACCTCGTCGCCGCGCCCGAGCGACAGCCGCTGGTGGTGCCGGAGATGGGGGAGCCGCTGGTCCGCCACCTGGTGGACGGCCTCCTGGAGGGGTGGCTGGATTCGAGCGTGGCCGACCGGGCGGCGATCTACCTCCCGGCGGCGTAGCTCCCGATCCGTCGAACGGCCGGATGTTCAACGTCTCGGGGGCCGTTCGAGACGTGCGGTCGCCGGCGGTTGGACGTCTCCGCAACGGCGTCGTAACCGGTGGTGGCCGCTGAACTGGTCAGGTTGACCCTGACCGGTCTCGGCCGTACTGTGGGCCCGCCCCCCTCGGGTGGGTGGGGGCTCTTCGTGCGGCAGGCGAGGCGAGTCCTCGAAGATTCGGTCCATGGCAACCGTCCGGCGCGTCATCGCGCCCAACCCAGGGCCGTTCACGGGGCCCGGCACCAACACGTGGATCCTCGGCGACGGCCCGGCGCTGATCGTGATCGACCCCGGCCCCGACGACGAGGACCATCTCGCCGCCCTGCGCCGCGCCGTGGGCGCCCAGGCGGTCGGTGTCGTGCTGGTCACGCACGCCCACGCCGACCACCTGGAGCTGGCCGAGCGGTTCGCGGGCCTTCACCAGACCCGTGTGGCGCGCCACCCCGAACTGGCCGACGGCGACGTCGTCCGGGTGGGCTCGCTGAGCCTGACGGCGGTGCACACGCCCGGCCACGCCCCCGACCACCTCGCGTTCTGGATGCCGGACGACCGCGTGCTGTTCACCGGCGACCTCGTGCTGGGGCGGGGCAGCTCGATGGTCACATACCCCGAGGGCGACGTGGCCGCCTACCTGCGGTCGCTGGAGCGGGTGGCGGAGCTGCGGCCGCGCCTGCTGTTCCCCGGCCACTGGGACCCAGTCAGCGAGGCGGAGGCAAAGATCGCCGAATACCGCGAACACCGGCTCGGCCGCGAGCGCCAGGTGGTGGACGAGCTCCAGCGCGGCGGTCCGGGGACGGCCCCGGAGCTGACCGAGCGGGTGTACGCGGCGGAGCTGGCGGCGACCGAGGGCCGCGAGCAGCTCCTGGGGGCCGCCGAGATGACCCTCCGCGCCCACCTGCGCAAACTGGTGGAGGAGCGTCGCGTCGTCGAGCGCGACGAGCGCTTCGAGCTGCGCTCCTGACCTCGGGGGCGGGCGGCCGGGGAATCCGTATCGTTGCCCTGTGATCCCGACGGCCCGGCCGCTCCCGGCCATCTCCCAGCGCTCGCCCGATGAGCTGACCGCCTGGCTCGCCCAGCGCGGCCAGCCGGCCTACCGCACGGGCCAGCTGGTGCGCCGGCTGGCGGCCGGCGCCCGCTTCGAGGAGATGCTGGAGCTGCCGG
>Ga0126369_10000494_pt1 | contig 25816 bp, 18 predicted proteins | sample PanSoiMetaPlot_1_FD_109646 | JGI IMG/M metagenome (GOLD analysis project Ga0126369, IMG submission 109646) | Tropical forest soil microbial communities from Panama - MetaG Plot_1 | ecosystem: Environmental > Terrestrial > Soil > Tropical forest > Bulk soil | place: Panama | collected 2016-02-17
AGCTTCAAAATTGCGGTGTGGTCCGCCACGTTGTGGTTCACGTAGTGTTTTCGGGAATAGGGCGAGATCACGATGGTCGGAACCCGGTACCCCGTATAAATAAAGTCGCAATTGGGACCAGTCGTTCCCGTGCAAATGTCTCCTGGTAGTAGATCAACAGGCTTGATTCCATCAGGGCTCACAGCTTTCTGCGGTGCCACGTGATCGTAGAGACCTCCGGCTTCATCGAAGGTGAGAATAAACGCCGAGTCTTTCCACGAAACGCTCGTCAAAAGCGGATTGATCAGCGACTCCACGTACTGCGCCCCCAATTGGATATCAATCGGGTATTGATCCGAATCCGAGCCATGTTCATCAAGGCCAGCAGGTGATGCTGGCTCAATCATGGCGACCTGCGGCAGGGTTCCATTCTGAACATCGGTGAAGTATTGCGAGATGGGAACCAGGCTGTTGGGATAGTTCTGCGGAATAGTCTGTCCCCACTGAAAGTTCTGAATATAGCTGTACCCCAGCAAACACTGCGCCGTTGGGTTTGACTGGCACGGAGTGTTTTGCGGATTCACATAAATCTTCCAACTGATGCCGGCGTCCTGCAACGCTTCGAAGATCGGTATCGCACTCAAGAGGGCTTGATCATGCTGGTCCGTACCGATCGGGTAAACGTAACCCTGCGAAGTGGCAGCAATCAGGTAGTCGCGATTTGATTGCGTCCGCGTCATCACCGGCGCAAACCAGCGATCGGACGTGGCAAACATTGTTGCCATGAAGTAGTAGTAATTCAGATCGTTGTGGTTGTAATACCCCATGGATCGAATGCCGTTCGTGTCATGGAAGGGCGGGTTATTGTTTCGCGCATCGTGCGCACCGGTATACACATATCCGTTCAATGTAGGTGACACCGATACAGGATCGGTCAGGTTCCAGTCCACGTGGCCTTCATTCCACGACGGGCTGGGATTCTCGATGCACTGGGTGATCAAGTGATACGAGGCGATGTTTGGGCTGTTGCTGTCTTCGGTGCAATCTGCGGGAGGCGGGAAGTTCGGATCGCATCCCGGATTCGTCGGAGGCGGACCGTAAAGCGGCGGATTGCCTGATGTCGGATTGAATTGTGGTAGGCCGTCGAATGAAACATCGGCTAGCTTATTCTGCCGCCAGTATTCGCGTAACTCGCCGAAATAGTGGTCGAGGCCGCGATTCTCCTGCGCCATGAAGATGATGTGGTTCAAGACCTTCCCCGTCTGATTGACGTTGAAGGTCGCAGTCGTGGTCAAGTTGGCATTCATCGTGAGCGTGCATGCGGAGGTGCCTTTGCAAGCGCCGCTCCAACCCGCAAAGTATGCACCCTTTGCCGGAACGGCGGTCAGCTTCACCACGGTTCCGGATGCAAAAAAGGCTGTGCAAGTACCGGGGCAACTAATACCCGCAGGGCTGCTGGTGACCGTACCGGTGCTTGTTCCCGCGAGGTGGACGGTCAATGTGTAGTTAGTTGCGGGTGTTGCAGCGGGTGATTGCGCGACTGCGCCTGCGCCGAGCCACACAAGGCATAGTAAGACTGGAGACAGTTGAAGCCTGAAATCCTGATACTTCAAGGGTTTCTCTCGACGAACTGAGGAGCGCGATTTTGGATGTGGATTAAGTCCCGACGGTTGGCGGAAATCTGCATGGTTCCGATCAGATCGGGATTCTACTTTTCACATAAGATGAGAGTTATGCCATCGGACTACACTTGCCGGCGCATCGCCTGCCTGCAACCCAGCGCAACGGTCATTCTTGATGCTCTCGGAGAACTTGACCGTGTCGTCGCGTGCACAAAATACTGCGCCGACGTAGTTCCGGCAATAGCAGAAGGATCGCGAACGATTCTGGCTGATTCATGGACGGCGGAAACCTCGGAGATCGTCGCGGCGCGGCCTGATCTCGTCATCGCATCCGTTCCCTACCAGGAAAAGGCGGTTGTCGAGATCCTCAAATCCGGTGCGCGCTTTCTCGGCTTGGTTCCCAAAACGTTGGCAGACATCTACACCGACATTGTTACGATCGCAGGAGCGGTTGGAGCGATGAGCCGTGGGACCGACGTAGTCGACGAAATGAAAGGCCACATTGCGTCGGTCCGCGACCGTGTCAGGGGAGTTGCGCGGCCCCGAGTGTTCTGTGAAGAATGGGGCAAGCCCCTAATTACGTCTCAGCGGTGGGTTGCAGAACTCATTGAAGCCGCAGGCGGAGAGTTTATTGGCGTACCCGGGCAACAAATCTCCACGGACGAGATAAAGCAAGTCGATCCACAAGTCGTGATTACAGCATGGTGCGGCGCAGGTGATCGGGTTCCATTGGAGAAAATCATTGCAGCCCGAGCCTGGCAGAACACAGCCGCCGCGCTCTCAGAAAAGGTTTTCTGCATCCGAGATGAATTCCTGAACACACCCGCGCCAACCCTGATAGATGGCCTGGATGCGCTGGCATTTGCGATTCATCCGGAACTCTTCCCCCGCACGAAGGGCATTCGTCAGATTACGGGGGTTTCTGTTGCTGATGCGGGAAATGCGACTCTCTGAGTTAAGATCAGTCATCCGTGACTACACGAATCGACGAAGTCCGCAACGAAATTACACAACTGGCTGACTCAGCGTCATCCGCACACGAACTGATGCGATCCATGGTGAAGCTCCTGCACCATCGCATGCTGAAATACAACTGGGTCGGCTTTTATATGCTCGAACCCGGCGCAGAACCGCCGATGCTGGTGCTGGGCGCCTTCGAGGGCGCGATGACGCCGCACACACGCATTCCCTTGAATCAAGGCATATGCGGAGCGGCAGCTTCGAGCGGACAGACCGTAATCGTTGACGATGGCAATCAAGATCCGCGCTATCTGGCATGCTCGCTCGAAACCAAATCAGAAATCGTGGTTCCGGTCTTCGCACACGGTAAAGTGGTCGGTGAGCTCGACATCGACAGTCACTTCCCGGCGGCCTTCACCTCTGAACACCAGGATTTCGTTCAGCACTGCGCGATGCTCGTCGGAAGAAAGCTGGAAGCGGCTTCAGCATGAGAGTGGAGAAAGGTAAAGTGCGCGCTCCGGAGATCGGGCGTGTTTGGCTGAATTCGCCTCCACTGAGCTTCCGACAATTGCGGGGACGTGTAGTGCTGGTCGATTTCTGGGACTACACTTGCGTCAACTGCATCCGCACGCTGCCTTATGTGCAGGCCTGGCATGAGCGCTATCGCGACAAAGGGCTGACCGTCATTGGCGTGCACACGCCGGAGTTCACCTTTGCACAATACGAATCGAATGTTGAACGCGGCATTCGTGAGTTTGGGCTGACCTACCCAATCGTTATTGACAGCGATCGTGAGATCTGGAAGGCATTCGCCAACCGCTACTGGCCCACCAAGTATCTCCTCGACAAAGACGGATACCTGCGGTACGGACACTTTGGCGAGGGTGGCTACGGCGAGTGTGAACAGGTCATTCAAGAACTGCTTCGTGAGATCGACCCAGCAATCTCATTGCCTCCGCTGATGGAACCTGTTCGCGAGGAAGATCACATGGGCGCGGTGTGTTATCGCGCAACGGGAGAACTCTACCTCGGTCATCGGCGCGGGCGGATTGGTAATGAAGGCGGCTTCAAGGAAGATCAGATTGCCGATTACTCATTTAATGGAGGACTAGAGGAGAATTTCTTTTACGCGGCAGGCCGATGGGCCTCGACGGCGGAATATTTCGAGGCCGTCGATGACGGTCCTCACACTTTACGATTGAAATACGAAGCCTCCACCGTAAACTTGGTTACGGCCTGCCCACATGCGCCATCTGCGGAAGTTGTAATCCTGCAGGATGGCAAACCCTTAGCTCGGGAACAAGCAACCGCGGATACGCACTTCCGACTCGATAGCAAAGAGGGCTATGTGGTGGTCGACTCTGCGCGTATGTATTTCCTGATAGACAATCGCGAATTTGGGGAGCACGAATTAGAACTGAAGTGCTCAGCCGGCGTTGCCGCATTCGCTTTTACATTTACGAGTTGTGTGGATCCACTCGCAAGCGCGCTGCAAACCACAGGGCCGAATCGATTATGAAACGAGTGGTTGCAGCGCTCATCGTCGAGAATGGCAAGCTTCTCGTGTGCCAGCGCACTCGTCACCAGACCATGCCTCTAAAGTGGGAGTTCCCCGGCGGCAAGATCGAAGAGGGCGAGCAGCCGCGCGATGCCCTGCGGCGTGAATTGGACGAGGAGCTCGGCATCGCCGCCACCATTGGCGATGAACTGATGCGCATTCAGCACGAGTATCCGAATGGCGGCATGGTGGAACTGCGGTTCTTCGTAGTGCGTGAGTACCGTGGCGAAATCGAGAACAGGATCTTCAAAGATATTCAGTGGGCCGAGCCGAAAGATCTTCCCAAGTTCGATTTTCTTGAAGCCGACCTTACGCTGGTCAACGATCTGGCTGCGGGAAAACTGCTTTAGACGTGCAAACCTTTGCACATTGTGGCGCAGCCGACAAACCGGCTTTTCCCATGCACAATTCCACGATATAAATAGACCCTTATGTGGACGGAGGAATTCCCATGCGACTGTCCCTCATCGCTTCCGTGGCGCTGGTTGCGCTCAGTGGTTCGCTGCTTAGTGCCTCGATCATCCATGTGCCCGCAGACCAGCCTACGATCCAGGATGCGATCAATGTTGCCAATACTGGCGATGTTGTACTGGTCGCCGCTGGGACTTATTCCGAAAACATCAGCTTCCTGGGGAAGGCAATTACAGTGAAGAGCGCCAGTGGGTCTAAAGTTACCCTCATTGACGGCGGTCACAATGGCCCGGTTGTAACGTTCAACTCGGGGGAGGGATCGAAACCGTTCTAAGCGGGTTCACGTTACAAAACGGCACAGCGACTTTCAACTCTCAATACGATGGAGGAGGAATCTACGTAACTGGAGCTTCCCCAACCATCACAAACAACATTATTCAGAACAATACCGGATGTAACGCTGGCGGCGGAATCGCCTTGGAATTCAGTTCGGCGCGCGTACAAAACAACCTCATTAAGAACAACTTCCAGTCAGGTTGCTCCGGTGGAACTGGTGGAGGCGGAATCAACATTGGAGGTGCGGGGTCCGCTGTCATCATTGGCAATCGCATTCAGAACAACGCCTGGGGCTCCAACGGAGGGGGTATCTCATTGTTTGCGGCAGGAACTCCGCTCCTGCAGAACAACATCATCACGCAGAACTCCTCAAGCGGAGGTCAGGGCGGCGGGATTTGGATTGTGAACGACTCCAATGCGCTGATTGTCCAAAATCTATTCGCCGGAAATACGGCGTCTCAGGGTGGAGCAATTTATCTCTCCATGCCAAGTGGGAGCATGGGGCCCGTTCTCGTGAACAACACAATTATCGGCGGCAACGGAGCCACGCAAGGCTCAGCTGTGTGGGCCGGAGGATTCGACAATCAGGTGCTGTTCTATAACAATTTGATGATCGGTCTCACTGGGCAGAATGCGGTCTACTGTGATTCCACCTATAGTCCCCAGCCGCCGGTTTTTACAAACAATGACGCGTATAGTCCCAACGGCTCCGGCTTGCTGGGGACCTGTGCGGGTGAAACCGGTCAAAATGGCAACATCACTGCCGATCCGATGTTCGTAGGGAAGAACAATTTTCAACTTAAGTCCGGTTCACCGGCGATCAATGCTGGTGACAATTCTGCTCCGGACATTCCGGCGAAGGACTTGGCAGGGAAACCGAGAATGGTGGGCGGCACGATTGATATCGGGGCTTACGAGTTTCAGTAACAAACAGAGAACGGAGCCCCTCACGGCACCCAGAAGAGGGCCGCGCTCAGCACGATCATGGCAACGGTGGTTGCCCAGGCCACCAGGTTGAATAGTCGGGTGTTGACGTATTCTCCCATCAGTTCTTTCTTGTTGATTAAGAGAATCATGAAGATCAGCACAAAGGGCAACACAATTCCATTCCACGCCTGCGACCACAGCGCCACTTTCATGAGACGATCTTGGCGAATCATCAGTACTAATGCGCCGCCGGCAACGATCAGGAACGTGTACAGCCAGTAAAAAAACGGCGCTTCGCCGAACTTTCTGCCCACGCCCGATTCGAAGCCAAGCCCTTCACACACCGTGTATGCGGTGGAAAGGGGCAAAATAGACGCCGCAAACAGCGACGCATTGAAGAGCCCAACCGCAAACAAGATATACGCATAATCGCCTGCCAGTGGCTTGAGTGCTTGAGCGGCGTCCGCCGCAACCGAGATGTTACGGAATCCGTGCACGTAAAGCGTCGCTGCGCAGGCAACGATGATGAACCAGGCCACGACGTCGGTGAAGATGCAACCGGTGACTACATCCAGCCGCGACGCGCGGTATCCGCGCTTGGTCACTCCCTTTTCCACGATCGACGACTGCAGATAGAACTGCATCCAGGGCGCAATGGTTGTTCCCACGACCGTAACGATCATGAACAGGTAGGCCTGATCGCGAAATTCACGAATATGCGGAGGCCTGACGGTGGCAATCGACGCGCTGATCCATTCCGGTTTCGCCAAAATGCCCGCAAAGATGTAGGTGATGTAGAAGAACGAGGCCGCCAGGAACACTTTTTCGACGCTCTTGTACTGGCCCTTGACCACAATCAGCCAAACAATCACGGCACACACCGGCACGGTATAGAGGCGCGGAAGCCCGAACAGTTCCAGGCTGGTGGCGATTCCTATGAATTCGGTAACCACATTGCCGAAATTAACGATCAGGATCCCAATCATCATCAGGAACGTGATACGCAAGCCAAATTCTTCGCGGATCAGATCGCTTAGCCCCTTGCCGGTGACCGCGCCCATGCGGGCACACATTTCCTGCACCACGATCAGTGAGATTGTGATTGGAATCAGAGTCCACAGCAGTAGGTGTCCGAATTGCGCGCCGGCCTGCGAATAGGTCAGGATGCCGCCGGCATCATTGTCGACGTTCGCGGTAATGAATCCCGGTCCAACTACCGCAAAGAAGAGCAGGATCCGGGTCTTCCAGAGTCTCAGAAACCTAATGCGCACATTTCGCAGCCATAAAAAATGAAGCGATTTACCCGCAACGACCGGACAGGATAAATGCACTCACTGAATTTGGCCAAACGAATTCTGTTCCAAGAACGAGGAATTTCCGCGATCGGAGAGCTTTCTCAGGCACGGAACGCAAAAATACCTACTTCCGCCAGGTCATCGGGCAAGCGATTGAATCCAACCGGCAAAAGAATGCCAGGCAGCAGTTCGCCCGATTGGAAGCCTGACCTGCTGAACGAAGATCAGGAAACCACTCGCCCACAACGTGGCGCGATGAATTCGGCGAGTGGACCACAAGTCATAGCCTGCGAGCAGAAGCAGAAAAACATAAGAAGCGATCGCTGCGTGGGGCGCTTTCCTGTGAACCAAAGCAATGGGCCAGCGTGCGATTGCCGCGATCAGGAGCCCCACGGTCGCGACATAGATAACTCGTTTGTGCGCGGCGGAATCCGAGCGGGAGCGGTACGCGAACCATATCAGCGTCGCGAAAATAAACATATCCCCTAACGGAATGATGTAGAAGAAGTACGGATCGAAACCAGCGGGCGCAGATGCGCGCGCCAACCGGTCAGTCGCCGCCAGTACGCCAAGAACAACCATCACACTCGCCAAGCCGAAGCCGGCGAGACCCAGACGCCGATGGATATCCACCTTGCCGCCAGAGACCAACGATGTTTGCGCGATCAAAAGTAGAATCCAGCAGCTAAATGCTGCGCCGTGAATGTGAACGATCGTGCTCGGCAGCGGCGCCCGGAAGACTCCAGCCATGTAGTACGTTGGAGCAAACCCCACATACACCGTCACCGCCATCATGAGCGCGGTCACCGAAAAGAAGACGTGATCGAAACGGCGTCCCGGCAAAACAGCTACAGGACTTGAAAATGCACGCGGATTCGCAGCAGTCGTGCTCATCGTTAGCCCCAATTGTTACTGAAATTTCGAGTCGTTCCGGGAGGAGGGCGGAATTATAAACCAATCTGCCGGCAACCGCGTATATTTGTCTCCACTTCAGAGGTCAAAACCGTCTAACGAGGGAGTCTAGGTGCTTCGATTATCGATGGTGTTGATTTTCCCATTGCTGGCATACGCGTCCGCATCGTCGGCAGACAAATCGTCGGTTCAGCGATTGGATGATCTGGCGAACGCTCACAGTCCTGGGCTACAGGCAGCAATCGCGGCAACCTTCGAGAGTAAGAACCTAGAGGCAGGGACTGCTTGGATCGGACACGGGCCAGAGTTTTTCTTTGCGATCAATGCCAAGTCCGAGCCGTCGTTGATGATTGACAACAAACCAGGTCCGCCGATGCAGCAGATTGCTGGCACCGACTTGTGGCACGCATCCGCCCACATCGAACCGGTCGGCCGACTGCATTCCTTTCACTACCTTATTGGCGGAAACAAGTTTGGCGGTAGCCTGGACCTTCCGGCGTATGGACCGCTTTCTTACCTTGAGCCGGGCGTCCCAGCGGGCAAGCTTTCCGAGAAGATCGTTCACACCAGCAAAATCTACGACGGCATGAAAAGTGAGTACTGGATCTACGTTCCCGTGCAATACGATCCGAAGACTCCAGCGGCGGTCATGGTCTTCCAGGATGGCGGCTGGTATATCGACCGCGAGGGCAACATCCCGGTGCTCAGCGCGATTGACAACCTGATCGCACAGAAGAAAATCCCGGTCATGATTTGTATCTTTATTGATCCGGGAGACATTTTGGGCTCACCGGGCACGCCGACTTATACGTTCGTCAAAGGGTATTCGGATAAGTGGCATCGAACCTTGAAGGATTCCATGCGCAGCACGCTTTATGACACGGTTAGCGACCGCTATGCTCGATTTCTGCGCGACGAGATATTGGCCGAGGTTGGAGCAAAATACAACTTGCGCAAAGATGCATACAGTCAAGCGATCACGGGGCTGTCGTCTGGCGGAATATGTTCGTTCAATGCTGCTTGGCAGATGCCGGATCTGTTCAGCCGGGTCATTTCATGGATCGGAAGTTTCGACAGCATCCAGTGGAAGGAAGATCCAGCGGTGCCGGATGGTGGCCAGGACTACCCGAGCAAGATATTGCATGAGCCGAAACGAAACATCCGGGTCTGGCTGCAGGATGGTTCCGAAGACCTGGAGATCGATCGGTACGGGAGTTGGCCGCTCGCCAACCTACGTACGGCAAACGCCCTAAAGATGAAGGGGTACGACTTTCATTTCAGCTTCGGCAAAGGCACACATAATGCGGCCCACGGTGCGGTTCAGTTTCCCGAGGAGATGATCTGGCTATGGCGCGACTACGACTCCGGAAAGACCGAGCAGAATTACACGATGGAGCCCGCGGAAGCTGCCAAGCCCGTTTTTCGGGTGAATGTCATGAATCGGGATGCTGACTAGGCAGGTGGGTTCATGAATTGGTGTAGCCATGACCCATCGCATGCAACCCGCTTTCCGGTGGAGCGAGGAACCCGTATCTGCGGCAGTCGCTCTCGGGTAGGGATGCTTCGGCTCTGCTCTGCATGACACTCTGCCCGGTTGCACCAAAGACGGACGCGTCATCGCCTAAACCGACTTAGAGCTTCGCTCGCAACATGCTAATGACGTCATCGGCTGTGATGATTCCGGTCAATTTGTTGTGTTCATCCACAACCGGGAGGGTCTGCAGGTTGTATTTGTCGAACAACTCGGCAACTTCCTTCTCGTCGACTCCCTCGTGGGCCAAAACCAATGGCTCTTGGATCAGTGAGAGCATTGCCGTGGCTGCATCCGCCAGAACGATTCTCGCTAGAGGAACGGCGCCGACCAGCGTACCGTGTGAGTCCACCAGATAAATAGTGCTGACCGCTTCAACACCGCCTTCAAACTCACGTAATGAATCGATCGCGTTCTTTACGGTAGCCGATACCGGCAGTGCAAGGAACTCGGTCGTCATCCGTCCGGCGGCAGTTTCTTCCTTGTGCTCCAGCAGTTCGACTACGTCCTGCTGTGCCTCCGGCTCCATCTGAATCAGAATCTGTTCGGTACGTTCCTCGGGAAGGTCGGCGAGCAAATCGGCAGCTGCATCGGGATTCATCTCCTCGACAATGTCCGCGGCGCGCTCTGAGTCCAAAGACTCGACGATCGATTTCTGCACCTTGGGCTCAACTTCCTCAAGAGCCTCGGCGGCAGTTTCTTCATCAAGAGTCTGAAAGACGGCCTGGCGCTCATCCGGCGCAAGCTCTTCGACGATGTCGGCAATGTCAGCCGGGTGCAGCTTCGCGAGCCCTTCGTGGGAAATTTTCAGCTTCACACGCCGCGCCGGATCGGTCTCGATCAGATCAACGAAGTTCCACGGGATGTTGCGAGGCGGAATTTTGCCCAACAAGATATGCAGAGCATTCTTAGGAGCGAAGCCCCGAAGAAGCCGACGCACGGCCCCGCGCGCTCCTACATCCACGGCATGCACCCGCAAGATGGGCAGAGCCCGGTTAGCGTCTTTTTGAACTTCGAACTCCAGGTCAACGTCGTTGACCCGGACGACCTTTCGTCCGTTGACGTCGATCACCTGCTGGTCGAGCAGGTCGCGCTCGAGCAGGAATAGGCCTTCGGTCCCATTGGCGACGGGCCATTGCGCTGCGGGCGTAGCCGTACGAACACCGCCGTTGATAACGGAGATCGATTCAAAGGGGACGATGCGATTGCCGGACTTGGTTTTGACGATAAGCGACGAAACCCGGGAACGATCCTCTTGCGGCGTAAGCGTGACTTCGCGAACGCGCCCTGCCGCCCCAGATGGGTCGTACACCGTGGCGCCCAGCAGTTCGCTTAAGGCCAAAGAGATCATTCCGACTAGAGCATAAACAACTCACACACGATTCGGAATCGATTTCTATACTTTTTTCGCGGCGGCACGAGATTTCGTCTTTCGTTTTCAGGTATTAGATACAGGTCCCGTTTCGACTCCTGAGTCGGTACAAAAAAGATTCGCAGTTTCCGCCCTGCGGAAGTTTCAACTGGTAAAGCCCCCTATAATGGAGTGTGCGCCTTATCTTCGACATTTTCGGTCAAACCCTCCAGACGTTGTGGGCGCACAAGCTGCGATCGTTTCTGACCATGTTCGGGATTGCCTGGGGTGTCGGTTCCCTATTGCTATTGGTTGGACTAGGCGAGGGCTTTCGCTCGGGCAACCGAAAACAGTTCGATTCGATTGGCGAGAACGTGATGTTCATCTGGTCTGGGCGTGCCCCCGTGGTCCAAGGCAGTTTTACGGCTTTGCGCCAGTACTACCTGAACTATCGCGACTACGAAGATATTTTGCGCGATTGTCCCAGCGTAGGAGCCGCAACTCCTGTTATCAGTCGGAACGACATACGGGCGGTGAGCGATTTCTTCCAGGCAAGTGGTCAGATTAATGGCGTTCTTCCAGATTTCAGCGAGGTCCGCTACGTGCCCATCAATCAAGGACGCTGGCTCAACCAGATGGACCAAGCCCAAAAACGCCGAGTCATCGTTCTAGGAGACGAGACCCGGAAGACCTTGTTCTCAGGCCGTCCTTCGATTGGAAGCACCCTCCTGCTCAATGGCATCCGCTTCGAGGTCATCGGAACGTTGCAGCGCGTAGGGCATGGCGACAACAATACACAGAACCTCAAAAATTACATTCCATTCAGCACGATGCACGAGTATTACCCGCCGTTGAATGCGGGCATTGACCTCGATGTCATTTCACAGATCAACTACCAGCCCAAGTCCCGGGCTCTGCATGAAACCGCGAAGCAGGAAGTCCACAAGGTCATCGCTCATAACCACGGCTTCGATCCGAAAAACCCTGATTCCTTCGACGAATGGGACACGATAAAGACCGTCGACCAGATCGGCAAGATCTTCGACGCTATGAATATGTTCCTTGGGAGCGTGGGACTCGTGACGCTTGCCCTGGGAGCGATTGGCATTATCAATATCATGCTTGTCGCAGTGGCTGATCGAACGCGGGAGATCGGTCTGCGCAAGGCGATCGGCGCGACCAACCGCAGCATCATGTTCCAGTTCTTTGTTGAGGGTGCGTTTCTGACCATGTTAAGCGGAGGCTTCGGAATTGCCGGTGCTGCGTTTTTGATGGCCGTTCTCTCGAACGTAAGCCTGGGAGACGGATTTGATCCACCCAAGTTGGTGGCTTCGACTGCCGCCCTGGCGGTGATTTCCCTCGGCGTTGCGGGTGTGGCGGCGGGTCTGTACCCTGCGCGCCGCGCCGCCATGCTCGAACCGGTGGAGGCTCTCCGCAAGGAATAGCCATGCACCGCGACTTGCTAAAACAGGCTTATTCGGCAATGCGGCACGACCTGCGCCGTACCTTGCTGACTATGGCCGGAATGGCGTGGGGCATTGCCACTGTGGTGTTGCTTCTGTCCTACGGTAACGGCTTCGGTAAGGCCATCGAGACAATTTTTGAGAGTTTCGGCGCGACCGCGGTCGGCGTTTTCCCGGGCCGAACTTCTCAGCAGGCGGGGGGTAACAAAGCAGGCGTGCAGGTTCGATTCACGAACGACGACATCGAACTTCTGCGTAACAACCTGCCGCTCTGCAAACACGTAGTGCGCATGTCGCAGAAAGACTCCACGGTTCAGAACAACAACCGATCGTTCACCTTTCCGGTGATGGGTCTCGACCCGTCCATTCAATCGATCTGGAACCTCGACATCGCTCAGGGACGATTCCTCAATGACGCCGACAACATGCAGCATGGCCTCTATGCGGTGATCGCCTCCCAGGCGCGGGATAAGTTGTTTTCCGGAATGCCGGCAGTCGGAGAAACCATCCGCATCGATGGAGTCAGCTTCGAAGTGATTGGCGTAGGCGCGCCACGCATGCAGGAGGGTGATAACGACAATAACCGCGTCGTCTACATCCCGTATAACTCCATGGATGTGCTCAAGGACAATCACTATCTTGACGGAATCTGGCTCGATTCGATCGGACTCGATCATGACAAGATGGACCGGGTCATCCGCGAGACGCTGGCAACGGCCCACAACTTCAAGCCAGACGACAAACGCGCGGTATTTGTTTTCGATGCCCAGAAGCAGCTTTCACAATTCGGCATCATTACGATGGCGCTGAAAGTTCTGCTGGCATTCATTGGAACGGTGACGCTGGGTATCGGCGGAGTAGGTCTGATGAATATCATGCTGGTATCGGTCACCCAGCGAACACGAGAGATTGGCGTCGAAAAGGCTCTGGGCGCTCGTCGGCACCACATCCTGTTTCAATTCCTGGCCGAGGCGATGGTCATCACCGCGCTTGGAGGAGTTCTCGGCATTCTTCTGTCGTACGCGGTGTCTGTCATGGCTGGCCGGATCACGTTTTACAGCGCCATGGCGTCGCATGCCGAAGCTGCCGACATCCGGCTTATCGTCTCTCCGATGATTCTGGTGGTGGCAACGGCGATTCTCGGTGTGGTAGGCATCGTCAGCGGAATGGTGCCTGCAATGCGCGCCGCCAATCTAGATCCGATTGAAGCCTTGCGTTACGAATAGCCGCGGTCAGCGGCCGCAGTAATGATGGGCGAGCAGCGTAGAATAATTTCGATCATGCCTGATGACGTCTTATCCCGTCCGGCGCCGCCCTACGATTTTCGGGTCGCGTACGGATCGGATCCGAACCAGTTCATTGACTTACGCGTTCCTTCACACAGAGGCAAACCGTCTCCGGTGGTGATGAATATCCACGGTGGCTACTGGAGAGCGAAATACAATCTGGAGCACGCTGGGTATCTCTGCGCCGCCCTCACATCACAAGGCTGGGCCACTGCGAATGTCGAGTATCGAAGGGTTGGAAACGACGGTGGCGCATGGCCAGGCACCTTCGCTGACGTTCGCTCTGCCTATCAATTCTTAATGCAGAATGCACAAAAACATAGCCTCGACTCCAAACACTTTGTCGTCATGGGGCACTCCGCCGGTGGCCAACTGGCATTATGTCTTGCCGCCCACGAGCGAAGCGTGACGCGCGTTATCTCATTGGCCGGGGTAGTGGACCTGCGCCAAGCGTACGAACTCCACCTCAGCAACGATGCCGTCGTCGAGTTCCTACGAGGCACTCCCAGCGCGGTACCCGATCATTACCGCGAAGCCGACCCCATGGAGCTTTCGATTCCTCAGGCGCATCAGTCGCTGATCCTGGGCTCTGCTGATGTTGACGTTCCTCCGAAGCTCAGCCATGACTACGTTGACGCAAAACAGAAACGACGTGGGGATCAGAAAGAAGATGTGCATCTACTCGAAGTCAGCGGAGCCGACCACTTTGACCTCATCGATCCGCAGAGCCAGGCTTGGAAACAAGTGCAGAAAACCGTACAAGAACTGACTTCGTAGGGCAGCGTCTCCTTTAGCGGCTTCGACCTCGTTTGACACCCCTCCGTGCCTCATAGGATTCTTTGTTCGTCGGGTTCAACCATGCTTACTCGCTATAAACTGCAGCGATTCTCGTTCTCCCTTGTCGCGCTTGCGCTTCTCGCCGCGTCATCAACCAATACTCCGCAGGCAGACCCGACTCGTTATCTTGCCGATGTCAAGGCGCTGGCGTCTCCCGATATGGAAGGGCGCGGTGATGGAAGCAAAGGACTGACTCGCGCCGAGCACCTGATCGAGAAACGCTACAAGGAACTCCATCTCGATCCCGCCGGAGTCAACGAATATTCCCAACCATTTTCGGTGATCACGGGAGCGCGCCTAAAGAACGACAATCGCTGTTCAGTGCTCGAAAGCGCGAGACGGAAAGACCTGAAGGTCGAGCAAGATTTTGTTCCCTTCAGCTTTTCGGCTTCAGGCCAGGCTGACGCGCCCTTAGTTTTCGCAGGATACGGAGCGACTGCGGACGAATTCCATTACGACGATTACGCCGGCCTGGATGTGAAAGACAAGATCGTCCTCGTGCTTCGCTACGAGCCTGCAGGATTCGCGGCAAAAAGCGGCAATCACGGACTCACGCACCATTCGCAGCTGATCACCAAGGCCATCAACGCACGCAACCATGGCGCGAAAGCCCTGATCGTCCTGAACGGCAAACTTGGCGACGGCGAGGAAGATTTGCTGACACGCTTCGGGTCGGTAAGCGGCCCGGAGAACGTCGGGATCGAGATGATCCAGGTAAAGAACTCCATCGCGGACGGCTGGTTTCAGGCGGCTGGGAAGACCCTGAAGGATGTTCAAGAGCAAATCAATTCGAGCGGCACGCCAGCGTCGTTCTCACTTCCCGACAATCTGCATCTTGCGCTGAACATCGACATCGAGACCACCCGTGCCACTGTGCGTAACGTGCTTGCTTGGCTGCCCGGGCAGTCCGATGAGTATGTGATTATCGGAGCGCATTACGACCACCTCGGTCGCGGCAACTTCGATTCGCTGGCTCCGTCACAGATCGGACAGATTCATCCTGGCGCCGACGACAATGCAAGCGGAACTGCGGGAGTTCTTGAACTCGCGCGGCTTCTCGCCCCGCAGCGCGGACAACTGAAGCGCAGCATCCTGTTCATGAACTTCGCCGGAGAAGAACTCGGGCTCCTCGGCTCGGCGGAATGGGTGAAGGAGCCGACCAGGCCGCTCGCAAAAGCCGTTGCCATGATCAACATGGATATGATCGGCCGCATAAGGGACGATAAGGTCTATATCGGCGGCGTAGGAACGGGATCGAACTTCAAAGCCGTTTTGGAGCAGGCGCAGAAGGACTCGCCGTTCAAGATCGAGTACTCAGCCGGGGGCTATTCCTCGAGCGATCACACCTCGTTTGTCAGCAAGCAGATTCCTGTGCTGTTTTTCTTCTCCGGACTTCATTCTGATTACCACAAGCCTTCTGACACATGGGACAAAATCAACGCGAGTTCCGCGACACGCCTGCTCGACATGGTCGGGAATGTCGCGTTGCAGCTCTCCGAGGCCCAAGATCGGCTGGCCTTCCAGGTAGTTGCTGAAGAGAAGGCTCCTGGCGGTGGTGGCGGAGCCGGCTATGGGCCCTACTTCGGATCGATTCCAGATTTTGGGCAAGAAGTAAACGGCGTGAAGTTTTCCGACGTCCGGCCCAACTCCCCGGCAGCCAAAGCAGGATTGAAAGCCGGAGATATTCTGGTGCAATTCGGCGACAAGCCCATCAAGAACCTCTACGACTTCACTGATGCCCTTCGGCGTAGCAAGGTCGGCGACGTCGTCGAAGTGAAAGTGATGCGCGATGGACAGCCGGTCACGGCCAACGTGAAGCTGGAACAGAGGAAGTAGGGCACCGAGACAAGCCGGCAAACGCGTTCGTCGGCTTGAATCCCTTATAATCGTCGGTCACACAGAGAGGAATCCTTTGCCCTTCGACGACCTTCGCCAATGGATCGCCGCGCTCGACCGTGCTGGCGAACTGAAGCGTATCAAGACCGAAGCGGATCCCATTCTCGAAATCGCCGAAATCACCGATCGCGTCTCAAAGAGTCGAGATGCCAAAGGAAATGCCGGCGGCCCCGCCCTACTATTCCAAAATGTGAAAGGTTATCCGGGCACTCAGCTCCTCATCAATCAGTTCGGTTCGGACACACGGATGAAGATGGCTGCGGGCGTGGAGTCTTACGACGAAATTGCAGCGCGCATCCGTATGTTCATGGATGTGAAGTCGCCGCAGGGATTTCTCGACAAGCTGAAAATGTTGCCTTTGCTCACCGAGGCAGGTAAATTCTTCCCACGCACCGTATCCACAGGTCCGTGCAAAGAGGTCATCAAGCGCGACAATTTCTCTTTGCTCGACTTCCCTGTTCTACAGTGCTGGCCCAAAGACGGCGGCCGGTTCATCACGCTTCCCTGCGTCACCACTCGTGATCCCAAATCCGGCAAGCGCAATCTTGGAATGTATCGCCTGCAGGTATACGACGAGCGCACGACGGGAATGCATTGGCAACGCCAGAAGAACGCAGCCGAGCACGTGCGCGATCATATGCGAGCCGCAGTAGAGAGCAAATCGGCGGCGGTCGACATTATGGCCAGAAGTGCGGGAGGAAGTGTTCTGCTGGAAGGCGACCGTCCGGCAGGAAAGATGGAAGTCGCCGTCGCGATTGGAACCGATCCAGTGGTGACTTTTGCTTCGATCGTTCCGGCACCGCCAGAAATCGAGGAGCATCTGATTGCGGGCTTCTTGCGCGGAGCCCCGGTCGATCTAGTCAAGTGCGAAACGGTGGATCTTGAAGTTCCCGCATCAAGCGAGATCGTTCTCGAGGGCCACATCGACCTCGACGAGCTCCGCACCGAAGGACCATTTGGAGACCACACCGGCTTCTATTCGCTCGAAGACCTTTATCCCGTCTTCCATGTCAGTTGCATTACCCACCGCAAAGATCCGATTTACGCCACGACGATCGTTGGCAAGCCTCCGCAAGAAGATGCATACATGGGCAAAGCGGTCGAACGCATTTTCCTTCCTTTAATGAAACTGACAATTCCGGAACTTGTGGACGTCAATCTGCCGATCGAGGGCGTCTTCCATAACCTGATGATCGTTTCGATCAAGAAATCGTATCCGGGGCAGGCCCGCAAGGTGATGAACGCCATCTGGTCGCTGGGTCAGGCGATGTTCACCAAGTGCATCGTTGTCGTGGATGAAGACGTTGACGTGCAAGATCTCGCAGACGTGACTCTGAAGGTCTTCAACCATATCGACCCTGAGCGTGACATTCAGTTCACGCTTGGGCCGATCGACTCTCTCGACCACGCCAGCCGTTTGCCGAATTACGGATCAAAGATGGGCATCGACGCCACGCGAAAGTGGCCTGCGGAAGGGTTCTCCCGTCCGTGGCCCGATGAAATCGTCATGGACGCGAAGACAAAAGCCTTGGTCGACAGCAAGTGGAAGGCACTGGCGAAAGAACTCGGACTGCAATAGAGAAGACGCTCGCCTAGTTGTCGATCTTGATCTTCGCCAGCTTCTTCACCGTTTGCAGATCGCTTTCCGAGCGCACCTCAATGCGGACGGCGGTTCCTTCGGGGTATCGTTTGGATCCGGCGATGAGGCGCAGCACAGTTGGATCCAAGCCGCTCTTTCTTGCTGCTGCGATCGCCTTGTCACCGAGGATGAACGACGCCAGAAAGCATCCATCGCGCGGTCCGAGATACACGATGTTGCGCTTCTTCGCCTGAACGCGCAGCGACCATCCAAGCTTCACTGACGATGTGTGCCATTCGGCCGTATCGATGGCCAGTTCGTTCTTGAGATCAGTGACGAGATGCTGCCACAGTTCGTAGTAATCGCCTATGGCAGCAGCCAACTGCGCATCCGTCGGCTGCTTTGCCTGTCCCGCGAATACGTTCGCGTTCGCTTCGGACTTCGCGCTTTTCGCGATGCTCTTCAATGCCATAGTCCCAGAGTCCGAACTCCCCAAGCTGCTCCCGCTCCAAAAACAGTGATGAATCCAATGGAAACGATATGATCGCTCATTGTAGCTTTGCTCCAGCCCTGGAGCACTGCAACAATTCAAACAAAGAACAAGAGGATCGCGCTGACCGCAAGAATCTTGAGCATTGGGACCTCCTTGTCATACCGTTCTCATGTTCGACCAAGGCGGCTTGTCGTGCAGTGACACCAGTCACGAAGCCCACTCTCAGTTAGCGGTGGCTCTCATCACAACAAAAGTCATTTATCTTTATCAGGAGAAGCCTCATAGCCGCGGCATTGCAGCACGGGCAGTCTCGGGTATTTCCGAAAGCTTGGATCGGTTGCTGAGCGCTGGCACATGTAGAACGTCGATCCACGATCGGAACAGATTTTTCGGACGAATGTGCAATTTGCGCAAAGACCCGCTGCGACGGAGGTTTGAGGCTTTCCTGGAACCACACTTAAGAATAGCGCAGCCGAATCCTAACCGAAGGTGAGTCATCGATGCCCTTCTCTCAATTCGACACCAACCGTATCCGACGAGGGCTGAGCGTGGCGCTCATCGCCCTCGTTCTTCTTCAGAGCCGTGCCTCTTTTGCTTGGGGGAACGAGGGACACACCTGCATCAACCGTGTTGCCGCCCAGAAGATTCCAGCCAGCATGCCGAAGTTTCTGCGGCAGGCTGTGACGGAGATTGCTTACCTCGGACCTGAGCCGGATCGTTGGCGTAATCCGGCGGAATTCGCCCTGAAGAATGCGCAGGAAGCCGATCACTTCATCGATCTGGAGCGGGTCTCATGGCTCGATCCTCTTCCGTCCGGACGCTACGAGTTCTATCGCAAGCTTTACGAGAAGCGTACGGCTATTTCGGATCATCCCGACGATTATCTTCCCGAGCGCGTTGGCCTGCAGCCGTACATCACGATGGAAGTCTTTGGACGCCTGAAGGTTGCGTTCCGAGAGTACCGTCAACAACTGGCCGCACACCAGTCCACACTGGCCGTGCAGCAGGCGATCATCTTCTATGCTGGATGGCTGGGCCACTACGTCGCCGACGGTTCACAGCCGCTGCACACGACCATTCAATACAACGGCTGGGTTGGTCCCAATCCAAACGGGTACACAACCCAACACACGATTCATGGGCAGTTTGAAACGGCCTACGTTGCAGCAAACATCAAAGCGAATGATTTCGCAGGAATGGTGAACAGTCCCAAAAGGCTCGAAGATCCGTTCGTCGATTACGTGGCTTACTTGAAGGAGTCACATGGCCTTGTTGAGAATGTCTACTCTCTCGAGAAGGAGGGTGGTTTCACTGGTAAAGGTACCCGCGCTGCTTTTGCCTTCACCACGCACCGTCTTGCAGCGGGCTCGCAGATGCTGCTGAACTTGTGGTACACGGCCTGGATCGAGAGTGCGGTGTCCGCCGCCGAGCATAGCGCACGAACCCCGATGACAAAATAAACCCCATCTGCGGACAGCCGCCATCGACTGTCCGTCGAACGCAGTTCGACCGTGATTCATCGCCATTTGGCGAGTCCTCGCGGGACGTTCCTGCATCTCTTTCGGTATACTGACTGAGAGATGCCGGTTCTGAAAAATATCGCCGCGATCGCCAAAGGCATGAGCATCACGTTCTCGGAGATGTTCAAGCCGACGATCGTCGAGAATTATCCGGATGGAAAAGGTCCGTTGCGCGGAGCTCGCATTGAAGCGCGTTTCCGCGGCGCGCACGTGCTGCAGCGCGACGAGAATGGGCTCGAGAAATGCGTCGCCTGCTTCCTGTGCGCGGCGGCGTGCCCGTCGAACTGCATTTATATCGAAGCGGCCGAAAATACTGCGCAAAACCGCGTCAGCGGCGCCGAGCGCTATGCCAAGGTCTACAACATCGACTACAACCGCTGCATTTTCTGCGGATACTGTGTCGAGGCGTGTCCGACTGACGCGATCACGCACGGCCACGGATTTGAGCTCGCAACCTTCAACGCCACCAATTTGGTGTACCGCAAGGAGATGATGCTGGCCCCCCGGCCAGCACACATGGGAGCGAACATCGTATTCAATCAGGCCGACGTGAATGGTGGGGCGCCGGCAGAAATGGTGCCCGGCAGCTAGGTTCAGCGCGATTTTGGAATTCACGCCGGTCCATTCGCGACCGGCGTTCGTGTATGTAGGATTTCCTGGCCACGGATTCGCGCGGATGAACAGAATCATGACTACAGCTAGAAGCTAGGAGCTAGCAGCTGGAAACAAACATGGCTGACTTTTTGCAGACCGTAAAAGAACGTGTCGTCGTCTACGACGGCGCGATGGGCACCAACATCCAGAAGTGCAATCCCACCCTGGATGACTACTGGGGAAAAGAAAACTGCAGCGAAGTGCTGGTGCTTAGCCGTCCGGACATCATCCGCGACATCCATGCTGACTTCTTCCGGGCCGGGTGCGACATCGTCGAAACCAACACTTTCGGCGGATCTTCGATCGTCCTCGGCGAATTCGAGCTTGCGGATCGTGTGCACGAGATTAATGTGAAGGCCGCGCAGCTCGCGCGGGAAGTCGCACAGCAGTTCTCCAAAGATAAGCCACGATTCGTCGCCGGATCTCTCGGGCCGACCACCAAGTTACCCTCGCTAGGTCACATCGGCTTTGAGGCGATGGTCAAGGCTTATGAAGATCAAGCGGCGGCGCTAATCGAAGGCGGCGTCGATGTGCTCTTGGTCGAGACTGCGCAGGACCTGCTGCAGGCCAAGATTGCGGCGATTGGTGTTTTAGAGGCGATGCGAAAGTCCGGCAAGAAATTGCCGGTAACGATTCAAGTCACATTGCAGGAATCCGGAACGATGCTGCTGGGCACGGAAATTGGAGCGGCCCTGACTGCGCTCGAACCCTTTGAGGTGGACGCCATCGGCCTGAACTGCGCCACCGGACCGAAGGAAATGAACGACGCGGTCCGCTATCTTGCGCTCAATTCGACCAAAGAAGTTTCGGTCCTTCCTAACGCGGGACTTCCGCAGAATGTCGGCGGCCACGCCGTCTACAAACTGACGCCTGAAGAGCTAGCGGACTATCACAAGCACTTCGTTCAAGATTACGGCGTCCGCATCGTTGGCGGATGCTGCGGAACTACTCCTGAGCACCTGAAAGCCGTGGTGGACGCGGTTTCTGGCGTGGAACCAGCCAAGCGCGATGTAAAACGGGTCGGATCGGCATCGAGCGCCTACACGACTGTTCCACTCGATCTCGAACCTAAGCCGCTGATCGTCGCCGAGGAAATGAACACGACCACGCGCGTCGATCATTTCCGCAAGCTCGTCCAGAGCAAAAAGTACGACGAGATCCTCGCGCTCGCCAAGAAACTGGTCAACGACGGCTCTCACATGCTCGACCTGTGTTGCGCCATCGTTGGAGAAGACGAAAAGGGATATATCTCTTCGATCCTTGAGAAGATTGCGACGCGTGTACCGGCACCCATTCTTGTCGACTCGACCGAGGCCGATGTAGTGGAAGAGGCTCTGAAGCGAATCCCCGGCCGCACGCTCATCAACTCCATCAATCTGGAAGACGGCGAGAAGCGGACCTCGAAAGTCCTGCCCATGGCAAAGCGCTACGGCGCAGCGGTCATCGCGCTAACGATCGACGAAGACGGCATGGCGCTCACAGCCGACAAGAAAGTCGCGATTGCGCATCGCATCCATGATCTGGCGGTGAACAAATACGGCCTCGATTCTACCGATCTGATTTTTGATGCGCTGACGCTGCCGATCTCAACCGGGCAGGAAGAATACCGCACAGCGGGAATCGAGACGCTGAACGCCGTCGAACGCATTAAGAAGGAGTTGCCGCAGGTCAAGACAATCCTGGGCGTCAGCAACATTTCTTTTGGTCTCGATGCCTATCCTCGGCGGGTCCTGAACTCTGTTTTTATGCATGAGGCGGTGAACCGAGGCCTCGATATGGCCATCGTCAACTACACCAAGATCTATCCGTTATACAAGATTCCTCATGAAGAAGTTGAACTTGCGCGCAAGCTGATTTTCCGCGACGCGTCCGCCGGCGATCCGCTGCAGGTTTACATGGCGCATTTCGCCGGAATGAAAGGCAAGCCTGCGGCTTCGACTACTGCGCACGTCGACACTCTGTCGGTCGAAGACAAGCTGAAGTTCGCCATCATCAACGGCGAGAAATCAGTTGGCGATGGAGCGAATAAGAAATCGCTGGAGCAACTCCTCGAAGACGCTCTGGCCAGTTACTCCCCGCTGGAGCTCATCAATACCGTCCTGCTCGATGGCATGAAGACCGTCGGCGACCTCTTTGGTGCACGCAAAATGCAGTTGCCTTCGGTGCTGGACTCGGCCGGAGTCATGAAACAGGCGGTCGCTTATCTTGAGCCGAAGATGGAGAAGAAGGCGGGCACGGCGAAGGGCACGATCGTGCTCGCAACCGTCAAGGGTGATGTGCACGATATCGGAAAGAATCTGGTTGACATCATTCTGTCGAACAACGGATTCAAGGTCGTCAATCTGGGCATCAAGCAACCGGGAGATTCGATCATCCGCGCGGCACAGGAGCACGGCGCCGATGCCATCGGACTCAGCGGCCTCCTGGTTAAGTCAACGCTCGAGATGAAGTATGTGATTCAGGATCTCGAGCGGCAGAAGTTAGAGTTCCCGGTGATTTGCGGGGGCGCTGCGCTCACCCGGAAATATGTTGAAGACGATCTCCGCCGTGAATACGCGAACGGCGTCTTTTACGCTGACGATGCTTTCGCCGGGCTGCACATCATGGAGGATCTGGCGACAGAGGATGGTGCACGCGATCAACGTCTGCGCGAGGGCCGCACCGTGAAGGAGTATGCCAAGGCTGCGGTGATCGACGAAGAAACCGGCCCACTATTCGCCGAGCGGAGTGCGGTGGTCACCGATGCGCCGAATATTCCTACGCCGCCGTTTTGGGGCGTGCGCGTCAAGAAAGATTACGATCTACGCGAACTCTTCCGCTACATCAACGAGACGGCACTCTTCAAGAATCAGTGGCAGTTAAAGACCGCCTCCCAGTCGGATTATTTGCGTCTGGTCGAAGAGAAATTCCGGCCGATTCTGCAGAAGCTTGAGGCGGAAGTTTTCGAATCCGGCTTGTTCGCACCGGCTGTCGTGTATGGATACTTTCCTGCCCAAAGCGAAGGCAACGATGTGATCGTCTACGAACCACCAAAGGCACAGGCGCGCCCTTGTAGCACTCGCTGGGAAGAAGGGCTTCCAGAGCTGTTGCGATTCACCTTTCCACGCCAGAAAGAAGGCCGCCGACTAGCAATCTCCGACTTCTTCGCGCCGAAGTCTTCCGGCAAGATGGATGTTCTCGGGCTTTCCCTCGTCACGATCGGCCCTGCCGCCAGCGTTGAAACCCAGCGGCTATTCGAGGGCGGGGAGTACACCAAGTATCTCTACCTGCACGGCCTCAGCGTCGAAACTGCCGAGGCTCTGGCTGAGTTCCATCACAAGAAAATGCGCGAAGAGTTAGGAATCGGCGGCGAGGATTCCTCTGAGATTCGCGATCTCTTTCACCAGAAATATCGCGGATCGCGCTACTCGTTCGGTTATCCTGCGTGCCCGAGCCTTGAAGATCAGACGAAGCTGTTCGCTCTTCTCAAGCCGGAAGAAAATGTCGGGGTGCGTCTGACCTCGGGATTTCTGCTGGAGCCGGAGCAGAGCACGTCGGCGATTGTGGTGCATCACCCGGCGGCGAAGTATTTCGTAGTATAGATGTCATTCTGAGATGCCGCGAAGCCGCGTCGAAGGATCTTACGAGGGCCAGAGTGGCGACGCAGTGTGAGGGTATGCACACTCCACTCGATGACTACGAACTCGTTTACGCCTGTGATGCCGACACCTGTCGTAGGGTCACTCGCTGTGGCTTCGCCACGGTTCAGGATGACATCGCTTACATGACGTCAACTTAGAAGCTGGTTTGCAGACGCAGTGAGTAACTGCGCGGCGGCGCAATCGCATTTCCCGAGAACAATCCCCCAAAATCGATCACGTTGAGCCGGTCATTCAAATTTTCCACGTCGGCCTGCAATCGAGTTGAGAAGCGATCGTTCTTGAAGATCTCCGTGCCTGCCGACACATCGACGGCGAATGACGGCCGCACCCGCCCCCGTGCAAAATTAACCCGGCTGACCATCGCCGGTCCGTACTGCGCGAGCGCATCCTCGTACGTTCCGGTGAATTCGAAGGGCAGGCCGCTCCCATAAGACGCTCCCGCGGAAAGCCACAATCTCGGCATTACCTGATATCGCCCACGCAGGCGAACAGTGTTTCTCTGATCCTGAGTGTCGGGGAAGTGCCCCGTCAGCTGGGTCGAGGCGTTGATGGCGTCGTCACCAAGAAACAATCCTCCGGTCACCGGGAACCACGCATTTCCGACCATGTAGGAATAGCTGGCAAAGCCCGAGAAGTGTCCCAACTTTGCGATTTCAATCTTCCCTTCCGCCCCATAAATCTCCGCCTTACGAAAAGCAATGGGGAAGCTTACCGCCGTGCTCAACAACTGATCGTCATCCGCGAAGTTATTTGCATATCGACGATAGTAGTTCGCCTCGATTCGTAACTGTCCGAAAAGGCCTTTGGTCGCACCAATTTCGTAGTAGTCGCCGTGTGAAGGCTCAACCGGCAGACGTAACACACTCGGATTGAGCGAAATCACCTGCGAAGAACTTGCGAGAAGAATGTTCTCTGCAGAGGGCGTCTGGAACACGCGGTCATAGGATGCGTGCACTACCAAGCCGGCGTCTGGAAAATAGCGCGACGCCGACAAGCGCGGGCTTACCGCGTTCTTATTCACCAGCAGTTGATAGTGGTCCCAGCGAAGCCCCAGGCTAAACGTCCAGTTTCCTTTTCGAATCAGGTCCTGCACATATCCAGACTGTTCGAGATCGGGTCGGTGTCCTTCCGACGGACGGCTGCCAGGAAAGCTGAACGTCAACGGAGTCGACAGATCGAAGCGCGTTGGATCCGTGATCACATCGCTGAAGCTTTCACTCAGAAACAAGTTGTCGGATTCGACTCCAGCCTTCCACTCATGTCGGCCATGATGAACTGACAACGATCCGTTGAAATATCCTTCGCGGGAGTGGTTCTGCAGAAATGCGATAACCGGCGTCGATGAAGGATTCGAACTCAGGTGGCTGGAGGTGTCGCGCACCATTCCTCTGAATGCGCCCAGGATGTTTTCCGAAAAAACATGCTGGTACGAGATGATGCCCATCGTTTCAAAGTTATCTGCATCCTGCCGTTGCCCTGCAACCTGCTGTACTTGCTCGTTCGGAATCTGGAAGCGAGAAAGCTCATGTCGCGCGATTAAACCTAAACGGTCATGAGATGTTAGG
>Ga0126369_10000495_pt1 | contig 25815 bp, 28 predicted proteins | sample PanSoiMetaPlot_1_FD_109646 | JGI IMG/M metagenome (GOLD analysis project Ga0126369, IMG submission 109646) | Tropical forest soil microbial communities from Panama - MetaG Plot_1 | ecosystem: Environmental > Terrestrial > Soil > Tropical forest > Bulk soil | place: Panama | collected 2016-02-17
GCAACTGATCGACCTCACCACCGGGGCGTTGAAGTTGCAGATGTCCTTCCAGCGCCAGGCCGACACCCCGGTCAAGCCGGAGGTGAAGAACTTCATCCAGTTCGTCACCAACCCCGGGCTGCCGCCCGAACGCCAGCGCGAACTGCTGCTGGACGGGATCAAGACCATGGAGGCGCACGGTGCCGACGCGCGCGAGTTGCGGGACGCGCTCGTGAATCTGGTGGGCGAGGAGGAAGCCGGGAAGCTGCTGGCCATACCCATGGAGGTGAACGGTGCCGGTCCGATCGAAAGCGCAGAGTAGATACCTGAACTGGAAGTTCGGGCACGAGTGGGTGAAGGCGCACCACTTCGACCAGCCGACCAAGAAGCTCCCGGCTCACGTCGGCGACCACGGCAAGGCGATGTACAACGGCAACTTCAAGGGCAAGAAGCAAAGGAGGAAGTGATGATCCAGGCAGGAAAGGAAGGCGTGAAGTCGCAGCCCGATCACGGCCGCTCGCTGATGCTGCCGGGGGTGAGCGAGTCGCCCATGCCCAACAGTCCCTATCTCACGGGCGGGAACAAGCCCTTGCCCAACTCGGGCTTGAAGTATCTGAACAGCCCGGCTCCGAAATTGCGCGTTCCGAGGCCGCGAAAGTTGCGCGTTCCGCGCGTGAAGGGACGCGGAGTACGCATCCCGCGTGGCGGCCTCGGTCCCTATTCCAAGTAGGAGGAGCGATGGCCTTCACACCCAAGCCACAGAAGACTCCGGCCAAGTCCCCGGACATCTTCACCGCCAAGAGTCAGATCATCCAGGACCCCTCAGATGCTCATACCTCGCAGATTCCCTTCGGCTCGGAGCGTGGCCCGGCCTACTCCGGGAACTTCCCCCGCACCAGCCGCACGGGACGCAAACAGTCCAACTTCTGATCTCTTTCCTCCCACCAAGGAGGAGATCGCCATGGACATCGCGCTGGAACTCCAGGGCGAGGCTGAGGCTGTGCCCGGGGACCAGGGGTGGCAGTTGTTCCGCGACGAGCGCCCTCCGCCGCGCAAGGAGATGACCATGTCCGAGCACCTGGAAAGGAAGAGCCGTGGTATCTACTGAACGCATGTGCCTGAACTGCGGGCACTGGTACGACGCCAAGAAGAGCGAGTGCCCGTTGTGCGGCAAGCCCAAGCACGCCTTCAACAAGTGGCTGCGCACGGCGCAACTCAACGCCAACCTGTATGAGCAGGCAGAGCGAAGCGAGCAGGCCGACACCCTCCGATACTGACCTGCTCGCAGGTCTGGTCTCGGGCACGAGCGATCCGCTCAAACATCACCTGCTCGAAAACCCCGACCTGTTCATCGTGCACTACTTCCCGGCCGCCATCCAGCGGTTGGAGAACTTCCATCTGCGCCTGATCGAAACGGTCACCACGCAGAGCCGTGCGCTCATCCTCTACCCGGCCACGCACGGCAAGACCACGCTCGTCTCCACCCTGCTGCCCATCTGGGCGATCTGCCGCAACCCCAACATCCGCATCGGGATCGTGGCCAAGAACGAGGCCGACGCCAAGGACATCATGCGCGCGATCCAGGCCGAACTGCTCTCCAACGAGGACCTGATCAACGACTTCGGCCCCTTCTACAACGACAACCGCAAGGCGGCCTGGTCACTGGAGCGCCTGGACGTGGCCAAGCGCACCAAGAAGCACAAGTCGGCCACCATCCGCGTGTTCGGCTCCGGCTCGCGCAACACGCTCGGGTACAGAACCGACTGGGTGATCTGTGACGACGTGGTGAACCAGGACAATTCCGGCACCCCGGATCGTCGCTACTCGCTGCGGCAGTGGTTCAACCAGAATGTGCGCACGATGAACGAGGACCCGGCCGCGCCGCTCACGGTGGTGGGCACGCTGTTCGACCCCGAGGACCTGTACCACGACCTGTACGAGATGACCTACCCGGACACCGGGCAGCCGGTGTACTTCACGCAGCGCGAGGATGCCATCGTGGACGAGGAGAGGCAGCAAACCCTGTGGCCCGCCCGCTGGCCGTGGAAGCTGCTGATGGAGTTCAAGGCCGAGATGGGCACGCTCGACTTCAACAAGAGGTTCAGGAACATCGCGGTCGATCCCTCACGGCAGGCGATCAAGGAGCAGTTCATCACCGGGGGCTGGTCGCCGGAGACCAAGACCTCTCATCCCGGCTGTCTGGACGAGGGCTACGTCGTCGGCCAGTACGACCCCGGGTGGATGCGCTGGGCCGGGTTCGACCCCGCCGTCGGCCTCACGCGCACGGCCAAGTTCTGTGCCCACGTCATGCTCGCGGTCGGCTCCTGCCCCAAGCACGACCAGTGTTACTGGGTGGTGGACGTGGAGCGCGGCCAGTACACGCTCCCGCAGCAGGCCGACCTGGTGATCGCCAAGCATGACGAGTACGGCGCGCACCAGTCCGTGGTGGAGGCCAACTCCTACCAGGGCGGGCTGATGCAGGTGATCCAGGAACGGATGGATCGAGCCGGGAAGCAGTTCAGGATCATGCCCCACTACACCACCCGTACTAACAAGCCTGATCCCGAGACCGGGGTGCAGGCCATGTCTCCCTGGTTCGAGAACGGCAAGGTGCACATCCCCTGGGGCAATCCTGAGTCCAAGCGCAAGATGAAGCAACTGATCGAGGAGTTGATCTCCTACCCCGACTACCGGACCTCCGACACGGTGATGGCGTTCTGGTTCGCCTGGCGCGCCTCGCAGGTCGGAGGTGCGCGCTACAAGAGCTTCTCCCGGCTGGACAAGAAGCCGCTCCGCTATGCGCCCAACCCTCGGAGAAGGGTGTTGGTCAATCCCTGGTACGCCAAGAAGGAGGAAGACGAACTTGCCTGAGAAGGCCACAGCCAAGAGCAAGATCGCCGCCGAGGACGACATTCCTCGCGTCCAGCCAACCGAAGAGACTCCCAAGGACACCACCGGGTACGTCATCTGGGACAAGGTCGATGCCAAGATCATGGCCGGGCCGTTTGCGGAGGAGGACCAGGCCGAGGAGGAGCTTCCCGCTGTCGCGCAGCGCAGTGGCAACCCCAACGTGCCCGATCCCGCTGCCCGGCTCACCGTCGAGTCCGTCACACTCGGGGCCGCGCCGCAGCCCGAATAGGAGAACACCTTGCCCGTCACCTATGACGACGCCCGTGCTCTGCGTGAGAGCCTAGAGGCCGACTACTCCGAGCGTCACGCCACCCACCGCCAGTTGCGCGATTTCTGGCATGGCCGCTACTGGAACAACGGTGGCTCGGAGGACGCGCGCGGGATGCGGAACAGCAGCATCTCTTCCATCTTCCGCGACCTACGCGCGCGCTCGTCGGACTTCGGCCCGGACGTGCTCTTGATCCACAACGTGCTCCAGCAGGTGTGCGTCAAATACCAGACGTACCTGTCGCCCCTGCCCATGATCCGCGTGTATACGGACACGGGCGACAACCAGGACCTGAAGCGCAAGCAGGCGACGCTGAAAGAGCGATACCTGTACGGCTTGTGGGAAGCCGGGAACATGGATCAGATCTTCAACAAGGCGGCCTGGTACCTGCCGCTCATGGGTGACGCCTTCCTGGGCATCTGGCCCGACTTCGACTCCAAGATGCCCGTGCCCATCATCCGCTCCCCCGAGTACGCCTACCCGCTGCCCTCCTTCGACGGGCAATCCACGGACGCGATCATCTTCTGCTGGAAGATCAGCGAAGGTCAGGCCGCGCGCACGTTCGGATACGTGCCCGATCCCATGCAGCCGAAACGCAACTGGTTCTCACGCGGCCCGGCCAAGGAGGGCGACATCTCCCGCTCGGTGGAGGTAATGGAGTATTCGGATGAGAACGAGTTCCATCGCTGGGTGCAGGGCAAGGAAGTCAATGGCGTCGTGCACGGCCTGGGCTTCAACATCTTCGACCAGATGGGCTTCATCGGTGTTCCGGACGAACCCTGGAATCACAGCGCGGTCGAGCAGGCGGTCAGCCTGGTGGAGATGGGCAACGCCCTGTACTCGCTGCTGTTCCAGGCCGTATACGACAACGTCTTCCCCAAGCTGGTGTTGAAGAACCCGGCCATGGCCCCGGAGCAGATCGAGATGGGGCCGGGCGCGGTCATCCCCGTCAATGAGGGTGGCGACGTGCAGTGGCTCCATCCCCCGGTGGAGGCTGTCCAGTCGCAGGTCGGCTTCCTAGGCGTGAACGACCAGAACATCAAGCAGGCTACCGCCATGCCGGACGTGAACTTCGGCCAGTTCCGCGCCAGCATCATCACCGGGAAAGCGATCAACGAACTCCAGGGAGCCGGGACGGGATCGACGGTGGAGATGGTGCAGGCCTGCGGCCTCGGTGACGCCATCGTCAAGTGGAACCAGAAGGCCATCTACATGGGCCAGAACATGTTCCCCACCGACAGCATCCGCCTGTTCGGGCAGATCCCGCTCTCCATGGCCGACTTGAACCCCAGGAACTTCTCTCTCACCTTGAAGGGACAGCAGTTGATCGGCTCCGGGCGCAACGACGTGATCTTCATGCCCGCCCTGAACATGCACGAGAAGATCGTGATGAACCTCCAGATGGCGGGCGGCGGGCTGGTGTCCAAGAAGTACCAGCGCGAGCAGGTGGGCATCCCCGACAACGAGGCCATGTCCGAGGAGATGGTGCAGGAGGCGTTCGAGGACGCCGTTGTGGGCGGGCTGGTCAATCAGTTCCTCCAGTCGGGGGCGCAGCCCGGCCAAGCCGCTGGTGTGGAACAACAGGCCATCGGCTATCTGGCCGGTGCCACTCCAGGCGGCGCGGGTGCGCCCGGCGGCCCGCCCGCTCTGCCACCTGGTCCTCCCGGGCCGGGTGGAGCGCCCCCGCCTGGCGGAGGTGGTCCGGGCGGTGGAGGTGGAGGTCCGGTGTACGGCCCGCTCCAGCCCGGTGCAACCGGACAGGCCGTGTCCCCGGCACTGCGCATGCCGCCTGGTGCTCCACCTCCCGGTGGAGGGCCGCCGGTCGGTGCCGGTGCTCCCGGCCCCGCACCGGAAGGTGCGACTCCGCCCGAGGTTCCGCCCGAGGCTCCCACGCAGACGCCCGGCACCATCTCGCTCCAGCAGGCGGCCGACGCCGTGCGTGCGGTCGATGGCATCACCGGCAAGGTGTGGCTGGTCGGCCAGATTGTGGACGAGGGCGAGGCCAACGCCTCGGTGGAGATCGACGTGTCCAAGACGGAGGACAAGCAGACGCTCACCGACGCGCTGCCCTTCCCCACCACCATCCATGTGGTCACCTCTCCGCCCAGCGGCGAGCCGTTCCTGGACGTTTCCCCGGGCACGGACGGCTACGACGTACAGAACGCCGGAGCCTCCGGCCCCAGCGGGCCTTCTCCCGAGGAGATGATGGGCGGTGGCGGCCCACCCGCAGGCCCATAACCCCTCCGGGAACAACCAGTTCGGAACGCCGCCGGATGCCTACGGCAACGTCGAGCGCCTGACCGAACTGCAAAAGGAGGCACCGATGTCCGGTGCCCCGGTTCCCGGCATCACCGCCCCGCAGCGCGCGCAGCGCGCGGGCGCGACCGGACGGGTGGCACAGCAGGAGGCGCAGAACCAGGCGGCCATGGCCGCTGCGGTGCAGGCCATGCAACAGGCCAGCCCCACCGATCCGGCTGTGCCGCCCACCAACGTCACCTGGCAGACCATCGCCAACATCCCCGGCGTCAGCCCCGTAGCTCGACAGATGGCGCAGACTGCGTCAGGAGGTGGAAATGCCATACGGCAGCGGAGGCGGAGGTAGCTACAGATCTCGTCGCTACTCCGGCGACTGGCGCGTGGACATCCTGCGCCGTCTCAATCTCCCGGTCACGCGCAACAACCTGCGCCTGCTGTGGGCGTGGCAGCGCGCCGAGGGCGGCGACTCGGCTCAGCGGCACAACTGGCTGAACACCACGCAAAACATGCCGGGAGCCTCCTCCATCAACTCGGCCGGTGTGAAGCGATACCGCTCGTACGCGCAGGGGATCAATGCCACCGTGCGCACGTTGCGCTACGGCAACTACTCGCAGATCCGTTCGCTGATGCAGGCCAACGCCTCCCCGGTTCGCACCGCCCGCGCGGTGGGAGCATCTCCTTGGGGGACCTCCGGCTCGCTGATGGTGTCCGTACTGCGCGGCGACCCGGGCCATGGACGCTCGGCCGCTGGTGGAGGTCGTGGCCCCTACGTCAATGGCTACGCGGGACTGACACGGGGGAGGATCGACCAAGGGGTCGATTTCTCCGGCTCGGGCTGGATACGCGCCATTGGTCGTGGAATCGTCACGCGCGCCGACCACGGCGGGACGGGTTGGCCCGGGATCGGCGGGATGCTGGTGTACCACTTGACCAGCGGCCCCTTGCGCGGGGCGAACATCTTCATCGCCGAGGACGTGAAGCTGCACGTGCGTGTGGGGCAGACGATCCGTGCCGGGCAGCGCATCGCTTTTGCGACCGGCGGGCACACCGGGATCGAGACCGGCTTCTCCGACCGCCACGGCACTCCGCTCGACCACTCCTGGTACGTCAATCAGGCCGACGGGACGCCCACCAAGCACGGGAAGTTGTTCAACCGCTTCCTGGACCAGCTCGGTTCTGGTGGAGGCTTCGGCGGGGGAGTGCCCGGCGGGGGCGGTGGAACCGGGCCGCCTCCGGTGTCCAGCGTGACCGGACCGTCGGGGATGCAGAGCGTGCTCGGTCGTCCCCTTTCCCCCGACCAGTACGCACTCACCAGTGCGGCCATGCCCGGGGACGCCACCATGCCGGACGTTTCCCTCGACTCGCCCGACTACTCGCAGTTGGCCGATCTGTGGAACCAGGTCTCCAGCGGCCCCTATGCCTCACCGGACTCTCGCATGATGGCGCAGAACGCCTCATTCCTCCAGCGATCACAGGGAGTAGGAGCCTAGATGCGCGCAGCCACGCCCGCTGGTCCCACTCAGGAAAAGAAGAAGAAGCGTCGGCCAGCGCCGGTTACCCCGACGCTGTCCGATGTCGCTTCCGGCGGGCGTCGCAACTACCGTCGCCCGCCTCCCCCGGCACCTCCACCACGCTCGGACATCGTCTCCGGTGGACGGCGCGACTACCGCTCGCCTCCGCCACGTCCCCCGCGCCCGGCGGGGGCGGCCATCTCCGATGTCCTCTCCTCGCATGGGTACGAGATGCAGCAGCCCACCCCGGGAGAGACGACCGGCCGCCAAGGGGAGAGCGCGCCTCCGCATCCCACCCTGGCCAACCTGGGCATCGACCGCTCCCTGGCCGACTTCAACCAGGCGCTCGACACCACCTTCGCTTCGCACCAGCAAGCCTACGGAGTTCCGCCTTCGCCCAACCTGGCCCTGGACATCGCGCGCTCGCCCTTGCAGGCACCGGAGATCCCGGCTCTGTTCCAGGTCCCGGGCAATCCCTCCCTGGCCGAGGCGCGTGGGATCAACCTGGCCGACCGGCGCGACAACCCCAACAAGCACTTCTGGATCAGGGAGGACGGCAGACTCGATTTGCCCAACCCCATAGCCGGGGCGATCAACAAGATCCTGTCCGACATCTCCGGGGCGATGACGCCGCCCACCCATCTCGACCACGTGCGCAAGACGCAGACGCAGCCGCACGTCCCCAACATGCTCCCGGACACGCTCTCCTCCAGGCGCGCTGCACCGTCCCTCGCCGCCGAGAAAAGCTCCTTCTTCTCCTTCGCTGGCGGCCCGGGTGCGCGGGACACCTTTTACGGGAAGCCGGTCAAGCCCAAGCCACCCAAGCTGGGCAAAGCCCCGGCCATGGTCAGCGATGTCCTCTCCTCGCACCCGGCTCCGAGCGGGCTGCTGCGCTGGATGCCCAAGAAGGGCATGACGCCGCACGAGTTCCAGAAGAAGTACCCGTACATCTCCATGAGCACGCTGGGCGTGACGGGATTCAGCCCGGACAAGCTGACGCAAGCCTTCGATGACCTGGTGAAGACGCCCGTCGATCCGGCCACCGCCAACATCATCTACAACGGCTACAACCTGCCGCAGGCAGAGGAGTTTGCGCGCCAGGCCATCGCCGGTCAGCTTCTCATCAAGGGGTCCACGATCCGCAAGCAGATCGTTGGCACCCCGCCGCAGAACATCGACAAGATGCCTGCTGAACAGGCCAACTTCATCCGCTCGGCGCAGCAGTTCATACGGCTGTCGGGGTCGGCCAAGTACATGAGCCAGTTCCAGAGCGCGCTCCAGAAGGAGTACCCGAACTGGTTCGGCGATCTCCCCACTGACGGCAACTTCAACCACACCTGGGCAACGCGCTACGCCCACCTGCGCTCCTCGGCCGACTTCGGGGACAAGGTGACCAAGCAGATGGCGTCCTCGAACAACCTGTCCGTGCACGACTTCCTCCAGGCCTGGCGCAACAAGGAACACCTGATGAAGACCGCGCGGCTGTACGGCGGCGGCCCGCGTGCGACTGTCTTCATCGAGCACATGCCCATCGGCACGCTCGTGCACCCCCATTCCATGTGGGGATCGTCCCTCGACCTGATGAAGTACCTCACTCGCAACGTGGGCAAGGGGCCGTGGTACGCGATGCCGGTGATGGCTCCGATGACGCTGGCGCAGAACGTGCTCGGTCTGAGCGGCGACCTGCTCGCCGGGGGCATCGACCAGTACAAGGCCTACGGCGAGGCGGTGGGGATCATCCTCCACCACACCGGGGACATCTGGGGCAAGGGCAACGGGTCGAAGTCGCAGCAGCAGATGAAGAACGAGCTTGCGCAAGTCCTGTCCGGGGCAGCCGGGAAGGTGGGCTGGGCGCAGCTTGCGACCTCGCTCGCGGCCGGTACTCCCGTCGGAACCGGGATCGACCCGCTCAACTCCGTGCTGGACATCGCGGGCGACATCGGCACCATGGGCGGCCCCTTCACCCGCACGATGGGCGAGACCGTTGTGCCCGGGATGGGCGAGCACGCCTTCCTGAAAACGTCCCGCTTTGACATGGGGGCCAACGCTGCCTATGGCGAGATCGCCTCGCGCGGCATGGGCGAGGGCGCTGGCTTCGCCTCACAGATCATGGGCGGCGGCAAGGGCTTCATCGCCAAGTACGGCCCCATGGTGGAGAAGGGGACGATGAGCCGCGACGAGTGGAAGGCCAAGCTCGCACAACTGCTGGACAAGGGCAGGATCGTCGGCAAGGACGAGCACGGCCATCCGGTGAACGAGTACGTCCCGCAGACAGAGCACGACCACCCGTTTCCGGACCTGACCAGCCCGGACATCCCCACCAAGAACCCGCGCTGGCAGAACATGAAGGTGCAAGCCCGCACCATCACGGACACTCTCTCCGACAACTCGGGTGTCGGGGGACGCTTGCACGGCTTCGCCACCTCCGCCCGCCAGTTGATGGCGCACGCTTCTTTTCCCGGTCGGCACGGGCACATCTACGACCCCAACCTCGACCGGCGCATCTACGACTACGCCATCCACTACTTCCGTGACCCCAAGCTGGCGCGGCAGTGGCGCAGCCGCCTGGTGGTCGCGCAGGGCAAGCAGGACATCCCGGCTATTCAGGACCTTCAGCAGGAGATCCTGGACAAGGTGAAGACCACCTTCACCAACAAGCAGGCCGAGCAGATCCCCGAACCCTTCAAGGGCACCTTCATCACCGAGGCTCCTTCCCGTTTCTACCTGCCCACGCCCGGGAGAACGATCAACCCCACCGCCTCCACAGCGGATTACCTGCGCGGGTTGTCGTATGCGGCGCAGGGAGTGTTGAATCGCATCGGGGCGGTGCAGCGCGAGTTCGTCGTCTCTGGTTTCCCGGCTTCCATCACCCTGTTGGAGAAGCACGCCATCGCCGACTACGGCCGTGCGCTCCTGGGCGGAATGGGACGGCGCGAGATCCGCGAGATGTCCGGTAACTACGAGGACTGGCTTGGCATGTTGGAGCACGACCCCAACATGTATCGCCAGTGGGCCATGTTCACCTCTCGCATCCGCCTGGGCGAGCAGCAGTGGCAGTTGGCGCAGAACAAGGTGCACCAGGTCAGCGAGTTCTCCACCGGAGACATCCTGGCGGGCCACGAGCCGGGCAAGCTGGGCGGCATCATTCCGCCCCGGACGGCGGAGACCAAGTTCCCCCCCGAGGAGCGGTTCATGTCCGTGCAGGGGGTCATGCGGCAGCCCGTTACACCGCACGGGCGCGCCGCTGCGGTCAATCGCTACATGGTCACCGCCGCACAGTACGTGCGCAACATGCTCAACGACCCTGCTCTGGAAGCCCTCAGCGCCTCCACCCCGGACAACCTGCGTGAGGTAGAGCAGTTCATACTCCGCGATCCCGACTACCGCTCGCGGGCGTTCAGCGAGTTCGAGAAGACGGCCAAGTCCAACCTGGCCGGGCCGGTCTCGATGGGGCAGCGATTTGCCACGCAAGCCCCGCGCGGGAAGATGGGAATCGAGCCGTGGAAGTTGGAGGCGGTCAAGCTCCAGGCGCAGGCGATGTGGGATCGCTACCACGAGTTCGTCACTGCCGGGAAGAAGGCTGGAATCGCCGACCCGGTACGCGAGGCGAAGGCGAGCTACCAACTCACCGAACCGCCTGTTGGCCGGGGGATCAAGGGATCACGCGAGGACTTGGCCGACCAGAAGTTGGCCGACTGGCTCACCGCCAACAAGCTCGACTTCCACGTCTACCACGGGCTGGTGCAGGCTCCGCCGCTGCCCATTGAGAACTACATGCAGAAGCTCATCAAGGCGCAGATGTACCCGAACAAGGGCTATCGCACGCGGCTGGGCATGAGGACGTTCAAGCGCCACTACTACGAGTTGATCAAGGCGGGCTGGGACCCGAAGGATGCGGGCCTGGCCAGCATGTGGACGGCCGAGCACGTGGTCAAGTTCCACATGCTCGACTTCACCGACATGCTCCAGTTGGAGCAGACCTTCCGCTGGCTGTACCCGTTCGCTACCAAGCACCGCCTGTACTGGAAGTATCTCTTCCGTGCAGCCGCGCAGCGTCCCGGCTTGCTGGTCGCGGCCGGGGACATCAAGCACATGCTGGACAACCAGGGCAACTACACGGTGAATGTCGGCGGTGTCCCTTTCAACATCCCGGTTTACCACCTCACCTGGATCAACTCCAACCAGTACCCGGACGTGAACCCCGCCATCGGCAAGCTGTCCGACTTCATCAACGCTCCCGGTTTCATCAACGCGGGCGAGGCGGTCACGGCCACGGGCGGCAACGTGGTCACCAAGTACGACGCGCCCGCGCGCATGTGGTGGCGACTGTGGGAACTGCACCACAACCCGACCATGTCGCAGGGAGCGGCCATCTCCGGCCTGACCGAGATTCAGAAACGCTCCTTCTTCTCCTTCGCCAACACCTTCTCCGCCGAGTACATGGCCACGCACAACGGGCGCATCCCGCCCAAGCACGTCGTGTTGCAGCACGCGATGCTGCAACTGGCCTTTCGTGGGACCATGAACGCCTTCACCATCATCCCGGGCCTGCTGCCCTACGACCCCAAGGCCAAGGCCGACCTGAAAAAGCAGCAGATCCAGTACGACAAGCTGCTGAACAACCCGGCCAAGTACGGCGACGAGGCCGCCAGCCGTTTCCTGGATGCGCACCCACAGCTTGCGCTCTCCTTTCACCAGACCGGGGACACGGTGGCGTACTCGCACACGCTTAGCTTTCGCAAGTCCCTGAGTGAGTCCCTGCAACGCTTTGACGAGGTATCGCAGGTGATCTCAGATCGCATCATGCGTACCGGGCGCTACACCCCCGCTGACATGGCGCAGTTCCGCAAGGCGCAGCAGGCGCACTCCAAGCGCATAGACGAGATCCTGTACCAGGACGCCAAGAACTGGCCGGGGGATTTCCAGTACCCCAAGGGCAAGGTCGATCCCTCCACGCACACGGTGATCGTCCCGGGACCGCTGGGGGTGCAATTCAACTCCTCCAAGACCATCGACCTCGTGCGCCAGAACATTCACAACCTCGCCCCGGGGATGTCGCAGCAGGAGTTGCGCAAGCACGCCATCGGCTCCGACTACACGGACACGATCCACACCATCGCGGTGTTGAAAGAGAAGGAAGCCGGGATGACCGGCAAGCGCATGAGCCTGAAAGGGTTGCCCTCGGCATCACAGGCGCTCGCGCGCAAGTTCCTGGGCCGCGACCTGCCCACGGTCGGGCTACAGAAGGACCAGATCGACAAGGTCATCCGTGGCCTGGAGGATCAGGCCTCGCGCTTCTACAACTACCCCGTCGGTGGCCCGATGCAGTTGCAGGACAAGTATTACCGCCAGCACGTGGTCCCGATTCGGAAGAAGTTCGCTGAGCTTTACCAGCTTGCCAAGGTGTACCCCTCGGACACGCAAGGACTTGCCTACTCGCAGTGGCGCGCGTACATGGATGCGAAGGACCACCCGGTAACGATGACGGTGAAGATCGACGGCAAGGAGCGGCGGATCAGGATGGCCTCCCCGGTGCGCATCGGGTTCGAGCTTTCCACCCCCGGGCAGCAGCAGCAGACCATCGCGCACTGGACCGCCGACCAGTGGGAGCACCTGCCCCGCTTCGCCAAGGAGAAGCTGGGCTACAAGATCAGCCCCGGCGCGCAGCGTGGGTGGCAGGCGTACACGCTCATCCAGGAAGCCTTGAAGGGCGGCGCGGACTGGCGCATCGCCAACAACCAGTTGCACCGTCAGTTCGGGTTCTACGTGCAGCCGCTCCCGGCCAGCTTCGACACGCGCGGGCTAAAGCAGACGCTCGCCAAGGTGATCCGCGAGCACCTGGACGACATCAAGGGCAACCTGGGGCCGAAGTACGGCCCGGAGTGGTACAAGGACTACCAGTTCTCGCAGACCAAGAAGGTGCACCAGCTAGAGCAGTTGAACGTCGGTGGCCACCTCGACCCGCGCTTTCAGCACATCCTGACCGTCGCCCGCAACTTCAACACCTCCTTCAAGCCCTGGAAGACGCACTACGCCGACACGGTCAAGAAGGCGTGGCGAACCGGGTACTTGTACTACCCCAACTCCAACCGCATCATTGACCTGAAAGCGGCCGGGCTGGACACGCTCCCGCAACTCCGTGCCTGGGTGCAGCAGCAGCCGCTCTGGTTCCAGGACCTGGTCGTGCAGCAGAACCCGAACTTCCTCGGGGAGCTTACGAATTGATGGCCGGGCCGATCAAGATCCCGCCGCCTCCGCCCACCGGGGGCGGCAAGCACAAGCCGAACAAGCAGCACTTCTACAACCTGTTCATCCACAAGTACGGGCTGCACAACCAGTGGGCCGACATCGTCTCGGCCGCCGGGGGAGCCAGGAACGTAGACCCGCTCTACTTCGCTGCCTACCTGGTGCGCCGGGGACTGACCAAGTCCAGCCAGGGCCAACTCAACCGGCTGGCGCAACACTTCGGGCACACCCTTGCCACCATGGGGACGAAGACGTACTCGTCCGCCTACCGCGAGGTGACCACCGGGAAGTTCAAGGGCTATTTCAACCTGGGATACTTCCAGTCCAAGCCGGGACCGGAGCAGACGGCGGGCGCGACCGTGCGCGGCGCGAACGCGCGCGACCCCGTGTTCAAGTGGAAGGGCAAGCCGCTGGTGATCGCCGGGGAGACTTACCACATCTCCGACATCGCCCACTGGTCGCAGCGCATCGGCGAGTATTACGCCGCCTGGTCACCGCACCGGCCCACCATCGCCAACATCGTCCATGACCTGCAACGCTTCGGCACCGACGGGGTGGGCGGCTACCGCTGGAAGAAGATGATGGCTGCCCGGCCCGGTTTTTACCACTCGCCCATCTGGACATCGAAGTCGCTCGACTACATAGCCGTGTGGCAGCAGATCTACGGGCGTGGTGGGGTCAAGGCTCCGCGCAAGCTGGTCAAGCAGGCCATCGTGAACGGGCTGTCGCAGGGAGCGTTCCAGCTAAGGGCGCAACAGTCGCCCAAGTTCAAGAACTCGCAGACGGTCAAGGATCGCATGGACGCGCTCAGGACCACCTACGAAGGGATCATGGGCGCGGCCACCAATCCCAAGGACCTGAAGAAGGAGAACGCCTTTCTCCAGCACGCGGCTATCCAGAACTGGAGCGATGTGCGCATGACCTCCTTCTTGCGCAACGTAGACAAGAACCCGGCCTACCGCGCCTCCTACGAGCAGCACGCGCTGTTCGCGGCCATCACCGGCTCGTTCGGGTACGACCCACAGGCGAAGGAGTTCATGGACCCGCAGGCCGTACAACAGCAGCAGGCGTATCCCTTTGTCCCGGTTGGGGGCATAGGTGCGAACGCCGTCACTCTCCAGAACGGTCAGGCTCCCGGCGTCACGCCGGGCGCGCCGATGGCTCCGCCCTTCCCCATGCCCTTCGGGGGCAGCGATCTCCAAGCCGGGATCGCACAGGCTCCTACTCCACAGGCAGGTCCGTAGATGCCAGCCGCCGCAGGATCAGGTACTCCCGCTGGTGGGGCCGAAGGCGGAAAGGGCGGAAAGGGTGGTGCTGGCAAGCCTCCCAAGGTTCCCAAGGGGAGCGTGGACTGGTACGGCTTCTGGCACAACACCATGGGCTTCGACCAGGCCACCGCGATCAAGGCGGCCAACGCCGCCTACGCGCACAACATGGTGAACATGTACCAGATCATCCGCGCCTCCCCGCAGTACAACGTCATCTTCCCGGGCATCCACACGCTGGTGGATCGCGGCGCGCTCGGCAACACCACCTGGGGCGCGGAGTACACCGATCCCACCGCCACCCCGGAGGCGGCGTACATGGGGTGGAAGAACTCCATCCAGAGCCTCGCCGCCAACATGGGCTTCGGCCAGCAGACGACGGCGAACCTGGCCCACTACGCCTACTCGGGCTGGTCGTCCGGGGACGTGAGCAACTACTTCACCGGTTGGCAGCAGGTGAAGGCGCAGTTGCCCGACATCCAGTACGCCTTTGGCAACTTCGGAACCGGGGCGCTCTCGACCGCGCAGCTTGATCAGTTGGCGGCGGGACTTGGCAACGTGCCCAGCAAGTCCGGGATGAATCTCCAGTCGCTCTTCCAGCAGTATCAGAACCGCGCACAGAGCGCCTTCCAGGGCGCGCTGGCGAACGTTGGGCAGACGCTCGGCGTGGCCGGGCGCGGCACCACCGACGTGGGGGCATAAAAAGAGACCCCCCACCTTGCGATGGGGGGCCGCCGATGGGCCACGACCGCGTGGCCCCGCAGCAAGTGTGCCCTCGCTGTTACAGCGAGGCTAACACGTCGTTGCGATAGGGGCAGGTCTTGGCGACAAAGCGATTGGCCAGCTTCAAGTCGCTGTAGCGGGACTTGTTCGTCCTCTCGCGGTAGCGGAAGTGGCTCATGCGCTCGGTCTCACGACAGTCCTTGTGTCCGCACTCGCACCCGTAGCTGTGCTCGCGGTACTGCCCGGTCACCAGCCGCACCTTGGACAGGCCGTCGGTGGTGGCCATCAGTCTCGCTCCCCAATGCGGTACAGGTCGGCGAGCATGTCGCTGGTTTCTCTCATGGCGGTCAGCGTCTCCTCCAGTTCTTTCATTCCGCGCGAAACCTCGATGGTCCGTTTACGCGCAGCTTCTAGCGACTCTATCAGCACGTCGAAGTTGAGTTGGTGGAACCTGGTTTCGCCTGCGAGACAACGAGCCTCCATCAGCGCGCGGTCCAGCAGTTCCATCATCGACATTTCCTCGCCGTCGATCTTGTGCGCGACGCGTTGCGCCGCTTCCTCGCTGATCTTGTCGATGGCTCCGACGCGCTTGGCGAACGGGCCGGTCGTGCACGTATCGCACAGAGCCAGACCGCTCTCTTCGTCGTAGTACAACTCGGCCTCGCGGCCACAGCGATCACAGTCGTTGTTGTTCATCGTTCCTCCTTGTTTCGTAGTTGGGCCAGCTTCGCGTAGGTCTCCGGGGACATCCACTCCGGGCGGGGCGGGATCATGTGTCCCTGCTCCCAGGTGACGGTCTCCGGCGAGTGCCGCTTCTTGTGCCGCCCCCGTTTCTTGTCAGGCCTGTGCACGGTCCTTGGGGAGCAGGGTCTTCTTCGCCTCGGCGATGTACTCACGCACGTATGCGTTCGAGGCGACACCGCGCAGCTTGAACGCTTTCCAGGCGGTGAAGTGACGGGTGTTCATCGTTCTCTCCCTTCCGGTTGGTCCCCGGGCGCACGGCAGCCCGGGGCTAACGGGCGACTACTTCTTCTTGCCGTTCTTCGCCTCTGCCTTCTTCAACTCCCGGTTCATAACCACCGCGAGCGTGTGCTTGCTGCGCTTGCCCGTGGGACTTCCGGCAGTTGAGAAGAGGGCCGGGTGTGCATCGAGCACTTCCGCACGCTTCTTGGCGTTTCCAGCAAGCTGTAAGCCAGCGGCCCTGCCGAGTTCCCGCGCGATGAGGCGTGGGATCTCGCTTGTGCGCTGCGCGAACAGCGACTCCGCCATACCCGTAGCTTGGCGTATGACTTTCGCCGGGATAACCTCGGCGAGTCGTCGTTGCCGGTCTTCGGTGAGGCGGTCGCCGAAACCCAGAGCCACGAAGTAGCCAAGACCCTGCAACCACACCTGGCTGGTCACCTTCGGCTCGTTTCGCCACAACCCCATCAGCACCAACACGTCTTCCAAGATGCCGAGCGAGTGCAGCATGCGCAGAGTGGTCGGGGACATGATCACGTTCGAGTCGGGCCTGTTCGGTGCCCACCCGACTATGTACTCGTACTGCTCGACCATGCGCATGATCTCCGTAGCCTCCGGCTCCTTGGCCGTGACGCTGATCAGGAAGTGCTCGATGGGATGCACCTGGCGGCGCTCCCGGTCGAGGCCCAGCTTGATCTTGGCCTTGGTCTCAGGATCGAGCGGGTCGGCGTAGGCATCCACGCGGAACTGCACGACGCCGCGCTCCTTGCCTGCCAGCAGACGGTGCCGACCGTCGATAACGCCGTACATCTTGCTGCCGTCGCCCAGGGGCGCGGCACGCAGGACGCCGACGAGGTCGTCGTTCCAGTTGTTCACCAGTCGCTTCAACCGTGAGGCCGAGAGCGAGAAGGCCAACTGAACGTCCGGGTCAGGCACGAGCTTGCTCGTGGGGATTCTCTTCAACCCTGCTGCCATGTCATTCACCTCCTCCGTGGCTTTCGTGAGGAGGCCTGCGCTGCACCTAGCTGGTCGATGGTGTTGATGCCGTGCTACCAACCTGCCGGAGCAGCACTACGCAAGCCCCTCCAGTGGTCTCTACTCCAGGCAGTGTAACACAAAGAAGGGAGCAGTGTCAATTCCCCTTGGCCGCCAGGGGGGACTCGCCACCCTGGGAGCTAGAGAACGGACACCACTCCCTTCGCACCATCGACCGCTGCTGAGAGAGGCAGCGAACGAGCACCCATCGTATCACAGTGGAAAGGAGAGTCAAGTGTCAGAGATGGCAGCGGAGCGCCAGATCCGCGAGCGGGCGCAGGACCCAGAAGCCATGGACGCCCTCCTTGGCGGTATGGGCATCAGCCCCGAAGACGTGGATGACGCCCCGCCTACCGAGGCTCCGCAAGACACGCCTGCTACGCAGGAAGGCGAGGCGGAGCAGGTCACGGTGCCAGAGGAACCGGAGTTCGAGATCGACCCACAGCTTCCCGACGACATTCTGGCCGACATCGACGTGGAGGAAGAGCCGCCCGTCGAGGAAGAGGAGGAGGACTTTCCCGGCGAAGCCGGGGAGTACGACGAAGACGAGGAGTACGCCGACGAGCGCCTGCTGGCCGAGCGCAAGAAGCGGGTGGCCGCAGAGAAGAAGGCCGCCTGGCTGGAGACGCAGAAGTTGAAGGCCGACCGCAAACGCTGGATCGAGAAGGAGGCCGACTACTTCCCGCTCGCCGACGTGGAGAGCATCGCGGGGCGATCCAGTTCCCGGCGCGAGTTCCGGCGGCTTGCTGCCGCCGAGCAGAAGAGGATGGTCCCCCGGTTCAAGCGGGCGCTAAAGGCGGCGCAGGCGGAGGCCAAGGCCGAGGTGGAACAGCGACGCGAGGAGGTGGCGCAGGCGTGGGGCAAGCCCGTGAGCGGGCCGCCCATGCCCGCACAGGCTGCCCACCAGATGTCCCGCATCGACCAGGCTCGCCAGACCGGGTCCTTGATCGAGACGATCAAGGCGCGCATGCTGGTGGAAGAGTGAGGAAGGAGGAGAGATGGCGCAGCTTCCCGAAGGGGCAGTGCAGAACGTGCACGACCAGCCCCCGGGTTTCATCCAGTGCTCTGACCTGAACTGCGAGAGCGACAACCCCTCGCAGCCGTTCAACGATCTTGGAGCACTGAACCCGCCCACGCCCATGAACCACCGGGCGATCAAGGAGTCCGACCCCGGGCCGCACAGGACCTTCGGCCCCGGCAAGCACCCCGTTCCCATTATCGGCGGGTAAAAATCCACCGCGTTTACGGGTCGAGCCGGGGCGCGGTCCTACGGCCCTACGGGGCTAAGGCCTTGAACTGCGATCAGCCGAGAGCCGAACATGTGCGGCCACCGCGTGCTGTGCACGGTCTGGAGCCGGGCAAGTAGGCAGGTTCGAGCGGAGCAGTTAGGCAACCAGCGCAACTTGCGCACAGAGAGGAGGGAAAACCATGGCTCTTGCCTCAACTGCGTTTTTCGCGTCGTTCGGAATCACCGACGGTGCACAAGAACGAGACATCTCGCCTTTCCTGGCGGATGCCATCTACTTCGACCTGAACCTGCTCGGTGCTCTGAACGTGGACTTCGGCTCTCCAGCCGAAGACGTGATCCACTACTGGAACGACGATGTGCTCAACCCGGACACCGGGACCGTTACCGGCTCGGTGGCTGCTGGTGGCACCTCCATCGTTCTGGCCGCTGGTCAGGGCGCGCGCTTCCGCGTTGGCGACCTGCTGTACGACACGACCTTGAACTCCACCGAGGTCATTCAGGTCACCGCCATCGCCACAGACACGCTCACGGTCACGCGCGGGTACAACTCCACCGCGACAGCGGCCCTCGCTGACCAGGCGATTGTGGCTCGCATGTCGGCGGAGCAGGAAGGCTCCGACATCGGACCCGACCGCTCACTGTCCCCGCTCGTGTTCACCAACTACACGCAGATCGTGCGTGGGAACGACGTGCTGATCACGGGTTCACAGTTGGCGCGCAAGATGGCGACGGACAAGATGGCTGATTACCTCGCCCGCCAGGTTGCAAACCGGGCCATCGAGTTGAAGATCCAACTCTCCCGGCTGTTCCTGTACGGCGAGAAGTCGGCCTCGGTCGGCTCGCAGACGATCTACCGCACCTGTGCGGGTCTACGTGCGTGGGCCAGGGACAACGGTGGAACGGTCGATACGGCCTCCACCCCGCTGGCGTACTCGATCCTGAACAGCATCAACAAGACCATCGTGGACAAGGGAGTGTTCCCGGACACGGTGGTTGTCGGGACCGACCTGATGAACACCATCGCCAACTACGACTCATCCAACCGCCGCTTGTACGAGTCGGACAAGGTCGCCGGTTACACGGTGAACGAAGTCCTGCTCGCGCAGGGGAACTCGGTCAAGGTGATCGTGGACTCGCGCGTCAAGGCCGGGGACGGCTTCCTGTTCCCGTCCGAGAACATCAAGGCCATTCCGCTCCAGGGCCGTGGCATGGTGATGATCGCCGCCACGGACTTCGCGGATGCCCGCAAGCGCCGCATCCTGGGTGAGTGGACAACCGAAATCCATCACCCGGAGGCGACGGCGTACTGGAGAAACAAGACCTGACCTGCTCAGGCTGAGGCGTGGGGGTGGGGCAGTGTTCCCACCCTCGCGTCCTCCAACACTTCCAGGAGGAACGCGAGCACCTGTGAGGCGTGCTCGTCGCACATGCTCACGCTGCGCGAACGGCTACTGCCCCTGCCCTTCACCCGCTCGCCGTGTTCGTCCAGGGCTTGCCCCTGCACGATCACCTGTACGGATGTCCTGTTCGGACATGGCTCGACCGGGCACAGACCTTGGCGTTTGTTCTTGCGCGCGTACACGTTTTGGAACGGATACGAACTCACGGGAGGAGTATATGAAGTCCTGGACGCACGACAAGCCCACGCCTAAGCCGAAGAAGAAACGGGCCATGCCCACGTGCACGAAGTGCCACCGCCAGCACTGGTCCTTTCGCTCCTGCGAGGAGGTGAAGGCGGAGATCGACGCGCACACCGCCAAGGCAGACCGCGAGAAGCTGGTGGTGATCATGGACCCCTCGCGCCGGGGACTAAGACCCTGGGGCGACCGCCTGCACACGCTGGAGCGCAGCGGGGATTCGCTCATGCAGAAGCGCACGGTCGCGGTCTCGCGTAACCCCGGCCTCATCTATCCGAAGGAGGACAGGTGGCAGCCACCGCGCAAGAACTGATCAACCGCACGCGCCGCTACGTGGCCGACTGGCCGGTGCAGGGCACGACCACGGCCTCGCTGTCGGCCTCGGCCACCACGGTGAACATCGCTCCCGGGCCGAAGCCGGTCGCGGTCGGCGACGTGGTGGAGATCGACCTGGAGGCGATCCAGGTCACGGGCGTGACCGGGAACACGCTCACCATGCAGCGCGGGCTGATGGGATCGACCGCCGCCTCGCACGCCGCCGGGACGATGATCCTCCTGAACCCGGACTTCTTCTCCATCGAGATCATGGACGCGCTCGCGGACGGTCTCGATGCCGCCTGGCCGTGGGTGTACCGGCGCATCTCCGACTCCTCGCTCACCATCGCCTCGGCCACCATCTACGAGTACGCGGTGCCCACCGACTCCGTCACCGGAGAGGTGTTCCCCTTCATCTACGACATCCAGGTGAAGGAGCCGGGCGATCTCACCTACCGCCCCTTACGACGCTGGTGGATACTCAGAGATGCGGGGCCGCTGATCCACTTCAAGGCGCAGCCCAACCCCGGGACGAACATCCGCATCCTGGGCGTGGCCCGCTTCCCTCGCCTCAGCTTCACCGGCTCCTTGGACACGCAGTGGCCGCTCAACCTGGAGTACCCGCTGGTCGAGTACGCCGGGAGCTATCTGATGATGGGCAAGGAGATCGAGGCGCAGCGCCAGGGCGAGACCACCACGCAGACCCCGGGCACGACGCAACAGGTCACCACCACCAACCCCGAGCACGACACCACCGACACCTACGAATCGGGAACGAAGGAGACGTGGGCCGCCTCCACCGTGCAGACCACCACCAACACGGGCGGCTCGGACGTGCAGACGGTGGTGCGGCCGGGACAATTCGCCGCCACCTCCAACATCGCCCTGCAACGCTTCCTGCGCCGCGTGCAGACCTGCGGCTATCCGCCTTTGCCCCGTCACCTGGTTGCCATCTGAGCGATGCCCACGGCGGCAGATGTTCCCGGCAAGTTCGACGTAGTCATCAACGGCCAGGGCTACATCTTCCGCAAGGTCCGTGACTTCATCCGCGCCCCGGTCGAGCGCGCGCAGATGGGATACACGCCCACCTTCGTGGAGCGAAGCAACACCTCCGGTGACTACGGCGACCAGCAGCAGGACTTCTGGCTCACCACCTCGCAGCACGACTGGTCGCTGGGCGAGGGACAGGCGTACTACGTCAATGGCGATGCCGACTCGGTGCGCCGTTACTGGCGCGGCGGGGTAGCGAACACGAGCGCCTCTCCGCTCGCCACCAACCTTCCCGGCGGGGTGGATATCGAGAAACCCGGCCAAGCCACGGTTCGGCCCGCACACAAAGAGATTTCGCTTCCGGCCAACGCCATCGGCTGTTGTGCGGCCGAGAATGGCTTCTCCCTGTACATCACCTCCGCCACCAACCTGTATCGCACCGATCCGATGGGAACGCTAACCACCATCGGTGCGCACGGCGTGACCGCGCACCAGCCTTTCGCGCTGGCACAGGACGGCACCAACCTGTTCATCGGCGGCAACTCCATCCGCAAGTGGAACGGCTCTACCTTCTCCGCCTTCTACGCCAACAGCGCCTACGCGCTCGCCTTCGTGATGAACACGCTGTTCGCCATCACCTACCCCACCTCGGGCGCGGTGACCTTATACCGGCTGTCCTCGACCGGGGTGGCCACCAACCTTTTCACCTGGAAGGCCGCAGACGGGACCGCGAGCAACCGTGTGCCGTTGCGCATGATCCCCTTCGGCGGCAAGCTGCTGATCCTCTTCCGCACGCACATGTCCGGGGAGCTATGGCAGTACGACGGCTCCGGCACCACCATGATGACCACGCTCCCGGGCAAGTTCCAGCCCTGGGACATGACCGTAGCGGGTGGCGTCATCTACATCTCCGGGCAGATCCTCAAACCCGCCTCCGCCACCACTGCGTACAAGAAGCCCGCCGTGTACTACTACTCGGGCGGCTCGCTGGGGCAGGCGTGGGAGGCCGAGGACTATCTGCCCACGGCGGTCGATCCTTCCACCAACCTCGGCCCCGGCATCGGCCAGTGGGAAGCGGGCGTGGCCTGGATGGACCCGTACCGCAACTACGTCGTGTACTACAACGGCATCACCGGAGCGACCTCGTCGCTGGCACTGTTGCCGACCAACTCGGCCAACGGCACCACCTTCGCCGGGAATCCGGCTCACTTCCTGGTGATGATCAACGGGCACAACTACGCCTACCTGTTTCCGCTCCCGGCCACCACCGCCTACTCCACCGTGGTCGAGACCTCTCTGTTCGACTTCTCCTCCTCGTTGAAGAAACGCTTTCGCGGCGTCACCATCGACGCGGAGATTCCTACCGGGGCGACGATTGATCTCTTCTACAAGCTGGATTCACACAGCGCAGCTTGGCAGGCCATCGCCACCAACATCACTCCCGGGATCGAGTACCCCCTCGGCGCTATCGGTCATTCGGTGGCGCTGTGCATCGTGTTGAACAAAGGCACCTCAGCCTCCGGGCCGACTCTGAAACGCCTGTACGTGCGCGCGGCCCCCATCCTCAACCGCTACCGGCGCGGGAGCTACAACCTCAACCTGGCCAACAACATGATCCTGAACGACGGCAGTACGCACACCAAGACCGGGCTACAGATGGCGCAGGACCTGTTCACCGCCGTGAACACGGATCTGCCCTTCTCCATCACCGACCATCTCGGCACCTACACCGGGGTGGCGGAGGCCGACCAGTTCGAGCTGGACCTGATCCGCGCTACCGACTACCAGCCTGACCCCACGCAGCCGCTTGACCACAGCAAGCCTGAGTTCATCGCCCAGGTAGGCGTGAGAGGAGTGTGATGTACGCACCTACATTCGCGGAGATCATCGCCAAGCAGATCGGCGACAACCCGGAGAACGCGCTGTACGACGAGGCGCTTGTGGAAGCCGGGACGATCCCCATCGGCACGATCAACAACGACGTCGTCGGCATCCCCAAGACGCACTGGTCGGAGCCGGACTCGTCCGGGACCATCGGTGGCACGGCGGGGCTAAAGGACTGGAACGTCATCATCGGCCTGGCCCTCACAGCCGGGACTGTTTACAACGACATCGTTGTACCGCCACTGGCCCCGGACTCACTCATCCAGGTCTCCGTCACCGGCACAGGTGTCGCCACCATCACCGGGCTGGCCGGGGGCGTCGATGGCTCGCACGTGATGGTTCAGAACACCAGCACGCAATCGGTCTCGCTCCAGGCTTCCGACTCGCGCTCGCAGGTGCAGAACCAGTTCGTGCTTCCCTCCGGGCTGGACGCCACCTTGCCGTCGTATGGGATGGCGACCTTCCTGTATATCGCCGGACAGGGCTGGCAGCTAACGTCGCTTCCTATCGGCGGCGGCGGACCGTACGCGGTCGATGCCAACGTCGTACACAAAGCCGGGACGGAAACGATTACGGGCCTGAAAACGTTCACGACCAACGTCTACTTCGGCTCTACGACTCTCGGCATAGCGGGCGGTTCTGGAATCAGCATCTCCTCTGCCAGCGGGATCATCTACGCGATTACCTCGGGCACGGGGGCGACGGCTGTATTCGCGACGGGTATCGCAGGCGGGGCGGGTTACAACCACTTTGTTGTCGCTTCGGGTATGCATCAGTGGGGTGCGGCGGCCGCTGGTTCGGCAATGGATACGTACCTGTACCGCTCCGGGGCTTCGAACCTCGTGATTGACTCGGCGGGCGGCAGCGGAGCGGCCTCCCTGAACGTGACCGGGAACCTCACCATCGGTGGCAACGCCATCAACACGAACCCGGACTCGTACATGGGTTCGACCTACACCATCGGTAGCGAGTCGTTGATCGGTATCGACTTCTCCTCGCGCGGCACCGTGGTCATCGGTGTCCTGCTCATCTCGGCGCGTTCGTCGGCGTACCCATCCGCCTGGGCCTTGGTCGAGTTCCGTTGTGGTGACGCCTCCGGGCTGTGCGTTCCTTTCGTGGCGGGGGCCGTCAGTTGCTCGACGCTCGGCTCCAGCACCGTGACCTCGTACCCGAGCGGGCAGCTTTCCGTCGATTCGTCCAAGACGCAGAGCATGGTCCGCTTGGTAAATCGCCTGGGGCTGACCATCTCCGTCAGCGTGGTCATCCTGGGGGTCTAGGAAAGGATGAAATGGAACCAGAAATGAACGGACAGCCACCGCAGCCGGGAGAACAGGTAACGGTGGACCAGCTCCTCTCCATCATTGGCCGCCAGACGGTCGAGATTCAGTTGCGTGACGCGCGCATCGTGTACCTGAGCGAGCAGTTGGCCGCCGCGCACGAGCCATCCGTCGTCATCGCCCCGCCAGGAGAGGATGAGGACTGATGCAATGGGCGGTGCTGGTGTTCACCAACGCTGGCGGGGGCTACCCGGCGTACCAACTGGTCTTCACCGCCAATGCTCCCGCTGACCTGAAAGCACAGGTGCAGGACGTTGTCCCGCCCCGGGAGTGGCGCGACGTGACCCGGATCGTGGTGGCGAGAGTCGATCAGATGAACCAGGTCTATCCGTAGAAAGGTGGCGCGATGAGTGAACAAGACGAGATCGTGGTGGACTCGGACGAGCACGTCGAGGCCGTGGAGTCGGTCGAGGACCTGCCTCTGGACGAACCCCCGGCTTCCGAGGGCGACGACTCCGTCCATGCGAAGGAGGTAAAGAAGGCATGAGGATTCCCTGCTGGCAGACCGCCTTCGCCTTCTCGCTGCGCATCCCCCTGCACGACCGTCACCAGACCTTCCTGGACAAGTGCTGGTGCGCGGCCGAGTCGGGAGCGCAGGGAACCGGGGGCGGTAAGAACAACCCGCTCGGGACCGCGCAGAAGATGGAGGGATCGACCAACTTCAACTCGGCCGGGGTGCAGAACTACGCCAACCGTCGCACCGGGATCGAGGCACACATAATGACCATCAAGGCACCCGAGTATTCCGCCATCCTCACCGAGCTTCGCAAGGGCAACCCGGACTGGGCCAAGCTGTGCTCGCTGATCGGGAACTCGCGCTGGGGATCGAGCGAGAAGCTGCTGCTGCAACTGTGCAAGCAGTACGGGCTGGTGACGTAATGGCCAAGAAGCAGATCGTTCCCTTCACGCGCGCGATCAAGATGGGTCAGCGCGGGCAGGACGTGCGCGCGGTCAAGCGCGCACTCGCGCACCAGGGCGTGCTCGACCAAAAGCTGTCCAAGGTGACCAACTCGGCCGGTAAGAGCTTCCGTTCGGCGGTGAAGCAGTACCAGAAGCGCCATGACCTGCGCCAAACCGGGACGTACACCAAGGCCACGCACGAGAAACTGCGGGCCGGGGGCCACTTCGACTCCTACGGCGCGCACCTGATGCGCTCCTACGCTCCTGCGCGGGCAAAGAAGTCCAGCACGGGCGCGAAGGGCATCGCCTCGGCCGCGCTGTACGCGCACTCCAAGCAGCCCCGCCACTAC